>Ga0307372_10000332_pt1 | contig 85029 bp, 104 predicted proteins | sample OX1MG_FD_202533 | JGI IMG/M metagenome (GOLD analysis project Ga0307372, IMG submission 202533) | Soil microbial communities from Risofladan, Vaasa, Finland - OX-1 | ecosystem: Environmental > Terrestrial > Soil > Coastal area > Acid sulfate soil | place: Finland: Risofladan, Vaasa | collected... | reverse complement strand
CTTGTCATTTGATGTACATAGCAAATCGACGATTAAGACAATGCCTATTCTGTTTATGAGGAAAAGACAGGATGATGGCATACTCAAAATAACTACAAAATTTGGAAGGGAGCTGCTTGTCACCGGGGACCATCCGCTACTCACTGATGGGGGGATGGTAGATGCCAACCTTGTATCTGTTGGAACTAGATTAGTTTCACACGGATTTGAGGGATTTGAACACTTGGAGCCTGCAGAAGAGATCATCTACACCGTAAAAGATCTGAACAAGATCATGGATGAATTAGGTATTGGCGATAAAGGAAATGCCAGAGCGCAGGTGTTAAAGCATCTGGAAAGTCTAGGACTGCTGGAGCTAAAAACAACAAGCAACAAACTTCCAAGGATGCTCAAGCTGCTTGGTATGATACTAAGCGATGGTACTGTACCTGATGGGAACAAGGACGTCTTGATGTATGGAAAACTAGATGATCTCAGAGAAATAAAAAATGATTTGGATTGGTTGGGGATACACTCATCAATTACGTCCAGGCAAAGACATCACAAGATAGACTCGTACTATGGCAGTGCTGCTTTTCAAACTGTAGAACATTCCATCAGGATATCATCAAAAGGATTCAGAGTCGCACTGCACGCAATGGGCATCCCCTCAGGAAACCGGTCTGCACAAAGGTACAGAATACCTGTGTGGATAAAGTCTCTCAAGCCTTGGCAAAAAAGGCTTTTTGTTGCTGCATATTTTGGCGGTGAGCTCACAAAACCAATTTCCAACAATGGCTATAATTTTACCATGCCAACATTTAGCGTAAGCAAACTGGAATCTCTGCTAGATAACGCATTTGAGATAGTCACTGACATGAAGGAAATCCTTGACTCTCTTGGTATAAAGACTTCGGAACCAGTACTAGTTGAAGGCTACACATACGATGGCAAAAAGGGAAGGACAAAGGCGGTACGTTTGGGGATACAATCCAATGCAGAGAACATGCTCAAATTCCTCAGTACGGTGGGATATGTCTACAATAAAGAAAAGGAGATGCTGGCAAGCATTGCTTCGATGTATCTGCGATTTACTAGTGCGGTCAGGGAACAAAGAGCGACTGCAAGAACAAAGGCGCAGGAAATGTACTCACAAGGAACAAACTCTGGGCAGATTCTGGTTACGCTAAAAGGGGAATACTTTACTGAAAGCTTTATAGAACATTCAATATTCTCTGAGAGAAAATCGGCAAGGGTTTGGGGTGTCATACGCTTCAACGAGTTTATGCAAGAAATTTCAATAGGCGACGGATATGGGTGGGACCAGATTGCAAGCATAGAGAAAATTGCTTACGACGGAGATGTTTATGATCTCACTATCAATGATCACAATCATAATTTTGTTGCAAATAGCATTGTGGTGTCAAACTGTGGTGTTAGGCTTATCAAAACAAGTCTCATGGAAAAAGATGTAAGGCCACGACTCAGGGATCTTGTTACTGAATTATTTACATCTATTCCATCTGGAGTAGGCTCAAAAGGCGCTGTAAAATTGACCTCTTCTGATCTTGATGAGGTTCTTGTAAAAGGAGTACAATGGGCAGTTGATCACGGATATGGCTCAAAGGATGATGCTGACGTGTGTGAAGAAAATGGACAGATAAAAAATGCCGATCCTGGAAAGATATCTCCCACTGCACGCAAGAGAGGTGCGCCACAACTTGGAAGTCTTGGTTCTGGAAACCATTTTCTTGAGGTGCAGCGTGTTGATCAAATTCATGACAAAGAAGCTGCTAAAAAGATGGGAATTTTTAATGAAGGACAAATTACTGTACTGATTCATTGCGGTTCAAGGGGTTTTGGACACCAAGTATGTAGTGATTATCTAAGAGTGTCTGAACAAGCGCTCTCTAAATACAAAATAAATCTAGTAGACAGAGAACTTGCATGTGTTCCAAATTCTTCAGAAGAGGGAGAGTCGTATAGAAAAGCAATGTTTGCCGCATTAAATTATGCATGGAGTAACAGACAAATGATAACACACTGGACAAGAAAAGCCTTTGAAAGAGTTTTCAAACAGTCAGAATCTGACCTTGACATGAAACTAATCTATGATGTTGCTCATAACATTGCCAAAGTCGAAAAACACAAAATTGATGGTGAGCTACGATCAGTTGTAGTTCATAGAAAAGGTGCAACAAGAGCATTCCCGCAAGGAAGAGATGAAATACCACAAAAGTATCGAGACATAGGTCAGCCTGTCTTCATACCTGGTTCTATGGGTACTGGTAGCTGGATTTTGTTGGGAAAACCAGGCTCTATGGATTTGAGCTTTGGTTCTACTGCACACGGTGCAGGAAGAATGATGTCAAGATCTGCAGCAAGACGAAATTTCACCGAAGACCAAGTACAAAAATCATTGAGTGATAAAGGAATTTTCATAAAAGCTCTCACAAGAGAAGGTATGGTAGAGGAAACGCCTGAGGCATACAAGGACGTTGATGCTGTAGCAAATGTATCTCATGAACTTGGAATAGCTACAAAAGTAGCAAAGCTTGTTCCAATTGGGGTAATCAAGGGTTGACTGAAGAAGACAAAGAACTAGAACTTCTCAAAGCAAAAAGAATGCTTGAGATGCAAAAAAATATCTCGCAAAGACAACGAATTGAAGAGGTCAAGCCTGAGTCAAAAACACCGAATGCTTCTCCTAGGGACGTTGTTCTCAAACAACTTGGATATAGGGGAGACGAAGTACTTCAGAATGCAGAATCACAATTTCCTAATGAGACCAAGCTCATTGTGGAAAAACTTGCAGAGCTTATCCAGGGAGGGGAAATCACTGAAATCATTGACGGAGGAAAATTATTGACATTGTTCAGATCCGTTGGAATTCATGTAAGAATACAAACCACAATAAGTGTTGAACAAGATGGAAAGATGATATCTTGGTCAGATAAGCTAAAAGGTCAAACCAAATCAATGTCAGAATCTGTATCTGAGACTGTATCTTCCAATGACTCTCCAAGTAAAAATATCTGATAATTGTCAGGTGCAAACAATTTCTTACATCATAGACATCTCAAGTAAGTTTATTATTTGTACATCATGATGGATGGTTGTTCATGCACGGTAGGGCTACTATTCTTGAGATTGCAACAACCAAATATGACATTGACCTAGAGATTGTTTCAGCTGCCATGGATGAATTACAGACTCTCTGTGGTGTCAAGGAAGGTTTTCTAATAAGCAAACCAATGGAAAGATTTGGTTGGGCCTTTTTCAAAGTATTGATAAAGACAGAACTTTTCTCTGGGATGGAATTGAAACTAGGAGATCAAATTGCAAAAACCAAGGGAAAAAAACCCGAAGACAAATTTATCACCTTTATGACAAAATTCTTTGAAAACAAAAACGCCAAAGTAAAAGTGAAGCTGGTAGACTAGACTCTTCTTCCTCTTTTACCACCCTTCTTTCTAGTGGTATCATGAGGAATTGGGGTTACATCATCAATTCTTCCAATCTTGAATCCGCCTCTTGCTAGAGCTCTGATTGCTGCCTGTGCGCCTGGGCCTGGAACACGTGAACCGACTCCACCTACGGCTCTCACTCTAATGTGAAGACCTGTAAAGCCCTTGTCATGTGCTACCTCTACCACTGCTGCAGTTGATTTCATTGCAGCATAAGGGGATGATTCGTATCTGTCTGCATTAACGTGTCGTCCACCGGAACTAATTGCCACAGTCTCTGCACCGGAAACATCTGTGATGTGTACTATGGTATTGTTAAAACTACTGAAAATGTGAGCTATACCCCATTTTTCCTTAGCTTCTTGTGTGGACAACATCTCAAGACTCTTTAACGGGTTTAAAAAACATTTGTTCGAGTATGCACGAATAGGCTTGAATTTGGAATCTCACTATGAAAATATACGTCAGTTTTTTAAAGTTTGAAGATTGAGGAATGTCACATTTTGAAAACTCTACATCTTTCAATAATTACAATTGTCGGCATATCAATGATAATCGTATCATTTCCAGCATCTCTTGCACTCGGATATGGTTCAATAGCAAAACCTGCAATTACATCAACACCATTGAGGTTATTCAAAGAAGGAGTCTCAATTGAAGATATAGTATGTAATGAAGGGCTTCATCTAATTATCAAAGCAGAAGATGGTTCTCCAGCATGTGTAAAAATAGAAACAGGGAAGGAACTTGTTAAACGTGGTTGGGCATCTTCAATAATTGTTACACCTCCTACAGTACAACAAACATCTGGAAACAATACATTGCCTGACTCATTTGAGCCATGTGATACTCCTTTCACACAATCAAATAATGGCATTGCAGTATTGTATATGCCTGTAAATTCTATCGGAAAAATTTGTGTGAGATATTTTAATCCTAATGAATCCAAGAATGCAAGTCTGACAATTTTTGATGCTTCCTCATATCAAACCACAAAAAGTATAACATCATGGGCAGAACCATCGATGATTCCTACTGGAAATAGTACAGTAAGATTCTCTGTCAAGACAGGAAATCAGACGGGATTTTATGGACTAACAATATTTTGTTCTGGCATGCCATTTGCAGTGGGCTATGATGCTAAATCAAACTTTACTTTGAATGATTTTCCATGGGAAAAATCTCCTACTATGTCATGTCCAATGATGACTTATCAATACAAAATTGACAGTCTAAGTGGAATTGGTGTCAGATACGTTCCATATCCTTAGTAATAAAATGAAGCCTCTTGCTTCTTTGCGATTAACCTGACAACGATTAGTGTTTAGACCACCGTATCGGAGTTGACTAAACATTTGTTCGGGAATGCCTGAGTAGGTTTGATTTTAGAAGAATCTTACTGAGAGAATCTACGCCAGTTTTTTAAATCTTGGAGTATGAATGATAGCATATTTTGAAAACTCTACATCTTGCAATAATTGTGGGAATTGGAATATGTGTAATAACAACTGTGATACTTCTACCTCCTTTTCTTAACCCTAAGACAAGGATTGGCAAAATACATCCTCCAAATGGACTTGTCATATCTGACGATGAAAAACAGAAATTGGTAGATGAATCGTTAAACATCACTGGAATACAGGCGTGGTCAAACCAATGGCAGTTTTCTACAATGGATTTTAGTGGGATATCAAACAAAACTGGTACTGATTGGAAATACGTATTTGTAATGTTACATCTCTCTCCTGATGCTAAGACTCCATACTCTTGTGATACAGGTTGGAATGCACGAATTGAGATTGATCTTGATACAAAGAAGATTGTAAATGCATGGTATCCAACTATGCAAGACCATGAATGTCATGGAATTACTCTAGGACCTATTGACGTGAAAAATGTCAAATAACAAGAAAATGAAAACCCGTTTATTTCTAGAAAATTTGAAGCAATTTAGTGTTTAGACCACCGTATCGGAGTTGACTAAAAAACATTTGTTCGGGAATACCTGAGTAGACTTAGTTTTGGAAGAATCTTACTGTGCTAATCTACACCAGTCTTTAAGTTTGAAGTTGAAGAACAGCATATTTTGAAAACTCTGTATCTTGTAATTGGTACTGCTGCCATAGTATAGAACATCAGTACCAGACAGAGGACTATTACAACGCATACATTGCGGAGGTTGGAAAGTGAAAACTTTGCATCACTCAATAATTTTATTATTTTAAACCACAAAAAGCATATTTCAAAAAGTCTTTATGGATATTTATGTAATTACAACGCTGATATTTGCATGTCCTACATTTGACAAAGAATTAGCTTAGTCAAATAGAAAATGAAAACCCTGCCAAGAAGTTAATCCTGAAAATATGACTCTAAAAGGTGGAAAGAATCATTATGATGTAAATTCCTCAACGGATATGATTTACCAATCAACGTTTTCAAATATTATCTGACAGACTAATCCATAATATGGACAAACTTGTATGTATAATGCACACATATGTAAGCGCGGCTTAATAGCTCTATACGAGCAGTAGCTAGACAATGACAAGAAATAACATCAAAAACTATTTTGTGATGTTTGTGCTGATAATTTCAGCCACGAGCATAGCACAAAGTAACGCTTTCGCAGCAAGCGTCCCAAACCTTGGAGCAGCTGATAACTTTGCAGTTTTGGCTGGCTCGACTATCACCTGCACCGGAGCTGGTGCCATTATTGGTGATATTGGAGTAAGTCCAGGTACTGCAATAGTATTGGGTGCTACTCCATGTACAGTAAGTGGAACAATAAACTCGGGTAATCCATTAGCAGCTCATGCTCATGCTGATGCATCTACTGCATTTACTAATCTAAATGCCGCAGCATGTACAGTCAATGAACCATCTGTTGCAGACATAGGTGGACTAACACTAGGACCAGGAGTGTATTGTTTTCCTTCATCGGCAGCTATAACTGGAAACCTTACTCTTAGTGGCAACGGAGTTTACATCTTCAAAATAGGAAGTACACTTACCACCGCAGCAGGTCCAGGAGCAAGCAATGTAATCCTAACCAATGGAGCATCATCCTCAAATGTCTTTTGGGCAGTAGGCAGTTCCGCAACTCTTGGAACTGACTCAGTTCTTCAAGGAACCATAATTGCTTTCACATCAATCACAGCTACCACCAATGCAGCGGTAGACGGTAGATTGCTTGCAATAAATGGCGCAGTTACATTAGACACCAACAAAATTTCAGTAGTAGGTACTGATAATGGTGGTAACGGTGGCAATGGTACAGGCGACAATGGTAAAGGCGACAATGGTAAAGGCGACAATGGTAAAGGCGACAATGGTAAAGGCGACAATGGTAAAGGCGAACATGATGAAGGTCATCATGATAAAGACCACCATAATAAAGACGCCAAATCTGACAAAAACTAACTCCCCTCTTTTTTTAATAATACTGTATCTGGGGCTGCCCAAATTGAAAATTCTATGTCCATCATTAGTTCTGTTTTAAGCCACAAAAAGCATATCTTACAAAGTCTTTTTGGTCGTTTACTCGATTAAGCATTATTTAGACCGCTGGATTACAGTTGACTAAAAAACATTAGGCTCTAAGGTGCGTCCAACCGCATCTCTCAATGACTCTGGATCTGTCATTGTCAATCAAAACCACGTTTTTTCCGTTGGATACGTAGCCTATTTCATATAGTGAAATATCCATCTTCTTTGCTAAATTCCTAACTCTGTTCAAATCTCTTGGATGTACTGTGAATACAATTTCATATTCCTCGCCACCGCAAAACACTAGATCCTCAAGATTTATTTTATTTTGGCGCGCAAATTTGATTACATTATTTTCGGTGGGCATACTAGTTATCACAAATTTTTTTTTACTCTGTTCACTCATATCATTTAGCGTTATCGCAAGTCCATCACTAGAATCCATTGATGATGAAAAATATCTGACAGCCTTTAGTCCAAAAGCTAATCTGGGATTTGGCCTAAAGATTGCTTTTCTGAATCTTTTTGCAGCCTGAGATTCTGCCTTGTAACCATTCAGAACAATCTTCAAACCTGCTGAAGAATAGCCAAAAGGCCCAGATGTTATTATGATGTCTCCTGTTTTCGCGCCTCCTCTTGATGGCATTTTCTTGTTACCTGCTCCAAACATGGATGCTTCGATTACCAGCTCCTTTCCTTCGTTAGTATCTCCTCCTACTATATGTAATCCAAACTCCTTGGATGATTTCAGAAAACCGTTTGCCAATTCATTGATCATTTTTTGAGTAAAACCATGTGGTATTGCTAATGCAATAGTGGCAAATATGGGCTTGATTCCCTTGCATGCAAAGTCGCTTACGCATGAAACCAAACTTTTTCTTGCAATCTCTCCAAGTTTCATTCCTGTTGGAACGTCAGTGCTCTGCACCAACATGTCTGATTTTACAACAAATTTGGCATTTTTTATCTTCAGGACCTCGACATCTTCTGCTTGAAATCTTGATTTTTTTCCGAATCTACTTTGAAATGTCTTGATTATTTTTATCTCATCTGGATTCTTCATAGCTTTGTTTAACCAACTTGGTGATCTGTTTTTCTATTTCTTTAGCTTTATTCAAGTCATTTGACTCTGCAGAGACTCTGATAATGTGCTCGGTATTTGATTGTCTTACCAGGACCCAACTATCTTCGTCTATTATTGATTTTATTCCATCAATTGTTATTATCTGACTTGATTGTTTTCTCATCTTTTTCAAAAGGATTTCAAGTGTTTTCTTATGAAGTTTAGAATCTACACTCACCTTAGTTCGTACTTGATGATATTCCTCCATGAATTTGTTTATGTCATCAAACTGTTTTGTCCCAACCATTGATGCAATAAGGCCACTTGTAAGAAGACCGTCCCTACACATGTTAAACTCTGGTAGGATAAATCCTGCACTGCTTCCTTCTCCACCAGCTTGTGATTTAGTTTTTAACATCAAATCCACAACATTTGCTTCTCCTACTTTTGATCTGTTTACTTGACCACCTTCCTGTTTGATAAATTTCTCAATCGCAATACTTGTGTCTATGCTAAGAACAAATTTCTTGTATCCTTTCTCAAGCGCACCTGCTACGCCAAGACCTAGTGTTACATCTGGTGATTGTTTTTTACCGTTCCTTACTACGACTAGTCTGTCTCCATCAAGGTCAAAAGCAAAACCTATGTTTGCTTTTTTTGATGCCTGAACAAGCCCTGACAATTGATCGTTTGTGGGATCTGGACCTCGCGTTGATTTACCAGGTGTACCGTTGATGATGCTTACTTTACAACCTAATTTTCTTAGTAACTGAGGGGCAACATCAAACGCTGCTCCTCCGCCAACATCTATTGCTATTTTTGATGATTTTTTTATATCTCCAATTACTTTGATAGCCTCATCGATATAGCATGAGTCGACTTGTGCTTCAGTTCCAATCTCCTCTCTTTGAAACTTGTCTTCCTTTTCCAAGTATGCTAGTTCTGATTCGTTGATGCCTCTCCCATCTAGAATAAACTTGAGACCATTCCATTCCAATGGATTATGTGAAGAAGTAACTATCAAACCGCTTCCATATTTTCTTGCCTCTCTGAAAACAACGGGAGTGGGGGATGTACCTAGATTGTAAACTGATATTCCCCTTTCTAATAGTGAAGCAATTGCAACATTGGTTACAATCTCGCCTGATGGCCTTGTATCTCTGCCTACCACGCATTTTTTTGACTTGACAAGGCGTGAAAAATTTCGGCAATAATGAATTATGTCTTCAAGATTTAGGTCATTGCCAAAAATTCCCCTAACTCCAGAAATTGATACTTTCAATGAATCAAAAGCGCAAAGGCTTTTTATAAACTCTGATTACATTGCGAACCACTGCCTCGATAGCTCAGCCTGGTAGAGCGAACGCCTCGTAAGCGTTAGGCCGCGGGATCGAATCCCGTTCGAGGCTTTATTATGTTACAAAAATATTATATGTTAACTACAGTCTGTTTTCGTCTTTTCTTTCGTCAAGGGATTCTATATCTAATTCCAATTCTTTTGCAAGTCCTTTCCACCATGCTAGTGTCTCTCCCACAATTACTCCCCTTTTGATAAACCAAGCTACGCCTTTATAGATCTGTCGGTTCTTTGACATGATTCCAAGGATCGATCATTAGATCTAAGTTGTTTATTGTGTGGTTTACCAAAAAATTTGTTTGCTGTAAAGTTATGTCCGATCAAATTTGGGGGTGGTCTTTCATGAAAAATTATAAATGCAATTTTTTTAAAATTTTATAAAATAAAATATCTAATTTCTGATCTAAAATAATGAAAAAATTGGCTTAGAGATCTAAACCAAAAGAGTCTGCGAGATTCTGGAATCTTTCGTATGTTTCCAAATATTGCTTACCTTTTGAGGTTATGACAAATGTGTTCTTGCCGTCGTATTCTATCTTATTCATTAGGCCCGCACCGGTGAGGTTGTCTATGAATTTTGAAAGTCTCGAATGTGATAAGTTTGCCTTGGTTAGAAGTGATGTTACATTAATGCCGTTCATGCCGCTTTCTTCTGTTACAGTAAGCAAATCTCTTACTATCTGCATGCTTGTTCTATATGCTACCATTGTTAGAAAGTATATGAATTGGTGATATAAGGGTATTACTATTTATTCTCTTTGGAAACCTTATAGGGATTAGATCTTGTCTCTGATGAAAGGAAATTTATCCTTTTTTAGCATGTGAAAGGTATTGGATTTTTCCTGTGTAGAAGGATGTTCTCAGTGTTGCATTGAAAGAGAGTATTATCCTACGATACAATTTGGCAAGATTGGTGTACTTGTCATGCCTGAAGAAAAAGAGAAAATAGTGTCACTGGCAGAAAAAAATGACATCAAGGTAACAATCCTACCAAGAATAGGTGTATCTGAAACAAAATCTGAGCCGCAAACAATACTTGCATATCAGATGATGGGAAATGACCTGGATGGTAATACTTGTCCATTTCTTGATACAAAATCAAGTAAAAGATCGCCTCATGGTGGGTATGCATGTAAAATATATGAAAGTCGACCACTTGCATGTAGAGCATATCCTGTAATCCAGTCTTCACCAATCGGTCTTGACCAAAAATGCAAATTTTGTGAAAGTTGTGGGACACCATCTGGGAATATAAATTCAGAATTAGAATCTTTAATTCTGATACAAAAAAAGATGGATACCAAAGCACCATACATTTGGCGCTATGCTACTGGTACAGGAGAATCACAAGATAAGGATCTAATCAAAACTGGCTGGTTTCTAGTTTGACTTGTTTACTCTTTCATGGGTACCGGGATAATGTTCTCCAATTTTTTTCGAGTAACACTTGCTACACAACTGACCTTTTATGTTCCAAGACTCCATTGGGACATAAACATGATCCAAAGGGCCTTTGCATATGGCACATTGTTGTGTTTCTACCATGTAGATAACACTCGATTCAGTTCAATATAAAAATCATGTTTGTAAAAACCATATTAAATACTAGCAGGATATAGAATAAAACAGCGGTAGGATAGATGGCTAATGTGGGCCTCCTGCAAGAGAACCTATCAGTCATCATTCTGCCGCATCTAAGTTAATTTTCTAAAAAAGATCTTGGACTACTTTCTGAATGCTGATTATCTCTTCTTCCTCTTGCTTTATTTTCTTCTCTATTACACGAACCATGGAATCCTGCCATACGTGATGAGAGAAGAAATTATGATATGTATTTGCAGCAGTCATTTCGTCATCAACCACCGTATCTTCTAGGAACTTGGTAGCAATGGTGTCTGTAAGTTTGAGTATGCGTTGATTTAGCTTGACACTCTTGAATACGGGTTCTAGTTTGGATATATCTTCTTTAAAATCGTCTTTTGTAAACAAGATCTTTTCATGAAGGATCTTAAAGTACACTGCCACAAAGAACAAAGTTGCATATCTTTTTGTCTTATGACCTCCTTTCTTTCCATAGTTGAGGTTTTTCTTTGCATATTCTTTTACACAGTACGGATAGAGAAGAAGCCTATAATCATCCTTTAATTTTTCGTTGAAGACTTCGTCATACTTACTGCCTCTTGGCAGGAACTGTGCAGGAGAACTATATGCCTCCGTCGGTCTCTGTTCTATTCCTGCAACAAACGCCTGTATAGCATCTTTTGCAACTATGACTTTTTTATGGTTGTCTGGCAGATATTTGTTGTAAATTACATCTCCAACAAACTCACTTTGATGAGACTTTGTCTTGGTATCAAACGAGCCGCCCTGGATCTCATAAAAATAATGAATATTTTCCATTTGTGATTTTAACGATTTGTGAAAATCCATCAGGGATACCAAATCTTTTCCTCTTACCGCATTCTGGGAATTTCTATATTTTGTAATGTTGTTTTGGTCAAGTTCATCTGCAGCCTTTATGATTGTAACCGTTATACTTCCATCCAAATTATGGGTACGTCTTGCATGATCTAATACTGAATTAGATGTCTGTGCTCCATTTACTATCTGAGGTGAATGTAACATTATGGAATTGTCCTCCAACTCCTCAAAATCGCTTACAACTATTGTTATCCCATTGTTATAGTAAAAGAACTTGTGAGGTACCTCTTGCAAAGTTTCTCTCAACCCCTTGTTTACTGTAGTCTTGAACTGCATCCACTGTCTTATGTTTGATTCAAAGACATAGTCCTTGTTCTTTGTGACAAAATTGGTAAGCTCTCTTAATTTTAAAATTCCAAGAAGTGTATTCTGATATCGTAGTTTGGTTTCAAGTTTGATGGTAGCTTTTTTGCCTGCTGCTGGTTTTTTTATCCTGTCCCAAAGTTTCTGTATTATCACATCCACGTCGTATATCTCAACTGCGTCAAAATTCTCGTCCTCCACTTTCTGGTCTGTCACATAGATGCATTCTATCTTGAGGTTTTTTTCTTGAATTTTTGTTATCAGGTGGGCAAGTTCTGGGCGCATTTTGGAGATGTCTCTTCCTTGTAGTCTCTTGACATCTTCCTTGAACTTTGCAATGGCTTCAATTGAATGGGACGTTCCATATTTTGACTGGAATAAATAGATCTTGTCTTCAGAGAAATCTACTGGCAGATATGCATCTATTCCAAGATCATTTGCTCCGTCTATTATGGCATCAGTTGCATCATCCTCCGTTGCTTCAAAGACTCTGGTTAGAACCCACTGCAAGAAATTGTGACCTTTTTCAACTTCGCTCTGTGCACTTTCTGCATATTCTTTTATACTATCCTTGACATTTTGTGAAAACCCGTCCAATGGTTGACCATTAGTGTACTGATATGAAACAGGCTTTGCGCCCGGAATGTATTCTAGTAATCCATTACTTCTTTCAGCCAAATTCACTCTGTCTACAAATCCCCCTATTTAGAAAAGCGGGTTATTATGATATACTTATGACTCTCTAACTCACTGAAATCATAATGACTGGAACTATCAAAATAGAAGACAAAAATCTTGTCTTTGAAATTCATGGAATTGATATCATATTGACAATAAGAAAAAGCATAACCATTCCCTAGATCATATATCATCCGTGTCTACTGATACGGTGCCTTGGGAACCTTTTCAGCAACTACGATTACGGAGCATCTCTTCCAGGTGTAATAAAAGATGGAATGTTTCTCTCAAAAGATGGCCCATGTTTTTTGAAATGCATAACTAGGAAAAATGCATAACCGTATCTCTTAATAATGAAAAGTACAAAAAAATCGTCTTTGAAGTACAAGATAAAGAATCTACGGCAAAAATCATTCGTGATGTCATGTCAAATAATTATATGGGATAAAATCGAAGGTGAGGAAGGGATTTGAACCCCTATAGATTCGCTTTGCAGGCGAACGCATAGCCACTCTGCCACCTCACCGCGATCAAAATGTCTTTACTTGAACAATTAAATCTTTTAGATTAAAATTTTGAAAATTGCTTTGCAGCCAGTCTGATGTCTTCTGATTTTATAGTTTTTCTACCTGCATGTGTTGACATCTCTACTGCATTTTTTGCAATTGAAACACCAATTTCTTCTAGTATTCTTCGAAGTTCGTTGGCAGATTCGTCACTTACTCTTTCTGCACCCGCTTTTTTCAAAATTCTGTACATTACAGAAAGCCCAAATTCAGATGTTACCATGCCATAAATCCAAAAACCCTTGATAAAAGACTTTGAGTGGAAAAAAACTATGCAAGGATCGATTTATACACACTATTTCGTGCTCAGATATGTGACAAATGACTTGGCTGACTGATACTCACATCCATCTATCAGACAACGAATATTCTGATGATATGGAATACATACTCACTACAATGGATAAAATGAAAATTAGGGCCTGCTGCGTGTCCATGGATAACCAGAGCTCACAATCCACACTTGATCTGAGTAAGCGCAGCTCTCTTGTTCTGCCCTTTATTGGAATTCATCCTGAAAGAGCAGATGATGATCTACATGCAATGGTAGAACTAGTTACTCAAAACTCTGACAAAATATCTGGCATAGGTGAGATCGGTCTTGACAAGACATATGTCTTAGACAAGGCTGGATTCTCAAGGCAAGTACTAGTGTTTCAAAAGATGCTCTCGCTTGCAGAAAAGTTAGGTAAACCAGTATCTGTTCACTCAAGGAGAACTCTGGATGAAATTTTTTCTATACTTCCTTCTTATTCTATAAAAGGTGTTTTACTTCACTGGTTTTCTGGCAACAAAAAACAATTGCAAAAAGCAATGGAATTAGACTGTTTTGTGTCGTATGGACCAGCAATGGTATACTCTGATGACAAGCAAGTCCTTCTTTCACAAACCCGTCAGGACAAAATATTGTTGGAAACTGACGGGCCTGTGAAATTCTCTAAGTGCTTTGACATGAAAACTGCACAAATAGCATTTCTTCCAAGCGTCCTTTTTTGCGCTGCTAATATTCTAAACAAATCATATGATGAAATGCTGCTTGTTATAGAAAGAAATGTCGACTCGTATCTTGGTGTATAGGTATAAAAAACCCCTTTGGCCCATCCAACTCGTGAATAGAATCAGACGAATTTCCACAGAACTCATGTCTACTTATAAAGGAAAATTTGATATTGATTTTGCACACAACAAACAGGTTCTAAACGAGATTGCAATTGTAAGATCTAAAGGTCTAAAGAACGAAATTGCAGGTTACATCTCTTCTTATATCCGACGTGAACTAGAGGAGCAGAAAGAAAAAGAGTCTGAAGTGGTTGCTCCGGATGAATCAGTTGATGAGACTGAAGAAATTGAAGAACAGATACTCAACTAGATACATTACAAAAATTCGATATAGTCCAACATATCTTTTGATGGTACCATGATAACAGTCAAGCTGCTGGGAGGTGCAAGAAAATCATTTTCATCTGATAAACTTGAAATTCAAAGCGATGATATCGCAATATCTGCTCTATTAGATCGTCTCATGGTATCTATTCCTGCAAACTTGCCCCAGCTTGACCAAGACAATATCTTAGTTGCAGTAAATGGCGTAGACTCATCTGTATTACAAGGAAAGGAGACCTTGTTAAAAAATGGGGATGTTGTCAGCATAATCCCAGTGGTCCATGGCGGAAGATCAAAAAGAGTACAGTTTGATTTGATGAACACTACTATAGAACTTGTACTACTCAAAAAAACTGTCAAAGAACCAATCAAGTTTCTTGAATCTATTCGAGAAAAATATCCAGATCTTGTCATCCAAGGAATTCAGGCACAGTATGTCTTGAATGTGGGGCATGTTAAAAAAACAGTGGCGATTTCTTTGTCTGCTAAAAGAGCAGATACTTTACTTTCAAATAAAATTGAGACTGATATTCTCATGCGATTTGCATGTACTAGACAAATTAGTGATGCCATATCCAAAGTCGGCGTAAAAACAAATACAGGTACAATACTTGTGATCCTTGGAAAAAAACAATTGCTTGAAAAACTGTTCCATGAAATTAAGGGTTTTTTAGAGAGTAATATGTTCTCAAAAGACAATTCCAAATTCGTAAAAAAAGAATTCGGAATGACGCAGAAAGAACTTGACTGTGTTATTTCTAAGACGCCCTTGGAAGACTTGCTTGTAGAAAGATCTGCAACACTATTCCATTGAATCTCGTTTGAGCTTTAACGTACTCACAATGTCTTCTTCTTTTAGTATGGAAATGCCTACGATACCGCCCATTATCTGAATCATGACATTCCAGTCATAAGACTCTAGGGATACCTTGTTTGGAATTATGTCTGCAACTGAATTTATCAATTCTTTTGAGGATATGTCTGACCCTCTTTTTTCAATTGTGATTCTATAAGTATCTGTGTCCCTCATGACTTTGATTTGGTTTCTTACGCCCTCTATGATGTTTTCAAGACTGGATGAAGCAGTATATCTGATTGGTATGAATCTGTGACAATATCTCATCCTCCATGGTTCATCTAGAATTATTTTTTTGATGTTGTATATGACAGAAAATGGATCGATGCAAGTATCAACCCAAATTATCCCAGAGAAACTTGATTTTCCTATTCTGGGCGAGTCATCCCCGAGTTCCTCAATGATTTCAGAAATTTCATTACATGCCTCTTCCTCCAGATGTCTGCTACACGTTGCAATTAAATTCACACTAGTGACTCCATTTTTATTTTGCCTTCTCTTACTATTTTTAATTCGTTATTTACAACTTCAACTATAGTGGATTCACACGAGTTGGTAATTTGTCCTCCGTCAAGCAACATGTCATAGCCTGAGAATTTACTTGCCACTTCTTTAGAATCGCTAAATGATAATTCTCCAGAAAAATTTGCGCTAGTACCTACAAGCAATCGACATTTTTCTAAAAGGGCAAGTATACAAGGATGATTGGGAACTCTCACTGCAATCTTACCTTTAAGATCAAGGGTTTCTTCAATTTTCTTGTCCTTGACTCTAAGAATCAGCGTAATTGGACCAGGCCAAAACTTGTCTGCTATTTTATCAGAAATCTCGTCAAAAAATGCTATGTTTACAATGTCTTTTTTTGAGTATGCCAAAACGGGAAGTTGTTTCATTTTTTCTCTGCCCTTTATTTTGTAGATCTTGTTAACGGCATCTTGGTTGCGTGGATCACAGCCTATTCCATATACCGTATCGGTAGGAAACACCACGGTTCCTCCTTTTTGTATGGTTTCATACGCCTCTTTTATCATAGTATCATTGCACGGTAAAATCACAATTTTTCTTGCTGTTTAATAGTAAATTATCTCTTTTTATGAAAATGATATAAGATTGATATGCATACTATAGTACCATGGATGAGATACCACAATGTCAGTGTCCTCCAGGTGGAGAAACCTACGTAAATGAAGACGGTATGCAAATCTGTGTTTCGTGTAGTGGCTGGGTAGGACCAACTAACTAGATTTAGTGATGATATCAATTGGGACTGTGTAAGTCTTTTATAGGAAAATATTTTGTGTGATTGTTATGTCCAATGACTTTGAGAATGATTTTGAAGATGAATTCGATGATGATCCTGAAGATGATGTAGAAGACGATGATGATAATATTACTGACGATGAGACGGATGGTTAAATTCTCAGGCCAAACGAGTCTGCAAATTCTCTAAATCCCCGATATGCCTGAAGGAACTCTCTTCCTCTCTCACTAATTCTGTACTTGCAAGCTCTCTCAGAACTTGTCTGTTCCAAAAGACCCTGTGAGACAAGGGTTTCTAAAATTTTTGAAAGTCTGGCATATGAAACATTTGCCTTTCGGATTAGATATGTCACACTAGCTCCTGACTCGTCAGGAATCTCATCTCTCGTGGTAGAAAGGATGTCTCCTATTATGCTCATGTGAGTTCTATATGTTATTGCCAAATCTTGGTCCTCCTCTCAATGGAACCTGAGAAATTGGAACAAAGAGTGCTCCTAATCCAACTATCTTTGTAGATACTGAGATAAAATACAATACTGATTTTGGAAATACAATCGAGTACCACCCCAAAAACTCACCCAGTGCAAGTAATCCCAGGCCTGCAGCTACGAAAATAGTATTCCTATTTCTATTTTCCATATATGACATTATAGTCTCAATTGTCCCATATACCAATAGGATAAAAGAAATTGACCTTATAATATGCTCAATTGAATTAGCTGGAATGATGAAAAGAGGTGCTACTATGGACTTGAAGTATCTCGACTTTGGAAAAAATGATTTTATTCCATGAGAGAATGCTATGAAAAAATATCCTATCGTTTGAATTCCTATGCCTAATGTTTGAATCCAAGTATCTATCTTGACATAACCCAAGACAAAAGACTCTAACATGTATCCAAACCCAACAACTCCGAATCCTATGCTGATTGAAAAAAAAGAAATGTTCAATCTAAAGAGTGTTGGGCTGCCAGTATTTCTAAATCCGATATATGCAAAGATTCCTAAGATTAGTCCAACTACAAAGCCTAAAAGATTGAGGGTAGACTCTGCAAAAGTTATAAATTCCAACTAGATATTGCTGCCTTCTGAAATTACATAAGTCTTGCAGTGGATTTTTTTCTACCAATCATCAAGAGTTCCGGATGTAGTACCACTAGTGTCTTTGGCATAATCTCCCAAAACATCTGAATATCTTGCATCCTTGTAAGTGATAAGTTTCACATATTCACCATATGATATGTCAAGTGAACAGTTTGAACATTTGACATAGGAAAAATCATCTCCCAATTCTGCTATCTTGTCACACTTGGGACACTTTATTTTCATGACCTATGTATTACTTGCAAACCTATTATCTCTTCTTAAGGAATGTTCACACTGTTGATATTTTGTCAATCCTGATAATGCTTAATCGGTTTAAAGTTGAATAGTTTTTGTAGAATATTCTTAGGAACGACATTTGGAGAAGGACCTTAATAGACATTTCTCGAAATTTTTTCAAGCATGATTTCAAAGAGAATTCTTCTTATGTTCGTGTCAACAATTGCAGTAGTTGCAATTTGGTTTGTAGTCTATATTCCAGAATCTCAAAAAATACACCACAATTTTCAGGTTTATCTAGAACAAGAGGGCAAAGATCGGATTGCAAGTAAAGTTGGAGGAAATCTATCACGACAGTTTGATTTGAAGGAATCTTTGATTCAAAAGGTAACTGGTATTAATGGAGACTATGTGACAATTTCGTCCATTGTAAGTGGAATAAATGAAGATACGGAAAAGGAAGTATTTCATTCTGAGCGATTTTACCAAGTTAATGCATACAGCCTGACCTACAAGGATATGCCTGAAAAACAATTCTGGTTCAAACCTGGAGTGCAAAAGCAAAATTATAATTTCCTCCATCCATTGATTTTTGCAGATGCACCACTTGTTTATCGAAGAACAGACATAATTAATGGACTTGATGTCTATGTTTTCAAATCTGAGACACGTAATGTGGACATTAGTTATACTTTCCCTCAATATGTAAATGTGAAAATATTGTCTAATACGAATTCAACTTTCTGGGTTGAACCAATAACTGGAGATCTGGTCAAGTTTGAAAAAAACTGGGAAGATTATCAAGTACAAAACAATAAGACAATAGCTGTTAATGAGAAAGGATGGAAGAAAACTACTGATTATTCTTCCTTTATCTTGTCACAGACAGCTAAATCTAAAATAGATGATTTTAATTATAATGTCAAAATCATGCCAATACTTTTAGCTTCATTAACTGTAGGAATAAACTTGATTTTAATTTTAAGAAACAAACTGAAGGAATCAAATGAAACTGTGCTAAAAACTGAAAAGATGATTGCCGTAGGAAATTTAGCTGCGAGAATATCTCATGATTTGAGAAATACGCTCACAGTGATCAAAAGCGAGGTTTCTTTGATATCTCTTAAAGACTTTAGAGATGAAAATATGGATAAAAGATTACAACACCTAATGCGCGCAATTGATAAAATGGACCACCAAATTGGAGGAGTTTTGGATTTTGTCAGAGAGAGACCATTGAAAATTACGAAATTTTCATCAAATACGCTGATACAACATGCTCTTGAAAATATCTCTGTTCCAGATGACATCAAAATTATAACTCCTGTACAGGATATATCTATGACGGGAGACCTTGTCCAGTTGGAAATTGTTTTATCTAATATTGTCATCAATGCAATCCAGGCAATAGGAGATTCGGGCAAAATTACCATATCTGTGGAAGACAAACTAGACACATGTGTAATTAGTATAACTGACTCAGGGTCTGGAATACCTGAAAAGTATATGAGCAAAATATTTGAGCCATTGTTTACCACAAAACAACTTGGAACTGGGCTTGGATTGGCCAGTTGCAACACAATAATAAAAAGTCACGGAGGACAAATTTGGGTAAAAAACAATCCTACTACCTTTACTATTGAGCTACCTAAAACAAAACTATCATGAATTCATGTTTTAATGGAATCTGTTAATCCTATGATATTGGGTGTAACTTTTCAAATTTGATTATACTATGTAGGTTGTGTATGTTAATCTCTTAAAGAATTAAATTGCTACATTTTTGTTGTTTTACTATGGTAAGAACATGTACCAAATGTAAAAAGGAAATTCCAGACGGCATTGAACTTGATCCATTTGCTTCTACATATCCCTGCTGTAATGAATGCTGGGCTGAATGGAAGCAATATAGAGTCATGGTCATGAATGAAATGAAATTAGACATGTCAATGCCTGATCATAGGAAGGTAGTAAAGAAATACGAGAAAGTGTTTGTAGGTGTTCTGACTCCTGAAGGAGATGTTGTCAATTTCGCAGATGAGAGTCAGAGAAAACCAGAAAAGCCAACTTAGATGTCTATCTCATTTTTTACCATTTCTGGAATTATCATGTAAATTTTCTTTTTGTCCTTTTCATCAAAGGCCTTAATTATTTTCTTGATGGTTACAGAAAGTATAGATTGTTGATCTACTGATAATGACATATAGATCTCAAAAATTCCATCTAGGTTAAAGACAATTAGCTTTTCTGGATGGCTTATGATCTCGTTGATATAACTTGAAAACATGACTGTTCTCTGCTCTTCAGACAAGTTACAAAGAATTTCAAGCCACGTCTTAAACAAGGTGGAAAATTTGTCAAATCGTATTGTAGGTCCTGCTTGTAATGCATTGTTTATGATCTCTTTCTGGTCCTCCTGGGTCATCGAAAAAAATTCTGACAGTCTCTTGTGCAATATTGGCTTTCTTAGAAATTCCGGAAGGCCTGCCAAGTTTACTATGATATTTCCAGTGTAATTTGGAGAGGTCATGTGAATCTAGGAATTGGATCTATTCTAAAATCGTATTGTTAAGATTTGGCTTAAATATGTCCGGTTATGATAATCATGTGTATGCCTTCTACAGTTATCGTTGGTGGTTTTTATGGCGATGAGGGAAAAGGAAAAATCGTCTCTTATCTTGCAATGAAAGACAACCCGACAGTAGCTGTTCGTGGTGGAGTAGGACCTAATGCAGGTCACACAATTGAATATGAAAATAAAAAATACAAAGTTAGAATGTTGCCAAGCGCTTTTCTAAATCCAAGTACTAGATTACTCATAGGGCCGGGGGTAGTAGTAAGTCCTGAAATACTTCTAAAAGAAATAGAAGAATTTGGTACTCATGATAGATCGTTTGTGGATTTTCAATGTGGTATAATTGAAGAGTCACATAGAACAACCGACTCTGGAGGGAGATTAAAGCAGTCTATAGGCAGTACAGGAACTGGTACTGGACCAGCCAATGCTGATAGGGCAATGCGTACACTAAAACTTGCAAGAGATATTGAGTCTCTTACTTTGTATCTTGATGACATTCCTAATCAAGTAAATTTTGCACTTGACCGAAAAGAAAATGTAATAGTGGAGGGAACACAAGGCACATTTCTCTCGTTATGGCATGGTACTTATCCATATGTCACATCGAAGGATATAACAGCATCTGCAATTTGTGCAGATGTTGGAATAGGACCAAAGAGTGTTGATGAAGTACTTGTAGTTTTCAAATCTTTTGTTACTAGAGTTGGAGAAGGTCCACTAAAAAATGAAATTAGTCCAGAAAAAGCAGTGGCAAAAGGATGGCAAGAAGTAGGAACAGTAACTGGAAGACAAAGACGTGCAGCTGAATTTGATTTTGATCTTGCAAGAAGATCAATTATGCTAAACAGTGCAACCCAGTTGGGAATTACTAAACTTGATGTGGTCTTTCCCGAATGTGCGCAAATGCAGTCATTTTCAGATCTAAGTTCTCCTGCCAAATATTTTATCAAAAATATTGAAGAACAACTCAAAGTACCTGTGACATTAATTGGTACTGGACCTGATGTAAATGACATTATTGACAGAAGACAGTAGAGAAAAGAAAACCCTAAACGACTACTTTTAATGTGGATAGTTTTTGAGAAACCTTATGACAAAACTTCCTTTTTATGTTGAAGTGTCAGACATGACTGAATTTTCAAGAATGGTGTGCGCCTTGGAAAGAGTTCCACGTACTGCCTTTTCTTTTGAGCTTGATGGAAAAAGCATAATCTCAGTTCAGATGGATCTTCTCAAGGAAAGATCTGTCAATTATTATGTTCACACAGAGAAAAATGGACACTATCTTTCATATGGTTTCAAGGCAGGAAAAGAAGACTTTGATGTTGTAAACACTGTCTCAAATCCCATGTATATCTACTCACCAATCATACGAGTAAAATCACTTCCTGAAACTCTCAAACCTGAAACTGCGTCGCCTCCAGAAGTTGTATACCAATCAATTGAGCTTGAAGATCTTACAAGTTTGATCAAACTAAGCTATGGATTTGAAGAATCTCCGTTTCCACTATTTGTTTTTCCAGATGGTAATAAATGGAATATGGGTGTATTCATGAATTTCAACGAATCTGATGAGACTTCGTATTTTTGTCATGTCAAACTTGACTCAGAACCCACAAAACCATTTCTAAAATATTCTAGCAAGGATGGTGCAGAACCATCTTTTGTTAGCACCGTGAATGATCATGGATACTCGTACCTAAAAGTGATAAAACTCAAAGGTAAGCATCCTCTAGTCAAGCTATGAGTAGTTTTAGAAAAAGAATACAGGATTCTTCTTCTAGAAGCTCTATAATACTGGCAAATGATCTCGACGGCACAAATGTGGAATTACTTGAAAAACATACTCTGAAAAATATTAAAACACTTGGCAAGCACTTGTGCGCTATAAAATTTAATTTTCATCTCTTGTTGCCTCTAGGCGAAAAAAGCATCAAGAGAATAAACAAGGTTGCACATGATTTTGGACTGCAAATAATTGCTGACATCAAGCTAAATGACATTGGAAATACTAACATGGTGACTTTGCAAAGGCTCTGGCACAGTGAATTTGATGCTGTAATAGCCAATCCCATAATGGGTCCAGAAAATTTATTACAACTTGTAAAAAATGCCCACAGTGATAGTTACGGTGTAATAACTCTGGTACACATGAGTCATCCTGGCGCAAAACTTGGTTATGGTTTGAGAGTACAAGATCCGTCTAGTGGAAAAATGTCAAGTATTCATGATCTTTTCTTAAAATGGTCTTCTTCATCACACGTTGATGGGATAGTTGTTGGAGCTACAGTACCAAAACTCATAGAACTATCAGCCAAGAAAGCAAAGGGAAAATTCGAGATCTACTCACCTGGTATTGGAACTCAGGGTGGAGACCCACGTGATGCACTAGATGCAGGTGCAAATTATCTGATTGTTGGAAGGACAATATTGAATTCGAAAAACCCTCAACTTGAAGTACAAAAACTCCAAGAGTTAACCCTTAGATCATAGTTCTTTAATTTTTCTGAATAGATTTTGAGCTGTCTTGTAGGTCAATTTCTCGAGGGCATCATTGAAGTTTAACCATGTATAGTCGCGATGCTCATGTGATAAAACCACTTTATTTGTTTTCGTATTTGATAAAAAGAAAACAACTTCCTTGTGTATGACTTGACCGTCTCGTTGGTAATGGTATTCTACCTTGTCTTCAAATCCATCTACAAATGTAATGTCATCTATTCCAGTCTCCTCTCTTATCTCTCTTAGAACAGTTTGCTTGAAAGTTTCACCTCTCTCAATATTTCCCTTGACAAAATCCCAGTGACCTGAGGGGTAGTTTAACAACAAGTATATCTTGCCTTCGGGTGATTGGCGATAAATAATGGCACCTGCGGATCTTTCTTCCAACATTTACACAAGGGGTTTCTTACATCCAGTATTTCTATTTTCCAAGCCTACGACCTCTTTTCTGAAAAGTCCTAATTGCGCGCATGAGATCTATTTTTCTAAATTCTGGCCAATACACGTCCATGAAGACAAGCTCACTGTATGCACTCTGCCAAAGCAGAAAACCACTCAACCGCTTTTCACCCGATGTCCTCAATATCATATCTGGAGATGATTGTGGCAGGTGCGAGGTATAAAGGCTAGACTCAATTACATCTTTGTCTATTTGGTTGATGTCAAGAGAACCGTCCTTGATTCTAGAGCCAATCTTTTTGATTGCATCAACAAGTTCATTTTGTCCTCCATAAGCTATTGCAATGTTTAGATAATGATCATCGTAATCCTTTGTAGTTTCCTCAAGCTTGTTGAGGATATCTATTAAAAAGCCTGGCAACAATTCCATACTGCCAATAGCCTTTACCTTCATGCGGTTCTTGTGTATTCTTGGATCGTTGTATAACTTGTGTAATCTCTTATTTATCAAATCATAGAGATAGTCTAACTCATCATCTTTTCTGTCAAGATTTTCTGCTGATAACACATACAAGGTGATTATTTTGATATTCAGTTCTTCACACCAATCCAGTAATTTTTCTACTGCGTCAGCACCTCTGAAATGACCATCCATCTTCATGATCAGATTACGTTTTGCCCACCTCCTGTTCCCATCAAGTATTATGGCAACATGTTTTGGCATTTCTCCACTCTGGATATCATTTTCTAATCTTCTAGAGTATAGGCTGTACAAACCACCCAAGTTGAGAACTTTATCTTTTATTCTGATAGTACTTCGCCACCCTTCTTCTTTCTATATTTATGGAAGAGTAAGGATGCTGATATCAGTATTACTGCAAGACCTATTAGTAATGGAGGAATGAGAGTGAATGGACTCTCTCCTTTTACCATGATTGTAGTAAACTGGGAAACAACTGGATAGAGTGTGACTAGTACGATAAGTCTTAGTATGTCTGTAATTGATCTGATGCTTCCCTTGAACCAACTGCTTAACAATGAACCTCCGAAAATACATCCTATTCCTATCCAAAGGAAAGGCAACATTCCTGATATGAAGAGTCCAGTTGTTTGTTGATTCAAAACTAATTTCAAAATACTATCAGGTTTTGTAGTGATACCCGGCACTGCAGAGCCAATACCAGCTGTAAGTGATGCAAGAATCATTACAATTCCTGCCACTAGCGTAAATGTTCGTATGAACCCTCCAGGTGTGGGTTTATTCCAATTTGTCCAAGCTCTGTCAATATCGAATGCTCTTATTAGAAATGCTCCTCCCAGAATGCTTACTAGGACTGCAAATATCTCTCGGGTTAACCCAAGAACAGTTGCCACCCCGCCTATCAGCAAAAGCATTCCAGGAACGCCTAAAAAGAACTTGGAATATTTTGAATCAAATGCAATTGTCTTGAGATATCTTCCCAAAACAGCATAAGAATATTCAACTGATCTGCTTGCACGCATTACAACTCTTTTTACAGAAACTATGGGCAAAACATTTTGAATTATTGGTATGACACTTTCATCGTCTTCTCCATCTGATACTATGACTGCTCCATTTGCAGCAAATTTCATTGTAATTGCCTTAACTTGGGAAACAATTTTTTCATCTCCTTGTACCCCTTTATGCTGTGTACCTGAAACAAGTGCAACCTCTGCTTGGTATCCCTTACTTGTCAAATCCTCAAATGTTTTCACAGCTGCAAAAATTGAATTAGAGTCTGCATCTTCTGGATCTTCTAATGCAAGTCTCTGAGCTGCTTCTATGCACGCATTACGTCCAACCACTGGAGTGATAACACCTGCCTTGCTTCCAATATCGTCATCTCTGTCAACACAAATTACCAAGAGTCGACTAGTCTTTGTCTCCGTTGTCCCGTTTTGTAAACTAGCTTCTTTTGTTGACATGGTATAGACGAAAATAGCATTTCCTATTAATTAATGTAGTTTCTATAGATTTTACAAATATTTCAAGAAGATGTCTGACTCTAAACGTGTACTTTTTGACAATTTTATGGACGAGTCTGATTTGACTCTGATGCTAAAGAGTCTGACTCTTTCTTGAGAGAGTCAAGCTTTGACATCTCATCGCTGATATCGCTTGAGGATGCTTCTCCCTTGATCTTGTTTGCAAGAGATATTGTCTCAACTAGGTAATCGTTATACTTTTTGAGAGATTCATAATATGCACCATAGCTATGTTTCCACTCTGCTGGCGGGTTACTCTCCACCACCTCAGTTATCAATGAAGTAATCTGGGACGATGAGATTTGGGCCTGGCTTGTAAAGTTGTCCGGAGACATTGTCTTGTCTAATAATCCATTGAGGTTTGATTCCATATCTGCAACGATGAGAAAATGCCTATCTTTCACACTATCTAACTCGCTTTTGTAGTCTGAAACCACAAACGAAGATCCGTGATTTTGTGGGAGGAGCCATACTACAAAACTTGCTCCTGAAATGGCTGCTAACATGGTAGCAGTGAGGATGAGACCTTTCTTAGTTGCCATTCAGATGAGTCTTTTTGGGGCTTTTAAAAGTATACCTACATTCAACAATTTGGTTATTCCTGTGGTCAATTTGTTAATTTCATGGCGTTGGATCCCTTACTCGTAAGAAATATCATAAAAATACATATTTTTGTATAAAAACTGGATCTATGATCTGAATTAGACCATATAAAAATTTAACACCCTCTAGTGTATAGTGAAATAATTTTTACAGCGTCTTGCTATATACCACTTCATTCGTAAGAAGTTGAAATGACTCAAGCATACTGCGTAAAATGCAGAAAAAAAGTCGATATCTCAAACCCAAAGGAAGTTAAGCTAAAGAACGGACGACCTGCGGTAAAGGGCGTGTGCCCAAAATGTGGTACTAATGTCTTCCGAATAGGAAAGCCTTAGTACGATTTTCTTCTTTTTCCAAGTGTAATCAAAAGAAATCCCAATGTGATCCCCTCTACAATTCAGGGGTCGATTGGTTTGAGTTTTGGTAGTTTTATGATGAATGTGGTTCCCTTTCCAATCTGAGTGCTTATGTTAATTGTTCCATTGTGTTTTTCTATGATGCTCTTGCAGCTGACCAGTCCCAAACCTGTTCCAATCTGTCTTGTTGTAAATAGGGGTTCGAACATTTTTTCTATCAGGTGTTTTGGTATGCCAGGACCAGTGTCTTCCACTTCTATTGTGATGGAATCTGTCATATCATTAATTTTTACAAATATGTTACCCTTTTTCTCCATGGCTTGAACTGCATTTAGTATGAGGTTGGTAAGAACAATCTCAATTTTTGCTCCATCGCATATTATGATATGATCCTCTTTTGGAATGCTCAACACTACTTTCCCAAAATCTATCTTAGAGATTGCAGACTCTACAATATTGCATAATGAATGGGCCTGAAGATCCAATGGTCTTGGCAAGACATAGTCTAAAACCTCTTCTAACTGATGAGATATTCTGGCAATGGCACGCTCCATGATTAATATGTGATTCTTGTTTTTCTCACTGAGATCATGGCTTTGGATCTTCATTAGTTCTAGGCTATTTCTGATTATTGATATGGGATTTCTAAAATCATGTGATATTCTAGCGGAGAGATCTCCTATGACATTGAGATTTTTTAGTTTGTGTTCTTCAATTTCTTTTTTTGCATTATGGATCTCAGTCATATCCTTTATCGTCGTATTACTTCCTACAAGTGTACCATCGTTACCGTATAGACTGGTAGCACTGAGCAAAACTGGAAATATTGTTTGGTCTTTTCGTCTTAACCATATCTCCCTACTTGACACAACCCCTGTAGTTTTCCATGTGTGGTATGCATCTTGTAATAGGTTCTGGCTGTTTTCTGACACGTGCTCAAAAATTGTTTTTCCAATGATCTCTTCTTTCGTGTATCCTAGTTTGCTTGCATAGGTCTTGTTGCAATCTAAAATAATACCATCGATATTGACTGTTCTATAAAGATCTGGCGAGTTATCATATAAATTTCTGTATTTTTCTGACATTTTTTCATAGCGTTCTAACAGGATATTGAGATCCTCTTCTTTGTAATCATAAGATTCATTCTCGTCTTTTGTCACCATGTATACTCCTAGTCACGCACATTTAATGAATTGAGATGAAAGTCTTATTGGTTACAAGGACTTGGTCAGTGACTCTATATTTTTTAATTATTGTAATACGTCATACTCTAATTTACCAAGGTAGATAACAAGGAATATGCCAATTCATTTCTTAAGACCTGTACCTGTATTGAATCTCTGAATGTTTTATCTAAATTTTGCAATTCTACGTACAGTCTAAAAATCTGCACATGATCCAAACTTGCCTTGTCTGGCATCATTCCTATTGGATTCAGATTTTTATAAATAAACTTCCACATTTCTAAAAGTGATGGGGTGTTTTGGTTTTCTATTACTGACATATTATCAACTCAGTATTGTTATACCTGTTATCTTTTTGACGTCTTCCGAATTCATTTTATTTGCAGACAAGAATATGGCAAGTTTTGTAGCATCTTGGCCCCCCTCTGATACCTTCAATAGGTTCACGGTGCCAAGTTCTTCTACAATTTGTGCTTCACTTGGGGTTACCTGTATGGATTCTTTTGTACGTGGATGACCATGAATTTTTCTTGCAAGCAGTGATTCTATCTCAGAAAGATCAATGTTTTTTAATTGATTTTCCAAGTCTGATGTGTCAGTAAATTCGATCATAAGTTCGCCAATTGACATGTTTATCTTTATTTTGGGCATGATGCAACAGAGTCATCTATACTCAATCAGGACGATCTCCTGTTTTTCTGGTATTTGACTATGAGTGAATTTAGGAATGTACTATTATCAATGGAGGGATCATTCTTTTTTGCATCTCTTATGGCTTTTACAAATTTCTGAAAAGCCTCAGATTTTACTGTGATTGTTTTGTATTCTTTTCGCGGCAATTGATTATTATGTCCGGGACGTACGGATAAGTTCTTGGTAGAATTATTATGGTACTAAATGATATAGTTGTCCAGATAGGGGGATTTTATACTTAACGATCACCTTAAATGGCGAAAGTACGGTATCATGGTATGGCACTCATTGAGATGCACAAAAACCTATTCCTTGAGGAATGTTCAAGATTGACTAAACTTGTCTTTAATTGTCTACAAAAACTAGAAGAAAACCCGACTGATCTGGATACCATAGAAAGGATGGTCAACACTGCTGATGTAATCCGAGGCGGAGCAAAGTTCCTTGAAGATGTGAATCTTGAACTAAACTCCAAAATGTTAATTGAATTATTTAAAGGGACACGAGATATGAGGGATAGAAAAAAAGAACTCGAAATGATGGTAGGCGTATTTAGAGAGTTGATAAACAAAACTCATTCTGGGTAAGCCTTGCCTGAACTTGAGGTACGCCAAAATTTAGAGGCTAGCGTATAATTAACACAAAAATTTGTACAAATATATTATATTTTCACTAAAAAACAAAATTAACAATTTTAGAACAAGTCTTCATGACTAATGGGTGTACTATACGTGTCAAGTGGCAAATTTATCATGTAAATCCATATAGGTGGCGATTCTCATACTAGAGTAGTTGACAAAAGCTGAATATGAAAAATTACTAAAGAACATTCAGGATAAAGTATCTCAGACCAAGACTAGCTCTACATCAAGATTTGAACTTCCCAAAGTAGATATCATGTGGCAAGGAAATAGAACATTTTTCAGAAATTTTTCAGAATTTCCAAAAATACTACGAAGAGATCCTGAAAAGCTTTTACAATATCTCTCAAAAGAGTTTGCAACTCCTGCACAGTTTGGAGGCGACAAGGCAGTCTTTGTAGGCAAAAAAGATCCTCATGAATTTTCAGCCCTTTTGAATAGATATCTCAAGGAATATGTTGAATGCCCAACTTGTAAAAGCCCAGATACTAGGGTTGAAAAAGAAAATAGAGTAACCCTTCTCAAATGTGAAGCATGTGGAGCCAGATCACCCCTAAAGGGTCAATATGCGTAAATGAATTTTGCAGTTAAGATAGTGAATCAAAAGAGCAATAGGATGCTAAATATCTGTGATGCTGAATTGGTTGGTAAGACAGTTAGGCAATCTGATCTAGATGTAACCATTGCCAAGAGTTACTATGGAGACCGTGTAATTGACGAAAAAGAAGCAGAATCTCTTCTACGAACTTCTTCAATAATCAATATGGCTGGTAAAAAAACAATTGATCTTTCAATAAAAATGGGAATAGGATCTGCAAAAGGTATAAAAGAAATTGAAGGAGTTCCTTTCCTCATTGTTTTCAAATTTTGAAAATACAACGATTATATACATACTGAATGCATTATTGTCTGAGAATTTTGGGTAAGCGAAAAGTACTAAACGAAAGTGAATTGAAGGAAATGCAGTTGCCTGGAGAAGGTGAACTATTGGGAAGAGTTGTAAAACTTTTGGGCAGTGATCATATACTTGTAAGATGTACTGATGACAAGACAAGAATGGGCAGAATTAGAGGAAAATTAAAAAGAAAAATCTGGATAAGGGATAATGATGTTGTAACAATTGCTCCATGGGATTTCAAATCTGATGATCGAGGAGACATTATTTGGAGATATACCCTGTCACAAGTTGACATGTTAAAACAAAAGGGACTATTGCCGCAAGATTTCTAACAGCAATCAATTTTACAAGGTTTGTATTACAAACTGTATTGTTACTAGGAGCCAAATCAATATGAGTGAAGATTCTGTAGATGGGTTCAATGAAGCCCAAGATGAAAATAATCTGGACTCACTGGAATCAAATGATGTGCCTGAAGATTCAAGCCCTGAAGATTCAAGCCCTGAAGAATCTGATTTGGGATTACAAGACAAACTTGCAAAAAAGATGAACCTCAGACTTGTCGGAAAAGAGAGGGCGAGAAAAACAGAGAAGGGCATATTCGATAAAGACAAAGTGCTCGAAGCAGTATTTGACAAATCTACTGTGATGCTTCTCTCACGGATGATAAACAATGGTATCATCTCATATGTCAATGGTGCAGTAGGTGCAGGAAAAGAATCTCAAATGTACTGGGCAGTTGATCCTTCTGGTCAAGATCTTGCGGTAAAAATTTATCTTGTTACCACATCTAACTTTAAGAAACGTTATCCTTATCTTATAGGTGATCCGCGATTTACAAGAATAAAAAAAGGAACCAGATCTCTTGTAGAGTTATGGGCAAAAAAAGAATTCCGTAATTTGAGCAAGTCTTTTAACACTGGAATACAGTGTCCAGAACCAATAACAGTGGTAAAAAATATTCTAGTAATGAAATTTATAGGATCTAATGGTGTTCCATCACCTACATTGGTTGAGTCTGAAGTGGATTACGCAGACTATGAAAAGACAATAGAAATCATTTCTGATCTATATAAAAAAGCAGAACTGGTCCACGCTGATCTTTCAGAATATAATATTTTCAAGACAGAGGAAGGGCCAGTGGTTTTTGATTTTGGCTCGGCAGTAGATATAAGACATCCTAAAACAAAAGAATTTCTTGAAAGAGATATTAGTAATATTACCAGATTCTTTGTTAAGAGAGGACTCACAGTGGACAATCCAATTGATGTATTTGAGAGGGTTACAAAATGATCTTTGAAAAAATCATACTAATTCCAGTTGATCGTGTTGGTGTATTGATTGGAAAATCTGGAAAGATAAAAGCCAAAATGGAAAAAATTTGCTCTGTCTCATTAACCATTGACGGTCAAACAGGCGAGACAGTCATAAAGGGAGTGGGTGACGTTGAAAATATAATGCCATTTAAGGCTGAAGAAATTGTAATGGCCATAGGTCGCGGGTTCTCAGCAGAGAATGCAATGCGTCTTGTTCAGGAGGAAACCTCATTACATGTCATAGATCTGCGCCAGTTTGCTGGCAAGTCCCCTGCTCAAATTGAGAGAATCAAGAGCAGAATAATAGGCGAAGGCGGCCGTGTTAGGAAAAACATCGAAGACCTAAGCGGTGCCAAAGTATCTGTTTATGGTAGAACTGTTGCCATAATTGGAGACGGAACACAGCTAAAATCTGCTGTAAATGCAATAACGTCTATTTCAAGTGGTAGTACCCATGGAAAAGTTTACAATGATCTCCAAGAGTCGCGACGTAGACAAAAATTAGAAAAACTCCAACTTTGGGAGGGTGGAAACATACTTGAGTAAAGAAGTCTTTAGCCAAATATCTCCAAGTGAGTTCTTTTACAGAAACAGAGACCTTGCAGGATTTAGTAATCCAACTAGATCACTTTACACTTCGGTCAGAGAATTTGTGGAGAATGCACTTGATGCATGTGATCACAGGAAAATACTTCCTGATATTCACCTCTCGATAAAAGCCGTTAATCCTGAGCAAGCAGATCCAAAACACTACATCTTGACCGTAAAAGATAATGGTCCAGGAATTGATCCTGAACACATTCCACTTGCTTTTGGCACTGTTCTTTATGGCTCCAAGTTTGGTCTCAAACAAGCAAGAGGTATGTTCGGTCTTGGTGCTACAATGGCCATACTCTATGGTCAGATCACTACTAACAAACCAGTAACTGTGAAGAGTTGCTCTGACGGAAAATCACTTGATGAGTTTGTGATGTTACTTGACATTCAGAAAAACAAACCGGTCATACAAAAACATACAACGAAAGAAGGATCAAAGACAGGTCTTACAGTAAGTATTGTTCTTGAAGGAGATTACTCAAAAGCAGGATCAAAAATCAGAGATTATGTCTACCAAACTTCTTTGATCACACCTTATGCATCAATAACATTTGAAGATCCAGCTGGGGGAAAATTCCATTATGCAAGAATTGTGAAAGATATGCCGCGTCCTCCTACCGTTATCAAACCTCATCCGCATGGTATTGATGTTGAGACCATTAGAAGAATGATTACTGATACACATTATCAGATTCCAACTATAGACAACAAGATGATTGACAAAGTCAAAAAAGAATTGAGCTTGAAAAAAAATCTCTCGCCCAAAGAAATTCTAGAGCGTGCACAGAAACGCTGGTCTGATATATCAAAACCCGTAAGAACTGTAATTTCAGTAATGTCATTTCTGAATATTGATTTTGAAGGGCTACAAAAAATTAGGATCGATGACATTGATGTTGCAAATAAAACCATCACATATTGGGACTTTGGCGAATCGCAGTCTCATGCGGTGGAATTAAACCCAGAGAGTCCGTATTACAAACAACTTGCAAGTACTGTTCAAGGTGATACACTTCTCACATTCTTGACAAAACGATTCCAGAGGGTTGGACCAACAACTGCTGAAAAATTCTGTGAGTTTGCCAAGTTCAAGCCGGATAAAAGAATAGGCAGCATGACAAACGAGGAATTGGTAAAACTAGCCGACGCACTTCAAAAATTCGAGGAATTTCTTGCACCAGACCCTAGCTGCTTGGCACCTCTTGGGGAAGAACCACTCTCAAAAGGAATAATGAAGTTTTTCAACCCCGAGTTTGCAGCAGTTTGGCAACGAAATGCATCAGCATATTCTGGATTTCCATTCGTAGTCGAAATGGGTATTGCTTATGGTGGAGATATTCCACCAAACGGACTCAAAGTTTACCGTTTTGCAAATCGTATACCACTCTTGTATGATGAGGGAAGTGATGTGGTACTCAAGATAGTTAACGAAACTGAATGGACTAGATATAAAATAAAAGGAGATCCTCCACTTGTCATAGTATCTCATATTTGTTCCACTAGAATTCCTTACAAGACTGTAGGAAAAGAAAATGTAGCAGATAGGCCTGAGCTTGAAAGAGAATTAAAGAATGCATTACAGTACTTGGCAAGAAAGTTAGCTGTTCACATGTCACGACAAGGAGCAGCGGACATGGCAAAAAAGAGAGCAAACCTTTATTCAAAATATGTACCGCTCATTGCACAATTTGCTACTGAACTTGCTGGCAAGAAAAAAGAACCAAATTATAACCAACTAATAAGGATGGGAAGTGAGATTGAAGAACAAGTCTAGCGCAAAGACAGCAGAAACAAGAAAGAAAAGATTGCTGTCAATGCTGGAACAACAAGGTCTTAGCATATATGAAAATCTAGACAAAGGAAAATTTCCACAATTCGTTATACCAAGTAGGTCTGTAAGCAATATTGTTTATGATAAAAAAATAAGACAATACATTTTGGGTAGTGCTAGCGCTGTTCGCAGTTCACGAAACATGTCACAATTACGTTCTTACACACAACTTGCATGGCTTGCTTTCTTTGTAAATAGGTTGGTACGAGAGGGAAAATCATCCACACTGAGAGACATTTACTATTCATCGCAGGCATTTAGCATTGATTTTGAGGATCAGCCAGAGTCTGACAATATAATAGTGGACCTTGAAGCTGTGCTCACAAGCCCACGTGAAGAATTTCACATATTTCCTGAGGAAAGAAGCAGCGTATTTGGTGACCTGACAATAGAGTATACTGTTCCAGGATATGAAGGAAAGAGGATGAATCTGTCAGATCATCCTGATGGATATTTAATAGGTCCAAGTTTGAGCAGTGCTGAGCTTGTTGACACTAGTGCAGAACTTGTAATTGCCATAGAGAAGGGTGGTCTTTTTACAAGATTCGTTGAAGAAAAAGTTCATAAAAAATTCAAATCTATAATTGTCGATACTGCAGGTCAAGCTCCTAGGTCAACAAGAAATCTTTTGAGAAGATTGAACACAGAAATGGGATTACCTGTTGTTATATTGGCTGATGGTGATGTGTATGGTGAACATATTGCAATGGTAATAAAATCAGGTTCTGCAAATGCAGCTCACTTGAGGGAACTGACTGTACCCGATGCCAAGTGGCTGGGTGTCTGGGCAACTGATATTGAAAAATACAAACTTCCGACAATTCCTATGACTGAATCTGACATAAAAAGAATCTACGACCTTCAAAAAGATCCTAGATACCAAGAAGGAAACTGGAAAAAACAACTTGAGGTCTTTCTCAAGTTGAAGAGAAAGGCAGAACTTGAAGCATTCTCAAAGTATGGTCTTACTAATATTACAGACAAATATCTCCCAGCAAAACTAGAAGAATCAAAGAGTTTCTAATTTTTTAATTCGTAAGGTGAGAACACCGTTTCTGTACTTGAAATCATGAATTCCCATGTCTGGCGTTGTCTCAATTGGAACTTCTTTTGAAAAGTGTCCCGAGCCTCGCACGTATAGAATTTTATCAATCAATCTTACAGTTACTTGGTCTTCTGGACCTGGCACTTCTGCTACAAATATTATCTCTTTTTCTCCCTTTATGAGGTCATACACCCAGTTCTTTGTGTCTGCTTCCTTTGGTGTATACTGTGGAGTACTCTCTACTGTCATCTTTTTCAATACTCTGACCCAATAGATCATAATCATAGCAGCTATTCCAATAAGTATGAAATTGACGTACCCCTGTGAAGATCTAAGTGAAAGCATGTACACTACACCCAAGAACAGTAAAACCATTAAGGGAATGATGATATCAAATGATTTGTCATTAGAGTATCTGCTTTTGTAGCTTGCCAAAGATATTCTGTATGATTTAACTATGCTCCAAATATAAACACTCGTAGAATTTTGATCAAAAGCAAATGTGCAATTGCTTCATAATTCTGTGATGGAAATAATCACACTCAGGTAGTTTCCCATCTTTTAAACAGGTTGTGCTCAATTCCAAATTGATCTAAGCACTTTCCTATAACATGATTCAAAATATCATCAATATTCTTTGGTCTGTTGTAAAAACCCGGCATGGCTGGTAATATGATTACTCCAATTCTTGAAAGCTTGAGCATATTTTCAAGATGAATACTGGTAAGTGGAGTCTCTCTTGGAACCAGAACTAGTTTGCGAGATTCCTTCATGGTAACTCCAGCAGCTCGGGCAACTAGAGTCTCTTCATATCCATTGGCAATGCTTGAAAGTGTCTTCATGGTGCAGGGAATGACTATCATACCATCTGTCTTGTGTGTTCCACTTGAAACACTTGCAGCCATGTTTGAATCATCTGAATAGTGTCCCACCAATGATTTTACATATTTCAAATCATAATCAGTTTCTAATACCAGGCATTTCTTTGCCCATTCTGTCATGATTAGATGGACATCAACATTACATTGCTTGAGAACTTCTAGCATTCTAACACCATATAGGATTCCTGAACTTCCCGTTAATCCTATGATTAATCTCATGAGACGATTGACTAAGTTCCATATTTATTTTCAGCTGTGATTTTGGCATGTTTATTTATGGCATGCGAGTCTCAGTATTTATGAGTGTCAATATTGATACCGTTGAGGAAAATATTGTCTCAGAGCTTCGATTGTCTCCAATACAATCCAAAGTTTATGTCTTGGTTGTAAAAAAAGGCAAAATGTCTGCCAAGGATATAGCAAATGATCTGAACATATCTGAAAATGATGCACATCAAGTAGCAACAAGTCTTATTCAAAATGGAGGCTTTATTGATATCACCAAGACAGAGTTTGAGTCAATGCATCCTAGATTTGCTGTTGTCAATATGTATAGAAGAATGTGTGAAAGGGAAAACATTTCCTTTAAGAAGAATCTCTTGGTAGATAACATTTCAATTGTTTTAGAAAAACCATATGATGATGCAAGAACTAAATATAACTGATAATGGAGGAGGAAACATGTCTGCAGACGAAGAATCTTCTTGTAATCATGAAATAGTATACTATGGAGTCACCAATCTAAATTATGAAAGAAGAACAATAGGCTCAGTTGATACATGGAGATGCGTAAAGTGCAAGAAAATTTTCTGTGAAGAAAAACAACTTGGAATAGACAGCATTGTAGACTATGTTGGAATGCCCAAAATATCTCCAGATCAAAAATGGGCTGTACTTTTATGCAATCTTAAAAAACACAAGGATAAATGGAAATTAATAAAGATAAAACAAAATGACGAAATTCAACACGAATGTATTGATGAAAAAGTGATAAAACTTGGGGTAAATGATTTTAAGATTGATGATGATAAGCACTGGAGCTTTCTAATCGAAACATCAATTAACAAAGCAGTAGAGATCTAAGTCTTACATGGATATTCAAGTTCATATCAATAATGTTCGTGGTAGTCAAATAGCTGCCAAGATAACTGGCACTTTTAATATTGATGGCCACCCGTTCAAGTTCAACGCAATAGCCTTTGGCAGAATCGGTGGTCATAACATTGGTGCCAAAATATCAAAGATGGTGGAAAAGAGTCTTGTGAAACTTGGCTATGATGTGGATGATGTTATAAATGAACTTCAGCAAAAGCTTGTTCGCGGAGATATCACTCTTCCAGAAGGACTCACAAAAGAATCCTTTGCAGATGGCTAGAATTGGGCTTCTTCAAATGCCTTATGGCATGAACAACCACGTTGCTCTGGTATGGAATCAAAAAGCAATGACAGTATGTTCTTCGTCGTTCCTACATTTTTAGACAAGGTCTCTAGGACTTCCTTTGCAGTAACTGGCTTGTCTGCCCATACATCGTAATCTGTTACTGTAGAAATTGATACATAACACATCTGGGCTTCTCTTGCAAGCTGGCATTCTGGAACCAGAGTCATCCCTATGATGTCTGCACCTATTACATTTTTGTAGAATTTCGATTCTGCTCTTGTTGAAAATCTTGGTCCCTCGATGCAAATGTATGTAGCATCTTTGTGAACGCGCAAATTCATTTTCTTTGTTACATTGGAAACAACATTTTGAAGCTCAGGACAAAATGGATCAGCTACTGATATGTGAATTACTTTGGTGTCTTCATAAAGCGTATATTTTCTTGATTTTGTAAAATCTATAAACTGAGATGGAAGCACGACATCTCCAGGTTTTAATTCCCCTCTGAGACTTCCAACTGCTGACGGTGCTATGATTCTCTTAATTCCCATCTCTTTGAACGCCCAGATATTTGCTCTAAAGTTTATCAAGTGAGGTGGAATCGTGTGCTTTTTACCATGTCTTGGCATGAACGCAACTTTTCTTCCCTTGTAAACTCCAACTGTTATGGAATCTGAAGTCTTGCCAAATGGAGTATCTACTGTAATTTCTTTGCTTTCTGTGAGAAGACCTGAATCATATATTCCAGTTCCTCCAAAGATTCCTATTTCTGCTTGTTCTATCAATATTTCACCAATGAGTTGTATTTGTAACCCTTGATTGATTTTGATCCCTTCAGATCAGTTAATTCTATTATGAAAGCAAAACCTGATACGCTACCACCTATTTTTTCAACTAGATTTGCAGCTGCTTTTGCAGTACCTCCAGTTGCAAGCAAATCATCACAAATGTACACTTTTTGACCTTTCTTTATTGCATTAGTTTGGATCTCCATCGTTGCAGTTCCATATTCGATGCTGTATGTTGTTTTGTAAGTGGCACCTGGCAATTTTCCTTGTTTTCTAATCATTATCATTCCTTTGTTGTATCTGAGAGCTAATGCGCAAGCTAGGGGAAAACCTCTCGATTCTATTCCTGCAAAAACATCTACATCATTTGGATGTATTATTTTTGTAAATTCATCTATTACAAGCGATAAAGCTGCCGGATCTCTTAAGAGTGGGCTGATATCTCTGAATAAAATTCCTTTTTTTGGAAAGTCTGGTATTTCATCTATCTTGTTCTTTAGGTTCACAAATCGTTCTCAAGTATTGGATGTAAAAAATATTGCTAATTGGTTCCTTACTGAATTGTTATGCTGATTGTTGCTTTACCTGTAACAGAAGATGCTTCAACGGTGTATGTTCCTGGGTTGACATCGCGTGGAACTTGCCAAGCTGTACTATAATCTCCTCTGTTTGTTGATGAAGTGGGTAATTTATCGATAACTGTGCTATTGCTGTTTATGGTGATGTCCACTGCTGCAGTAATACCTGCATCGGTTCCAGAGATTGTTACAATGTCTCCTCTTGTGTATGCACCTGAAGATCTATCCAGCGAAACTGTAATTGCTTGTTTTGATGACTTTACAATTAATGGTACGGATGAGTGATTGACTCCACTAGTACCATCTAGTTTCCATGTTCCTGGAATTGCAGTAGATGGGAGGCTGAAATCAAATGAAGAAAAGTGGCCCGTCTTGTCTGAGAATGTCTGTACTGTCTTTACTATTTGTCCATTAGGGTCAGTCAAGGAAATCTGGAGAAGGCTGTTTGCATTGGCAGTGGTTCCAATAATTATGATGTTGTCTCCTGGCAAGTATGAATCCTTTACAATACTAAGTGAAATTTTTCCAGTATTAGTTGAAAGTCCCACTGCAAATGGTTTCTCCACTTTTTCTTCTGCATGAGAGACTACAGCCGCATAAATTCCTGGTGTATATGAAGTCAAATTAAATGAATATGTTGCCTGTCCACTTGATCCTAGATTGATAATGTCTGCAAACTTTTGTGTGTCGGAAGGGTCTATTATGATAAGATTCAGGGTTGAGGATGGAGGGCCTGTAATACTAACAACAGGATTGTCTGTATTCTGATAACTAAGCTTGTCTAATGTTGCTGTTATGGGTAGGGATACGTCTTGGCCTACTCCGAAGAAAATAGTCACAAGATCAGTGCCTTGTGTTACAGTTACCTCATAGGTTCCTTTCATGGCTGAATCATCTAGCTGGTATGACATGGAGACTGTACCTGACGATGTCACGTTTGCATCCTTTGAATAAATGGGTTGATTGGTAGGGTCTGTCACTACAAAATGTACAAGCTCATTTGAGATTGAAGTGCCATTTATGACAACTATCTGTCCCGGTTCGTATCTTGTAGAAGATGACACAACTGAAATATTATGAGTTGTAACAACACTATATTGTTTAGTTACCTGACTCTTTCCATCTGATGCTGTAACTGAATATTTACCAAAATCTCTATCAGTTGGCACTACATCTTTCATTACATAGTTTCCACTTTTATCTGATTGTACCACCGAAGTTGTTATTGGGTTTCCTTTTGGATCTAACAGGGTTATAGTTATGGTGCTTTGAGGATTATCTGTACCGTTAATTGTCTTTGTCTCTCCTCTATGGTAAATGGGATCAACATTTAATGTCAGGGGGATGTTTGTAACTGGACCACTGTTACGACTTGATGGTGCCTTGATATTTGTAGAGAATGTTTTTTGGTTATTTTGTTGATCCTTTAGAATAAAATTGACGCTACCTGGCTGTTCTGATTCTGGCACAAGTATAGTTGTGACAAAGTTTCCTTTGGCATCCGATGAAAATGAGCCTATCTTGTCATTATCTATATACAAATCAAGACTGGCTAGTGCTGAAAAACTAAAACCAACTACACGAATGTGAGAATTTGGTGACGGAGTGGCAGGAATTATTCTAAATGTTGATGTATCGAGTATGCCTTTGGGTGGTTGCTGTATTGTCTGAGTAGTATCTGATGTTTTGTTAGTATTCTGATTGTTGTTGGGATTGCTGCCCAAATTATTGCCAGGTTGTTGATTAATCTCTCCTCCTAGGTTGACATTAGTCTGTTGAACTCCGATCTGGCCTGATTCACCATCTGATGTTTTCCAAGTCATGGTTGGTGCTTGTTGATCTGTCTTGATTCCAAAAGATGTTGTCATTCCTGGTGTAAGTGGCGCTATTGCGCTAAATGCCAAAGTAGTTGGTGAAGTCTTTGTACCTGTCCAGTCATTTTGTATATTGAATGATTTGAAGGCACCTTCTCCGGTTATCTGCAAAGTAAATGAAACAATGTTTCCAGTATTATTTGCACTATTACTAACTGAAATCACTGTTTGTCCTCCGGCATTCGTTGCAGTTACCGTTACAAATTTTGAATCTGCATAAACTGGGTATGCTGCATATGTTGTAAATATACTGCCCAGAAGTAGTGCAATAACAATGACCGATTTTAATAACACGTTACTCATAGACTCACAACCTATCTCTAAATTAAATCTTAATAAGAAATTCTACTTTATCGTCTTGTATTCTAGTATGATTTATGAGTAAAGTACAAATGCTGATATTTTTTGTCTCATCGATTACTGGTTGCAGATGACTGGATTCCTAGGTTTTGATTCTGTCTTATTCTCTCTGCAATCAATCTGTACAGTGACCTAAATTGGTCCTTTGTCTTGTCTGATAAAAAGTCTGTTTCACCTAATACTATTTTCTCACAAATATATCTACAAATATCCTCTCTGTCAAATTTCTCCCAACCTAGATGTTGGTTTTCTTTCCAAATTTCACTTAGATTGTCTATTATGCTTTTCTTACCCTTGCTTGCCACTTGATCTTTGGTCAATGTTATATATCCCTCTTTTCTTAATCTTACTTCATAAGTTTGGTTTACCGCATAAAGATAATCATCTTCCATCAAAAGATCTTCAATGAACAATTTGGGTTGTCCTGCAAGTTCAAAAAATACCATTTGCACTGATTTAAATTCATTAGACTGTAATTCTGCAGACATTTTTCTTGATTCCTCAGTATTGTCCAATAAGATAAAAGTATCATACCCGTGATTTTTATAAAATATTGCAAGCGGCATAACAGAATTCTTGTTGTATGCTGCAACTATGTTAAGTGGATTCATGGAAAGATTTGGATCTTTTAGGAATCTGTCAAATGCATTTAGATACATGCAATCTGACATGGTTTCAACTATTATTACAGGTCTAGAGTTGAAGCCTATTTGTTTGTCTACTATGGATTCTACAAGGCCTCTTGACAGACCATACAATATTGGAATAAGAGTTTGATCGTCTGCATTCCAATAATCATAATAGATTTTACTTAGGTGTCTTCTCTTGTCAAGCTCTACTACCAACAGATTTCCTTGAGTGTAATCAAATATCATAAAAGGTGAGTGAGTTGCATAAAGTATTTGATTGGAACCTGCAAGGCCTTTTAGCAAGTCTGAAATTCCTCTCTGCTGTGCAGGATGGAGGTTTCTGGCAGGCTCGTCCAGTAAAAGTATTGCTTCCTTTAGTTCTGCCTTTTGTGTCTCCGCTGCAAAGTTTACGATAAATGAAAAAGTCCACTTGAACCCCTCTGCTCTTCTGTTAAGTAATCCTGTATTTGTCACAGTGCCATCCCTGTGTACGTCTGATATGACTACACTCAATACATTTCCAGGATTCCATCTCAGTTCAACATGGATGGGGTCTCCCTTCCACGCCGGGTTGAGTTTCTCACTGAGCCTTCTGCTTGCAGTGTGTAATAATTTTATCAATCTTGATGGACTACTTCTAACATCTTCTAGCTTCTGGGCGTCAAGCTCTGCTAGATAAAATAAATTATTTACAGTCTCTGCCTTGTCAAACTCTTCGACATATTCTAATCCCTTTGATCTAATACCTTTTGTCTCCCTGACAAATTCTTCAAGGTCAATATTTCCAAGTATCTTTTTGTAGTCTGAAAAGTAGACAAATCTTGGATGTAACTTGTCCTCTATGAAATTGTCTAGGGCAGAACGTTCGTTTGTTCCTATTAACATGTTGTCAAATATGGTTTCTAAATCTTGGTAGATATCTTTCCATTCTGAAATTACCTGCGGTTCCTGTGATGCAATCAGGTAAATGTTGTTGTTAAATTCTGCCATCATATCCATAAAGACTTCTCGAGTTCGTGGAGGTGGTGCACTGAGAAACTTGGTATCAACCCTGATTCGTATTGGGTTTGGTATGGCTGCCACAAAGGACTTGATTCTATCTACAAAATTTTCCCAAGAGTTGAGTCTTTTGCTTGCCTCCCCGCTGATCTTTACGTCGCCAAAATCATATTGTATTCTAGGATGCTTGTTTGTCCTATAGATCTTCATCTTTCTTATGTCCTGAAGGTTTGGAAATTTCTCTCGAATTAATGCAGTCTCTTTCTCACTTAACACGAACTCTCCCTCTGCCAGTCTTATCTCTGACTTGAGTTCCTCATTCATTTCGTCACACAAATCTAATTCAGAAAGTTTTGTATCTTTGTTAAGTAACGTAAGAGCTTCTAAAATTGTAGTTTTACCACTTTCATTTCTTCCAACAAATGCTGCAAGATCCCCAACTTTAATTTCCCCGGAATCATGAATGCAACGATAACCTTGAACTCTAAATTTTCTAAGTCGCATCTAGCGGCTATTGGCTTGGCTGTGATTTAACTTATTCGTCAAATTTGTTACTTGAATCTTTTTCGACCAAATAGATATATGGGAACTAGAGCGGTTATATCATAATTGGCAGTAAAAAAAATTGCTTATCTTGTTTTTGTCTTTCCTATAATTGCGTCATTGATTTTTGGGGGATATGTATTGTCTGATGTTTTGGGACAGCCTGATAGACAATTAAATATGTGGCAATTCAAATTTCCATCAAACATCGGACAACAACAAGGTGATAAACAAATCCGGTTGCTAAATCTTGTAAGCAACTATACCGTGTCAACACCATTGAACTTTAGCGTGATGGTAAACAACACTTCATTTGATTGCGGTGATTTGTACATGACAATATATGATCCAAATACGTCTCCAAAACAGGTAATTGTTCAGCACGCTTACTTTACACAATGCTTTGCACAAACCAATTCATCTCTGCCAATTCAGGATACATTTTCTCCTGTGATTGACAAACCCGGCATATATCAGATTGTGGCAGAAATGAAAGACAAGACCAATCAAAACAGTATTAGTGTGATGGCTAACATTAGGGTACAATAAGAAAATTATATGTTATTATATTGCACGAGTGTCAGTAATAAATGGAGTAATGTATAGTTTAGTGATTAATCATGGCTAAAAAAGAAAAAAAACCAATCAAAAAGGCTGAAGACAAGACGGAAGTAGCCAAAGCAGAAAAGAAAAAAGAATTGCCAAAGGTTGGCAAGAAAGAAGAATCTGACAAGCTAGACAAGAAAAAGTCTAAAGCCGACAAGAAAAAGGAGGCTGAACTCTCAGAAGAAGAGCTTGAAGCAATTGATGAAAAAGAGATCGAAAATTTCCAGATAGAAGGACTTGACATGGAAAAATTAAAGACAACTGTCTTGGGTCTGGTTGCAAAACGCGGCGACAACGGTATGTTCCAAAGCGAACTCTGGAAAAAACTCAAACTCTCAAGCAGGGATGGCTCAAGACTTGCACTAAAGCTTGAAAGACAGCACTTGGTAAAAAGAGAAAAAATTCTTGAAAATGGACGTTGGACTTACAAACTAAAGATTGCACACGTACCGGTAACAACACAATCAATAGAATCTGCTCCTTGTTTGATATGTCCTGTGGAATCAAAGTGTACGCTTGAAGGCGAAATTAGCCCGAGAACTTGTCCCTTGATTGAACAATGGGTATTGACTGAACTTTCTACAAAGAAGGCTAAGAAATGAAATTAATCGATGCAAGGCGTGACTTGTATAGGAAACTGGCACACAAAGAAGGATATCGAAGCAGAGCTGCATACAAACTAAAAGAACTAAACACATCATACAGAATAATAGGTCCTGGATTTTTTGTCTTGGATCTGGGTTGCTCTCCTGGTGGATGGAGCCAAGTTGCACATGAACTTTCAGGAAATAGGGGACAAGTTATGGGCATTGACAAATCATATGTCGAAGAAATTCCTGAGGTTCATTTTATCAGGGGAGACATTGAAGATGAATCTATTGTGGAACAAGTTTTTGATTATTTTGGAGGCAAAGTAAACGCTATCATCTGTGACTTGTCTCCTACAGTGACTGGAATGTGGGATGTAGACCACGCAAGACAAATCTCGCTCAATTATGCTGCAAGCAAGATAATGGATCAGGTGTTGGCAAAAAAAGGCAACGCACTCTTCAAGGTCTTTGACGGTCAGTATTCTATTGAGTTTAGAGATTATATCAGAAAAAAGTTTGCCAAAGTACAATTGAGAAAACCTCAAGCAAGCAGAAAGTCAAGCAGTGAGCTGTATTATGTCTGCTTGGGATATCTTGGAAATTAAACCAAAGATAGAATCTCATCTATAGTGGCATCTGTTTTGAATCCTGTGGGATTCAAGCTTGTTCTTGTAGCCCTCTTACCTACTTCTTTGATCTTTTCTATTATCTTGACAAGAGAGGGTGGGGCGGATTGCTTTCTATGTCCAATCTCATCTAGAGTAAAATAGGTGGGAGGCATACCTATCTCTTCTTGGCACTTTTCAAGGACCATTCTACAAGACTTGTCAACTGTCAAGTTTTTCTCTTCTGATACCATGGAATCGACAAAGTCCTTGTCGTGGAGACCTTCTGTCCAGAGGGGTCCTGCAAGTTTTGCTTTTGAATTACAAATGTTGCATGTGTGCTCTATATCGTGTACAACTTTTCTGTTTCCACAATTATCACAATGTAAAATATATCCCATGCAATTTTTGGTATTCGTTCTAACAAGTATTTTGACATAGGCCTTGTAGTAATGCATGTTGTGCTGGACAAATAGTGGTGATATCATAATGTCCATTCTACCTGCCACCATGTTCATGCATCCGAGAATCAATCGTAGCGCTATCTCATTTCCATATATTGTTCTAATAGGAGTTCCATAATACTTGCGCTGGCATGCCTCTGGAAATATTCCGTGTAGTACAGTCATGTCAGTAGCTGTTACTGACAAGAGTCCTCCGTGAAATGTTGCCCTCATCGCACAATCAAGATAACGGGAGGGTGAACCAAATGGATCAACATCTACAATTGCACCGCGACCATCTCTTGTTGAGTGAAGACTCAAAAACCTACAGGCCTCATTTTCTGAAAAATCACATTTTATAACTTGGTTTAATTTTGCAATGCTTTTCCCAATCTCTAAGGCTTGCTGGTTGACATCATTTGCTATTACTTTTTCTATTGATTTTATTTCATTTGCGACTCTGATGCTTCTTGCTCCAATTCCAGCAAGTGAATCTAAAAAGATCTTTGGACCCTTGAAGTTTTTAAGAAATGCGGAATACGCTATTATGGAAAAATCTCTACTAATTCTTGCCCTTGGGTTGAAAAATGCAGGTTCCTTCGGAGGCGTTTTTTCTGACAGCGATTCCTTTGGTACCAAAAGTTTTGTACTTCCTTCTATTATCTCTGCAAGTTCAGACTCCAACAGGTTGTCTTGCCAAAATTGATTTAATAAATTGAAATGTACGCACTGGATATTGGCAAAACGACCTAACGGCTGTTAATTTTTTCCTCAAATGGAAAGAAAGTCTTTTGCTTCAAAAAAGCCTGAAAGCTCCTTTGAGATCTGGTCTGAGAATATTCCTATAATCTCAAAATCGCTAGGTGGAGGGATTTCACACTAAAAATAGCTAAAACAGCTACAACTTCGCCCTTGTACAATATTGGATACCCTGCAAAAGACTTGAGTTTCTCTTTTTTGGCCCACTCGTGGTATTTTATTCTGGGATCATGTACGACATCATTTGAAACCACGGGTTTCTTTGTCTTGATAATAGAACCAATTTTTAAAGAATTTTGAGATACTATGGAAAATTCATCATCTATGTTCTTGTACTTGCCTGCACTGTATTTTAGAATCAATGTTTTTGATTTCTTGTCATAAAACCAGATTCGTGAAAACTTGACATTAAAATATTTTACAAGACTCTCTACTATAGACTGGAGTCGATCATTTAGGCCGTATGTTTTTTGATAGAATTCAATATGGCATCACTTGGAGCTTTTTTTCATTAGTGGCATGTTCATCAAATAGGACATAAGGCGAAGATTTTGTAGCCTTTGATTCATAGGAACGAAAATCCGATATCACATCTGCAAATCTGTTTAGAAAATTGTTTGTTTCAAGGTCGTATTGTTCTATTGATGAGAAAACAAAATGACAAATCCAGTCAAAATCTCCGCTCAGCCTCGCTGAATAGATGCAAAAGGGAGACTCGTTTAGATATCTTGTCAACCTGTCAATTCCATCTGAGATATTTTTTGAAAATTTGAATTTAACAAGTATTGCCCTGTTGACTTTTTCTGATACTAGATTTGGATTCAAAATAACAGAATACCATAGAATCGATTTGTTTTTGTCAAGCCTTACAAGTCTTTATTGTACAGCTCTCAGTAATTGTAAAGCCAATGCCTTGAAGTGTACTGACTATATCTTGTGAGGAAACTCTTGTATTTCTTCCTAAATGTGAGAGTATTACTTTGTCTATCTCATCAAGTATGATTTTACATTGATGTGTGTTACTAATATTAATTTACGATTCGGAAATTAGGGCCTGTATTGTATGATGTTACAATGTAATTTACTTCCAAACTGGAAATCTTTCATGATAATTTCTTCCATCGTGAATATAGCATTGAATCACTGCAAATAGTACATGAATAAAAGATCAATCAACAAATTTGCTATATTGGTGGTCTTGATGATAGTGGTGCCTAAATCTGTTGGCCATGTTCTTTTTGAGCGAGATCACTACCCTGACTCGTCTGTGAATGCAGTAATTGTATTTACAGATAATCTTCGTGATCATTCTGACAAGAGTGGAGCATGTCATCTTACCATACTGAGTGATCAGTCTGGTTCTAACATAGCACGAGCCGCTGGCCTGCAAGGAAAATATGACGATCTTTCATGTTAGTTTTTTTACAATGATGTTTTTCATGGGTGATGAAACGATTACTTGACCCCTAAAATGATTTAATATGTCTATCACAAGAATAAATAAAATATGCTAGTCTGCGGAGTCGACGACGCAGGACGGGGTTCTGTTCTGGGCCCACTTGTAATAGCTGGAATCTCTATTGAACAAAAAAATATAAAACAACTTGTTAAGATTGGCGTCAAAGATTCAAAACAACTCAGTCCTCAATCGCGAGAAAAATTATACAAACAGATACTATCTCTTGTGGAAGGTTATCACGTTGCAAAAATTCCTCCAAAAACAATAGACAAGAGCGTCAGTAGAAACTTGCTAAACAAACTTGAAGCAGACTATATGGCCAAAGTTATAAAAAAACTAGAGGCAGACTCGTCATATGTTGACTCGTGTGACGTAAACCCGAAACGGTTTGGTCTGTATATCTCAAATATTGCCAAGACTGGAAAAATCGTCTCAAGTCATCATGCTGACAGGAAATATCCTGTGGTCTCTGCAGCCTCAATCATTGCAAAAGTAAACCGGGACAGGGCTATAGAAAAACTACGAAAGAGTCACGATTTGGGAAGCGGATATCCATCTGACCCTAAAACTATGCGGTTCATCAAGGAGTGGATATCTCAAAATGGAAACGTTCCTGTATTTGTAAGAAAGAGCTGGAAACCCGTCAAAATTTTGTTGAATGTCTCATCCTAGATATTTTGCCACAATCATACCATGGTCTCCTTCATAGGGTTCCAAGTTTATCTCTTGGACTATCTCAAAGTTGGCAGATAATTTTTTAGCCTCTGAGCGCATTACCTGTGCCGGCTCTCTTGTGACATCAATACTTCTTGTTTTTATTACCAGCATCATGCATCCGCCTTTTTTCAGATATGTTTTGCAATTTAGTATTGCAATCTCTGTCTGGTCTGGCTGGGCAATATCTACATAGACAACATCGACAGGACAATATACTGAAAAATATTCCTTGGGACTACGTGCATCCTGTAAAATTGGAACAATATTTGATCTAAACGAAGCTACTCTTTCCAAAAAATCTCTTGCAACTCTGCTTGAGTGCTCTACTGCAAAAACAATTCCACTTGGACCGACGATGTCTGATACATGACTTGCAGTTGTTCCAGTTGATACTCCCAGATATAGAACATTGGATTTTCTAACGATGGGCAAAATCTCAAGACCGTTCATTATTGCAGCACCGAGTTTACTACGATAAGGATCCCATATTCTAAACTCTTCGTCATCTATCTTGACCAGCTTTTCTCTATAGACTTGATTTCCGGGCACGAGATTTATGGTTGCAAGTCTCTTTTCCCCTTCACTTTTTATCCAAAAAATGTTATCTTCTTCGTTTTCCAAACTTCTTTCTCTTGCTCTTTTGCCAGTCGTTTCTCTTCTCTCCACCTCTTCCTCCGCCAAATCTTCTGTCTCCTCCACCTCCAAACTTTCTCTCTCTCGGTTCCTCACTTCTGCGTGGCTGGAAGGCTGGCCTCTCTGGTTGGTCCTTGTATTTTTCTCCTATTTCTGTAACACGTATGTTGAGTTTTTCAAGTAATGTATCGTTTCTTCCAGCACCAAAGACATCTACTCTTGCACCAATTGCAGCTTTTGCGGCTATTGCTCTTGCAATTTTACCTCTCTGCCATCGTGGAGCTGCATGAACTAGTTGATGTTGAAATAGTAAACCATGCTTTGGTGGCGGTGCGCCAGTCTTGAGAGCTCTAAATAGAGCCTTTTCAGCGCCAAGAACTTGGATGGTACTTGCAGGCATAGTTGCAAGTCTCTTTAGACTTCCTGCCTTGGCAAGTATTCTTGCTCCGACTGCAGAGCCAAGTATGACTGAAATATTTGGTGCGATTAGCTGCATTTGTGACTCGATGTGCTTTTCTAATGATTGTCTTAACTCAAAAAGATCCAAGATCTGTTTTGCAATACTTTGAACTATGGTAAAATTCTCGTCTGAGATTTGACCACCTCTGCTCTTTTTTTGCAATAGTGATAACATCTCCGCCTTCTCTTCTGGAAAGCCTGCATCAAGATACGTGTTCTGTGTAAGACTATCTCTTCTTCCAGCCATTATAATTTTCGAATATCCACTGATTGTGTCGATCATGTTATCAAGCTCTGGAAAATGTAATCCATACCACTCTCTTACTCTGGAACTTAGCAAATTGATTATCTTGTCAGTTTCATCTAGCGTATTGATTGCCTGAATTATGTGCAAGTCAGGACTTTCAGAAATTTCTGTAACTCTTGACGATGAAAGGCTTAGTGCAAAGTCTCGTAGTTTTCCTCTAGCATCTCCTTCATTTGTGGCAAATCCAGAATCTACAAGGACTCGCAATTTTGAAGACTGGATTGTCTCTATCTTTTTTTCGTCCATGATGTCTGCCTCTATGGATTTTTTCCTCAAAAGTTTCAAAAGAGAGGAATCATTTACTACAACAATGCTTCCCAAATTGGCAAGAAAATGTTCTAGTTCATTTAGACTAGCTTGTTCTTTTTTTATCTCTACATACTGTGTAGCTGGATTTGAAAATGGAAATGATTTCACACATTTGTTATCATCAAAAACTGCAATACCCAACTCTGTTAAAATGACAGAATGCATAGAGTGCATTTCCATGGCTTACTAAAAAATGTAACATTATAGATCCAGAACTATATCAAACGTTATAAGACAACTATTTTTTATTATTAGAAGTGAGTCCTGACATCTCAACCAATGTGGGCCCAATTGCACTTGAGAGGCCTACTATGCTTGCGTCTGGCATTCTTGGTATATCACTTGACGTTTTTGGCCGTCTATATAAAGAAGGGGCAGGTGCGCTTGTTACAAAATCACTTAGCAAGGAACCGTGGGATGGATACCAGAACCCGACTATCATTGGGCTAAAACATGGGTATCTAAATGCAGTTGGACTGTCAAACCCGGGTGCACCATATTTTGCAAAAATGCTATCGCGGAATCAAAATATTCCGATAATTGTTAGCCTTGTTGGCTCTATTCCAGAGGACTTTACATTCATGATAAAACAATTTGAAAATGTAAAGATTCTGGGATATGAGCTTAACCTGTCATGCCCCCATGTTGAAAAAGTTGGGCTCGAAGTAGGTGATGATCCTGAACTTGTTCACACCATAATCAAATCCGTAAAAAAAGAATCAAAGGTTCCAGTGCTTGCAAAAGTTGGTCTTGGCTCTTCAGACTATTTAGAAACTGTGCAAACTGCATGTGAGAGTGGAATTGATGGTATAACTGCAATAAACACATTACGTGCAATGGCAATTGATGTGGAAACAGCAAGGCCTATTTTGAGTCACAAGATTGGTGGACTGTCCGGACCTCCAATAAAGCCTGTTGCGGTAAGATGCGTATACGAAATTTCATCCAAGTTTGATATCCCAATTGTTGGCTGTGGTGGAATCTCAAGTTGGGAAGATGCAGTAGAATTTTTACTTGCAGGGTCAAGCGCCGTACAGATTGGCAGTGCTGTTGGAGAAAAATGGACTGGAGTCTTCTCTGAGATAAACAATGGAATATCAAAGTATATGGAAAAAAAGAACTTTAAAAAATTAAGTGAGATGGTTGGACTTGCAAAAAAGTTTTGATACTCCAAAGATTGTGATAATAGAAAAGGTGGTTGATGAAACCCCCACAGTACGTACTCTTTTTTTCTCTGATGATGTCATGTCCCAAGTTCTTCCAGGGCAGTTTGCAATGGTGTGGATACCAGGGGTAAATGAAATCCCGATGAGTGTAATGATATCGCAAGAAAATGGCAAGGCGGCATTTACAGTAAGAAAACATGGGATTGCCACAACCGGGTTGTTCTCTATGAAGGTTGGGGACCAGATAGGTATCCGAGGACCATATGGAAATTCGTTTACGATAAAACAAGGCAAGCTACTTTTAGTTGGTGGAGGAACTGGACTTGTTCCTTTAATACGACTGGTTACATTTCTCAAGAAAACTGATGATGTAACAATTATCATGGGGGCAAAGACAAAACCCGAAGTCTTTTTTGAAGGACTGGCAAACAAACTGCTTGAAGGTACTCTGCACAAAGTGATTGTTGTTACAGAAGATGGAAGCTATGGGCAAAAGGGTCTTGTCACAGATGTGATGGAAAATCTGTTCCGCGAAAATGGGTTTGATACCGTATACACATGCGGTCCTGAAAAAATGATGCACAAAGTTGTACAGATTGCATCTTCAAACAGGACACATGTTGAGGCAAGCATTGAAAGAATGATGAAGTGTGGAATTGGAATTTGTGGTAGCTGTTGCTTTGGTGATGTGATGGCATGCAAGGATGGAACTGTTTTTGATGGATCCACTTTGCTTGCAAACAAAGAGTTTGGGTACACCCACCGGACCAAATCAGGCGTGATTGATAATTATTAGAATGTGGAAATGCCGGAAAACTTAAAATGCTATAAAAATCCACTCAAATTGAAAATTGGCTAAGATTGTATTAACTGCAGATCGTACGTTGATGTCTCCCTATCGTGGAATATCCTTGGCAACTTTCTTTGGTTGTGCTCCTGCAGTGGATCCACATAGACCAAAAAACAGTTTCTGGTACTATATACTAAAAGATCAGGTAACTCCAAAAATTCTCTTTGACTTTATCTGCAATCCTATAGGCCAAAAAAATGGTGTTGCAAATTATGCTCCATATGGATTAAGAAAAGTGGAAGCTGCACTTCTCCGAGATGGATACAAGAGAGAAGAAGTTGTGGTGGCACATCCCGATCATGTAGACAAGTTCATTGGTCCTGAAACTGAAGTGGTTGGAACCTATGAAATGGATCCTCTTGGAATGGGTCCTGTAACTATGACATTTACCTATGGTAGAAAACAGACATCGTATGATGAATTTTATAATCGCGACTTACACATGAAGATAAACGCTGCAAAAAAGAAAAACGGAAGCCATGCCAAAGTAATTGTCGGAGCTTCTGGAACTTGGCAGTATAATTATGATCCAAAAAAGATCCAAGAATATGGATTGTATGCAGTACTAGAAGGAGAACTTGGTGGCATTGCACCGGAAATTGATGGACATGCTGGAGAGTTCTTCAACAAACTAATTGCTGGAGAATTTGAAAACATGAATCCATTTGTCAAGAGCGATTTCAAAGTTGAAGTAAAAGAATTTGGAAAAGATGCAGAAAAGTTCCATGGTAGATTCATCCACTATTGGGATGAGCCAGATGTTGACAGTATACCAAATATCGTGGAGCCAAGTATGCATGGAATGGTGGAGGTCATGCGAGGATGTGGAAGAGGTTGCAAGTTTTGCGATGTTACACTAAGACCATTGAGATACTATTCACCTGAAAAAGTAAAGCAAGAGATTGAGGTGAACATAAAGAAAGGAGGACAGCGTAATGCATGGCTCCACAGTGATGATATCTTCGTCTATGGCCTTGATCCAAGAAAGACAAAGAACATGGCTCCAAATAGGGATGCATTAGAAGAACTCTTCAAGGCTGTCATGTCATGTGGAATTGAGCACACCAATCCAACTCACGGTACCTTGGCTGGTGCCATTGCTGATGAAAAGTTACTTCCAAGTATATCCAAGATAATTAAATCAGGTCCTAACAACAAGACTGGAGTTCAATGTGGATTTGAAACAGGAAGCTTGAGATTGATTGGAAAATATGCCGACAGAAAACTCTCTCCATACAAGCCGGAGGAATGGCACTGGGTTGTAAAAGAAGGAGTAAAGACACTAAACGAGAATCACTGGATTCCTGCATTTACACTAATCATGGGTCTTGACAACGCAGAAACAGAAGAAGACGGATGGGATACAATACGACTCATCAATGAACTAGAAAGAGAGCAACCAGAATCCCAGTTTACTGTGACCCCACTTACATTTGTCCCAATTGGATTGCTTGAAAAATCAGAGTTCTTTGATATTGGAAATGAATTGACTGCACCACAACTTGGTGTCATGTACAAGACATGGCAACACAACTTCAAGTATGGAATCCAAAAATTCATGGACAAGACGGGAAGCAATAATACTCTCAAGAAAAAGGCATTCACAGGCCTCGCAAGAGCATTGGGTGGTGTTCCATTGACTGCAATGGAAAAATATGCAAGAAGAAAAGGTCCAGAACACGAGAGAGTAATAGAAACCATCAAGGCAAAGTACTGGTAGATTTTTTATTAAAACCAAATACATAAATTGAATTAAAATGAAAGTTGATTCGTGCCAACTCACGGATCGCTTACTAAAGCAGGAAAAGTAAGAGGACAAACTCCTAAAGTTCCATCAAGGGAAAGACATGGAACAATATCCATTACACGAAACAAAAATAATTTTAGAAAAAGATTTATCCTAAAAAGAGTCCCAGGCCAAAACAAACCAGGTCAACGAAGAAGAAAGTAGAATTTTGTAAGTTATCTGTATTTACCTATAAAATTATTGATTTTCCATGTTTAATCTGTCTGAGAACCTTGTTGATAGTTTATCGATGACCGCAAAACCGGTCTTGTAAATAAAAAAAATTATCAGATTCTAGCGGTTGCCCTTTTGGGGTTTAGCCCAAAAGAACCACCGCCAGTATAGAATCTGCATTATTTACTATGTGGTATACATTGAAAAGAATGTGTTCGTTCATTTTGAACTGGCAAATATGCTTGATGTATACCAACCATGATTGCATCTGTTATAAAATAAACACACAATGAAACCGTGGATATTAGGGACTTGTGTCATAGTGATGGTGTGATCGTGCACTAGGAAGACACATCCACGGTTCCATTCATAATTGGTTTTTGTCGTATAAAAGACTCGATTAACTATGTTACTGGAATTATAAATAAAAGAAACTGCATATTTTTTTGTCCTAGAAACAGGAATATCACAAGTACAAACAAATGAATTGCTCTAATACAAAATACTAGTCAACAAACTTTGCAATGGACTATTTTTATTCTATGTCTAGTAAAGTCCCCGAGTGATTAAAACAAAACTACCATGTTGGATGCAGTGGAAAAATATTATGAATACCATACTAGCAAATCAAAAAACCAAACTAGCGAATGGTTTTTTTGATGAGCGCTCATCAGACCATATATGCAAGTCATTTTTACTACATTGAACTTTATGTGCACCCTCCTGAATAACAGACTGGTGTAACCATTGCAAATATCAAAATGATGAAAAAATATCTGAAATGACTGATCAGATTACAACGAAAGAGTAAATGCACGAACAGATACAGATTATTGAAAAAAGAGGCAAATCACTACAACATTGGTTTCTATGGATGAACTAATCAAAAAAGCAAGGGGGCATTACAGGACGCTGATCCATGCTACATTGGATAAAATAGTGAATTATTACCTAGAGTTTAGATCACACTAGATTGAACGGGCAAACGCCTACACAAGCCCGTGGTATAGACATTCAGGGCGATAATAAATGGATTACACTAATCCAAAATGCAAGCAGGAGAGAAGTTTGACTACATGTGATGTCCTTTATGTAAAATTAGAATGGATGCGGATTATGATTATCAAGTAAAGTACCTAAGTGTGATTCATGTAGAATTAAGATTGCCAAGTGTTTGTCAGTATGAAAGTATTCATAATTATTCATTGTTTATGAGGAAATCTTTTACTATTGTTTTAATAGGTAAACTTGCCCACCATGATTATTGTCAGTCAAGTGTGCAGATTGTGAATGTGTACCTAAATTATGCCAAAAACAAACTCTAAATGATTGTAAATTTTGCACCAAAGATGATTGTTGTTGTATTGAGATTCATGTAAAAGAATCTAGCAAGACTACAATTCTCAAATTCTTTGGAAATGTAAGAACTCTATATGCTTCTGCATTGAGTATCGAGATCCTTTGTATCTTATCTGCAGAAATAGGACAAAACAGTAGTTTCTTTTTATTTGGATTCAAAACGCCTTTTGCAATTACAATGTCCTATGTTTTAGGGTATGGTCTTGCTGGATTTACTACGTTTGCTACCATACTTGGAAGATACAACTTGGATCGAGTTATGGATGGTTGCTGTTCCGTTTTAGAAGATGAGCATAACGGATTTGTATCAAATATAAAAACAACTTTCAAAAACTTTGGAATAGGAGTTAAGAAAATTCCAGCGTTACACAAATCACCTGACTTTAAGCATGTAATGAAAACAAGCCTCTATGTTCTAATTACAGGCGAAAGTGCGTGTATCCTAACTGCTGAAACGGTCAATCTTGCTTTCTTTAGACATGCCTTATGGCTATCAATTCCCTTGTCATTACTTGCAGGGGCTTTTACCATTACAGCAATAGAAGCATACAAGAAAACTAAGTATTCACATTAACGTATAACTGACAATTTTTGACAGTGAAAAAAACTGAGGCGACCTGACAGAACCTTGAAGTAGGTTCTGTATAACCAGTGGTTGATATTTTGACTGTAAAAAGTCGGTTGATTTTTTGAATGAATCTTTACAAAAATCGTCAAAACAGATCAAAGGATTACTTTATAAGGTACTAGTACTGTACCATACGGTAAGATGGACGATTTAAGATTAGAAAATCTAGATGGGGTAGGCCCAGTAACTTCCAAGAAGCTAAGCGATGCAGGAATCCATAACATATTGGATCTTGTTGTAAGAGGACCAGTAGACATATCAGAAATCACTGGTATGGATCTTGATGCTGCTATAAATCTAGTAAACAAAGCAAGACAACAGCTAATCGATAACGGTCAAATTGCTAAAGAATTTGTCTCGGCAACTGAGATCTATAAAAGAAGACAAGATATTGGAAAGATCACAACCGGAACTAACGCACTTGATACTTTATTTGATGGAGGAATTGAGACACAAGCTATAACTGAGGTTTATGGTGAATTTGGTGCTGGCAAGACACAACTTTGTCACACAGTATGTGTGACTGTTCAAAAGCCAAAAGAAGAAGGTGGGCTAGACGGTGGGGTGTTGTATATAGACACTGAACATACATTCAGACCAGAAAGAATTGTTTCAATTGCAAAAGCAAAGGGTCTTGATCCAGAAAAGGTTCTTGACAGAATTATAGTAGCAAGAGCATACAATAGTGCTCATCAGGAATTGATCTTACAAGAAGCAGGTCCTGTAATTGAAGAAAACAAAATAAAATTAATCGTTGTAGACTCTGCAGTGGGACTTTTCAGAGCGGAATTCCTTGGCAGAGGCACTCTTTCTGTAAGACAACAGAGATTAAACAAATTCATGCACCTGCTTTCAAGAACTGCTGAAACATACAATGTGGCAGCAATAGCGACAAACCAAGTCCAGTCATCGCCTGACCAATTCTTTGGTGATCCGACAAGACCTGTTGGAGGAAACGTTGTAGCACATGCCTCAACATATCGTGTTTACCTCAAGAAATCCGGTAAGAAGAGAATTGCCAGAATGGTTGATAGTCCTCACCATCCAGAACAAGAGGTTCTCTACATACTAACTGAAGGTGGTGTTGCAGACCCCGAGGATGAAACAAAGAAGAAAAAGAAAGAAGAGCCTGAAGAATAGGCATTTCATCATATGTTCCCGGATGGAAGTATCATCTTCCATACCGTCTAATTTTTTCCTTTATACCCAGTAAGTGTTAAATTATGGTCATCTCAAGTCTTAGCGATTAATGGCTACTAAGAAATCAAAGGGTCGTTCACACGGCTTTATGCATAAATCACGATCCGTCATGACTAAGGATGAAGTCCGAGGAGTCTCTTTCCTACTTAGAGAATATGCTGTAGGGGACAAAGTTTTGGTAATCATAGATCCTTCACAACACAAAGCATTGCCACATAGACGATATCATGGAAAAGTGGGAACAGTGACAGAAACTGGTAGAAGAACAGTAAAACTAATAGTTAATCTTGGTAACAGGCCAAAAACCTTAATCACTAGATTAGATCATATCAAACCATTCGGTGTTGCTGCATAGATGGAAGAAGTAAAGAAGAAACAAGGCATTTCTATTCCAGAGGTAAAAGAAATTATGGAAAAAGTTGATACCGAATCAATGGACCAAATTCAAAGATGGACATATGATTATGTTACAAAGTTTTCGAAAATTGATGCCAAGGCTGCAAAGAAACTCAAGCAGCAACTTGTAAAAGAATGTGGTATACAAGAAGAAGAAGCAGTAGAAATTGTAAATAATCTCCCAAGTACTGAAGCTGAATTGCGAGCATTTACTTTTGGCTGGAAGAAACTAATTCTTGCTGAAACACTCGACAAGATGCTAAAGATAATCAAGGAGAACTCTTAAGTTTAGGAGTACGGTTTATCTTGGAACATTCTCAAACTAGGAAGTATGAGGAATACGCATACGTATTAGATTTTGTCACAAGAGGCAAGTCAACTACTGTGCGAGGACGAGATGGAATAATTGTTACAGCTATCGGAGAGGAGAGATTAACAATACTTGAACTGCTTGCCCTGCCAAACTCTACCTTTGAGATTGGAGAACGAGTCTACATTGGAAAAGAAGGCAGAACAAAAATTCTTTCAGTACTTGGCAGGCTAGAGCATGAACAGATATCATCTTCTGCACAGAGCGAACTAAATGCAGTAGTGGAAAAAATTGTCTTGCAAAATGAAAAAAGATTTGTAGATTATCTCAACAATGCACAACCACTCACTCCCAGAATTCATGCACTTGAGCTGATACCTGGAATTGGAAAAACCTACATGAAGACAATGCTAGAAGAAAGGGAAAAGAAAAAGTTTACCGACTTTAAGGACTTGCAAGAAAGAGTTGGACTAAAAGAACCAGCAAAACAAATTGCAAAGAGAATCATCGAAGAGATAACCGGGGAAACAAGGATGAGTCTCTTTGTTAGAAAATGATCAAACGCAGGTCACTAGGACAGCATTTTCTAATAACACAATCAATCGCAAAATCAATAGTTGACTCTGCTGGTATAACAAAAGATGACATTGTCCTTGAGATAGGGACAGGCCATGGCATCCTAACACCGCTTCTCTGCCAAGATGCAAAACAGGTAATATCTGTAGAAAAAGACCCAATTCTATATTTACAGGCAAGTGATGTTTTTTCACATGTGCCAAATCTGGTCTTAGAAGAGGGTGATGCTTTCAAGAAAAGTATAGAGTTTACAATTCTTGTCTCAAACCTTCCCTATTCTGAGAGTCGAACTGCCATAGAGTGGCTTGTTCAAAGAAAGTTCAAGCGTGCCATTGTAATGGTCCAAAAGGAGTTTGCCCAAAAGCTAGTCAAAAAAGATGGCAAGGAGAGACGGGCCATATCCGTTCTTGCAAACTATTGCCTTGAGATTGAAAACATTATGGATGTAAAAAACACAAACTTTAGGCCACCTCCAAAGGTTGACTCGACCGTGCTATCTATTGTCCAAAGGCATGTACTCTCAGGTCAAACAGTACATGCCGTAAACAAGTTATTTTCATTTAAAAGAAAGACCATACGCAACATTGGAAAAAAAATGGGAATAGAGATTGATTCAGATGAGAGACTTGAAGAAATGCCTGATGGTGAGATAATAGAGATTGCAAAAAGAATCGAGTAATTACTATGTACCAGCCGAGGACTCGGTCTTCTTTGCTGATTATTTGAAAAACAAAACAGGCAAGTCTGCACTTGACATTGGAACAGGTTCTGGAATTCTCGCAAATACTTTATCAAAAAATTTCACATTTGTTGTTGCAACTGATATTAATATTGTTGCCCTAGTCAAGGCACATGAAACAATTAACAACTGCATCTGTTGCAATGCAGCTGATGCATTACATACTAATTTTGATCTGATTGTGTGTAACCTGCCATATCTACCATCTGATGAATTGCTTGATCCTGCAGTGGATGGTCTGCATGATGGTACAGAGATCCCAAGTGTGATAATAAAATCTGCCAGCCAGAGAATTGAAAAAAACGGCAAGATGGTATTTCTTACCTCTTCTCTTGCAAAGTATGACACCCTGATAAAATTATCCGAGTCTCTTGGGTTTGATGTTAAAATCACTGCAAAAAGGAAATTATTCTATGAAGAACTGATTATAATAGAATGCACAAGAAACAAACCCTAATATGATTTTCTTACAAAAAGTGCATCTAGTTTATCTGTAAAGGAGAGAAATTGACATTGTTGAGATTTTACCATTTGATTTATGCTGTCACCGTGACTGTAATTTTCTACGCCATGTGGTTCCCAAGTGCACAGGCATATGACGCCCAAGTGATTATAGTAAATGGAACTGCAAATCATTGCATGCCTAATCTCTCATGCTATGACCCATTTCAGGTAAATGTCTCTGTTGGAGATACAGTTACCTGGACAAATCAAGATAATAGGACCCACACTGTTACTGCCGGAACATCAAACTATGGTCCGCAAGGTGTCTTTGATAGTGGAATCATACTGCCTGGACACTCATTTACCCAGTTCTTTGGTTCTGTTGGAAGGTACCAATATTATGACAAGACTGACACATGGCCCTCTGGACTGGTCGTAGTATCAAATGGATTTTCACATGCCGAACTTTCCTGGGTTCCTGATTCTCTCAAAGTTGAAAAACAAAACTATACCTCAAATGGTATTGTAATAACAAAACAGATTCAAAACACCGGAAACGCTGATGCCCATTCTATAATATTTACACTAAAAATAACAAACCAATCCTCACTTTTTTACAATAATTTTGTCAAACTAGACGTTCCTGCAAAACAGAGTGTTCCTGTAGTATTTGTGTGGAGTAATGTTGCAAATGGACAATATCGACTATCCTTTGATGCAAATTCTGCCAACACTGCAGGTGACATGAATGCAAACGATGACAGGTCACTTGATCTAATATCCATCCCACCATCCTCTTCTCCTCTAGTTCGGGATCAGCAGCCTCTGTCAATCATTCATCCAAACTTTACCATTAATGACAACACTACAAGTGTCCCAGAGTTTGGTTCTGCATCATTTCTTATTTTAATTGTATCAATAATATCTGTCCTAGTCTTTGCAAAATCTAGATTGAATACACTATTTTCGTAGTTTCTGTTTTGCAATCTCTATTATTGCATCTGTCATTTGTGTAGTGGTTGCACTTCCACCAATATCAAATGTAACATACTTGCCTTCGTTGATTACTTGATCTGTAGCAGCAAATATTGCATCCCTGATGTGGGTCTCACCAAGATATTCTACCATCCATGCTCCTGATAGTACAGCAGCAGTTGGATTTACCTTGTTTAGTCCCTTAAATGACGGTGCACTTCCATGAGCAGCCTCGAACATGGCAAACCTGTCTCCCATGTTTGCGGAGTAAACCAATCCAATGGATCCAATTATGCCAGATGCCAATTCTGATATTATGTCCATAAAGAGGTTGGTGCTTATCAAGACTGAGCCGTTGAACTGCTCTGGTTTTATGACCAGTTGCTGGGTCATGTTGTCTATGTATAATTCCTCAATGGCTATTCCAGGATTTGCCTTGGATGCCTTTTCCACTTCTTCCCAGAATATTCCATCAGTAATTTTGAGAATGTTTCGCTTTGTTATTGCAACCAACTTGTTCACGTGGTATTTTTTTGCCCATGCTAGTGCCGAGTTGATAAAACGACTGCTTCCCTGTCGTGTGATCTTTCTAATTGCGATTGCGGCATCATCTGATATCTTGAATTCAATTCCGGCGTAGAGCCCCTCAGTTGCTTCCCTGAAGCACACAAAGTCTAGTGTCTTGTCTGGAGTTATCCTCTTGTATGTTTTGATTGGTCTAATGTTTGCATATAGATCAAATTTTTGTCGTAGGGTTACTGCAACGCTTCTTGGAGAGTCTGGCTTGGGGATTGTAGTTGTAGGCCCCTTGAAACCCGCATCTGAGTTTTCTAGAATCTTCATTGTTGCATCTGGAATGTATGTCTCTCCACCGTATTTTTCCCATTGTTCAGATCCTGCTTCACATAAGATCAATTCAGTCTGAGTATTACATGCCTTCAATACCTTTAACATTGAATCTACAATCTCTGGACCAATGCCGTCGCCTCTGATTATTGCAGCCTTTTTTCCCAAATCAGGCGAGATTGTAGTATCTGCATATTTAACTTTAACTAGAAAATTATTTATAAAATTTATTGTATAATGCTAAAGCTTAAACTCCTCACTGATAGGAGATTTTGTTAATGAAAATAGTACAGATTTCAGACATTCATGTTGGAGCTCAATTCAAAGAGGAAACCTTTGATATTGCAGTGGAAGAGATAAACCAACTCAAGCCGTCTGTTATTGTAGCAACAGGTGATCTCACAAATGAGGGACTACTCAAGGAATATGAAAAATGCAAAGCCAAGTTCTCTCAGTTTGACGCTGAAAAGATAATTGCAATGAGCGGAAATCACGATTATAGAAACACAGGGTATCTTCTCTTCAAAAAGTTCTTTCCTTTTGATTCTGTAAATGAACTAGATGATGATACAATACTTGTAACACTTGGTACTGCAAGACCTGACAGAGACGAGGGCGAGATAGGATATAGGCAAAACCTGTGGCTAGAGAGAACCATGAAAAAATATGAAAACAAGACCAAGATACTTGCAATGCACCATCATCTGATTGGCGTTCCTGATACTGGAAATGACAGGGTAACTGTAATAGATTCTGGAGATGCACTGCGCACTGCACTTGCAAGCAAGATAGACCTTGTAATATGTGGCCACAAGCACAGGCCATGGTTTTGGAACTTTGGAAATTTATCTATAGCAAATGCTGGGACTGTATCTTCTGAAAGAATGAGGGGACTCTTTGACAACACCTACAATATTATTACTATTGAGAAAGGCAAGATCAAAGTGGATTTGAAGATTGTAGGTGGCGAGAAAATTCATCTCAAGGATCTTGTGGAAAACTACAAACGTTTTGGTGAAGAATAGGGAAATTCATTCCAGATCTGGTTCCAAAGTTATAATAACAGATAAAACGTTGCTTCGTGAAGTTTAAACAAATCCAACACTATACGACAATTATCATGCCTATCATACTTTTCTAATGTTTTTTAGTCAACTGCGAGCACAGGTCTAACACTTCGTAATTAGGTTACTTATATGGAAACAAACGTGTTTTCATTTTGCATTCCTTATATTATTTTGCAATAAGTTTTGCACTTTTCAATTCACTCGTTAAACGCTTTCTCCATTCAGAATTTTCTAGGTCAATGTGACCAACACCATTTAAATCTGAAGGTTTGTCGACGTCACCTTTTATCACAAGACAAACATTCTTTCCGCCCAATTTACCCCTGCACAACCCATATTCTAAAACAACATTTTGCCTTGCATGATGCTCTATTCTTTCACTTTTCTTAGTTTTCACATTCCTTGCTAGCATATCGTCATCAGGGGTTAACAATACTACTGCATACTTGACTTCTGCTAATGAAGCCTCGAGTTTATTTATCAACGCCATGCCTTGAGATGGAACATCTTCTAAAACTATGTCTTCCAGCCCTTTCCCTCGAATGAACTTTCTTATCATCTCTCTTACTTTGTGATTATGACCATGTACGATGAAAACTTTGTTACGTGGTTTACTACGTTGTTTTTTAGATTTGTATTTTTCATTCTTATTTTTCTTTACTTTGTTCTTAAATTCATCTCTTTTATTTGGAATGATTTTTCTGAACGCGTTTTTGGCTTCCCTATCGTTGTACCTTTCCAGAGCCAGATATGATAAACTTATCCTCTGCCACGAATCTTCAAACTCATTAATAGACTTCTTCAAACATTTCAAAGCTTCTTTGTGTTCACCAATTTCTTGCAGACAATGTCCCTTGTAGTGTAGTGAAAATTCATCATTACGATCTATTTTTAGAGATTTGTCAAACCATTTGATTGCATCTTTGTATTCTTTAAGATGATATAGAGAGACTCCCTTATTTGCTAATGCTATGTCATTTTTTGCATTTAATTTTAATGCTCTATCATAACAATATATTGCATCTTTAATTCTATTTTCATCAGACTCTTCTATTCCAAGTTCTAACAAAGAATCTCCTTTTTCGATCCAAGAATGGTCATTACTCGAATCTAATTTCAATTCAGCAGAATAACAATAGATAGATTTTTTGTAGTCTTCCAGCTCTTTGAAACAATGTCCTAAGTAATGCCATACCTCTGGATTCTTTTTATCCAAAGACTTGGATTTGTTGAGACAACTGATTGCTTCATGATAAACTTTCTTTTTATCACCAATTAGGAATAATGCAAGTCCTTTGTTAAACCATGCAGCATCGTTTTCTTTATCAAGTTGAAGAACTTTATCAAGAATTTTAATAGCTTTTTCGTAATCTTTCCTACTCTTTCCCTTGTCTATTAACATGGACGCCTTTTTGTTTAGGAAATCAGGGTCAGATTGCAAGATATTGATTTTGTTCTTAACTATGGCTTAAAACTCTTATCTCATCAACTCGCGGTAGGACAGATAATAGTCGTGACGGAATGTGTCTATGGAACAAGAAAGAACGTAAGACCTGAAAGACCGCTAACTTATTTTAAATCTAGGTATAGCCTTATCCTTTGCATCTTTCACGTCTCTTTCCATCCTACTATTATAACATATTTCAATTATTTTCTTTAATAATTCTTTTAACTCTGTTGTAGTTAGATTACTCAACATTATACTTCCCTCTAAAGCATCAATTTCTTCTGCCACCTCACCTAATTCTGATTTTTCAATAGCCTTCCTAAATTTTTCCGCTATTTCTTCTACACTCATACGAATTAATTAGAATGTAATAGATACATAAAGCCATTTCAATTTTGCCTACTTTTGCACGAAGTTGCGAAAAGTAGGTCGCTGAAAGCGAAACCCCTGCCAAACGACTATCGACGAAGTCGAAGGAGTGCGGAGTCATTCATAGAATGACGGAGTCCCTGCGAGTCGGCATAATTCGAGCGAAGCGAGAACGAGCAAGCCCCAAGGCTTGCGAAGCCCGAGGGGTCTCAGAGACCCCGAGTGGTTATGGAGGGGAGGGGTCTCACAAGTTTTACGAAGGAAAACGGGGGTCTCATATGAGACCCTGTGAGACCTAAAAACGCAGTTTTTAGCAAGATTTGGAGCAAAAGAGGGTGTCCCGAAGGGATGGGTGAATTTTGTGACAGGTCGAAGTCCTGTCCTCCATAATCGTAGCAATCACGGAGCGAAGCGAAGGATTGCGTAGGTTATGCCGACGAGCCATTAGACAAACAGCGAAGTCTCAAGAGGGGAGGAGCGAAGCGGAGGGGTGAATTGAGACGGAGCGATTAGACCATGATAGTGTTTAGTCCTGGAGTCAACGTCTGTGCTAATAATGGCACAATGTTAAATATCTGCTATGCTATAACATAGCGAAGGAACATGCAACGTACAATAAAGAACAAGCCAGAAAGTGAGATAAGCCCTGAACTGGAAACCGCATTAGAAGACATAGAAACTGGAAAAGAAAAGTTAGTCAAATACGACAGTTTCGATGAATATATCAAGCACGTTAAACAAGTTTTAGAAGAATAAATCTTGCATCAAGTAGAAGCACGGGACAATACAATAGATAAAAAATTAAAGAAATTTAAGTCCAATAAAGCTATAATTGATGGATTTCTTCGAGTTTTGGAAGAGTTGAAAACAACACCAGACCCAAGAAACGTCGGTGAGCGAAAACATGGAATTTATAGAAATTGTTATGCTATTCATATCACAAAAAATTACAGTCTGATTTACATCTATTATCCCGAGCAAAATTTAGTGCAACTAATTGACTTGGACGACCACAAAAACCTCTATGGTAGAGACAATAGAAGTTAAGTTCGCCTTCGGCTCACGATCTTATGATAGCAAAGAAACAGATGCCAGAGCGTTGATTATAATAGCAAGTTCTACGTTAGTATAGTGTCGCAAAAGCGACGAGGTAACCCAAAATGGAAACCATAAATAGATTGGCTCGGCAAATCGTCCACCGAGAACCACTAACAAGAAACCTAAGGGGACGTCTGTGGTACGAAGCAGTAAAACTGAAAGAAGCAGAGATATGGCGAATGATATTCGCACTCTACCCGTGCCTCAGAAAAGACAAAAAGCAGAACAGACTTTTCCCACCAAAACGGGATTAAGTCTACCCAAAAGTAAGTTACTCTCAGTGTTGGCCCAAATTTAGTAAGCCACACTACCCTCTTACTCCTCGATCCTTTGCATCTTCTCAAAACCGCAGTCAAGACATATCCAATATTCCCAAACTCCTCCGTTATCGAGTCCAATATAGTAGACCTCCTTCCGATGAGCGCACTTGCACCAATCCTTCCAATTTTCAGGGATTTCTATCTTCGCCTTAGTTGCTTCAATTTTTCTCTCTCGCATATTTTCACCTTCAATTTTTCATCCTCATCTAACTCATCATTGTCATTTGTTCCGTCAAAGATTCCCAGGAAAAATCCAATCACTTGTTCCAATTCTAAAGTCATTTTCTCACCTTCCGATTCTTCTTGAAAGTGTAATAGGCTAATCCTTCAAGAAACACAACAACCCCAAAATTACCAATGGAGGACATGATAATTAGGTAGTCTAGGACTTCGACCAAAGACACCTCGCCCAAAAGGTACAGTATGGCAGCAACCCACCCAAAGAAAAACATAAAGCATAAAAATAAAATTGCGACTTGCAGTAAGACAATCGCAAATTTTACACTCTTCTTAATTCCCACTTACCCAAGTTTGCTTTGTTTCTTAGACGCTTCGATCTTCACATAGTCTAAGATTTTTTCGCAGATAGTCCCTATGCTACTTGTCTGATTATAGACATTAAGGGCATTGTCGTAAATTTCCGCAACAAACAAAGAACCTATTTCATAATTCGGCTGTCCGATATACACCCTCTTGCTGTCACTTTGAACTTCTCCTTCCTTCTTTACTTTCTGTCCGTGCCAATATTCGCAGGTAATCATCTGTCTATCTGCTTCTTCTCGCACCACCGCAAAATCTGAGATTATAACGCCGTCCTTGTTTTCGACGCTCCTTATCGCTGTTACCCTTCTTAGTTCAGGTCGCATGTTGACTATAACGTCAAAAGATGCCTTGCTCTGTTCATCCGTCCAAGACCTGAAAATCCTTCTATACTTTGGTTCTAAAATTGTTTTTTCGTTTGGCATTAGTACACCGATAATACCTTCAACCTCAACAACTAAAAACCTTCAACTTTTTAGCTTGTAATTTAGTAAATGATTATTCTAAAGCGTCCTTCCCCCATTTGTCTTTCTGCCAATGATTTATGTTACTTTGAAAATTTCCACCGCCTCCACCTTGAAACTTATGATACTTCATTCCACCGCCTCCACCTTTACGACCTCCAAAAGTAATCTTAAAATTCCAATTGCTTTTTTCCCAAATCTTGCTTTTGTGCTTCTTTTCAAGCATCTTGAACACCTTTTCATTATTACTTAGTTTCTCCGTTTTATAGAATTTCCAAAAGTAAACGCAAGAGAGAAGTGAACCAATACTTACAACAATCAAAACCAAACTTGTTTCCATACTCATTACAACAGCACAATCCACGCAACACCCACAAGAACTCCAACCATAACTAATCCCAAGAGCATACGCCTTCGCTGTCGCTTCACTCCTTGTTTTGCCATCTCAAATCCCACTTCATTATTATAAAATGACTTTGGATATTTCGCCTTTGTATAACGATACCACACATACATACCGCCGACGATTACAGCCACCATTACCGCAAGTCCAAGACCTAAATTTTTTATTCCCAATCCAAGAAACACCAAGACTCCGATCAAGAAAATCCCAATCGGAGCAAAAACAAGCGGTAGCCTTTTCAGCATAGTTTTAGTGTCGTCCTTAATCTTGCCTTTCTTCTTTGCGTTCCTGTAAGCAATCAGATACAAGTATGCAAAAAATGAAAAACTCAACGTTACAGGAATAATTTTAAACATGTCTCCATTCTCTGCAAGAACACCAATCAAGACACACAGCAGACATGTCCCTAAAACAGAAATCCAGTATTTTTTATTAAAACCATCATCCCAAAAACTGCCTTTGCCTATTAGCTTCTGAAAATCTTGCCAAGCAGAAAGTGTGTATCCTTGTGGTATTTCTGTAAAATATTTTAATCTCAGAAGCAATATCAAAACCCAAATAATTACCCCGATACCAATCATCCAGCCAAAGTTTTTAGCAATGTCAATTTTTAAATAATAAAAAATTACGCCAACAAAACCAATCTCTAACATCAATCCCGTCGGAATAAGTAAAAAATGAAAGAGCCTCGAAAAGAACGCAGACTTTGCTCGTTCTCGCTTAGACATTTTTCTCAAGTCCCAGAATTATATTTGATAATTCGTTTAGACAGCAGACTTGATACTTTCCTTCTATGCCCTCAACGGATGAAAAGGTATTTTCATATCGCTTTTTTACTTCGTAATTTACACAGACAAAAATAACCTTCTTGGTTTCTTTTTCCTGCAATTTTCTTAAATCATCTTTGACATCATGTTGAAGCCCTGATTTGCCATCACAATAGAAATTCTTGGTCTCAATATCCCACCACTGATTAACCTGACTTTCTGTAAATTTTAAACCCAATTTGTTCAAGACACACTTTACATCTTTTAGTATAGTTCGGTGTATCTGGCTCTCCCCTGTCGGAATGGAATAATAGTATTTTTTTGGTTTCATTCCAACTTTTAGTGTTGTCGTAACATATCCAACTAACTTTATCTTGCCATCACGTTCCAAGTCTGGCAAATTTCTTCCGTGTATGTTCCCCCTCTTGTAATCCTTTTCAGTATATCCTAATGCGTTTGTTATAGCATGAGCAGTCATGCAAAACTCGTTCTTTTCTAAAATCTTTATTATGAGTTCATCTTCTGCAACCGCATGTTCCTGTTCTTTCTCTGCTTCCTTTGCATCATTAGTATCAGCCTCGAATGCCGTCTCTGATATGACATTTTGCTTTGCTTCTGCTTTCGCTTTGTCTAGAATGTCTTTGTCCATTTGCCATACAGGAACAAAATCATCGTTAGACGAAAATTTCAAATCAATAAAATGATATTCGACCTCAGCCTCGCTAGATTTTAATTTCTTTACCGCCTCAGAAAGAAATGGAGAAAACCCCTTTTCAATTGCGTCTCCATCTTCTGTGCTATTATTATGAAAACATAGAATTGTTCCAAAAAGACTCTGATAATTTTCATCTAGGTGTGAATAGCTAGGCGTAACACAGAGAACGTGTATGTAATATGCACCTTGAAGTAAAATCTCTCCCAAATACGACCTTTGTGATTTTGATGTCAATAAATGCCAGCATTCGTCGATTACAAGGTAAATCTTTTCAGAATTTTGTGCTTGCTCCTCGACTCTGGCAATTTGTCTAATCAGCGTTTCTACAACAAATGTCTTAACCTGTTCGGAATCAATATTTCCTGCGTCAAGCACTATGTTACCTTTTGAGAAATCTATTGTACCTTGTTTTGCATCCTTTAACGAACGCTGTATGAGTTTCATCTTCGACGCTACAAGATTAGTGATGTTTGTTTCCCAGTCATTTCGTTTTGCTTGCGACTCTAAAATTTTAAAAAATTCCTCAAATGATTTCGGGTTTTCTGCCAATACCTCTCCAAACTTATCGAGTATCGTGTCAATCATCAAGCCCACATTCGTGTCAACAAAAAACGCAGTTCTAAAAGCAGAAACAACGCTTTTCGGGTCTTTCCAAAAATTCGGCAATTGTTTACTAAGATCAATCCATGTATAGCCTATGTCAAAATCTCTTCTATTAGGGTGAAACTTTTTAAAACTTACTACAATTTTTTTGCATGGTAATTTTAAACATAAGAACTCAGCCTCTAATGTCTTCCCAGTTCTAACTCCACCAACAACAAGTGTACTTTTGTTTGTCTTTGTCCCAATGTATTCCACAATATCAAAATCATATGGACCTTCTGCCTTAAACCAAACTTGCAATCGGTCTTTCAAGTCTTCATTAACGACTCTTTTTATTGTGCCAATTATTGCGTGTCCTGATTTGATTTTGTCTTTAAACCACGATAATATTCCCAAACTAACCAACACTCCAACAATTATGACATACTGTTTGAAAACAACAAGTAGTAAGATAAAAGACGCCAACCCAACATAGAACATAATTCGCACATCTTTTGGAAGATGGATGTAGTGATGTGTATAGTGCAGTTAATCGACCGCTAATATATTGTCCAGTACATTCTAAAAGCCCTTCTGTATCTTTGTATATTATAAGTTTCAAGGCATATCAACCATTTTCTGTAAAAGTTTGTCGATAGTTGGCATCTCGCTTGCTTTACCATTTAGCAGAGTGAATTTTGCAATGCAAAAATTAAACTCACAATCTTTTATTTTTTCTATCTTGATTTGATTAAACTGTCTAATTTCAGGCTGAATTTCAAATTCATCGTAAAGTCTCTTCTTTTGTTTGTCTAAGAAATCGCCAATAATATTCCCTGAAATTATCCCAAGTGAATTATTACCAAATTGAATTTCGTCTAACTTTTGTGCTAACGCTCTTTCCGTGCGTCGAGCATTCTGCCTTAGCCAAAAGTGCCACGCTGGATATAGTGGATAACTTCCGACTACTGAGTGTATCTCCATCGACTGAGGACGCTTTGTTTGAATTCCTGCAACTGTGATAAGATTTGCAAAAAAGTCTGTCAAGTCTGCCGATGGCAATCCATATGTGGAATTAATTGCGATCGCAATTGCGTAGTCAAGTTCTACCAATCCGTTAGGATTTCTCGCAAGGAAAAATTGGTTCTCCTCGTTTTCCGAAGCCCACTTTTTGAAGAAAGTGATTAATTCTGGCTCGTTTCGTCTCGCCAACTTTTCGGTAGCTTCAACCAAGACCACTTTTCGATATTTTGCACTATCTTGAATTTTCAAAAGTGCTTCAACTGTTACGATTGCATGTCCACCATTGGAACAGAGAATTTCTATCACTGTGATGCCATTCTCCAAAATAACCTGCTTTGCCTTTTCCACACCGTTGTTGAGTCTTTCAGAATAGAGATGTCTATTTTTCAGGACTTTTGACATGTCCTTACTTCCAGCGACGATTTCCCCTTCTGCCGTTAATGGTATTCTAACGATATTTTCGTCTGGTAGATATTTTCTAACAAAATTATAGCATTTTATCAAATCTTCACTTTTCATATCTGCAATTAGGCAACCGCCTATTTCATGCCCTACATCGACCTCTAATCTTTTTTCAAGCAAGTTTTTCGCAGATGTTCCGATAGCTACAAGAAAAATTTTTGAAGAAATTCTCGGTCGAAATTCTGGTTCTGTTGGTTTCGCCAATTTTGAGAATTTCAATTTGTTCTCCATCTTGAATTTTGTCTGCTCTTGTGTTTTACAATGCTAATACCAATTGCAAGTATTACACCGATGATTATTGTACCAACGATGTAACTTGCATAATTTCCAATCCCAGAAGGTAGCAAGCTTGGATTTTGTATTTCTGGCGTTACGATCTGTTTCTGTTCTGGCTGTATAACCAATGAGTAGCTGGTTTTTCCCTCAGAGTCAACCAACGAAATAATAGCAGTTTGGTTTTCCGAGTTTGTAATGGCACTTGTTTTGATGTCATATCCACCGTAGACTTTGTTTGGTTCAACTTGGCTGACAACTTGTTCAAGTCCAATTGTTGAAACTGTTTCAGGATCGCTCAATCTTATCGTAAAGTATATTGGGCTTCCTGCAAGAACGCTCGAAAGTGAGGGCTGGGTCTGTGATATGACGACCTCGTGTTGATTGATTCCTGCTACTCCTACATACAGGTGACTCTCATATTCTTGTGCAAACGCTGGTACTATCGCCAAACCACATAAAAATAAAAATGTGGGTGCAATAATCAAGGCAGTAATAGCCCATTTTTTCATCAACGCTTTGAGATATTCCTGTTGACACATCTGCCTCCTCAATTCAGATGTGTGCTTCTCCTGTCCACAGTTTGCACACCTCGTCGGGTCGTTAGTAGAGGACATTTCAATTGCCCTCCATCTTCTCATCTGGTTCTTCTTGAGGCGGGGTATAAGCCCAAAAGACTCCCTCTTGGTATTCTCTACCTTCTTTGTCCACCTTTTTCTCGGTGTAAATTCTCCCTTTGAGTTGTGGATAACGTTTTGTTTGGTTCATGTGATATAATACCATAAAAGACTTTAAGAACTTGGTTTTCAAAAATGGTTGAACTAGTTCAAATACATTTGAACATCTGAACCACAATAAATTAAAATACAAACAAATTCATCTAATATCTATGAAAACAAACATAGAACTACGCCACCAAATTCTTCAAAGCATATATGAAAAACCTCAAACCTTCTCAGAGTTATTAAATAAACACTTTGCAAATAATGACAACAAAAAATCCACATTGCATTATATACTTCAATCAATGCCAATTATAATAAAACAAGAAGATAACAAGTGGCATATTCACGACTCTTTCGATGAAACACAAACCCGAACGCAAATAACAAAATTAGAAAAACAAACAAAAATTTATATCAAAAACAATCCACAACTCCCACCTACTGAAAAAGCAAAGCATACCCTATCATACTTAGAAAAACTACATTCTCAAATTATCCTATATACCAACTCATACAACAAAGCGAAGCATCAAAAAAAATACTTCAACTTACGTAATCCTGAAAAACGCATAAAAAAACTAGTTGAAATTACTTTGAAATATCGTAACTACTATGATGATAAAATCGCTGACATTTACGGCTTTGCACAAAAAGAAAATTATTACGGCGAACTTTTAGACTATTTCCTTATACACCTTAGAGCAGGCTATCTATTTGTTCAAGCCCTCTAACAAAACTCCAAAAATACAAACTTCCCACATTATCCTAATCCTTCTTCATCATCATATACAAGTTTTTGATATCCTGTTTTAGCTCTGCGATCGTTCTATCCTTTTCATCTTTCAACTCTGTTATTTTTGCCTTATCTCTATTGCTATCGCTTACCATTAGCGTATCCATGTGCTTCACATATTCATTCAATAGCTTATTTTCATCAGGGTTGAAATATGATCCATCGAGTTTAACCGCTCCCTGATGTCCTGCCAACTTCTCAATAAGTGACACATTAGCATTTTCCGCTTGCTTGCACAGTGTTATGAAACGCTTTCTGTAAGAGTGTCCCTGCGAGTTGAAATATCTGACATACTTGCCTCTGCTTTTTTCCCTGACCTTGCATGCCATTCGAAACAATACTAACCCAATTGCGTTTAGACTCATACTTTTGACAGGCTCAGCACCAAATCTGTATTCAGTTCTCAAGAGGGGTGATGACCCCTTTACATTTTCTCCATCTTTAACCCTCTTAGATGTATAAGCATCGAGCAGAATCGCCATTTCTTTATTGGCAAATGTTACGTATTCATCTTTCGTATTTCGATAAACGATAATTTTCTTACACCCAAAATCAGTATTAGAAATATCTTCAAGTCGAAGACCTACCAATCCCCCTATTCTTACCCCAGACGCACAAAGAATATGGACAATTAATTTATTCCTAAGACTTTCTCCTTCTAACATAGTCATAATTTCCACATTGCTCCAAAATCCCCCTCCAGCAAGTTTAGTGCCTTCTGGATACATCTTCTTAATTTTTTGCACCCGTATCTCTTTGTCATTAACTATCAAAAACAAGAATATGCCAGCCATTCTCATTTTTATGGAATTAACCGCATACCCCTGCTTCTTGAGCCAGAAAAGGTAATCTTCGCAAATCTCTTGTAAAAATTCGGTCTTTAATTGGAGTAATCCCTCTGGTGTTGGAATCTTAGCCCATTCGCAGAATTTTTTAAGTGCGTAATGGTAAGCCTTTCTAGTTGCCTCTGACTTGATGCTGTTATCAAAAACCAACATCGCTCTGTTTAGCATACTAAATGATACCTCGCCAATAATTTAAACTTGGGATTCCAAAACGATAATAACAGTTTAAATTTCAGCAACATCGTGCGGGGGTCGCCTAGCCTGGTAGGGCGTGGGATTGCTAATCCCATGTCCGCAAGGACCCGTGGGTTCGAATCCCACTCCCCGCGCTTTCTGCGATCTACGCTTAAACTTAATAAACCGAATTTTGCAAATTTATTCAATGGTAAGGAGAAAATCGGTAAAACCAAGATCAAGCGGTCCGAAAAACGTTACAACCGGCCTCTGTCCTAAATGCGGTACAATAGGAAAAATTTTGATAATAGGATTGATTGGAAGCGAGAAAGGCAAGTGCCAATCATGCAACGGCGAATTCACCCTGTAGAAAATACTGACAAAATCCTCAACAAAATAAACCATAAATTTTTAAGATCATATCTAGTGGAGATTAAACATATGGCAGGCGAAGACGAGTCAATTTATGAAAGAGTAGCTAGACTTGAAGATGAGGTAGCCAGCCTGAGAAATGAGGTAGATATCCTCAAAGGAACAATTCGAAATAAGATTGTAAGATACGAACACAAGCTGATCAAAAAAGGAAAAGATGTACAATCAATCATTGACTAGATTTCTCTTTGATGTTTTTTATCATCTCTAATACATCGTCAACATCATCTGCTTCTGGAGCAAGTTCGATATACTTGTTAAGAGATACTAACGCAAGATCATTTTGCAATAGTCTTGTCTGAATAATTCCCTTGTCTCTGATATCTTCTGACGAATTGGGGTCAAGGCCTAGTATCATGTTGATACAGTGTATTGCTTTTTCATAACTGAAAGACTCGGTGTACGAGCCCTTTAGGTTTCTTAGAATTCTTATCAAAATCTTTTCTGGTTCTATATCGTTTAGATATTCTGGCTCAAACTCTACTCCTTCACCATATGTGGCATCAAGTATATCCTGGAGGTCTTCAATATCTAATAGGCTACCTCCGTTGAATGGATCCAAAACAAGCTCCTCTGAATACTTTACAAGGAAATGGCCTGGAAACCCAACAGGGCGAAGCTCAAGTCCTATTGCCTTTGCAAGCTCGATGTAAATAATTGATAATGTGATTGGTATTCCGGTACGTTTGTCGATTACTACATTTAGAAAGTTGTTTCTTGGATTGTAATAGTCATCACTATTTCCTTCAAATTCTAAGACGTCAAACATGTACTCGTTTAACATGGAAACGAGGTAGATGGGGTTTTTGACATCTGATATGTGGTCACATAGCCCTCGCTCAAATGTTCTCAATTTTTGTATGTATTCTGTGATATCCAAGTCAGAAAACTCTAAGACTTGGGATAATTTTAGGCACTTTTCAATTAGTGTGTATTGTGGACTTTTTGCATAAGAGATCCACTCTGCTGCAAATGGATCAAATTCATTCATTTTCTATTTAGATAACTTTCTGGATTTTTGAGTTCCCGGGTTGTTGGAGGATTTGCAATCAATGTCTTGTATGTGTCAGTGCCTAATTTTGCAAAGACATGTTCTGTAAAATCTGTTCCCATGCTCTTTCTAATCTGATATGCTGAGATGTCACTATTTGCAAACGTGACTAGGTAATTCTTGAAGTCTTGATCATCTCTTAGAATATTTTTTACCGCAAACTCTGCCATTCCTTCCATTGTTGTAAATGCTGCATGATGTGCCTGGATTGGTTTTAACCATCTCTGGTAAATGTCAAGAAGTTGTGGAATCATCTCGGAGATTTTTGGATCGACTGTTACCTTTGTAAATGTCATCACGTCTGGACCCAAGACTTGAACTATAAAATTGTCCGGATTTAATATGAAAAATAGATTTGCCCTCTTTGCTACTGGATATTCATCTGGAACTTCGGGTAACTGCAAGTAGTTGTAAAGGTTCTTTGTTACAGTGTCATCAAGACCCAAGATTATTTTTGCGAGCTCTTCGTTGATTGTATTTACTTCGGATACTGCATTTTTGTTAATGTTGTACAGATTATTTTGTATTGAGTGAATTTGTTCCTCAAGGATGGTCATCTTCAAGGCTCCAATGTATCCTGAGTTTACTTGATCAAATCTTGATTCATAGGGCTCGCCTTGCTTGTATAGTATGATCTGAGGATAACTTGATAAAATGAACTTGTTTAGGTATATCACAGATTCGTAAAAATCGCCATATGTGGTGGATATCTGTGAGATGTACCCTTTTGCATATGTGGAATAGACTAGATATCTAAAGGTCTGATTTTCTGCAAGTGTTGCTATCTTTAGAACATCTTCATGTGCAATTGCGGTGAAAAGTTCATCTACGAACTCTGCAGACTCTCTTGTGGGATACACCTTGCGCCCCTTGAGACGCTTAAACTCGACAAGTTCTGGAAACTCAACTCTTGTCTGCAATACTTGAATTCCTGTAAATTCTGCTATTTTTTTTGACATGTCTGAAAATAGTCTATTGCAAATTGGTTCAATGTCTTCAAATTTTATCTTTGAAGCAAACGCCTGACTAGACTTTGCCTTTGTTATCTCTTTTTCCTCGTTTATCTCAACTGAGAGTTGGTCTAAAAGGGCATATGCAAACTCTTCAAACTCTGTCATTATGAAATTGGGCCAAACCTACCAATTTAACATTAACTTTAGATCTACTTTTCTATCTTGGGTTGTGTTTTTGCCAGAATTTGCTTTTACAATAAAAATGTCTATTTTGATCCAGTAGAATTCATGCTTGTCTGTACTGGTATAACTGGGTGACTCCAAGTCGTTTGATTTGCATAGGCTATCTTTGCTAGAGAGTTTACAACCAGTTGATGCATTATGATGAACCCGTACTGTGCACCTGTAGCTTTGCCAGGACCTTGGCGCTGTGATGATAACATAGCTGATGACCATTTGGCACTCTCTCCTGGTTGGCATACGTGGTTGCCACAGACTTGGCTTGGATTCAAGATTGATGTGGTACGACCATGTTCGCCTGTACCTCTAGTCAGTGCACTTGCCTCTTGTATTGCTGTCATAGATAGTACCAGAGAAAACAAAGCTGCAAAAACTAGCATCTTTTTAGACATTTTCAGTATTTGAATCGTCTTAGAATAAAAGGTATTCGCCTCTATGAAAAGCGTATACCGGTGTAGGTTAAATCAGTCTACTTACCCTGATGAGTTTTGTCCTGATTTCTTATTTTAGACATTTGAAACTTGCCTTGAATAACTAATGTTAGATGGTCTTAGGATTGCACAATGTGGATTTCATTTTCAAATCATTCTGAGAATCTGAGTGCAAACATGTTCTTATCATATTTGACGTCAATTTTTTTGTGGAACAACTCTTCGAAGATGAGCTCCAAGATTATCTTGTTGTATAATGACCAGTTTTTACCAATATCATGTTTCATAACAAAAGTATGGGCCCCATTATCAGACATGTGACTTACCTGAACAGAGGAGTTGATCATTTGCATCTCAAACCATAACATGAAGGAAATAATGTCAGTCTCTCCTTTCATGAACATTGCAATATCACGCATTTCATCTTTCCCGGTGGATGCAATTTCTATTATCTTCTTTTCACTTAAATCATCAAAAATTTTTGTAAACACAGATTTGTTAAGACTGACCAGGCCTATTCTTGATTGGTAGATGTCCCACTCTAGGAATCTTTTCAAGGCCTGGGTTGCAAGTGTATTAGTATTTACTTGATGATTTTCGGCCTCTTTATGTAATCTGTCTATAAGATCTGAATCAAATCTGAATGTGATAGTAGATGTTTTTTTCTTGTTATGGTATGGCTCTTCCATGATGTGTAGTTAATTTCTAAATATTTAAGAAATGATACCATGAGCAAATTGCTCACTGCCCTTCTGATACAACCGTCTTACAATGTATACAGACATGATTTATTCTGGAATCGCTAACAATATGACATGGTAGAAATCAAAGTCAGAATACAGATTGGTGCACCATTAGAAAAGGTGTACGACGTGGTATCAAAAGTAGATGATGATCCCAAGTTCTGGAATCTGACTAAAAAAATTAGAAACATCTCAAAGAAAGAAAATGAGATTGTTCGAGAAGTTATCATAGGCAAGGTAGACAAGTGCCTACAAAAGATTACACTTGTGCCCAAAGGAGAATTGCATGTACTTTGGACAAAGGGTGTGATAACTGGAACAAAGGATCTTCTTTTGAGCGCGCTGGGAAACGTAACTCTTTTGGAAATCAGCATGAACTATAAAATATCTGGGCCTGCGGGCTTGTTCTCAGGAAGAATTGAAGAAGAGCTACAAGTTGAGGCAGAGATGGCAGCTGATCTGATAAAAGAGAAAGCTGAGGGAAGACCTCACAGTGTTCCAATGGAAGAGCGAAAATCATGGGCTGACCTTATACGTGGATAGGGCCAACCCATTTTGCAAATTTTTCGTTTAAAATGCCAATATGCACAAATCACTTGATTACGTGCAACTAGCAACCATCTAACTTGGTTTTACGATTATTGTATTGTCGATGTGTCTAAAATCAGAACTAAATCTTGTGTCAGCATTGATTTTTTTCCAACATGCTTTACCCCTTGGTGATGTTTTTGTTCCTAATCATAGTCATGCCATTTGTTCTAGTCATAAACCGATAATTTCTTGAGATTTGAAATAACTCGTTCAAACACCACGAAATATGCTCAAGGGCATTGAACAAAACGGTGTATACCGGGGGTGGGTTTGCCTGTCATATTTTGAGACCCAATGAACGAATTTTGGTGTTATTTTTCTATGAAAGTTTACGTAAGAACTGCGGCAAAAAATCATACTCCTCGTTTGTATTGAAAGATAATAACCTTATTGTTAACGATTAATAATTTGATCATGATATCATAGAATAGTTCTGTATCTTTTTTAATTTTTGATAGAACCATTCACAAATTAGTAATACGATGTTTTTTATCAGAAAAGTAAGAAAGACAAAAAGGCATCTGGACAAGAGCTCCTTTATCGTATCTTTACCAAAAAGACTTCAAAGAAAGGTTGAGACACAAAACAAGGAGATATCGGTAAGGCTTGAGAACTTTACAAGGTTTCGCTATTTCTATAATGATACAAAAGGGCTAGGATGCTTTCTCTTGACTTTGTGGAGCGATGAGCTGCCCATTATGGATAAAACAAACACGACAACCATACAAAAAAGCGGCAGGTCAAGCAGGTACGTGTTGATACCAAAGAAGATCTGTAACAAGTATGGATGGAGTACAAATACAGAGCTTGTGATAGGACTGGACTATCAGATCGATAAATTTGTACACGAAAGTATCTATGAAAATAATGGTCGCTTTGTAAAAAATAACTTACAGCAACAATCACAGGTCTGTGTCATAAAATTTCAAAGGTACAAAGACATGAAGAAGATCTACAGACAGATGCTGGCAAAGAAAAAGACAGATCTTGCAAAGGAAGAAAGTGACGTATACTGGACTTACAGAAATAACTATGCTACCTATGATATGATGATAAATCGGATAAATTCAGTCAGAAAGCAGATACATAGAATTGTGTGGAATAGACTAGTTGAAATGAATCTTGTCTCAATTTCATATAATGATTTTGTAAAGCTTCGTTCACAGAAGGAAAGAGAGAGGAAAAGAAAGAGACGTGAATTCCTGTTGAAAAGATATGGTGATACTATGACATGGCGTTACAGAAAGGATCTAGTCAGATTTGGCAGGAGAAATAGCAACAATTCGGACACATATTACGAAGACAAGCTTGACAATCCAGACGAGAATTGATTTTTTTTAATTTTGTACCATTCTATTATATCATCATGACATACGAAATCAAGAACAATGTAATCGCAATAGATGCCGGAACTGGCTTTGTCAAGTGTGTCTCGGCTTACCTACGAAGGTCGTTTCCGTCCATTTATGGGACCAGAAGATTGACCAGGTGGGAAAATAACAAAGAAGGAACAGTAGATGCAGTAGGATATGAAGCAAGAAAGATGTCAAGCTACCCTGATGCTGTTCTGGTAAGGGCAGTACTTGAAGGTAAAATGGCAGAGGAGAAGGCCTTTGTATCTATAATCAGGGAAGCAACAAGACAGCTTGGCTATGAGAAGGACACAAGTTCGCTTCTTGTTGTAATGGGTCTTCCATATGGTGCAGCACTGCAAAAACAGCAACTTGAAAAGCTTGTCGAGCGGACCTTGAAGCCAAAGAAGGTACTTGTTATTCCACAATCAATTGGTACTTTGTTGGCAGAAGATGCAAGGACTGGAATGGTATTATCAATAGGTCAGGGCACAACAGAGCTTGCACTCTTTGAGAACCTCAAGCCCGTCTCAGGGATATCAATTCCGCAGGCCTGTGACTATCTGTACGACGAAGACGATCTTGCATATATTGACTGGGAAAAAAATACCATAGACAAAAAGAAGATAGATTCATTGACTAGCATCTTATCCAACAAGCTGGCAGCTTTTAAGACCAGATTGAATAAACCATACAAGATCTATCTATCAGGCGGAGGAGCACTCATCCCAGGATTGTGCGAGTCCTTACAGGGAAAGATATCAGATGATCTTAGACTAGTCAAGGATCCTGTATATTCAAACGCAACAGGACTCTACAAGCTTGGCCAGATGATATCTAGTACTGGAGTTCAGCAAGTGACACACCGTCAACAATAATTTCCTTTTCTCCTTTTTTGTCTACCTGATTTTCTTCTTTTGTTTGTTTTATGGATTCAATCATTGTGGTATCATCATTGTTGTTGATATCCTCACTATCGAGAGACTTGCTGTCTTTTGATACCACAAATTTGTAGTCTTCAAGCTTAAAGTAGAGTCTTGTCCCTTTTTCTATCTGTAGTTTCTCGCAGATCTTTTTGGGTATTGTGACCATAAGTGAGTGCTCAGGCTCACGTCCCATCTTCATGACACTTCTTGAATAAATTTTTGGTATCATGGTATAACAATATAATGATAAAAAATTAAAAATGAAAAACCTGTGAAATCTAATATCAAAACCATAGGGTGTTATTGATTTGTTTTGCACCTAATTGGCTGATTCATGTATCTTTTGAAACAAAAACACGGTGTGCAGCCAAGAAAAAGTAAGGAAATTTAATACTTACGAATGACACACTCATAAAAATTTCCTTGTTTTTGACCAAAAAGCAACTTTCCGCCATATTATACGTATATTATTTTTTCTTTTCTTTTTTGTCTGATCTTCTGCATTGCCTTTGTTTTTTATCATTAGAGAACCCTATAGTTTTTAGCTTGTCCTTTTCTGTTATATTTTTTTTTATATTTGAATTCATTGTAATCTTGTTTCATATTTATCAGAATCTTTTGATTAGTTTGATACGTTCTTGATCTTCATTTTGCTTTCTTTTCTAGTTTTAGAATTTGACTTATCGATTGCATCCTATTTTCTATCAATCTAGTGTAATCTCTTCTCCATATCATCAGTGTACTTCTGTTTTTTTGGTTGATAAACTATCTAATTATACATGTATGATACATGAAGATTCGCAATTTTTGCTGAAAAAATAGAACTTGATTATTGAATTATCAAAAGTCCAATAAGCTTTAATTCATTTTAAAATGTCCAAATAGCTACTTGAGTGAAAATGGTAATAGAGATATACAAGATGGTCTTAGTACGCGGTTCAAAGTTAAGGCTAGTTTAGCTATCACGGTAGTCATAGTATTCTTAATCAGTTTTCTGTACTATGTATCTATACAATCCTGTCCCTCGTATTGGCTTACTATTATAGTACGAAATCATGAATGTGATCTTTCAAATATTTTTGGTGTGATTATATCAATCATAGTTGCGGGTATTTTTGCCATAATACTGAGTTGGATCTTTTATGAAAAACAGAAAATTGATACTACGAGAATAAAAGAATTGGCTGAAAAAGAACTTACTTTGACTACTGGATTATCAAAAGTAAATCAAAGAGTGAGTGAATTAGAATTTGAACAAAGAAGGTTGAATGCATCTAGGATATTAATTCGAAACTTTCGTGACCTTTCAGAAATTAATACAATTATCCGACCAGCTGAAAGAAAAGGAATCTTCAGACCCATGGAGTACCTGAATAGAAGAGATGAAATTGTGAAGAATATCAGAGAAGTTATTGATGCAACTCCTCTTAGTCATGATCCGCATTTCGAGCTTACGCTTGTAATAGAAGATCTATGTTCATTTGCAATGAGGGTGCCAGATCGCAATACTGTAATTACAACTGGTGCAGTTTTTGGAGTTGCAGAAAGCCCAGATTATGAAACACTTCATACTAAAATTAATCAAATGATATCAACGTTAGATAACTTCCAAAAAAAAGTTTTAGAAAGAACAGAATCTGATTTGTCGTTTTAAGCCAATAACTGTCTTTCCCATTTGGTACTCAACTAAACCCCTTCAGTCTTAGAATGTAGTTTATCTCTCTACAAGTTGGCTTTTCCATCACATCCTTTGGGAATGACTTTGATGCAGTTTTTTTGATTTCCTGAATTTGATCCTGATAAAATCTAGACAAAAATAGCATCATAGATTAGTTCTAACGATATCTGATTTTTGGAACTAGAACAATAGAAAATGTGGCAATTATCAAGGCAAGTATGGAAAATGGAAACTCTGGTACTACTGGAATTATTTTGGACATGTTTGTTATAGTTATAGTATGAGTTGAAAAGTGAGGAACTAGAACCAATATCTGTACTCCGCTTTGAGTAACAACTATGGCAAAACTTGGATTATCTGTAGACTTGGCATGAAGTATTGCATACATGTTAGGTGCTGGAAGTATTGGTTTACCGTCATACATTACACCAAGATCCTTTAGATTTGCTACGTTAATCGTTGTGGCTGGAAGATTAAACATGATGACTTTGGGACCTGTTTGATCAGGGGCACTAACTTTGGCATCTAATGAATCAGGATTATTGATGGTTGTTTGAACAGTAACATTACTGTCAATTGGTATGATTGCAGATTGATTATCTCCAACATTTACTTCTACCGCTATTGTTTGATTATTTTCTGCTTGATTGATATTTTGAATGTCTTGGGGAGTTGGAGTAAATGCAGTGGGAGAGGTAGATTGTGGCTGGTTTGGCGGTGGTTGCTGTGATCCTCCATTTACATCATAACTGTCAAGCGTCTTTTGTGTATCTACGTCAATAACAGATAGAGCAAATTGCAGCATTCCCCTCTTTTCGTATTCGTGGAGTGACTGAATGCTGTCAATGAGCTCATACGTGACACCAGCTTCCATTCCCCATTTGGTGAACTGTGGTGTCAGAGAACCATCAGGATTGTATCGTTTAATGTTCTGTTGTTCTTTTGCTAAAGTGAGCATTTGGTTTTCAAGTTCATACAAGATGTTTTGCATCGTACCAGTGGGATCATACGAGTCAACAATAAGTGACCTTACCTCCCGAAGATTTACTGCTGTGTTATAGTATATCAGATTGTCATCTTCCACAGGAGAAGTATTGTATATCAAAAACATGTGCAATATAGTTCCATTACCAAAAGGCATAGGAGCTGTTACGGGAGTTAATGGTGCAAGATGTATTACTGGCGGTTGTGTTACTGGTGGACTATATGCTGGATGTGGCTCTCCTCCATTCATATCAAATCTGTCAATTATTAGCTGTGAACTTACATCGATGTGGTTTAATTCTTCCTGCATCAGTACATTTCCTACAAAATTCGAGTTAACACTGTGGAAACTGTTTACAAGTTCCTGTGTGACATAATTCTCCATCCACCAGTGTGAATATTCTTGTGTCAGGGTACCATTAGGGTAGGATTCATTGATGGTGGGTTCTTCTGCTTGTAAAATGCCCTCTTGTTTCTCAAGTTCATGTATGATATTTTGCATCGTCTCTGTAGAATTGCCTGAACTAAGAATGATTGATTCTGCCTTTTGAGTATTTACTGCCCAGTTGTAATTTGCCAGTTGCATATCTTCAACAGCAGGAGAAGCATTGTATATCAAAAACATGTGCAATATAGTTCCATTACCAAAAGGCATAGGAGCTGTTACGGGAGTTAATGGATTATTTTTTTCAGATATGATTTGTCCGGTGCCACCGCTAAAGTCGAATGTTGTAGTTTGGGTATACTTGCCATATATTGTAGTAATGCTATAGCTTCCAGCATCTTTCCACATCGATCCATCGGTAAGAAAATACCTGATAAAGCTACCATCTGATCTTACCATTTGTAGTGAACTTGTGACTAACTGATGTGATGGATTGAAAACTTTCATGGATAGTGGAGTATCTGCCTCATATTGACTGACGGCCCCAGAGATTTTCATTATCTGACCTTGTTGGTATGACGGACTGTCTGTAAAAACTGAAATTGTGTTCCCTTCATTATTTGGAATTTGAGAAGACGAAGGAGGAGATCCATTTGGAGAAAATCCAAAACTCACAGTTTTTCCACTGTTCTTGTTTGCAGTAAATGCAGTTGCATTGTAAATTCCTTTAAGGGAGAATTTTTGAGGATTATTTTGAGCACCAGTATCCACAATTATCTTAAACTCATGATTGCTGTTAGTAATTCCTGTCGCAAGGTATACAAATTTGTTGTTTGAGTCAAAAATTAACAAAGTGACATTTGGTGTATCAGTACTCAAAGTTGTACCTGAAAAAGTGATGACACTACCTCCATTGTAAAATGTGTTATCAGTTGTAAGTGAAGTTACTTCTGCATATGCTGGAAGCGTAATTGATGACAATAGAATTGTTAAGGATGTTAGAGTAACAACAAGTAATATTCTTGAGTAATTCAGATCTGTTTTTTATCATTCTCTATTAATAAATCAGATCTTGTGATGTGAATCAATATTAGATGTTAAGCCGTTGTCTACAATAGCAAGTTCTATGTTAGTAGTGTCGCAAAAGCGATGAGGTACCAAAATGGGAGTTAGGTCCGAATAAGATTGAAAGTCTCATAAAATTAGCAACAAAAAGTCACTCATAAATAACATGAACATTTTATAGCATTAAATCATCATATGTGTGTGGAAATAAATTCTAGCACCAATTTTTTAGATGGCGGTAAAAACTCATGTGAAAATGCAGAAATATTGAGAGATTCTGCTGAAAGTCTCTATCAAGGAACCAATAAGCACATTGCATTATTTTTATTGTATACTTCTTGTGAGGAATTAGAAAAGGCGATTTTTTGCCTTTTGGTTCATTATAAACATTTGAGTCAGAAACAAATTAATTCTGTTTTTAAATCCCATAAATTAAAGATCATTCTCTTTGAAAAAATCTTTAATGATAAAATAATAGGACTCAACAATGGAAAGTTTGTACTTAATGGAAAACCATTAAAGAGTAGTGATTTGAAAAAATTAGAACAAGAAAATGATCCCTTATGGAAAAAATACAAACAAGAGAGAGAAGGATGTTTATACGTAGAACCGCAAGGGAAGAATTGGTATGATCCTAAATCAATAACAGATGTAGAAAAGAGATGGAGTGACACAGATACCAAATGGCATGGGCTTAACGCTTTGTACAAATCTCTTAAGAAAAATGGACTAAAAGATGATTTCAATATATTTTCCTTGGTTGTTATCGTACAAAAAGGTCAGAACCAAAAAGACACTTTAATCTTTAACGGAACTGGAAAAGCAATGAAATGAATCTAAACCCAGAATCTTAACACGATTAGGTTTTAGTTAGCAAACTCCGACATCTTACGAGAACTGAATTTCA
>Ga0307372_10000331_pt1 | contig 85031 bp, 61 predicted proteins | sample OX1MG_FD_202533 | JGI IMG/M metagenome (GOLD analysis project Ga0307372, IMG submission 202533) | Soil microbial communities from Risofladan, Vaasa, Finland - OX-1 | ecosystem: Environmental > Terrestrial > Soil > Coastal area > Acid sulfate soil | place: Finland: Risofladan, Vaasa | collected... | reverse complement strand
GGCTCAGCTTTCGCCCGCCGACGCCCTGGCACTGGATTTCAGCCGTGAGCGTGACGGGCGCCGACTCGAAATTCGTCTGCGTCACCGTCACGCGGGCCACGCTGACGTCGGGCAGTTCGTCGTCCGTTCCGGCGACGACCGGGTAGACCGGCGGCAGCCGCTTCGCATCCAGTAGAAGCGGCGCCTTGCCGCTTTCCGCAGCCCAAAGCGCCGCCGCATCCGTCGCATTGCCATCGGTAAACAGCAGCACGCCGGCGATCGGCCGCCCTTCGAACCGCTCGGCCAGCGAAGCCAACGCCGTCGTCAAAGCCGTGCTATCGCCGGCGAAATCGAGCGTCGCAAAATCCTTCACCGGCGCCAGCCGGGCGTCGAAGGCGTAGCGTCTGACGTCGAAATCCTGGGCCAGCCGCACGAGCCAGGGCGTTTGCTCGTCCAGCCGGGCTTGCAACTCTTCGCCCCGCGTGCGGCGCTGGCCGCGGTCGTGAATCTCCAGGCTGCGGCTATTGTCGGCGGCAATCAAAAACAAATTGCTCTGCGGCCGGGGCCGCGTGCCGCTGAACAAAGGCTCGACCAGGCACGCAGCCAACGCCGCCACGGCCGTGGCCTTGAGCAGGCCCGCCGCGATCCGGACCCAACCGCTGGCGCCGCCACGGCTGTACGACCACGCGAGAACCGCCAACGCCACGATCGCCAGCGGCACGGCCCGCCACAGCCAGTCGTGAGCCCCCAAGACCATCTCCGCCAGGATCATTCGCCGCTCCCCAACTGCTCGTAGTAGCGGCGCGTCTTTTCCGAATACTTCGGCGGCACGGGGTCGCGGTCCAAGGGCAAGATCGCGTCCTTGTTCGTGCGCCGCAGCAGTTCCTCGGCCACGCGGTTGCGCAGCTCGACGAGCGGCTCGGAAACTTCGACCCGCACCAGATTCCAGTCGGGCGGCTTCGAGTGCCGCTTCGAATCGCCGCGGATGCCGCGGGCCCGATCGCGAATCCGCGCCGCCTCGGCTCGCAACTCGGGATCGTCGACCATTTCCTCGACGTCGCGCAGCCGATCGGACCAGCCGCGGAAATCTTCGCCCGCGATCGGCGCCGTCGACGGGTTCAATAACTGGCCGTCGCTCAACCAATCGAAACCGCCCGGCCCGACAGGCCCGGCCAGATTTTGCGGCCCGCCGCCGAGGCCGCCGCCCCGCTGCCGCCCGCCGGGTTGCCGCTGGCCCGGCTGACCTTGGCCGCGCTGGCCTTCATTGGGTTGGCCTTCGCCTTGCTGGCCTTCGTTCGGTTGATCTTCGTTCGGTTGATCTTCGTTCTGTTGGCCTTGGTTCTGTTGGCCTTGGCCGCGCTGGCCTTGGCGCTGTTGGTCGGCGTTTTCCTCTTGGCCGAGGCTTTGCGCCTCGCGATCACTGCGATTCTCCTGCGATCCATCCGCTCGGCGCGAGCGCCCTTCGCCCGGTTGCTGGCGATCCCGCGGTTCGTCGGAATTGCGGGCGATCTCGTCGTTGAGTTCCTCGGCGAGCCGCTCGAGTTCCTGCTCGGCGCGGCGCAGCGCCTCGGTCTCGTCGCCGAGCACGCTTTCGGCCGCGCGTTCGATGCCGGCGCGCATATCGGAAATGCCCTGCCGCGCGACGCTTTCCTGCTGCCGGGCGTCGTCTTCCAGCCCGCGCTGCACGGAAAGTTCGGCGGCTTCGAGCGCTTGCGACGGGTTTTTCTCCAGGGCTTTCCGCGCCGTGTCGTAAAGCCGCTCGGACAACAGAGGCTCAACCTGTTCGGCCTCACGAATCGTCTCCTGCATCCGCTCGACCAGATCCTCTACGCGGCGCCGCTGCTGCTCGAATTCCAGCGGCAGTTTTTCATTTTCGCTAAACCCCTCGTTTCGCAGCGAACGTTTTTCGCGACGGTCCTCTTCCGGCGCCGCGAGACGCTCGGCAAGTTGCTGCTCTTTTTCCTCCAACTCGCGGGCCGCGTCGCGCATCTCGCGCATTTCCTCGTTGAAGCGGCTGGAGCTGCGGCGGCGGAAATCGTTGCGCAGTTCCTGGAAGTCGCGTTCGGCCCGCGTGCCGGCGGCCGCGGCCTGCGAGACTTGCTCCTGGTCCAGCGCCTCCGAAGCCCGGCGAACCTGTTCGCGCGTTTGTTCCAACTGCTCGCGCGAGTCGGCCATCCGCTCCTGGTTTTCGGGGGCGTCCATCCGCGACTTCAGCTCGTCGGTGTCGCGAAGAATTTGCTGCTGCTCTTCGCGCAGCCGCTTGAGCTGCTTGCGGATTTCTTCGCGGTCCTGTTCGGTCTGGGCTTCTTCCAGGGCCGATTGCAGCTCTTTCAGCCGCTCGTTCAGGTCGTCTTGCCGCCGGGCCAGTTCGCTCAAGCGGTTGAGCACCTGCGAGTCTTCGCGCTCTTGCTGCTGTTGGGGCGACTGGGCCGTGCGTTGCGTCTCGTAGCGGTTTTCGTCATTACTGAGTTCGAGCTGCTGCAACTGTTGCTGCGAACGGTTTGCTGCGCCGCCCGCCGCGCCGCCCTGCTGTTGTTGGCCGCGGATCACGCGGTGCTCGCGGGCCCGCAGCTTCAACAGCGCCTGGTACGCGGCCTGCTCCGCGGCCAAGGCGGGTTGGAGCGGCTTGACGCCCGGCCCGTCTTCGGCGGCGGTCAAATGTTCGATCGCTTGGAGCATCGCCTCGATCACGGCGGCGGCGTGCCGTTGCGACTGAGGATCCTGCAGCTTCTGCGACAGCTCGGTCGCCTGCTCCCAGGCCGAGGCTTGCGACTCGCCGACCAGATGGACGTCGCCCTTGAAGGCGTCGGAAGGCGCCTCGCCCGTCTCGCGGCGGATCAACTTCCAGGTGGCGGCGATGATCTGCTTTTCGAGTTCGGCGAGTTGCTCGGCGGCCTGGGCGTTTTGGCCGCCTTGTTGCTGTTGTTGCGACTGGCCGCCCGGCGGCTGCTCGCCTTGGCGGAAAATTTCTTCGAAGGGCCGCACTTCAGCAAAATACATGTCGCTCTCGGTGCGGCGCAGCTTGCCCGCCGCGTCGAGATCTTCGGCCCAGAAATAATACGACAGCAACTGGTCGGGCTCGGCCTGCAACTCTTCGAAGCGGATCACGTCGGCCAGTTCGTGCCGCTGTTTGGCGGCCGCCTCCTGGCCGAGCACGATTTCCTTGGGCGCGTCGCCGGCCAGGGCATACGACAGGCCGAATCGCTTCAGGCCGTAATCGTCCCAGGCGGTCGCCTTGACGTCGGTCTCTTCCAGCGGCGAGACTTCGACGTCGCGAGCCGGGAAGGCCAGCTTCAAATCCGGCGGCTGGTTGGGCAGCACCTTGATCGTGAAATCGGCCGGCAGCTTGTTGCGGCGCCCCTCGGCGTCGACCAGCGTCAGCTCCAGCCGCCGCGACCGATCGCAGCGAAACGTCGCTTGATAGACGCTCGTTTCGCCTTCGGCCGGCGCCAGCTCGATCGGCGCCGCGTCCTTCTCGGCGAGCGCTGGTAGACGCGGCGCCCTGCCGCGCTGCGCGGCCAAAGCGGCAGGGATGCCGCTTCTACTTTCAAGCGTGGCCGTGGCGACCGCTTTATTGAGCCGGCAGATCAAGGTCAACTCGGCGCCCTCGGGGGCCGTGATCGTCCGCACGTCTTGAATCAGTCGCTCGTCCAGCCCGGCGTAGGACGGATAGACCAGCTTCGCGTCGGCCCGCACCAGCTTGGGATACTCGAACACGGTCACGTGAAACGTCTCGGTCTTGTAGCCGGCCAGGTCGATGTGATAGTCGAGCGGCGCGTCGACGGCCGGAATCCGCCCGCCGAACACCGGGTCTTTGAGCGTTTTCGACATCGCCAGCCGGTTCGCCTCGCCTGTAGAAGCGGCATCCCTGCCGCTTGAGATAACGCGGCAAGATGCCGCGTCTACGCCGGACGCTTGATAGACGAGCGTGCAGTCGGCCGGCTGATCGCCTTGATAGCGGGCCAACACCAACAGGCTTGTGCCGCGTTCGACCTCGGCGTTGCCCGGCTCGACCGTGACCGACAACTTGCCGCCGCCGATCGACTGCAACTCGCCTGGCGAAAGGGCCGCCTGGCCCAACCGCGAAGATTGCGTGCCGAGCACCGTCAGCACGGCGACCAGCAACGCGAGCGTCGCGGCGTTGGCCAGCACGGCGGCCGTCATTCGCTGCGTGGAAACGACGCGCGGCCAGGCATGCTGCTGCGCATGATACAGCGCCTGGCGGATCACGCGATCCTGCAAGAAGCCAAACCGGCCGCCGGGCAGTTCGGGCCGCTGCTCCATCGCGGTCAGCAAGCACGACTTCAACTCCGGGTAGCGCTCTTCAATCTGCATCGCCACCCAGTGGTAATTGCGCGCCGATGCGGCTGCACGGATCATCGAACCGACGATGGCGGCCAAGGCCAGCCCGGCCAGAATCACGACGGGATGGCTCGGCCGCCAGGCCGTGGTCCAGATGGCCGCGGCGACGACCGCGCCGCACAGCGCCGTTGCCAGCCAGGCGACGGCCAGGCTTTGCCAGAAGCGAAGCTTGCGATAGCGAGTAGCCGCTCGTTCCAACGCCGCGAACAATCTTTGCTCGATCATGCGAAGGCCTCTGTCGTTTGACGGATTTGCCGGGCCGTGCGCCCGGCGAGCCAGGTTTCGAAAATCAACGCGCCAAGGGCGGCGACGATCAGCCAGCGCCAGACTTTCTGAAGGCTTTCCAGTTCGATGTCGCGCTGCTGCCGCGCCTGCTCGGCGCGCGTGGCGCGCGAAAGGTTCTGGCCGAGCGGAACGCCCAGTTGCTCTAACTGTTCCAGGTCCAACGGCGCCGTGTTGCTCTCGGCGCCGAGCAGGTTGACGGCGAAGCGATACTCTTCGTCGCCCGAGAGCACGCGGTACAGCCCCGGCTGGTCGGTGTCGCCAAACGCTTCGGCGCCCGCCGAGAGCGAGGCCCGCGAGCCGTCGGGCTTCTCGACGACGAGCGATTGCCCGGCGGCCACCGCCGGCAGCAGCGCCGCCTGCCCTACTTCGATGCTGGACGCATTGAAGCGGCCGCCACAGGCTTGCTCCAGAATGCCCTGCACGAGCGGCACGAACTTGCTCGACAAGGCCAACTGGCTATCGTCCGGGCGCCAGCCGCTGGTCAACAGCAGCGCGCGGCCGGCGCCGGTCTTGTGCTCCAACAACGCCGGCCGGCCGTCGTCGAATTTCGCCAGCACCTTCGTCGTCGCCGGCTGCTTCAACTTCGCTGAGCGGCGCCGCCAGAAATGGATCTTCGTAAAATCGCCGTACCGCGGGTTGGCGAATACGGCGAATAGCGGGTGCGAGAAATCGATCTCGCCGAGCATCAGGTATTGGCCGGCGTCGGCGCCCTTCGCCGAATCGTTTCGGGCGTCGAACTCGACGTCGTCGAAGATCGCCGCCAGCGATTCGGCCGCCGCGCGATCGGGCGGCGCCGCCAGCAGCATGCCGCCTGCGGCCAGGTAAGCGGAAAGCGACTCGGCCAGCGCCGGCGAAATCGCCTGCGTTACGACGACGAGCTTCGGGCGCTCTTCGGCGGAAGTCGGCAGCGGCTGATCGGCCGCTTGCTCGCGCAACTCGACTTTGCGCAGCGGGTCGCCGGCCAAGGCCAGTTCGAGATAGTAGCGCGGCCCGCGGCGGTCGTCGGCGGCATCGGGGCCGACGTAGGCCAGCGGAACGTGCTCTTCGCGTTGCGGCACGACGTAATAGGCGTTGTCGAACTCGGCGTCGTCGCCGCGCAGCACGACGCGATCGGCCGCCAGCTTGTCGTCCGCTCGCTGGAGGCGAAACACGCGGCTTTGCCCCGCCGGGACGTAGGCCGGAACCAGCGTATCTTCGGTCGACGACCGGGCGTCGTTCGTCCAGTGAATGAAAAACTCTTCGCCGGCCGAGTCGGCGGCGTTCGTCACGCGGACGCGCGACGCCTCGGCGTCCGGCCGCTCTCCGTCGACGAGCAGTTGCACCGTGGCGTTCGTGGTCTTCGCGGGCGAAAGCTTGTGGACCTCCAACGGCGCCTTTTTGGGCCAGTCGTAACCTTGCAAGGCCTCGGTCCGGGCGCCGCGTTGCAGATCAGTCACCAGCGCCAAGTACGGCTCGGCCGCTGCTTGTCGGCCGTCGTCTGCGGCGTCCAGGTCGTTGGCCGCCGAAACCAGCGCCGCCCCGAGATCGGTCGACGACCAGCCGGGCGCAAGCGTCTTGAGCCGCTTACGCACGAGATCGGCTTTGCCCGCGGTCGGTTCGGACGCGTCCTTGGCGAAATCGACGATCGTCTGCGGGCGATCGGCGAAGGCGACCAGCGCCATGTCGTCGCGCGGGCCGAGGTCGCTTACGATCTCTTCGACCTTGGCGACGGCCTGCTGCCATAAGTCGCCGCGGCGCATGCTGGCGCTCGTATCGACGAGGATCGCAACCCGCCGGCTCGGCAGATCGTCGAGCGGCAACAGCGCGCTTTCGCGCAGAAACGGCCGGGCGAAGGCCAGCACCAAGATCGCCAGCGCCGCGGCCCGCAGCAGCAGCAACAGCCACTGGTCGATCCGGCTGCGTCGCGTCAGCCGCGGCGGCGAGGGGGTCAGGAACATCAGCGAGCTGAACGCCTGCCGCCCGCGCGGCGTGCGGCGGATCAGGTGAAATACCAGCGGCAGCGACAACGCGGCGAGGCCGGCAAGGTACAGCGGCGCAAGCAAGCCCATCAATCGCCTCCCGCGCCGGCCGCGCGCCGCGCCGGTCTGGCTCGCCGCGCGGGCGAACGCCCGCGCCGCAGCCGCGAGTTCAAAAAGTCGAACAACGCCAGCTCGAGCGGCTCGGCGGTGGTAAGCTGATGGAAATCGACGCCCAGCCGGTTGCAGGCCGTAGCGATGGCCGCCGCGTGTTCGGCGAAGCGGGCCAGGTAGCGCTGGCGCGTCGCTTGCGGGTCGATGTACAATTCGCGGCCCGACTCCAGGTCGTGAAACAACGCCGCTTCGTCGAAGCGAAAGTCAATTTCGGCCGGATCGAGCACGCGCAGCACGACAACTTCGTGCCCGCGAGAGCGCAGATAGCCGAGCTGCGTCTCGAGCGATTCGATCGGCGCCAGCAGGTCGGAGACGAGCACGATCAACCCGCGTTTGGCGGCCGTTTTGGCGATCTGCTCCAGCGGCGGCCCCAGCCGCGTTTCCTTGCCGGCGAGCGAGCGCTCCAGCCCGAGCATGATATGGTGCAAATGCCCCGGCCGGTAACGGGCCGGCAGGTGCTCCTGAATGCGTTCGTCGAACGTGACCAAGCCCACGGCGTCGCGCTGCAGCGAGAGAAAATAGGCCAAGGTCGCGGCGGCCGTCTTGGCGTACTCGGCCTTGTCGTAGGCCAGCGAACCGAAGCCCATCGAGCGGCTCATGTCGACCAACAGGTGGCAGCGGAGATTCGTCTCGTCCTCGAACCGCTTGATGTAATAGCGGTCGCTGCGGGCAAACAGCCGCCAATCGAGATAGCGCGGGTCGTCGCCGGGCGTGTACTGGCGATATTCGCTGAACTCGACCGAAAACCCGTGATAGGGGCTGCGATGCAGGCCGCTAAAAAAACCTTCGACGACGACCTTGGCCCGCAGTTCGAGGTTCTTGATCCGCATCACCGCCGCGGGATCGATGAACGACGCGGGCTGGTCATTTTGGATTTTGGATTTTGGATTTTGCATTGTTTCAGTTTGAACCACGGATCACACGGATTGCACGGATGTGTTTCATATTGCAATCCGTGTGATCCGTGGTTTTTTTACTCCATCGCTGCGCCCAAATCCAAAATCCAAAATCTAAAATCCCCCCGGCGCCGGGACGGATTTCAACAATCGATCGATAACCTGGTCGACCGAGACCCCTTCGGCCTCGGCGCGATAGCCGACCAGAATGCGGTGGCGGAAGGTGGCGTGAACCAGCGCGCGGATGTCGTCGACCGTGACGTGCGAGCGGTTTTCGAACAGCGCCCGGACCTTGGCGCCGAGCACCAAGAACTGCGGCGCACGCAACCCGGCGCCCCAACTGACCCACTGGTTGATGTACTCGGGCGAACCCGGCTGCCCCGGCCGGCTGGCCGCGGCCAAACGCACGGCATAGCGCACCAGGTCTTCGGCGACCGGGACTTTGCGCACCACGTCGTGAAACTTTCGCACGTCCTCGCCGGTGAACAGCGGTTCGATCGGTTCCGCCCGCCGCGACGTGGTTTGCACCACCACGGCCACCTCGTCGTCCTCGGGCAGGTAGTCGATCTGGACGTTGAACATGAAGCGGTCGAGCTGCGCCTCGGGCAGCGGATAAGTGCCTTCCATCTCGATCGGGTTTTGCGTGGCCAGCACGAAAAACGGCTCTTCGAACGGGTAACGCACGCCGCCGACCGTCACCTGGTGTTCTTGCATCGCCTCCAACAGCGCGGCTTGCGTCTTGGGCGGCGTGCGGTTGATCTCGTCGGCCAGAATCACGTTGGCGAAGATCGGCCCTTTGACGAACTGCATCTTGCGATGGCCGTCGGCCGTTTCCTCGAGGATTTCGGTGCCCGTAATGTCGGCCGGCATCAAATCGGGCGTGAATTGGATCCGCTGGAACTTGAGATGAAAGATCTGGGCGATCGACCGCACGAGCAGCGTCTTGGCCAGCCCCGGCGCTCCGGTGATCAGGCAGTGGCCGCCGGCAAACAGGCTGATCAAGAGCTGCTCGATCACGTCCTTCTGGCCGACGATGACTTTCGATAGCTCGTCGCCGATCTTGCGCCGGCTGGCGCGGACTTGTTCGACGGCTTCTCGTTCGGCTTCGTAGGCGTCGACTTCGGTTGCCACGAGGGGTGCTCCGGGTTTCAGATTCGGATTGCCAACCACGGATTGCACGGATGCCACGGATATTGGAATTCGAGAATCCGTGTCATCCGTGTAATCCGTGGTTCAGTTTGGGAGGTTATTTACTTCTCGGCGCCGCTCGCCATCCACTGTTTGTCCACTGAACCGTTTTTTGCTTCGCGCTTTCGTCCTCAATGCGTCATCGCATACGTCACGATATTGATCCCCAGCGGATACGACCACTTTTCGGCGAACTCGCGAAAATAGCCCGCGTCTTCCCCTTCGCGCTCCCAGCCGTCGCCCAGATCGGTGTTGTGGCAGATGATGGCCATCATCCGACCCTTGTCGTCGAACAGCCCGCGGTAGTGGGGCTCCTGGGCGTCCCAGCGCTCGTAGGTCCGGCCAGCGTAGTAGCCGTGGATGCTCGGCACCTGCGGTTTCTTCTTGAGATCGTAAACGCAGTGAAAGATTTCGTGCTCTAGCGGCAATTCGAGCGGCTCGCGGTCGGGGAACACGCGCTTGAGATTCAGGTAGAACTGATTCCATTCGTCTTCGCCCCAGAAGTCGTCGACCATCAGAAAGCCGCCATTGAGCAGGTAGCGCCGCAGCCCGGCCACTTCCGCCTCGGTGAGCGTCATGTGGCCCGGCTCGATCAGGTAGATGAACGGATAGTCGAGCAACTCCTCGTCGGTCAGTTCCAGGATCTTGCCGTTGGGGTCGACTTCCAGCGACGTCAGCTCGTGAAGGCGATAGGAAAAATTCAGATCGCTGTCGGGGTAATCGGTGGCCCACTTACTCCAGCCCCAGCCGCCGCCCGAGCCGTACGACGTGTATCGGACCCGCACGAAAGTGAACACATCGTCTTCGAACTGCTCGTTGTTTTCCCACTGCGGCACGCCGTTGCGGTCGTTCGGGTCGTTCATGTCGCGCTGGAAGCGGCGATTTCGCGATCCCCGGCCGCCAAAGCCCCCGCGCTGGGCAACGGCGGCCGTGGTCGCCAAAACCGTCAGCAGCGACAGTATCAATAGGAGTTTCGCGCGGCGTTTCATGGTTTTGTTTCCTCGACGCAAAACGTGGCGCGGATGCGCTGTTTTTGCATAGCCCAGGCATTTATGCCTGGGATCCGCAAGCCGTTTAAATCCCCGCTACCGCCAGACGCCTCGCGGGCGCCAACGGCGCCCGCGAGGCGTCCGGCGGAAAAGACGGGCGCGTGTCGAATGAATTCCCAGGCATAAATGCCTGGGCTACGTAAAAGAACAACAATATGAGTCATTACCTCCCGGCACTCCCTTGATCTTCTGCACCCGGCGCGGATCCCCCGGGCGGCTCGACCGGCTTTGCAACTTCATCCATCTTTTCAACGATCGCCAGCAACTCGCGCTGCGCCGCGCGATATCGCGGAGCTTCTTCGAGCGCTTCCAGCGCATGCCGTCTGGCGCCGCCAAGGTCGCCCGTGCGGTGCAATCGCACGGCCAGCCGATAGTGCAACTCGGCCAGGTCGATCGGGTCGAGCAACAATAGCGCGCCGTAAGCTTCGATCGCCAGGGCGTCGTCGCCGGTGTGTTCGGCGGCGGCGGCAAGCTGGCGGTGCGGCGTCTTCAGCAGCGGATTAACGGCCAACATTCGCAGGCCATGCTTGGTGACGGTCGGCCAGTCTTCGGCCGCCGCGGCCAGTTCCATCAGCCGCAGCAAGGCATCGGGCTCATCGGCCGTCAAGCCGGCGATCTTTTCCAGCGCGGCGCGTTCTTCCGCCGTTTCGCCCAACTCGCGGTGCGCCTTGGCCAGCATCGCATACGGATTGCCGGCGCCGACGCCCTCCGGATACAGCCGCACCATTTCCTCGAGCGGCGCCTTGGCTTCCTGCCATTTCTTTGCATCCAAGAGTTGTTTGGCCCGGCGGCCCAAAGCGGCATAGTTCTTCGGATGTTTTTCGAGCCAAGCAACGACTTCTTCGGCGCCGGCGGTCGGCGGCAAATCGGGCTCGGACCAATCGGCCTCGGGCGCCATCTGCCGGGCCCGAGTGCGAGCGAATTCGGCGAACTCCTTGTCGAGCGCCTCGAGCGAGCCCGCGTAACGCGAAAGCGAATCGTTGATCGGCATGCCGGCGCCCAGGTCGACCAGCACTCGCTTGAGCGTTTCCAGACCGTATTTATCGACCAGGTACTCGACCGCGAGCGACGACTCGTAGTAGGCGAATTGCAGATGCTGCGGCGTCGCCGGGTGCAGAAACGCGCCGCTGAGCTGGCTGACCGGCGTCAGGTCGTCGGCCAGCAGCATTTCGCGATAGCGGGGCGTGATGGTCTGCCCCCAGGTCCGCTCGGCCTGCCGCTCTTCGTAAACCGAAATGCCTTCGCTCAGCCAGCGCGGCATCTTGTTGTGCGTCTTGTGGAGCGTGACCACGTGACAGAACTCGTGCCACAGCGTCGCTTCCCAACTGGCCGGCGTTTCGCCCTGCGAGGCCGGGCTGTTGGCCGTAATCACGCGGCCGAAACAGACGCCCAAGAAGCCGGCGCCGCCCGGCAGACCGAAGGTGCGAATCGCGAAATCCTGCTGCCGCGGAAACAGCTCGACGACGACCGGCTCGTCGATCGTCACTTCGTATTTCGCGCACAGCGTTTGCTTGGCCCGCTGGAGCAACTCGAGCACGCGGCGGCCGTAAATGCTCGCCTCGCGCGGATCCATGCGAAGCTGAAACCCGTCGCCTTCGAGCGTGCGGAACTTGCGAAGGTTCTCTTCGAGCGTGACAAGATTGTGGGCCACGACGTTGTAGCCATCCTTGTCGTACACGTCGTCGGCCAGCCGCCAGCCTTCTTCCTCTTCGCCCAGCCGCAGCAAATCCTGGGCAAGCTGCACCTTGGCCGGCAGATAATTGGAGTCGAACGCCAAGGCCAGCCGCTGCCGCGCGGCGCCTTCGGCGAAGCGGTACTTCTGCGACAGCTTCTTGCCGATCAGGTAATCCGCCTCCGGGTTCGCCGGCCAGTGGGCGAGCGCCCGTTGGTAACAGCGAGCTTCTTCCTCCGGCTTGCCAGCCAAGTGAGCCAACACCGCCCGATAGGCGCAAGCCCTCGGGTGCTCGGGATTGATTTTCTCGATCCGGTCCAGTAGGGCGGCAGCTTCGTCGTAGCGTTCGGAATCGACGTGATCGTCGACTAGAAACAATAAGCTGTCGATATGGTTCGGATTGAGCGCCAGCGCGGCCTGGAGCGCCGTAGCGGCCTTGTCGGAATCGCTGGCCGAATAAGCTTGGGCCAGGCCAAAATGCGCCTCGGGGTCGTCCTTGTCGAGCTTGACGGCTTGTTCGAAGGCTTCGGCCGCCAGGCCATAATCGTGCTTGGCCAGGGCCAATTCGCCGCTGGCCAGATAGGCGTGCGGATCGTCCGGCTGCCGTTTTTTGATTTCGTTATATAAGTTGTCGAGCACCTGCTTGGCATCGACCCCCTGTTCGAGAAAGAACCTGCCGAGCACGACCTGATTGGGCGGATCGCGGAACCGCCAGGCGGTTTGCCGCACCAAGTCGGCCATCTCGACGATCAGCTTTTCGCCTCGCTCGCCCTGGCCGTTGAAGCGGCAGACCTCGCGGCCGAGCCACCGCAATTGAACGCTGAATTCGAAGCTGGCCAGCGCAGCATCGAGCGTTTTCAGCGCGTCGGGATAACGGCCCAGGGCCAGTTCCGACTTGATCTTCAGCAGCGGCCACTCTTCGTTGAACTCGCTGGCCGCCAGGGCCTTGGCCGCATAGTCGACGCAGTCGGCGTATTTACCCGAGCGATAGAGTTGCTCGGCCTGCAGCAGATCGGCGGCGGCGGCCGGAGCGGCGGCCAATAACAAGCTCAGGCAGGCAGCCAACGAGAAGCTCGCCGACGCCTGCGAGCGTTCGGCGTGCGAAAGCCGCGCCAAGCGTCTTCGCCAGCCCGCGAAGACGAATTCCGCTTCGGCACTGGTCCTGCTGTCGCTACGATCGGCCATGGGCCGCATCCTTCCTGCGACGACTCTTCCCCGGGCGGCGTCGAGTGTGTCATGACTGTTCAACGGATAAGCCGCTGATGCTCGGTCCGCTCCATTCTATCGCAAGCCGACTGCGCGCCCAACAAAATTGATCGCCCCTGCGGCCAAGATGAGGGTGGGCTGGCGCGGAACGGTGGTTACATGAGTTGCGTGAATTGGCGCAAGGAACTGGACAAGCGGAGGCCGAAGTCACCAGGCAGGCGAGATTTTCGCCGTCTCGCTGCAAGCCGGTTTCGGCTTATCATCCATGCCGCGTCTCGACCTCGTGCCCGCGGTTTGAGGCTCGGCCGCGTTCCGTTCCTCAAGAAGATGGCCAACCGCAGTCCCAGCGCGGCCCTTCGGCCGCAACCAATTGAGCCACGGATGGAACACGGATAAAACACGGATGAAATGCAGAATGAGGCTCTTTCGCAGGATCCATGAGTGGTTTTATCGCCCCTTAGCATGGTTGGGGTTGCGTTTACCAAGGCATTGCCGGGCAAATCAACGTAGCGTTGGTAAGTGAGACGCCGGTGAGGAGCCGAATTGGAAAACACCCTGTCCGATCCGTGTTCGATCCGTGTTTCATCCGTGGCTCGTCTCCGCCAAAAGCGCCGCATGAATCTTCGCGAGACGCGGAGAAATAGAACGTTTGTATTACGGAGCCGTGAACTTGCAGCCCGAGGCAGCTTTCCCAAGATGGCCAATCTCAAACGCCGCCTTCGTTTGTCCTTGAGTCCGGAACTTGGAATCTGTTTGCCGGGCGGGGGCGCCCGACCTCCATGGAGCTAGCATTCCCAAGATGGCCAACCGCGTTAGCGGCGTTCGACGCCTTGGCCGCCTTCGACCGCTCGGCATCGCTGCTCCGCGTCTCCGCGTGAACCCTGTCCAAACTTCGCGTGACTCACGCTTCGCCGCCGTTCCAAGATGGCCAATCCCGTCCGCCGCCTTCGTTGGCCTTGAGCTCGCATCTCGAACCCAACCTGCACGGCCGCGAGATCGCGGCCTTCGTTTCAACCTAAGCGCAATAATAAAGCCACGTTACGCAATTGCACAACGTGGCTTTCAAGTGGAGGATAGGGGACTTGAACCCCTGACCTTCTGGCTGCCAGCCAGACGCTCTCCCAACTGAGCTAATCCCCCCCGACGTCCGCGCGGCGGGAAAATTCCGTTTCTCGCGATATCATGGGCGAAACTACGCGTGCTGGCCTTGCCGCCGCGAACCAAAAAACTTATCACGGTAGCTGGCAACTGTCAAGCACATCCCTTTTCGAAAAACGTTTCCCGAGGAGCCCTTGAAAAGGACGTTCTTCACCCTGCTGAAGTTCGGCGTTTCGGCCGGTTTGATCGCTTGGCTGGTGGTTCAGGCCCAACGCGACAAGGCGTTCGCCGATTTGGCCAGCCAGCCCAAAGATTGGCTCCTGTTGGCCGCCGCCGCCGCCTGCTGTTTTGCCGCCATCACGCTGACCTTCGTCCGTTGGTACGTGCTGGTGCGGGCGCTCGATTTGCCGTTCAGCCTGAAAGACTCTTTCCGGCTCGGCTTTCTCGGCTACCTGCTGAACTTCGTCTCGTTGGGCGCCGTGGGCGGCGATTTGTTCAAGGCCGTGTTCGTGGCTCGCGAGCAGCCGGGCCGCCGTGCCGAAGCCGTGGCCACCGTCGTGCTCGATCGCCTCGTCGGGCTGTACATGCTGTTCGTGCTCGGCACGATCGCCATCCTGGCGACCGATCAACTGAGCAGTTCGAGCCGCGAGGTTCAGATCGTCAGCCGAGGCACGCTGATCTGCACCGGCTTGGGCGCGGCGGGCATCGCCGTGTTGCTGATTCCGGGCCTGACCCAAGGCCGCTTCTCCGCCTTCTTGCAGCACTTGCCGCGAGTCGGGCCGTTGTTCGGCAAATTATTGGGCGCCATTCGAATTTATCGCCAACGCCCCGGCATGCTGCTGCTCTCGGCGGCGATGAGTCTCGTCGTCCACTCGCTCTCTGCGACCGGCATTTGGTTCGTCTCCCGAGGACTGCCGGGCCAATCGCCTTCGCTGGCGGATCACTTGGTGATCGTGCCTTTGGCGATGGTCACTGGCGTTTTGCCGCTGCCCGTCAACGGCCTGGGCGCGTTCGAAACGGCGGTCGTATTTCTTTACGAGAGCGTGCCGACGGGGCTGGCCGTGAGCGAGGGCCGGGGGCTGGTGGTCGCGTTAGGATATCGCGCGATCACGATCCTGATCGCCCTGGTGGGCGTTTGCTACTACCTCGCCAGCCGCCGCGAAGTGGCGCAGGTGATGCACGAGGCCGAGGTCGAATTGGAACACGAACAGGCCGCCGATTCATCCGCCGCCGAGCCCGAGTTGGGCGAGAGCGCCGCGGTCGCGCAATTGCCGCCGGGCGCCGACTGGGCGGCTGGCGGCTGAGCCAAGGCCAAGCCGCTACGAACCGGGGCATCGCTTGAACTTTGTCCCAGGTACGTGTGCTTTCATACCAACCCGAAGCGCTAGCCCGGATTATTCATCAGCCCACACCAACCCGAAGCGCCAGCGAGGCGGAGCGACGCACTTACCTCGCTGGCGCTTCGGGTTTGTATGGAGCGCTTTGTCAAGTAATAGCCGGGCTGTGAATAATCCGGGCAAGCGAGGCTATGTCGTTTTCATTGCTCGCTGGCGCTTCGCGTCAGTCTTGTGCATCGCGCACGTACAGGATCGCCGCTTCAAGACTGTCTTCGTCATTGATCCAGCGCCGGCTGCCGCGCTCTGCCCACCACTCCTGGCGCATCGAGAGATCACCACTCGCGATCCCCCTTCGTCCGCATTCCAGCTCTTTCAGGCGTCGGGTACACCACGCCTTGAGTTGAATCTGCACCTGCTTCGGCGCAACCGGAGCCGTTACGACGACGTGCAAATGATTCGTCCGGCAATTCACGGCATGGAGTTTCCAGCCTCGGATACGGCAATGGTCTGCGATCGTTTTTTCGACAAGCTGACGTTGCTCGGGATCAAGAACGCACGCATCCTCGGTCATCCGCGCCTCGGCCTCCCGCTTCACGATCGGATCAGGAAGCTGCCAACCCTTTCGGTACTCAACCCAGCCTCGCTCATCGCCTGGCAGCCAGGCGCCGTAAGTGGGCCAGGTAAGAAAATACGCCAGCGGGTCGGGCAGCGGAGGCTCGTTCGCTCGTCCTTTCATGACGCTCTCTCCCACACCAACCCGAAGCGCAAGCGAGGGCACTCCCATACCAAGCCGAAGCGCAAGCGAGGGCACTCCCATACCAACCCGAAGCGCTAGCGAGAGGCGACTGAATTCCTCGCTGGCGCTTCGGGTTAGTGTGCGTGGGCTACGGCGCCGCGTAGGGCTGCCCGTCGATTTCCAACTTGCCGCCCCGCCAGACGACGGCCGGCGCGGTGTTGTCGAGCAGTTGGCTTTCGGTGAGCTTGGTGACCGAGACTCCTTCGGTCCGCAATTGCGAAGCGCCGTTGTCGCCGATCAGACAGCCCTGGAGCCGCGCGTGCGACGAGCCGGCGATCGTCACGCCGCTGCGGCCGTTGCCGCGGCAGGTGACATTGACCAACTCGCAGTTCCGCACGCCGTCGTTGACGTTGATCCCGTCCAGGCGAAAGCCCTGCACGATCAGATCCATAATCACGATGTCGTGAACGTGGTACAGCGTGATGCCGGTCTGCAGACCGCTATAGTAGAGCGGGTATTGCTCGGGCAGCTTGTCCGGCTCGACGCGGAAATAGATGAACGCGTCGCGACGGAACCACTGAAGCGGTTCGAGTTCGGGCAGCTTGTGGGCGCCCGGCTCGATCTTGCGCTCGACGGCCGGCTTGTTGTCGAGGAATAATTGCTGGTAGCTCGACTTCGCCGGGCGGAAGCGGAACAGCGGCCCGCGGACCGACTCCCAGACGTTCTCCGGAACGGGCGCGGTTCCGTCGAGCACGGCGCCTTGGCCGTCGATCACCAAGGGGTTCAGTTCGTGGCCGCACTGCATGGCGGTCGAGAGGCTGATCGTTTCGCGATACGGTTCTCCCGAGTTGGCCAGCTCGATGCGGTCGCCCGGCTGCACCAATTGAAGCGCTCGTCGCAAGCTGCGCAGCGGCCCGCCGAAGGCAGTGGTCGATTCTTGCAATCCGTCGTGCAAATCGTCGCCCGCAACGTTGTTGACGTATAAAGTGCGCCCGCTTGCCGGCGCCGCCGCCCAACTCACGAGCATAATCGCCAGGCACAGCTTGCGCATCGCCGAACTCCGCGAGGAAAAGTTCAAGTTCCAGGTTCCCGATTTCAGGCCGTCAAGTGTAGCATTAAGTTACCCGCGGCGGGGGCGAGGGCGCCGCGGCGCTGCGCGTGCGGGCAAGTCGCGCCCCAGAATCCGCACAAACGTTGGGAATCGCCCGTTTTCGCCTGAAACTTGGAACGAACCTGGAACCTGGAACCCGCCGCCCGGAGCCTCCCATGCCTGCCGCACAACAGCCCCCCGCCGCGAAACAAACCGCCCCCTTTGGCCTCTGGCCCAGCCCGATCACGCCGGGCAGCCTGGCCGAAGGCAAGCGGCTGGATGGCGTGGCGTTCGATAGCGACGGCCGCACGCTCGTCTGGCTCGAAGGGCGCTCGGGCAAAGGCGTGCTGGTCGCGCAGAGCACCGGCGGCGCCGATTCGCCGCGCGATCTGACGGCCGAGTTGAGCGTGCGGGCCGAGGTCGGCTATGGGGGCGGCGATTTCACGGTCCACGGCGGCTATGCGTATTTTGTCGTGTACAAGACGGGCCGCATCTTCCGCCAACCGCTGGCCGGCGGCGCCGCCCGGCCGATCACGCCAGCCTGCGGTTCGGCCTCGTCGCCGGTCGTCTCGCCCGACGGCCAATTCGTGGCCTACGTGCATCACTACGAGGACCGCGACCTCGTGGCCGTGGTCGACGCGGCGGGCGAAAGCTGGCCGCAGATTCTCGCTGCGGGCCACGACTTTTATATGCAGCCCCGCTTCAGCCCCGATGGACGGCATTTCGCCTGGATCGCCTGGGATCATCCGAACATGCCGTGGGACGGCACGCTGCTTTATCTCGCTTCGGTTGATTCGAAAGCCGACGAACGCGACGCTCGCGGCCTGCCCCGGCTGGGCTCGCCGCAAATCGTGGCCGGCGGCCCCGACGTCAGCGTGTTTCAGCCGGAGTTCACGCCCGACGGCAAGCGGCTCGTCTACGTCTCCGATGAAAGCGGTTGGGGTCGCTTGTGCGTCTACGATCTGGCTGGCGGCAAACATCGCACGCTCACGCCCGAGCCGATCGAATACGCCGCGCCGGCCTGGGTGCAGGACTTGCGGACCTACGCCCTCTCGGCCGACGGGCGATACGCCATCGCCGCCGGCAACGAGCGCGGCTTTCAGCAACTGCGGCGGATCGATCTGGCCAGCGGCGATAGCCAGCCGGCCGCGGAACTGGCCGACTACTGCGGAATCTCCAGCCTGGCCGCGTCGCCCGCCGGCGAACGCCTGGCCTTCATCGCCAGCGGGCCGACGCTGCCGCCGCGCGTCGTGGTGCACGACTTCGCCAGCGGGCAGTCGCACGTCGTCGCTCGGTCCACGGGCGAAACCGTTCCGCCCGCGGCGCTGGCCGCCTGCGAACCGCTTTCCTGGACGACGGCCGGCGGCGAAACGGCCTATGGCCTGTTCTACCCGCCGGCCAGCGACCGCTACACGTCGAGCGGGCGCCCGCCGCTGATCGTGCTGATTCACGGCGGGCCGACGTCGCAGGTCAAAGCCGGCTGGCGGGCCGACGCCCAGTTCTTCGCCACCCGCGGCTATGCCGTGTTGTACGTCAACTATCGCGGCAGCACGGGCTACGGCCGGAAGTACATGCTGCGGCTGCGCGGCAATTGGGGCGTGTGCGACGTCGAAGACGCCGTCAGCGGCGTCGAGCACCTGGCCGCGGCCGGCCGCATCGATCGCAGCCGCACGGTCATCATGGGCGGCAGCGCCGGCGGCTTCACGGTGTTGCAGACGATGGTCGAACGGCCCGAGGCGTTCACGGCCGGCATCAGCCTGTACGGCGTGGCCAACCAGTTCGGCCTGGCAGCCGACACGCACAAGTTCGAGAGCCGCTATCTCGACACGCTGCTCGGCCCCTTGCCCGAGGCCGCCGCGCTCTACCGCGAGCGATCGCCCGTGTTCCACGCCGCCAAAATCCGCCGCCCGCTAGCCGTGTTCCAAGGCGCCATCGACACCGTCGTGCCCCAGGACCAATCCGACGAGATCGTCGCCGCGCTCAAGCGCAACGGCACGCCCCACATCTACCACATCTATGAAGGCGAAGGCCACGGCTGGCGGAAGCGCGAAACCATCGAGCATTTTTACCAGGCCGTGGATGGCTTTCTGAGGAGGCATTTGATCTTCGCGTAGGATTGCCAGGCTCGCCCAAAGTCGCAGGCGCGTTCCTGTGTGCCGTCGCCGGCGATCGGGTGTCGCCAACCCTAGCGCGGGTTACGGCATGCGGAGCATGCCTACTACTTTGGTTGCGCGGCGGCGCGCTGGAGGTTGAGTTCCAACAGCCGGGCGAGAATCTGTTCGTCGGCCAGATCGGCGGGCGAGCCGTACCCCGGCGAACACTGCCTCGTCGAGCCGCGATGGGCCTGATCGAGCCACGCGGGGCACGGATACCAACAAACTCCGCCGCACTTCGTGTCCAAGAATAGGGGGCCTCTTCACTTGTTCAAAGCCTTCGCGGGCTCGCGCGAAGAGCCGCTTTGTTCAGTCGGTCGCTTTCTTGCGTCGCTTGCGCGGAGCGTTTTCTTCGAGTGCGGCTGTAATAGGTGCGGTTAGTTCCTCGTAAAGTGCAAATAGGAATTCGACCCTGGAGCGATCGTTCTCAAATGCGGTCGACCGATAACAAGCATCGGCGGCGCGGTCAAGCTCGCGGTGCGCTTTGACGAGCGGCGCAGGCATTGTCAATGGGTCATAAAGATCTGCGAGCGTCGATTGCGGAAATTGCAGACGGGCGTCAAGCACTGCTTGCGCGTTCTTCTCGACTCTCGCTCTCTTTTTTTCCGCTACGTTCTTCGGCCAAGGGTAATTGTTGTAGACAAGTTTAGCCGAATAGCGGTATCGCGATTCGAGACGGCCTCCGACCATTCGCACCCACGCCATATGCATCGTGGACGACAGAATGCCGAAGTGATAAAGCCCAGCGTTCGGGACGATGAAACACAGATCGCTTACGAGCGTTTCCGGTCCCATGAATCCGATAGGAATAAAGCGGCGACGTTCAGAAGACACTTTAGGAATCACGAGGAAACTGCCTTTCGGCATGTTCTCTACGTGAAATCGACTTGGCGTTGCTGCGAGCTTCTGAGTCGGTTCGCTGGGACTTGCCAGGCGGAATTTCTGAACTGCCTCGACGCGTTTCAGAGCTTCCGGCATTGCGCGAAGCTCACTCGGCGGACAATCCCCGAGCCATAGGCACCACCTTTCCCAGCCGTTGATGAATTCCTTGGAGCCAAGCCAGCGCCGGAACCACCTCGCCGCTTTCGGCTCGATTTTAAGGAACGCCGTTTTTTCTTCGGGGAGGAAAAGATAGTTGCCGTCGTCGATAGGCTTATTGCCAATTCCGATTTGCGGCACTTCGCATATCGGCAGGCTGCGGTTGACGACGGTTGTTGGCGGCCCTTCGACAAGATACGGGCTAATTTGCTTGACCAGCGTCACCGTCGGATGGTTTGGATCCAATTCGTAATCGTAAAGCCTTTTGTTTACGCTTTCGCCAAAGCCAAAGCCGATGATGACGACGTGAACGTGCGCCTTCCCGCGAGCTTCACTTTCCCACGAGAAGGTTCGGTGCGCGAAACGAATCCGTATTCCGCGACGGAACAACTCATTCCAAAGTACGCCAACCTGCTCGCCCTGCGTGATTGAGTTCGTCGAAACGAAAGCGATTGGAGTTTTCCTGCCGGCTGAATATTGCGTTGCTTTGAAATACCAGCCAGCCACATAGTCGAGCAAACCGGCGTTTTTGAGGTTTTTCGCGGCTTCGACCAAATCCTTCCGCTGTTCCGCATTCTGATACTTTGCGCCAACGAACGGCGGATTGCCCAGCACATAAGAACACTCGCCGGCGGGCAGCACGTCCTCCCAATCCAACCTCAGCGCATTCGCCTGGGTGATCTTGGCGCTCTTGCGAAGCGGCAGGCGAACATAATAAAGGCCGAACTCAGCGGAAACCGCCTGATTCATTTGGTGGTCGATCAGCCACATCGCCACCTCGGCGATGAGTGCTGGGAATTCGCTGATCTCGATGCCAAACATGGCGTCCACATCGACGCGAGACAAGTGCTCAATATCCATCACCTGCTGGCCGCCGGCGTAAATCTCCTTGAGCACGTCGAGTTCCAGCAGCCGGATCTCGCGATACGTCACGACAAGGAAATTGCCGCAACCACAGGCTGGATCGAGAAATCGCAGCGCGGCCAATCTGTCGTGGAATTCCCTCAAGCGATTCTTGTTGCCTTTTACCTTTTTGAATTCGGCCCGCAATTCGTCGAGAAACAGCGACCTGACCAGCTTCAGGATATCGCGTTCGCTGGTGTAATGAGCGCCGACTTGCCGGCGTTGTCGGGGCTCCAGCACACTCTGGAAAAGCGATCCGAAGACGGCAGGCGATATCTTCGACCAATCGAAGCGAGTGCATTCCAGCAACTTCTCGCGCATCGCGCGGTTGAAATCGGCGAAGCCCAATCGCTCCTTGAACAGGGCTCCGTTGACGTGGGGCAATTCGGCTAATTCTTCGAGCAGGTTTTTTTGCCGCTTGTCCTTGGCTTTGTCGAGCACGTCGAAGAAGCGATCCAAGTGCATGCCAAGATCGGAGCCGTCTTCCGCCGTGTGATTTTCGATATACAGCGCAAAAGCGTTTGGCGAGTCGAAGATCCCCGTCTTATCCGCAAATAGGCAGAAAAGAATGCGTACCAGAAACCGCTCAAGGTCGTGGCCGGCATATCCCCCGGCTTCCAACTCGTCGTGCAGCTTGCCTAGCAATTCGACGGCGTCGATGTTGACCGGGTCGTCAGGATCAACTCGTTGCTGCTTGTAGCCCGCTATAAAGGCGAAAGCATGCACGTGCTTGGGCAGCTCGGCAAGCTTGAACGTGACCGTTTTGTCTTCGTCGAGATCGTGCAACGCGATTCGTGCAAAGTCGGAGACGACGACGTACTGTGGCACTTCGTTATCGCGGCCCGCGACTTTCAGGCCGCGGATATATTCCATCGCTTGGCTATTTGCCTTGTCCAGCGATTTTCCACGGCTCTTGTGTTCGACCAGCAGTTTGCTCGGCCAAAACAGATCAATGTACGCCCAGTTGCCGGCGAGGTTTTTAACCGGTTCTTCGAAGCTCGCGACTACACGCCGCTTGACCCCAAATATGGCAAAGAACTCATCCCAGAACGTCTTTGCTTCCGCGTCTTCGTTTGATTCCTCCGCCCAATCCTTCGCGAATGCGTGAGCATTATGGCGAATCTCGTTCCAGGATAAGGGCATGATGGACCGCGTTGGAAAGCAGGGATATTACTGGCGCTGCAAAGTCCAGCATTTTATCGTTGGCAATTGAATTGAAGAAGGATTTTGGCTAATCCTTGTGCTTGCCCTTGTATTCCCAGCCGAAATGGCCGCGCATCCAGACGTCGGCCCAGCACTGCCCGCCGCCCGTCTTGCTGACGCCGCTCTCGAACGTGTACCAGGCGCCCTCGGGGTCGGCCGCCGCCGGCTTGGGCTGGACGAGCAGCTCGCACAGGTCGAGAAAGTGCTGCTGGCAGGCGCTGCGCTCGGTCAGGTTGACCTGCCGCCACTTGGCGATGAATTCCTGATGTGTCATGCCCGCCGTTGGCCGCGTCGTAGGTGTCGAGAGAAGAATGCGGCGATTGTAGCCCTCGCGGCGGACGGGCGCCAGCAGAACGTAGCAGACTCGCTCCGCGAGCCGTCGCCGATGCGCAACGCGCCATTCCGAACCGCCCGACACAGGCCCAACTTGGGCTTGCTCCCCATCACCGCTCCGCGGCCCTCGCCTGCACGCGCACGCCGTCGCGAATCCGATCGCTGGGGTAGGCGATGACGTCGTCGCCGGCTTTGAGGCCGCCGACGATCTTCGTTTCGAGCCCGTTGGTGCGCCCGACTTCGACCTTGGTCAAAACGGCGCGGCCGTCGAGGATGCGATAGACGGCCCAGCCGCCGGCGTAGCGAAACAGCGCGCCGGCGTTGACCTTGATCACGTCGGCGCCTTTCCAGACGACGATCTTGGCCTCGACGCGGTAGGCGTCGCCCAGCCGCGAACGCGCCTCGGGCGGATCGACGAAATCGGCGATCACGTTGACGCGCTGCTCTTCCACGCCCAGGGCCGAGACTTTCAGGAAGGCCTGCGGCTCGACCAGCCGCACGCGCGCTTCGAGCGGCTTCGCCGAGCCCCAATGTTCGAGATGCACCTGGGCGCCCGGCGGTATCCGCACGGCGTCGGCCGAGAGCACGTCGATCTCGAGTTCCAGGTCGCGACGATCGCCGAGTTGCACGAGTTGCGTCCCAGCGGCCACCATGCCTTCGCTTTCGCGCAGCACCTCGCCGTCGATCGGCGAATGGATCTCCAGCCGGTTGCCGCTCATCGGGGCGCCGGCTTGCGTCCGGGTCAGCGCGGCGCGGGCCAATTGCAGTTCGTACTCGGCGATTTTCACCGCGAACTTGCCGGCGCGAACGTCTTCGGTCGCGGTCCGCAGGGCGTTGAGCGCGACGTCGTATTGATCGCGAGATGCGGCGCCGGAAGGCAATAGTTTTTCGATCCGCGCGTAACGCGTGTTGGCCTCGTTGTAGGCGGCGGTCGCCCGGTCAGACAGGGCCTGGGCGTGCTGCGTGCGAGCTTCGGCCGCCTTCACGCGGGCTTCGGCCTCGGCCAGTTCACGGGCGTCGAGCAAGGTCGGGTCGCTGGGCTGAATCACGGCTAAGATCGTCTCGCCGGCTCGGACGGCATCGCCCGCGTGCAAATGCACCCGCAACAGCTCGCCGCCCAGCGGAGCGACGACCATGTACCGCTCTTTGATGCGCGTCTTGCCGTCCTCGTTGACCGTGACTTCCAGCGGGCCGCGTTCGGCGCGCGCGATCTCGACCTCCGCGGGCTGAGGCAGGAAGGCGTAGCCGAGCAAAGCGGCCGCCGCCAACGCCAAGGCCGCATACGAAAGCATCCGCAGCAATCGTTTCACGCTCGCGTTCATTCCTGGCTTTTGAGGACGGAAATCAGATCCAGTCGGTCGATCAGGCGCCGCACGACGAGCGCCGAACCGAGCGCGGCCGACGTCGTGACGAACGCCGCAAAGCCGTAGGTCGAGCGGTACACTACCAGCGGCATGCGAAATAGCTCGGTATTATAGGAGTAATCGATCACGAACGCCGCCAGCCAGTAGCCCGCGACCATGCCGACGGGCAGGGCGGCGGCGGTGAGCAGCGCGAGTTCGCCCAGCAGGATGAAGGAAACCTCGGCCGCAGTAAAGCCTAGCACGCGCAAGGTGGCCAGTTCGCGGCTGCGTTCGGCCAACGAAATGCGGGCGCTGTTGAAGACGACGCCGACGGCGATCACGCAGGCGAAGAGCACGATGAACGATCGCATCCGCAAGATGTTTTCGGCGACCGTCTCGCGAAAGCTGCGGATCGCCGAGCCTTTGATCAGCACGCTGGCGATGCGCGGCGAGTTTTTCAACTCGCGATAAAGCGCGTCCATTTGGTCGGCGTCGGCGGCCACGAACGCGCCGGAGACGACGTCTCCTTCGCGCATCAGGCGATTCATCGCGCGGAGTTGCAAGTAGGCGGCGCCGCCGGCGAAATCCTCGACCAACCCGGCGACGGGCAAATCGACCGTCGGCCGCTTGCCTTCGAGCACTTCCACCTGCACCTGGTCGCCCGGCTGCAAGCCGAGCACTTCGCCCAGCTTCTTCGACAGCACCAGGCCTTCGCGCGGCAGCGGAATGCGGCGGCAATGGACGTCCATCAGCCGGTGCAATTCGGCGTCGGGCGGAAGGCCCAGCACTGCGATGCGCCGCGAGCGGTTGCCGTGCCGCAGCCGGGTGGCGATGCTCCGGTACGGTTCGCAATGGCGCACGCCGGGCAGGCGCTCGATGTCGTGCAGCGCTCGCGCCGAGCTGGGCTCGACGAACAGCACGTTCAGGTCTTCGCGGATCGCAACGTAGTATTGGACGTGGATGGCGTAGTCGATCGCATCGACCATGAAACTGCCGACGATCATCACCGCGACCGAAAGCGAGATGCCCAGGCAGGTCAACGCGGAGCGCAACGGCCGGCGTTCCAATTGCCGCAGCATGATTTTGGCCGGCTCGCCCAGCAGGCGTTCGAAACCGATTCGTTCCAGCAGCGTGGGGCCGAATTTCGCCGGCGGCTCGGGACGCATGCCGGCGGCCGGCGGCAGCGAGGCGGCGCGGCGCACGGCGGCCATCGTGCCGGCGACCGCGGCGGCGGCGCTGATCGCCACGGCGGAGGCGACGACCTGCGGATCGAGATAAAAGCCGAACACGGCGAAATGGAAGAAGTGTGCGTAGATGTGCGTGATTCGCCGGCCGAAATCCCAGCCGACCAGCGTGCCCAACAGCGAGCCGAAGCACACGAACAGCAGCACCAGCTTGACGTAGTGCCAGCCGATTTCGCGGCCCGAGTATCCGAAGGCCTTGAGCGTCGCGATCTGTTCGCGCTCCAACCCGATCAGCCGCACCACGACCATGTTCAACAAGAACGCCGAAATCGCCAGAAAGATCGTCGGAGCGACCAGCGCCATGCCGCGCAGCTCTTGCAGCTCGTTGGCGACGAACTTGTGCGAACTTTGATCGGCCCGGCCGTACGCGCCGCGGCCCCCGCAGGGCGCCAGCAATCGATCGAGCCGCCGCAAAACGTCGGCCTCGACCGCGCCCGGCATCAGCGTGCAGGCGACGTCGTTGAACGCGCCTTTCATGTCGAACGCCGCTTCCAGGTCGGTGCGGCCCATCCACAGCACCGTAAACCGGCGATCGTCGGGCACCAGGTCGCCTTCGCGAATCTGGTAGATGTACTCGGGCGACAAGGCGACGCCGACGATCGAAAGCTCGCGGAAACGCCCGTTGATGACGGCCCGCAGCTTGTCGCCCGGAACCAAACGGTGCGCGGAGGCGAAGCCTTCGCTGACGAGCACTTCGCTTTGGCGCTCGGGCTCGACGTAGCGCCCGTTGCGCAGATGCAGTTGATTGATGTCGGGCGGGCGGCGATCGGGCACGGAGACCAGCCTCGCTGTCGCGGGCTCGGCGAGTCCCGGCACGTCGAGCTTGACGTCGGCCACGACGCGCGTCTGAACCGCCGCCACGCCGGGGATTTCCGCGATGCGGCGTTCCAGCGTCTGCGGCGCGCGCTTGGCATGGGCGAAGACGTCGGCGAAGCGGTAGCCGGCGTAATAGGCGGTCTCGGCGCGCGTCAGCGATTCCAAGGTGCAGAGCGACATCACATAGGTGGCCACGCCCGCGGCGATCACCAGGATGATCGCCAGCGCCTGGCCCCGCATGGCCCAGAACTCGCGCCAGAGCTTGAGGTCGAGCGGGTCCATCGCGGCTACCAGGCCAGGTCCTGCGGGAACGCTTTGGTCGCGTTGGTTCGCTCGCTAGAGACGCGGCCGTCCAACAGCGAGATCACCCGATCGGCCATGTCGGCGATCACGACGTTGTGCGTAATCACGGCGGTCGTCGTGCCGAGTTCGGCGTTGGTGCGGCGAATGGCTTCGAGCACGAGCACGCCCGTTTTGACGTCGAGCGCGCCGGTCGGCTCGTCGCACAGCAGCACGTCGGGCCGTTTGGCGACGGCCCGGGCGATGGCCACGCGCTGCTGCTCGCCGCCCGACATCTGCGAGGGGTAGTGATCGGCCCGATCCGACAGGCCGACCAGGGCCAGCGCCTCTTCGGGCGGCAAGGGTTGCCTGGCGATCCGCGTGATCAGGGCCACGTTCTCGCGGGCCGTGAGGCTGGGGATGAGGTTATAGAACTGGAACACGAAGCCCACGTGCTCGCGGCGGTAGCGCGTTAGCGCCGCGTCGTCGTAGCTCGACAGGTCGTGATCGCGAAAGCGGACCGAACCGCTCGTCGGCGCGTCGAGCCCGCCCAAAATGTTCAACAAGGTCGACTTGCCGCTGCCCGAGGGCCCCAGCAGCACGACGAACTCGCCGGCGTAGAGATCGAGGTCGATGCCGCGCAGCGCGTGGACTTCGACCTCGCCCATGCGGTAGACCTTCGCCAGATGGCGAGCCTGGAAGACGGCTTTGGGCTGGTTCGATGGCGGCGCTGCGGCGGCTCTCTCGCTTGGCATGTTTGGCAGACTCCGTGCTTCTGCTTCAGCATACCCTAACAAAAGATTAACCCAATCGGCGTTGCACGATCGCCGGCCGTCGCTAGAGTTGCAATATGGGCTCATTGATTCGTTACTGCGTAGATTCGTTAGTACGTGTCAAGGGGCCTCAAGCGCGCGGTTGCCATCCGAGACAACTTGGTTCCGCGCAGCGGGCGGTTCCTGTCTTATTTTTCCTGCCCGGTTCGCGGGCTTTAAGCGGATGAGTTTGAGGCGACGCACGGGCGGGCGGCGTTGGGTCGCGAGCGCCGGGCGTGGTGGATCCCAGGGGTATACGAGAACAGATATGCAGGCTCATGCCGAATTCACGGGGGCCGGCGTCTTGCTCAGCGGAATCGCCGTCGAGGCGGACGTCGAGGATCTCTGCAGCTTGTTCCGCGATGCCGGCGTTCAGCCCGACGTAGGCACGCTTTCCTACGACAATCAATACTACGTCTTCCTGCCGGGCTTGACGCTCGAAGAATTGAAGCAGCAGACGGCCAGCGCCAACTTGCGGTTGGTCTGATCGCGGAGCAGCGGCGGCGGTTCGCGCGGCGCTATGCAGCAAGGATTAAATAACTTCTCTATTCCCAGCCCAGCGGAAACGCAGCAGCTAGGCTTCTTTGCCGTCTGCCACCAGCTTTAGAGATCGTCCTGCTTTTTGGAGGACGAGGCAAGACGTCAAGCCGGCGCCATTACGGGTTCCTCTTTTCTGTTCCGGCTGCGGCAGACGCTGTTGCCGGCAAGTCAAGTTGCATCGAGAACGATCAGATGCGAACGAAATCCGCAACTCGGAACCATCCGGAACAGAGAAGAGGAACCCGTAATCCGATGCAGCGGCAAGGACAGGGAGATCCCGGCGACGATTTCCCGCATCAAAAGGAGCGAAATGCGGCGTTAAAAAGCAGGACGATCTCTAAAGCTGGTGGCAAGCGTTGCCGGTGCAAACCCGCTCGCTCATCGTCGCATCTCTTGGCCGCCCGCCTTCTACGCACCCAGGATTAACTAACTTCGCTATAGCAACCGCTCGGAGTTGCGACAGGGGGACGATCTTGCGGCGATTTCTCCTCAGTTTGGGAGGTTATTCAATCCTCGGTCCTATCGCGCCCGTTTTACCAGGCGAAAGCCGCTTCCCCGCAGCACCAACAGCATGCCGGCCAGGAAAGAGCCGGTGAGCAGCGTCCAAGCGAGCCACAGCAGGCCGAGATCGGTCAGCGGCACGGGAGCGCCCCAAGGAGAAATGTAGCGGATGCTCGATTCGAGCCAGTTCAATCCTGCGCCGGCGGTGGAGGCCAGAACGATAAAAACAAAAAACTTGAGCGGCCAACGCCCTGCCCCAAGCGTCATCCAGAGCGCCGAAAGCGATACGAGCGCCAAGATGGCGCCGTCGGCCGAGGCGTGCAGCCATTGCCAACCGCTGAGCGTTCGAGACGAAGCTTCCAACATGCGCTGCACGATCGGAACAACGACTGCCACCGCCGCGGTCGCGATCAACATGTGGCGGATCGAGAATTGGATCGGTCCGGTCGCGCCGTTCGACGCCGTTTCGCAATAGGATTCGACTCGGTAGCCCCAAAGCCGCAACAACGCTGCCAGCGCAACGCCGCCGGCGAGTTGCACGAAGACGATCACCGTCCAGGCGTCGCCCATCCAGTATTCGCCCAGTTTCCAGCGGAATTGCAGGGCCGAGCTAAGGTACGTCACCGGCAACGCCGCCAGGGCCAACAGCGCCGCGCGCCGCACCCAGGCGACGCCGCCGAGGAGCAGCCAGATCACGAGCGATCCGATTTGGCCGGTCAGGAAGGCCAGGCCGAGCATGCGTTGCGTCCATCCGGCGTCCAACGACGACGCGGTCAACAGCAAATTGACCAGCACCAACGTCCAGCCCAACAGCAACAGCCGCCAGGGCCAATTCGGCAGCTTCCACCCAGCGACGTAGCTCAACAAGGCGGTCTGAAACACGAACCAGCCGAACACGCCCAGGGTTGCGGTCGTCGACCAGCGGCAACTCGCGCCCAGGCGCAGCGCCCCTTCGTCCGACAGCACGACGAGCGCCGGCAGAACGATCGCGGGCGGCAACAGGCGGAGCATCGATCCATGGGCGGCCATAGCTCGCAGTTTAACAGACTCGCCGCACGCCCGCTAACCAGCGGATCATTCTTCGCTCGGCATCGGCACGATTTGCTTGCTGGAGAGTTTTTGGCGCCAGGCGGCGACGCCCTTGATGCGCTTCTGATCGGGGTCGGCGGGACGGTAGCCGAGCAAGAAGCCGGTCATGTGGTGCAGGTTCCAGAAGCTGAGCACGCGGATATCGAGATCTTCTTTGTCGTTGAGGTATTCGACCAATTGCTTGTCGGCGCCGCCTTCAAGTTGCTCGCGGTCGTAACCCCAGAGCATGCGGTACAACTCGGCGCCTTTGGTCTTCCCGCGTTGGTCTTCGAACGCCTGGCGAATCTGAGCGGCGACGGCGGGGCCGCGCGCCAAAGCGGCGCGGAGGCTTTCGATCTGAGGCGTCCAGGCGTGCTTCTGGCTAGGCGTGTTCAACATCTCCACGAACAGGTCGAACTCGCCGATCAGGGCCAGGCTTTTCATCGCCAGCAGGCTGATCTCGGCTTTGCGATCCGCGGCCAATTCCTTGAGCGCTTCGTCGGCCGGACGGTCGGCCGGGAGCAATTCGTCGACGGCCATCGCCGCGCGGCGTTCGATCGGCGCCAGCTCGTTCGATTTGATCCAAGCCGGGAATTCGTCTCCTTGCGGAACGCTCGGGTCGGCGTGCAGCGTGCGATGTTCGGGCGCCTTGAGCTTTTGCGGCCCCGAACCGGGACTGACCCACTGCACTTCGCCGCTGGCAAGAAACAAGTCGACGAGCACCGCGGCGGGAGTCTTTTCTGGATCGGCGCCGTCGGGCAAATCGCGCGCAACCTGCACCGCCAGCGTGGCGTCGTCGCGGCCGAAAACGGCGACCGCTTTGCGATCTCCGGCCTGCACCCGCACCTGAACGCCGGGCTTGGCCACGGTCAACAGCAGCACGCGGCCGTCGATGATCTTGATGCCGGGCACGCCCTGGGCGTCGGGCGGTTCCAACTCGATGGCGGCGCCGCCCAGCAATTGCGCGGTCACGCCGATTCCCAAGGCCACGTTCGGCTGGTATGCGGGCAAGGCCAGCAACACGTCGCCGGCGAACACCGATTCGCGCGCCGGCACGCGCTGCCAAACATCTTCGTCGCGATTCCAGCGCAACAAGACGTCGTGTTCGGAGATCAGCCGCCCCATCAGTTCGCCCCGAGGAACTTCGGCGGCCGGCTTGCGGTCCGGTCGCCGCAGAGGATTGTCGTCCGGCATCGGGGCCACCGGCGGCTCGTCGTCGGCCGAGTTCTTCTCAGGCGTCTTTTCGGAGGTTTTGCCGGCGGAGTCTTTGCCCTGCGCCTTTTCCGACGCGCCTTCCACTTCGGGCTCGGGGGGGGCAGCATTGTCGGATTCTTCATTGTCGGATTCGTCGTCGGCCGCCTTGGCCGCGGCGGAAGATGATTTCGTTTTCTTCTTGTTCGTCGAGTTTTTTTCGGAGGGCGTTTTCTTGGATGATTTGGCCTTGGCGGCGCTATCGGCAGCGACGCCGCTTTCCGCTTCCGGAGCTTGCTTGGCGGACGAGCCGTCGGGCGAAACGTTGACGGCGACTTCGGCGCCGGTCCAGCGCCGCCAGGCGTCTGGCGCCGCCAAACGGACGGTCAACGCGGCGCCACCCGCCAGCACGACGAGCGCCAGCGCGGCCACCAGCCAGCGCCGCCCGCCGGCCTGTTTCGAAGCTTCGCGAAGGTAGGCGGGCACCTTGGGCTGCCGGCGTTTTTTGCGTTTGCGCGAACGAGAGGCTTTTTCGGCGGGCTTGGACGAGGCCGCCTCTTTTCCGTCTTCGGTCGGCGCAGAAGCCAGCGCGTAAATTCGCTGCCGGCCGCGAGAGTCGAACTCGGCCGGCTCGCCCAGCACCAAGGCGAGAATCTGGTGCGCCGAGGCGACCTCCGCCAGGTGGACGTCGGATTCCAAGCAAACTTTCTCGAAATCGGGCACGCGTTCCGAAGGCAGGGTGTTGTCCAGGTACTCGGCGACGGTGTTCGGATCGAGCCCCATGCCGCGGCCATAGAGCTTGGGCGCCCCGATCCGCAACCGGCGAGTGACGTCTCGCGTGCGGTGCATCAAGCTGGTGGCGAATTCGCTCTCCTCGATTTTCTTGCCCATCTCGGCGGCGTCGGCCGGTTCGAGAATGTCATCCAGGTAGGCCAACAGCGTTCGCAAGGTCAATCGCATACGGCGCTCGATCGTCTTTTCAGGGGGTTCGCGGAACTGGGACGCGGTTGCCGCGCTTGGCAGCAGTAGAAGCGGCATCCTGCCGCTTTGAGAACGCGGCAGGATGCCGCGTCTACTTTTAAGAACGCGGCAGGATGCGCGTCTACAGGGGCGCACGGCGCGGCTACCTTATTAGTGACGCGCCGGGCCGTTCGCCGTACAAAGATTTCGGCGCGAACGCGAATTTTGGAAAAAATCGCGGCCAGCCAAGCAGCGCCCCTCAGCGGAGGGCGGCTCGCCGCTCGACAAACGGGCGGCGGCGATCGACGCTGCACGAGGGCGAAACGTGCCAGCCGGCAGGCATCGCACGCGAGCCAGCGCGTGGCGGCGAGGGGGCCAGCGAGATCAAGGCGATCAGCGTGCCAAGCGCCGCAAACGCCGTCACGGTCACAGGATGGATGAGGGGCGTAAACCGGGCGGGTCGCGGTCCCCAGACGGTTCGCCGCTCCCAACCGTCGGTCGTGCGGCGCCATCCGCCCGTGGCGGTCGCCGCCGGTTTGGCGGGCGCCGAAGGCCATTGACAGGCCCCCCAGCCCGCAGCGAGCAACGCCAACAACAGCCAAACGCAGTTCCGCACGGCAGGCTCCGGATCAGACCTGATTGCTTGCGACGACCGCCCGAGCCGGGCGGCCACGGCTGGCGGAAAAGCAACTCGTGCGCCCGCGCGAAAAACGATCCGCCGCGAAACCGCGGCGCCTCGGCGGGCGAGGCGGAAAGAATCCATTGCATTCAAAAGAGTTGCGGAACGGCTGCCCGTTCAATGCCCCGCGAAAATTGGGCCGGCGCAGTCGGGGCCATCAGACGCTCGGGCCGCCGTCGGCGTTGTCGCTGGGCATCGCAGAGGCGGGAAACATGTTGAGTAAACGCAACGTAGTATTCCGGGGTCTTTTGTCGCCGCGATTCGAGCAAATCGACATAATTCGCCCACCCGAAAAACAACGTTTGCATGTTTTGTGGGTGGCCATATAATCTGGCAATGCAAACTCCATCGAGCCCAACTCGCAGTCGTGGCAGGCCCGCAACCGGCCAGACGCCAAAGCGGTACTTCCGGATGGATGTCGAGCGTTGGTCACTTGTCGAACAAGCCGCGCAGCGTGCAGGCTTAACCACCTCTGAATGGATAAGAAAGCAGCTACTGAGAGCTGCAAAACGAGGAGCCAGGAATTCCTAGCTGAGAGAGAGGGGGAACCGAACCCAACCGGCGTTGGACCGGTTCCCAACGAAGTTTATAAGGCCGCTGCGCCACGAAGGCGCGGGCCGCCTTTCGGATAGGAGGGCGGAAATAAAATAAAACCGCCGAACACTTTGGACACAAGAGGCGTCCTTTCGTTCACAGAGGGGAATCCGAAGATGATCGCTTTCGACATCAACAAAACCATCGAAGCAGCAGCTTACCTGATTAAGCGGCAACCCGGAGCGCGTGAAAACTACATGCGCATGTTAAAGCTGCTTTATCTGGCAGACCGCCTGAGCCTGCAAGAGCGCGGGATGCCAATCTGCGGCGACACCGTCTATGCGATGGAACGCGGGCCCGTGATGAGCGTCACGCTGGATTTGGTTCACGGCGCCGATTCCTTCGCTGACCGCTGGGACCGATTTATCAAAAAAGACGTATACGAAGTGGTCCTCAAGGCGGACCCTGGAAACCGAAATCTCTCCAGGGCTGAAATCAAGATTCTCGAAAGGGTTGCGGAGCAATTTCGCGGGCAGGATGAATGGGACATGGTCGAATGGTGCCACAAGCATTTGCCAGAATATGAAAAGAATTGGGACGCCAGAGGCGAGAGCAAGAGGAAGAGGATTCCGCTCTGTGATGTACTGGAAGCCGTAGGGCGGAGAGACGATCAGAAGCGGATCGTTGCGGAGATCAATGAAAGCGCTGCGTTTGACCAGTTTTTCGGAAACCATCTTCCGACCGTTCAGGGCTTCGAGCAGTGAATCAGGGCGACTGCTTCTTTAACAAAGGGAAGCCCGGCCTGCCTTCTCATCCATTTTCGAAATTCGGGCATTATACGCCCGAGGGGCTGCTGCGAGGCCAGCCAAAAAATGAAGGCGGCGCCGGCCGAAAGGTTCGACCGGCGCCGCCAGGTTGACCATGCTCACTGAGCGTCGAATTCGCGGCTGGGCCGCGCGGACTTAAAAGCCGCCGGCGCCGGCGGCCGCAGTGGCCAGCTTCGCCCCGGAACCGATCAGCTTGATAATCCCTTCTTCACCTTGAATTTCGTACCGCACTCCGTTTTCAATCGGCTTGACGGCGATTTTCAAGTGGTCGAGACCGTCCTCCTTGAGGCTTTCGGCCATCATGGCCAGTCCCGGGTTGCTATCTTCCTGCTGAGAGGCCAGCTTCAGCAGCGGAGACAAGCCCAGCGTGATCTCGAGCGGCGGCCGCTCCTCCGAGCCTGCTTTGGCCGATTGGTCCATGACGGCCTTGATGGTTTCCAGCCCGTCGTCGCCGATGGCAATGTAGACCGATTCGGGGCCGAAGCCGACCGTGACGAGCGCTTCTTCGCCGAAGACCTGCCTGGCTTTCTCGCTTTCTTCATCGTCCGGCAGCGGAATCGACACCGAGTGGAACTTGACCCCTTCGTGCTCGTCGACGTCGAACTTCACCTCCGGAAATCCAGGCTCGGTTTCGGCGAGCTTGACCAGTTTCCTGGCTACTTCCTCGAGTTGCTCCCCGTCGACGACTTTGCCGCCCGCGACGATGGTCAGGGGGCCTTCGCCCACGACGGCCAGGCCGGCGTTGAAGCGGCCGTTCTTCACGGTCGCTTCGGCCACGTCCAGGACTTCGCCCACGAGTCCCTTGACCAGGTCCTTGGCCTCATCATCGGGCAGATCCTCATCCTCGTCGATCGATTCCATGATGTGCGAGCGCAATTGGTCGACCATCGCCAGCGACTGCTCGATATCGGACTCCTCGGCGACCGAATTGACGTGGGCCGTAAGCATCGCTTCGGGCATCAGGAAGCCGGCGAACTTCGAAGCGCTGTTGGAAACCGCGGAAAGCTGCTTGGCCGTGTCGCTGCCTTCGACGGCCGTCATGTTCAAGTCGATCAAGACCCGCTTGCCTTCCGAATCGATCGAGAAGCCCAGCGTGATGGCATCCAGGTCGTTGATCACCTTGGCCAGGTTTTCGACCTGATGACGCGCGATCTGCGGCTGCAATTGGGTTTCTTCGTCGTCCGCTTCCGCCTTCTCGGCTGCTTGTTGCAAGCTCCGCTCGACCTGCATCTTCATGGCGTCGACGGCCATGTCGCGCAGCGCCTGCGGCACGTTCTGGATGTTGATCCGCAACGCCAGGTCGTATTCTTCTTGCATGCCGCCCAAAAGCTTCAGGGGATCGGCGGGCAGATTACCCAGGGCGTCAGGGGTTTGGGCGACGTAGACCCAGCCGTCCTGTTCCTTGACGTACACCGCGTTGCCTTCTTTCTTGATCTCCAGCACGCCGTCGCCCTTGTCGACCGGTTCGCCGGTGATCGCGGCCAGCGCGCCGAGCAGCTTCTGCACGTCGGAGACGGGCAAGAAGGCGATCACGTTCGGAGCGCCGAAACCGCCCTCGGGCAGCGCCGCGGTGGCGCCCCAGGGCTTGTCTTGTTCGAGTCCGGCCAATCCCTGGCCTTGCGTGAACAGCGCCAGCATGCCTTCCAACTGGTTGGCCATGTCGGGGTTGCCCGACGCCGTGCTCAGATACTCCAAATCGCGTTTCAACTCCGCATAGCCCGAAAACGAAGCCACGGCGACCGGCTTGATCTCGGTTTCGATCTTGTCCTGCGCCCTGGCGCAGATCGCCGTGCCGAGCATGACGGCGAAAGCCAAAACTGACCACAGGATTTTCTTCACGTGCGACTCTCCTTGACAGCGGTCCGAATAGGTGGGTGGGTGAGGGTGCGATGGCTCGGCAGCGGGATCCAAATCGGACCCGACAACTTCCGCAGGAAATACCCGACGCAGAGAGCCTAAGTTTTACGTAAATTCGAGAAATGGCGCCACCTGGGCGCCGCGCAAAGGATGTCGATCTTGGCGGACCGTGCAAGTTCAGGCGGCATAGCCGATCTCGGTCGCCCGGACTGAATCTTCGCGCATCGCGCGCGAATCTTGGCGGAGCGAACAAGTTTAGGTTCGCCTTTCGAGCAAAGTGCCGCGACCGTTCGCGGAATCACCGCTGCCGCCAGAACCGCTGCCGCCAGAGAGGAAGGATCGCAGACGCTCGCAAGACGCGGCGCGTCAACGCTCGCGGAAGGTAATGCGACCCTTGGTCAGGTCGTAGGGGGAAAGCTCGACGCGGACCTTGTCGCCCGGCACGATGCGAATGAAATTCTTACGCATCCGACCGGCAACATGGGCGATGACCGAGTGGCCGCCTTCGAGCGTTACGCGAAAACGCGTATTCGCCAGGGCTTGCGTCACAACGCCCTCAACTTCAAGTGCTTCTTCTTTCTCCGCCATACAAGGCTCCACGAACCAACAATTCAGCACGGCCGTTCCTGCTGATCCTAAGATCAGAATATCCTATCATTTAGGTACGAGCCGTCCAGCCCAGACGCGGCGCTAATTTAAGTAGACGCGGCATCCTGCCGCGTTTCCCAAAGCGGCAAGGATGCCGCTTCTACCGCCTGAACGGAAGTAGACGCGGCATCCCTGCCGCGTATAGCGAAAGCGGCAAGGGATGCCGCTTCTATCGCCTGAACGGAAGTATACGCGGCATCCCTGCCGCGTATAGCGAAAGCGGCAAGGATGCCGCTTCTACATAAAGAGCGGCAAGGATGCCGCTTCTACCGCTCCAACCCCTCTGCCAGGGCATCAAGCACGGCAGTCTCCGATTCGATACCCACGGAGAGCCGAATCGTTCCTTCGCCGATGCCTTGCGACCGCCGCGTTTCAGCCGCCATCAGGCGATGGCTGGTGGAGGCCGGGTGACTCAAGGTCGTACTGAGATCGCCCAGCGAAGGGCAAAAGGGAATTCGCGCAGCCGCGGCGATGAACGCCTGCGCCGCCGGCAGCCCGCCGCGCAGCGTAAACGCGACCACCGTGCCGAATCGTTCGCCGAACTGCCGCTTCGCCAAGGCATGATCCGGATGCGCCGGCAGGCCGGGATAATAGACCGTCTCGATTTCCTGGCGCTCGGACAAAAACTTCGCCGCCGCCAGCGCGTTGGATGCTGCGCGGTCGAAACGCAGGGCCAAGGTGCCTAAGCCGCGCAACGCCAGCCAGCAATCGAAGGGACTGCTCGATAGCCCCCACGCCGAAAGCACGAGCGGCACGCGCTGCCAACAGGTCTCTCGCCCGCAAAGCAACCCCAGCAAGACGTCGCTGTGGCCGCTCATGATCTTGGTCAAGCTCTCCAGTACCAGGTCGGCGCCGTAATCGAGCGGCCGGCAAATCGCCGGACTGGCGAACGTGTTGTCGACCAGCAGCCTCACGTCTCGTCGCTTGGCCAGGGCGGCGAGCGCGGCCAGATCGGGAACTCTCAACAGCGGATTGGTGATCGTCTCGACGACGATCAGTTTCGTAGGGTTCTGAAGGGCCGCCGTCGTCGCATCGAGATCGCAAGGATCGACGAGCGTGCTGGTAATCCCCAGCCGCGCCGCTTCCGAGGTCAACAGTTGAATGCTGCGTCCATAGAGCTGGCTGCCGACGACGACGTGATCTCCCTGAGCCGCTTGCGAGAGCAAGGCGACGGCCAGCGCCGACATGCCCGAGCCGCAGATCGCGGCGCGCTCGGCGCCGTGCAGCTCGCGGCATTTTTCCGCCAGCAAATCGGCGTTGGGATGACCGTCGCGGCTGTAGACGTAACCGTGCAACTCGCCGGAAAGCAACTGCGAAGCTTGCTCGGGCGTTGCACAGCGATAGACCGAGGCCGCATACAGCGGCGGAGCGGCCGGCTGGGTCGGTTGCGGCGGCAAGTAATCGGGCTGCGGGCAGATGTCGTCCGGCTTGCGCGTCATGAATCAGCCTTCCGGGCAGAAGCCGAAACGATCGGTCAGAACTTGCCGGTAAAGCTGGGTCAGCCACAACGCCGCTTCGGCTTGCGTTTCGGCCGTAAAAGCCAACTCCGGGGCCGCCAACGCCGGGGCCATGGTGATGATGCGGCCGTCCAGATCGCCGAACGCGGCAATCATCGCGGCGCGGACGGCGTCGCTGACGGCGACGATCCTGCTCGCGTTCTCCGCCGCCTGGACCGTGAACCGTTGCAAACGTGGGTCGAGACGATCGACGGGAAGTTCCATGCCAGACGCCGTGAGCAAATATGCAACGCCGGCTTCCAAGGCCAGGTGGGCCAGGATGCCGATCGGCTGCGCGTGGACGATGTGCGGGTCGAAAGCGTCGATTTCTGCGTCGAGCGCTTGCCGCAGCACGTCGCGATAAGCGGTCAACTCTTGATCCGAAAGCTGGACCTCGCTATCTGGGCTGCCGACCGCCAGGCGCCGGACCTGATGCCCAGCGGCGGCAAGCGCGCTGTCCAGCTCAGCGAACGGCAGCCCGCGCTCGGCGCCGCGGAAAGGTCTCTGGTTGGCGAGCAAGATCCGCATGGCGGCTAGTGTACAGTTCCGCCAGCATGTCGGGCAAACCGACGCGAACTTCCGCGTCGTGGAGGGCCGGGCGCCCTCGCCCGGCCATCGCCTGCACTTCTTGTTCTCCGTGAGCCTGGGCGACTCGCCGCGAAATTCCTTAGACGAAAAAACGGCGGTAGATCCGAATAACCCTAAGAACCGAAATAACAGCGAACGGCCCGGCGCCGCATCCGGTGTAAAAGGAAGATTCCTGCCAATCTAGGCATCCTAAGCTAGCTTTGAGGGTCCACTAACTTCTAGACAGAATGGCAATTGCAGCTACCCTGATAAGATCGGGGGGGTGGCCAGCCCTGGCATCATTCATTGATCCCCGTCATTTCTTGGCGCCCGAGCTAGGGCCAAAGCAGTATTCCGCATGAGCACTGAACAGACTGTCGATCCCCATCTGATCGAGCAAACCAAGCAGCAGATTCGCAGCCTGGTCGTCGAGATCGCCAACCTTTCCAAGCAGGATCTGGACGTCCGCGAGTTTTACGGGGCGTTCCTCGACCGCGTCATTTCGGCCCTGGCGGCTATCGGCGGGGCGGTCTGGGCGATCAGCGACGCGGGCGGCTTGGAATTACAGTACCAGAGCAACTTGCGCGAGACGCACCTGGCCGACAACCAGGAAAGTCTCAATGCACACGGACAATTGCTGCAGAAAATCGTGGCCAGCGGCGAAGGCGGCCTGGTGCAGCCGCGCTCGGGCGAAGGGCAGAACGGACAGGCCTCGAACCCCAGCGATTTCCTGCTGATCCTCGGCCCGATCAAGCTGGATCAGGACACCAAGGGGGTCATCGAGGTGTTCCAGCGTCCGGGCGCTCCCCCGACCACGCAGCGCGGCTATCTGAAGTTCCTGCTGCAAATGTGCGATCTGGCGAGCGACTTTCTCAAGACGCGCCAGTTGCGGCATTTCACCGATCGCCAGGCGCTGTGGAACCAACTGGAAAACTTCACGCGGATGGCGCATACCAGCCTCGACCCGCGCGAGACGGCTTTCACCATCGCCAACGAGGGACGCCGGCTGATCGAGTGCGACCGGGTCAGCGTGGCCATCCGCCGCGGCAAGAAGTGTACGATCGAGGCGGTCAGCGGGCAGGACACGTTCGACAAGCGGTCGAACACCATCATGCTGCTCAACCGCCTGGCGACGGCGGTGGTCAGTGCGGGCGAGCCGCTCTGGTATTCGGGCGACGCCACGAACCTGGCGCCGCAGGTCGAAGACGCCGTGCAGGAATACGTCGACGAGTCGCACTCGAAGAACGTCGCCGTGCTGCCGCTGGCGCGGCCGACCGACCCGAGCGAAGAGAAAGAGCAGACCGAGACGATCGGCGCGCTGATCGTCGAGCAAATCGAAGACGCCCGGCCGCGCGAGGGCATGGTGCAGCGCGTGAACGTGGTCTGCGACCACAGTTCGCTGGCCATGGCCAACGCACTGGAGCACAACGATCTGTTCCTGATGCCGCTGTGGCGCACGCTCGGCAAAGCCAAGTGGATCGTCAGCGCTCGAACGCTGCCGAAAACGCTTACGATCGCGGCGGCGGTGTTGGTCGCGATCGTCGGGTTGATCGTCGTGCGCGTCGATTTCACCCTGACGGGCGACGGCGCGCTCCAACCCGTGCGGCGCCGCGACGTGTTCGCCGCCGTCGAAGGGCAAGTCGAACAGGTGCGCGTCAAGCACGGCCAGCAGGTCAAAGCCGGCGACGTGCTGCTCTTGTTGCGCAATCCCGACTTGGACGTGGCTTGGAGCGAAACATTCGGCAAGCTGCAACAAGCGTTCAAGGGCAAGGATGCCGCGCAACGGAGGGTGATCAGCAATCGCGCGGCGCGAGCGGAAGACCAAGACGAACGGGAACAAGCCCAAAGCGAGTTCAATCAGTACAAGCAGCAAATCGAAAGCCTGACCAGCCAGTTGCAATTGCTCGAAGACAAGAAGGCCAAGCTGCGGGTGGTCAGCCCGATCGACGGCGAAATCACTACCTGGGATCCTGAAAAAGAACTGCTGACGCGGCCGGTCAAGCCGGGCGAAGTGCTGTTGACCGTGGCCGATCCGTCGGGCGACTGGCAGCTCGAACTGCAAATGGCCGAAGACCGCATGGGCCACATCACCAAGGCCCAGCACGAATTCGGCGAGGATCTCAAGGTGACCTACCACCTGGCAACCGAGCCGGCCAAAACCTACGACGGCAAGATCGAAAAGGTCCACGAAGCCGCCGAGGTCCGCGGCGAAGAGGGCAACACGGTGCTGGTCAAGGTCGCCATCGACAAGCACGAGCACGAGGAGCTGCTGCGGCCGGGCGCCAGCGTCAAGGCCCGCGTCTATTGCGGCCGCGCTTCGGTCGGCTATTGGCTGTTCCACGACGCCATCGATTTCGTCGAGTCGCGGGTTTTGTTCCCGATGAATTTCTAAGTGACGAGTTTACCAGACAGGATGCATCATTTTTCGAGGGGAGTCTTGATGACGGCCAGTTTGTGGTTGTTGACGGCGGCGCTCGCATTGACCGGTCCCGACGGGGTCCAGGCGACCGACGGCGGCGCGTCGGCGGCGCGCTCGCGCACGGCAACGTCGCGGGCGCCTCGTCGCAGCGCGCCAGCAAAACCGGCCGCGGTCGCCCGCTCCGGCGAGACCAGTTCGGCCGGCGCGGTCATCGATGATTGCATCGTGATGTTGAAGGACGTCGTCGACGTCGCGGCCCAAGAGTCGGGCCTGCTGACCGAGTTGAACGTACACGAAGGGAGCGAGATCAAGGAAGGCGACTCGGTCGGCCAGATCAACGACAGCAAAGCGCAAATGGCCAAAAAAGTGGCTGAGGCCGAGCACAAGGTGGCCTTGGCCGAGGCCGAGAACGACATTGCCGTGCGCTATTCGCGGAAGGCGGCCGAGGTCGCGAAGCAAGACTATGGCGGCCACTTGAAAGCCAACATAAAGGTACCCGGCTCGACGCCCGACACCGAATTGGAAAAGCTGAAACTGCAATGGCAGAAGGCCGAACTCGAAATCGAGAAAGCCCAGTTGGAGCAGAAGGTGGCCGCGCTGACTGCTGAAGCGAAGGAAGCCAACGTCGACGCGGCCGAGGACGACATCCATCGGCGCCGGGTGCTGGCGCCGCTCGACGGCATCGTGGCCGAGGTCTTCAAGCACGCCGGCGAATGGGTCAATCCCGGCGACCGCGTCGTGCAGATGCTGCGGATGAACCGCCTGCGGGTCGAAGGCTCGCTGAACGTCAAAAATCTATCGCCCGCCGAGGTCGTCGGCCGGCCGGTTCGCGTGATCGCCACCACGACCGGCGGCAAGCAAGAGGTCTTCGAAGGCAAGGTCGAATTCGTCGACGTGCGCGTGCTCGAAGGCGGGGATTACCGCGTGAAGGCCGAAGTGGCCAACCGCGAAGTCGACGGCGCCTGGACGCTGCTGCCGGGCACGCTCGTCAAGATGGTCATCGAATCGGGCGGCACGAAGCTCACCGAACGCTCGCGCCGCTAGGTCCGATTACAAATGAACGTTTTCTTAAAGGGGATGTGGAGATACGGAGGAGATAAGGGGATGAACTGAAAGTAGTAGGCACACTCCTAAGAAAATATTCTGTGGAGGGCTGGGCGCCCTCGCCCGGCGAATGCCGGACGGGCGGGGGCGCCCGTCCCTCCAAGAAAACAACGCATTTTCATTCGTCGGGGCGACCGCCAGTCATGGCGCCTCCGTGTGCCGTGACCGGCCCTCGGTTGAGCGTGATTTCAGGATTGGCGACGGCACACGGAGTGTGCCTGCTACTTTATCGCAAGCGACTCCTGTTTCCCATCTCCCTATCTCCTCCGCATCCCCATATCCCCTTTCGAAAACGTTCAAGTCATTTAAACGACTGATGCAACGCACGATCTGACCGCATGGCCACTCTCGCCGATAGTCTGGTTTCCAGTTCCGCGCGCAAGCTGGCGATGCGCATGCGGCCCGACTTGACGGCCGAGAAGCACCGCTACCAAGGCCGCGTGTATATGGTGGTCAAGGAGCCCGTCGGGCTGAACTACTTCCGCTTTCAGGAAGAAGAGTACGCCATCTTGCAGATGCTCGACGGGCGCACCAGCCTCGACGAGATCAAAGCCCAGTTCGAGGCCCAGTTTCCCCCGCAGAAGATCGGCGTCGAAGAACTGCAACAGTTCATCGGCATGCTGCACCGCAGCGGGCTGATCATCGCCAACGTGCCGGGCCAGGGCAAGCAGCTTAAAATCCGCCGCGACGAACGCTGGCGGAAGGAATGGCTGGGCAAGCTCAGCAACATCCTATCGATCCGCTTCAAGGGCATCGATCCCGACCGCCTGCTGAACTGGCTGCACCCGAAGCTGAAGTGGATGTACACGCGGACGGCCGTGTTTTGCTGCGCCGTGTTGGCGCTCTCGGCCTTGTCGCTGGTGCTGGTGCAGTTCGAAGTGTTTCAAGCGAAGCTGCCTACGTTTCACCAGTTCTTCAACTTGAAGAACGCGGTCTGGCTGTCGATCGCCCTGGGCGCGACCAAAGTGATTCACGAGTTCGGCCACGGCCTGACCTGCAAGCACTTCGGGGGCGAATGCCACGAGATGGGCGTGATGGTCCTGGTGCTCACGCCCTGCTTGTATTGCAACGTCTCGGATAGCTGGATGCTGCCGAACAAGTGGCATCGCATCGCCATCGGCGCCGGGGGCATGTACATCGAAATCGTGATCGCCTCGATCTGCACGTTCATCTGGTGGTTCAGCGAGCCGGGCATGCTCAACCATCTCTGCCTGAGCACGATGTTCGTCTGCTCGGTCAGCACGTTGATGTTCAACTCGAACCCGCTGTTGCGCTACGACGGCTATTACATCCTGGCCGACCTGGTCGAGATTCCCAACCTGCGGCAGAAGGCCACCGACATTCTCAATCGCAAGCTGGGCCACCTGTGCCTCGGCCTGGAGCAGCCCGACGATCCGTTCCTGCCCGAACGCAACCAGATTTTCTTTGCGCTGTACAGCATCGCGGCGGCGATCTACCGCTGGGTCGTGGTGTTCTCGATTTTGTGGTTCCTGTACGAGATTTGGCGGCCTCATCGGCTGGAAATCATCGGCCAGATCATCGGCGTCGCGGCTCTGTACGGGTTGGCGATTCAGCCGCTGTGGAAATTAGGCAAGTTCTTTTACGTGCCTGGGAGAATCGAAAAAGTGAAAAAGCCACGCATGTACGCCACGCTGGGCGCGCTGGCGGCGGCGGCGGCGGCGGTGGCCTTCATCCCCCTGCCGCACCGCGTGTATTGCACGCTCGAGATCCAGCCCCGCGACGCGAAGAGCATCTACGTCAGCGTGCCGGGCGAGTTGGGCGACGTGTTCGTCAAGCCGGGCGATCGCATCGAGCCCGATACCCGGTTGGCCCAACTCGAAAACCTCGACGTCAATTTGGCGCTGGCCGATCTGATCGGCCAGCGCGATCAAAACCGGGCCCAGTTGGAAAGCCTCGGTCGCCAGATGGCCCGCGATCCGCAGGGCGCCAGCCTGCAGTTGCAGCCGCTCAAAGAGTCGCTCCTCGCGGTCGAGAAGCAAATCGAAGATCGCCAGATCGACCTCCAGCGTTTGACCTTGCAGTCGCCCATCGCGGGCACGGTGTTGCCGCCTCCCGAACTGCCTTTGCGCAAGAACGACGACAAGCAATTGGCGCACTGGACCGGCACGCCGCTGGAACCGAAGAATCGCGACGCCTACCTGGACGAAGGCGTGTTGTTTTGCCTGGTCGGCGATCCTCGGAAGATGGAGGCCCTGCTGGTCGTCGATCAAGAAGACATCGAGTACCTGCAGTTGGGGCAAACGGTCGACATCAAACTCGACGAGGCGCCGGGCGAAACGCTGCACGGCGAAATCTCCGAAATCGCCCACGAACCGCTCACGGTCAGCCCCCGCAGCCTGTCGAACAAATCGGGCGGCGAACTGGCCACCAAGACCGACGAGGGAGGCGTCGAGCGCCCGCTCAGCACGTCCTACCAGGTGCGCGTGCCGATCGATGCCCCGGAAGGGTTGTTGCGGATCGGCTTGCGCGGTCGGGGGCGAGTCCACGCCGCTCCGCAGACGCTCGGGCATCGCGTTTGGCGGTACGTCGCTCAGACCTTCAATTTCAGGCTCTGAGCCGGGCAAAACTCCCGCCAAGCTGACGGTTTCGTAAGTTGCCGCCCGGCGCCGAGCGCCTTGTGGACGGAATTGCGGCGCCGGGCGCGCTTAATTCTTGTACACGTTAGTGCGCGGCGTGCTATCATACGTCATGGTGGAAGTCGGTGTTGCGACGATCCCCCCGTGCTGCGGAAACCGGAGGGACGAAAGCGTGCAGCGCGCCGTTCTGGCGCGCTGCAAAGGAACTGAAGGCAATGAGCATCGTGGCGGTAGCTTGGCGCAGAGCGCTGGCGTGGGCGCTATTGTACGCCGCCGGTCTCTTCAGCGCCGGTCTCTTCAGCGCCGGTCTCTTCAGCGCCGGTCTCTTCAGCGCCGGTCTCTTCAGCGCCGCTCTCTTCAGCGCCGCTCTCTTCAGCGCCGGTCTCTTCAGCGCCGGTCTCTTCAGCGCCGCTCTCTTCAGCGCCGGTTTCTTGAGCGCGGGTCTGGCGAGCAGCGACGCGCGTGCGGACGAATCGGCGTTTCGCGATCTCGTCCGTCGCTACGTGACCAGCCAATCGCCCGACAAGCCGGCCGAGCCGTTGCCCGGGCTGCCGCGCGACGTCAAGAAGAGCATCGCCTTGGAATACGCCGTGCTGTTGCACAAGGGCGGCAAAGATCAGGCGGTCGACGCGGCGAGTCATGCATTCCAGCGCGGAGATCAGCTTCGCGTGCGGATTGTTCCGTTGAACGATTTATACATCTACGTGTTTTACGAGCGCGAGGGCGGGCAGCGTCTGTGCCTGCAACCGCTCAGCAAGGAAGCTCCGCCGCTGGCCAAGCACGATCGTGCCTTCGAGTTGCCGGCCGACGGCAGCGTCTACGAACTCGACAGCTCGTCGGGCGAGGAGAAGTTACTGCTCGTGGCGACCCCGACGCCCAACGAAGATCTCGCCGCCTTGGCCGACCCGGTCTGCAAAAAGAGCGACGACAAGCTGACCGCCGAAGAAAAGGTGCGCTGCGATGCCTTGAAAGCTCGCAGCCAAAAGGCGCTCAAGCGATTGCAAGAGCAGCAGTCGCGGAGCGGGCAATACCGAGGACTATTGAGCGAGCAAGTTTTAACGAAAATCGGCGCCGACGCGCAACGTCAAGGCAGCGTCCAGGCCGTGCTGGTCGAGCCGCCGCACAACAAGCAGACGAGCACGTTCTGCATGGCCGCCTCGTTTCGAACCGAAAACGAACCTGCGCTGTTCGTCACGATCTCGCTCAAAACGGCGCCCGCCACGGCCGCCAAGCCCTGAAGGGCGCCGGCCGGCGAATCGAGGCCGCATTCGAACGAGATTCGCGATGAATCATGATCGCAATTTGCTGTACGGCCTGCTGGTCCGGCTGTTCGATTTCGCCCCCCGCGACGAAGTTTGCTCGGCCTTGCACGCCGCGACGGATGCCGGCGGGCGGCCGCTGGGCGAACTGCTGCGAGAGTCGGGCCAGATCGACGCAAACCAGCAGTCGGCGCTCGACACGCTCGTGCGAGAGTGCTTGAGCTTGCGCGGCGACGATGCGGCGCAGGCGGTGGAAGAGTTGGCTCGCACGGGAGGACTGGCGCAAGAGTTGGGGCCTCTGCGCAGCGCTCTGGAGGGAGACCTTCCGGAAGCGAACGCCACCTTGCCTCTGCCCGCCGCCGCAACGTTGACGAGCGAGGGTTCTTACGCCCCGGCGAAGGAAGATTTCGAGCAAACCGCCGAGCAAACGCGCGAGCGATTTCGCATCCTTCGCACGCACGCCAAGGGCGGGCTGGGCGAAGTCTTCGTGGCGCACGATAAGGAATTGCGCCGCGAAGTGGCCCTCAAACAATTGCACGAACGCCACGCCGACGCGCCCGACAACCGCGCGCGGTTCTTGCTCGAAGCGGAAGTCACCGGCGGCCTGGAGCATCCGGGCATCGTGCCGGTTTACAGCTTGGGCCGCAATGCCGCCGGCCGGCCGTATTACGCCATGCGATTCATTCGCGGCGACAGCTTGAAAGCGGCCATCGATCGCTTCCACCAGGCCGACTGCGCCGAACGCGGCGGCGCGGAACGCGACCCCGGCGAGCGCGGCCTCGAACTGCGCAAGCTGTTGCGCCGCTTCGTCGACGTCTGTAACGCAATCGATTACGCGCACAGCCGCGGCGTGATCCACCGCGACTTGAAGCCCGACAACGTGATGCTCGGCGCTTTCGGCGAGACGCTGGTCGTCGATTGGGGTCTGGCCAAGGCGTTGGGGCAAGCGGGCGGCGCCGAAGCGGCCGCGGAGCCGGCGTTTGTCGTCGCGGAAGACGGCGACACGGCGCGCACGCAGGTCGGCTCGGCCGTTGGCACGCCGGCCTACATGAGCCCCGAGCAGGCGGCCGGCAAGCTCGACCAGATCGGTCCGGCGAGCGACATCTACAGCCTGGGCGCCACGCTGTATTGCCTGCTGACCGGCCGGCCGCCGTTCGACGAACCGGGCCTGATCCAGATGCTGATCGACGTGAAGGCGGGCGAATTCCCGGCGCCTCGCCAGGCGAACCCGCGCGTGCCCGCGGCGCTCGAAGCGATCTGCCTCAAGGCGATGGCGCTGGCGCCCGAAGATCGCTACCCCACGGCCCGCGCTCTGGCCGAAGACGTGGAGCGCTGGCTGGCGGACGAGCCGGTGGGCGTCTATGCGGCGCCTTGGCACGAACGGCTGGCTCGTTGGGGCCGGCGGCATCGGCGCAGCGTCGAGGTCGCCGCCGCGGCGCTGGCGGCGATTACGCTGATTTCGATCGTGGCCTTCGTGCTGGTTCACGGCGCCAAGCAGGAAGTCGAGCGCGAGCGCGACGAGGTGCGGCAGGCCCTGGCCGCCGAAACCGCCGCCAAGCGCGAGGCCCGTGCGGCGCTGGCAGCCGAGCGTGAAGCCAAGCTCGAAGCGCGCCGCGCCATCGACGATTACGTCAAGCTGGTCGCCGAGGACCGCGCCTTCAAGGACGAGCGGCTGCAACCGTTGCGCGGGCAATTGCTCGCCGACGCCCGCCGCTATTACCAGCAATTGATCGACAACGACGGCCGCGAAGCGCACGTGCGGCAAGAGCTGGCCTCGGCCATTCTCCGCGTCGGCCGCATCTCGAGCGCCGCCGGCTCGAAGGACGAGGCCATCGCGGCCTTCGAGCAGGCGCTGGCCGCCTTTCAGGAACTCCTCGACGAGCATCCCCAGGTCGCGCGATACCGCAGCGACATGGCGATCGCGCACCGCAGCCTGGGCGTGCTGGAAGGCGAGCGGGGGCGATTCGAAAAGGCGCAGCAGCATTTCGAAGAGGCGCTGGCGCTCGAACAGCGGCTCCTCGCCGAGCAGCCCGAAAGTGCAGATTGCCAATCTGACCTGGCGGAAACCTGGCGTGCGCTGGGCGACGTGCAATTGCAACAATCGGAGCGCGGCGCGGCGATCGAAAGCTTCAGCCAAGGGGCCGAACTGGCGCGGCGGTTGTTCGAAGCCGATGCACGGAAGGTCGCCTATCGCCGCTCTCTGAGCGGCTGTTACCGCGGCATGTCGGCGGCGCGACTGGCCGAAGGCCAACTGGCCGAAGCCCTGACCGCGGCCCTGGACGACAAGCGGCTGTGGCCCGGCGACCCGCACGAGTTGTTCGCCTCCGCCTGCGTGCTGGCGCGCTGCGCCGCGGCGGAGAAACGTGCAGCGTCGGCGAGCCAAGCGGCGCGCGAGACCAGGCAAGCGCTGGAAGAGGCGATCGCCGCCGGGTTCCACGATCGGAAAGCGTTCCAGCGGCAGCCGCAGTTCGCCGCCGTCTTGGACGAGGCCAATTACCGGGCGCTGCTCGAAAAGCTTGACTCCGCTTCGCGCGGCGCGCCTTTGGCGCGCGACACGAAGCCGAATTGAGAGCCGCGATTGCTGGACGCCAACCCGAAACGTCGGCGAGGTCAACAAATCATCTATTCTGCCTCGCTGGCGCTTCGGGTTGGTGTGGGCTGCCGTCGCTTTGAGTTAGGATGGGTGCAAGAATTGCGCAGATAAATCGGCAAGCGAAACCATCATGTCAGCCACGACGCGGATCGCCTGTTTTGGCGGCGTCTATAGCAACTACCTGGCGCTCGAAGCCGCGATCGGCCAGGCCCGCGCCGCCGGCGTCGACGCAATCTATTGTCTGGGCGACCTGGGCGCCTTCGGACCCTTTCCCGACCGCGTGTTCCCGCTGCTGGCCGAACACGGCGTGATCTGCCTGCAAGGCAACTACGACCATTCGGTCGGGCATGCGCTCGACGACTGCCGTTGCGGCTACGCCGACCCGCGCGACAATCACTTCGCCCAACTCAGCTACGACTATACGCTGGCCAACACCTCGGCGGAAAACCGCCGCTTTTTGCGCAGCCTGCCGGCCGAGCGGCGGCTTTCGCTCGGCCCCTTGCGCGTGCTCTTGTGCCACGGCAGCCCGCGAAAGGTGAACGAGTTTTTGTGGGAATCGACCACGCCCACGCACTTTTTGGAGAAACTGGCCGACGATTTCGCGGCCGACGTGATCCTGGCCACGCATACCGGCATTCGCTGGCAGCGCGAGCTGAGCCGCTCGCGGCGTTTCGTGAACGTCGGCGTGTTGGGCCGGCCCGAGAACGACGGCCGCACGAACGTCTGGTTCGCGTTACTCGAACACTCAGCAGGCAGCGGCCTGGGCCTGGAATTCGTTCCGGTCGAATACGATCATGCGCGGCTCGCCCGCGAAATGCGCGACGAGGGCCTGCCGGCGGCGTTTCAAGAGACGATTCTCAGCGGCTGGTGGACCACCTGCCTGGAAATCTTGCCCAGCAAGGAGCGGCGGCGCGGCAAGTATTGAGCGGCGGGGAACATCACTGAGTGAAGGCAACGGCGGGCTGCAGAGCCGCCCGGCGTGCGGGCGAACCGCCGTCGACGCCAAGAAGCCGTTGCGCGGCTTTTGGCTTCCCCCAGATGGCTATCGCGACGTGGAGTATGGATCAGGACCCGCGGAGTATGGAGCCGCTTGAGAAGGTTGTGCGGGCGGGTTTTCGATCAACTCAATCGCAGCGAGCGCCGCTTTCAATAGCTCGTCATCGGCGGCGACGCCTTGCTTTTGCCGCCGTTCGACGATGGATCGCAACTTCGGAAGAGTTGACGCCGCCTCGGGGCCGATCGAACCCAGGATCTGCGCCGCCGCTGCAGCGGCCTTTTCATTGCCGGATTCGAGCAGCTTGACGAGATCGGGCGTGAGCGATTTGGCGTTCGCACCGGCGCGTTGCAAGGACCAGACGACATACTTGGACGCCATGGCGTTCGGTCCTCCCTCGATAACGTATACGGTTCCCTGACCGGCAATTTGCTGCGGCACGGTCTTGAATGCCGCGATTCCCTCGGCGAAGCTTGGCAAACGCAGCGCTTCGCCCAGCAAGCTCATAGCGTTGGGGACGGCGGTGAACCGATCGCAGATTGCACCGACAATGCCCTCGCGGGTCTCGGCGTCGCCTGAGCGAATTGCCTCGCGCAGCACTGCGGCGATCTTGTCGTCTTCCGGTGCGACCATCCATAGCGCCGCGCCGACTTGAGCGCGCACGCGCGGATCCCTATCGTCGAACGCGGAAAGGAGTGCGGGGGTCGCGCTCGTCGCTTCGGATCCCAGCTGGCCTAAAAGTTTTGCTGCCAACCAGCGAGCTCTTGGCTTGGGCGAATCAAGACGTTCCAACAAAAACGGCAGCGACTTGTCTACAGGCCCGATTTGCTCCAGGGCGTCCTGGAGGTAGCGATGCTCCAGCTCATCAAATTTGTCGGGATCGGCAACGTCAACAGCCGCAAGCATGTCCAACAACGCCGGAACCGCGGCGGCTGCGTCTTTTCCCATTTTCTCCAGCGCCTGTGCACAATTGCTGCGAATGCGCCCGCGGTGATTCTGGCAAAGCTCCACCAACACCGGCACGGCCTCCGGTCCGATCGCTGCCACGGCTTCGATTGCTGCATCGATTAACGTGCTGTCGGCATCCATAAAAGCCGCGGCGATCGTTTCGGCGGCCTCGCTGGCGTAACCGTATCGGCCGAACTTCGTTAGCGCCGGCAAGGCTTTCAGCCGCGTGGCGGGCTCCAGGTCGGTCAAGTAAAGCTCTTGCCAGTCGCGGAAGCTCTTGCCGCCGTAGCGAAGCCGCGCCAGTTCCGCGGGATCGGCCGGACGGCCTCCATGAGCTTCCTCGTCGGAGAAGAGGCGCTGATAGATTTCGGGCAAGCCGCTATTTGGCGCGCCGGCTTTCGGCGCCTCGACGCCCGGGGCGCCGCCTTGCTGGGCGTGGGCGGTTCGCAGCAATACGATCGCCGCCAATAGCAGCGCGGCCGACAACTTTTCTCGGAAACCTTCGGTTGCTTCACGATCGATACGCATCGCACGACCTCCTGCAAAAGATAGCCCGCTGGGCGGATTGGATTCAGCGACTACGCGAGTCACAACCTACCCCAAAGCCCGGTTCGCCGTGAAGCTCAATTGGGAGCGTTGCGCGGTGACGTGCAAACCCGGCGAGCCGCAGGCGCCCTAGGCGAGCCGGAGGCGTCAGCCTCCGGGTTTGAGGACGCTACGGCTATGCCGCACTACCCGGAGGCTGACGCCTCCGGCTCGCCAGTTGCCTTCGGCTCGCCAGTTGCCTTCGGCTCGCCAGTTGACTCCGGCTCGCCAGTTGACTCCGGCTCGCCGGTTGATTTCGGCTCGCCAGGCGCTTTTGGCTCGCCAGGCGCTTTTGGCTCACGGGAATAAAAGCACCCTGCGACGGCGATTAGAGATGGGCGGTCCTCTTGGTCAAACTTGGCGTTCCCGGCCGTGAAGGATAAAATCGCAAGGTAGTCTTCTCATTGAGGATATCCTTCCGCACGCCCGGCCAGGAACCGCCGGCGACAAGGTGAGCGATGCTCGATTTTCGCCCGAAAGGCCGCCGCGCCAGTCATTCGCCGATCCGCTCGGATCAGTGGCGGTTGATGCTGCTGATCGGAACGATGGCCGCCGTGATGCTGATGATGGCCGAAGCGCGCAACCCGCAAATCTGGCGGATGTTGGGCTTCCGCGGCCCGGCGGCCGGGGGCTTCAACGGGCCGGCGGCCGGCAATGCCGCCGGAGGGCCGCAGGCGGCGCCGGGCGCCGCCGCGCCGGAGATCGATACGCGGCTGAAGCCGAAAGACAAACCGCCCTTGAAGGCCGGCGAATTCATCGCCGAGCCCCGCGGCAAACGCGCGCCGCCCGAGGGCAAGAAATTCTTTCCGGGCGTGGACGCCGAGCTGTTGGCCGAAGTCCGCGACGATACCGTGTTTCGCTCTGGAGAGGCCGATGCCTTCTATCACCTGCTGGGAATTCTGGCGAAGACCGACGAAAAATCGCTCGAACAGGCGTCGCGCGGCCCGGTCACGTTCACGCAGCTCTTCACCCAGCCCAAGGAGTACCGCGGCGAACTGGTGACGGTCGAAGGAACCTTGCGCCGCAACGAGTCGCTGCGCGCGGTCAAGAACAAGTACGGCATCGAGCGCTACGCCAAGCTGGTGATCCAGCCGAAGGATCGGGCCGAGCCGCTCTTGGTCTACTGCCTCGAGCCGCCGGCCAAGCTGCCCTTTGGCGATGACTTGAACGAGCCGATCAAGGCGACCGGCTTTTTCTACAAGCGGCAGGCCGGCATGGCGGGCGACGGCATTCGCACCTGGCCGTTGGTGCTGGCCAAGACCGTGCAATCGACGCCGCCCGCGCCGGCCGCGGCGCCGGCCCAACGCGATGCGGTTTCGCCGACTTTGGCGGTGGTCGTATCGATCGGCTTTGCCTTGGCGGTGGTTTGGTTCGTGCTGGGGCGCACCGGGCGCGGCGCGAAGTTCCGCATTCCCGCCGCCGGCGACCCCGAGGCTCGACGCGTGCTGGCCCGGCACGGGCTCAGCGCATTGAAGAACGAGCCGCTCGAGCCCGACGAGCGCGAGCGGTTCGTGCGCATGGCGCAGCAAGCGGAAGCGGGAAGCGGGGGAGCGGAGAGCAGCGAGTAGCGCCTTGGAGGGCCGGGCGCGAGGCACTGGATGGAGGGCCGGGCGCCCTCGCCCGGCGGTGTATTTGTGGAGGGCCGGGCGCCCTCGTCCGGCGGCGTATTTATGGAGGGCCGGGCGCCCTCGCCCGGCGGCGTATTCGTGGAGGGCCGGGCGCCCTCGCCCGGCGACAGGCGTTAGACTTCTCATGGGCGAGGGCGCCCGAAGCTACTTGGCGGGCGAGGGCGCCCGGCCCTCCATAAGGCTACTTGGCGGGCGAGGGCGCCCGGCCCTCCATAAGGCTCGATCTCTCACTTCCGCCACAACGTTACGCGAATTCAAAAGAGGAACATGCCGACGTTTTCGTTCAAAGCGGCCGTGCTCGCCGGGTTCGCGTGTTGCTGGGCCGCAGTGTCGTTGACGGCGGTGCGGGCGGCGGACGACAAGGCGACGCCTCCATCGACGCCCACACGTCGGCCAGCCGAAAAACCGCCGAAGGCCAAGCCGGCGCCGATCGCCGATGCGCGCGAAATGCTCGAACTGTACGGCGTCGACAACAGCTATCTCGACGGGCTCGTGGACGGCCAGGCGATCGGTCCCGACGAACAAGAATCGCTGTGGCGCGTGTTGTTCGCGGTCCGGCGGTTCTCGGTCGCCAATATCTATCGCTGGTCGAATCCCCAGGCGGCGCTCGCTCAATTGCCGAAAACGCCCGGCGAGTTTCGCGGCGAGATCTTCGAGTTTTCCGGCCGCGTCAAGAACGTCACGATCGAAAAGCCGCTGGCCGAAGTGGTCGATCGCTTCAACCTGCCGCAATTCTATCGCTGCGAGTTGGAATTCGGCGACGACCGCCGGCCCGCGACCGTTTACGCCCTGGCCGTTCCCAAGGCGTGGAAGAAGGATCGGCCGCTCGACGAACGTTGCGGCGTGCGGGGCTTTTTTCTGAAGCTGGGCGAAGAAGACCGCGACGGGCGGCCGCGGCTCGTCTTCGCGGCCCAGCGCGTCGCCTGGTATCCCGACACCGAGCTGGGCGATTTGAAAATGGACGTCGGGCTGTTCGACGAACTCAGCCCGAAGGCCGAACTGGGGGCGGAAGACCGCGAATGCTTTTACGAATTGCTGGCCGCCGCCGGCCGGGCCGGAACGCAAGAGCTGTTGCGGCGCACGCCGCAGCCGTCGCCCGTGGCGCCTTTGTTCAACCAGCCCCAGACGCAGCAAGGCAAGCTCGTCGCGCTGGTCGGCACGGCGCGGCAGGCGCTGTTGCGGCGAGTGGAAGATCCCGACATCGTCTCGCGGTTCGGCATCGATCACTACTATGAAATCGAGATCAGCACGCCCGACTCGCAGAACAATCCGATCACGTTCTGCGTGCGGCAGTTGCCCGAGGGCTTTCCGCAAGGCGAGCGGATTCTCGAAACGGTCCGCATCCCGGGCTTCTTCATGAAGAAATGGGGCTACCGCGTCGACGCTCCGCTACCGCCAACCGCCGCCGGCAGCGCCGACCTGGGAGAAGACGTCGTGCGGCGGCAGTTGGCGCCGCTGTTGATCGGCCGCGAGCCGCTCTGGATTCCGGGCGAAAAGCCCGACACCGGCTGGGCCACGACGACGTTCGTCGCCGCCTTCGTCGTCGGGATGTTGCTGCTATGGCTCGTCGTCTGGCGGCTGAACCGCAGCGACGACCGCTTTCACCGCCAGGTGGTCCGCAAGGCCGTGGCGATCGAAGATGGCCGCTCGCTGAACGATTTAGGCTTGGAAGACGCCGGACCGCCGCGGTTCGACTGAACTTAACGGGTAAAGCCAGTAGGAGCGTCGGCAAATGTTCGCAGAGATATCGGCAGAGGATGCGGGGTTCATCGCAGGCTTCGCAGTCGGCGTCTTGATCGTCATCGTCGCGGTCGTCGTGGTGCTCGTGAAGCTCGCTCGCAAGAAGTGATTGCTGGCCGCCGGCGCTTCCAAGTCGATCTGGCGGCGCGATCTACCCCTTGACGGCGCGCCGACGAGCGGGATACTCACAAGTCGAATCGCCAATTTCTTCTCTGCCGAGGATCGCCCATGCGTCGCGCCAAGATCACGATTATCGGAGCCGGTAACGTCGGCGCCACGACCGCCCACTGGTGTGCGGCCGCCGAACTGGGGGATATCGTCCTCTTGGACATTCCCCAAACCGAGAACATGCCCAAGGGCAAGGCGCTCGATTTGATGCAGTCCTCGCCGATCGTGGGCTTCGATTCGAACATCCTCGGCACGACCAGCTACGCCGACACGGCCGGCAGCGACGTGGTGGTGATCACCGCCGGCATCCCGCGCAAGCCGGGCATGAGCCGCGACGATCTGCTGGCCACCAACGCCAAGATCGTCGGCGCCGTGACCGAGGAAATCAAAAAGTCGAGCCCCGAGGCGATCCTGATCGTCGTCAGCAATCCGCTCGACGCGATGGTGCAGCGGGCCTGGCAGGTCAGCGGCTTCCCGACCAATCGAGTCCTCGGGCAGGCTGGCGTGCTCGACACGGCCCGCTACCGCACGTTCTTGGCGATGGAACTGGGCGTCAGCGTCGAGGACGTCTCGGCCCTGCTGATGGGCGGACACGGCGACACGATGGTGCCGATGCCGAGCTGCACTTCGGTCGGCGGCATTCCGGTCATGCGGCTGCTCGATGAGAAGCGGCTCGGAGAGATCGTCGAGCGGGCCCGGCACGGCGGCGCCGAGATCGTCGGACTGCTCAAAACCGGCAGCGCCTATTACGCCCCGGCGGCGGCCGTCGCCCAGATGGTCGAGGCGATCGTCCGCGACAAGAAACGGCTGATCCCCTGCGCCGCCTATTGCGACAAGCAGTACGGCGTTGGCGGCTACTTCGTCGGCGTGCCGGTGGTGCTCGGTTCGAACGGCGTCGAGCGCGTCGTCGAACTGGACCTGACCGCGCAGGAACGCAGCGACTTCCAGAAGAGCGTCGACGCGGTGAAGGAACTGGTGGCCGCGATGACGAAGTTGACGTAGCCGCGACAAAGCGCTAGTTTAATCACCGGCCGCGAACCATTGAGCCACGGATGGATCACGGATGAAATACAGAGTCGGAAAAACCATGTCCGATCCGTGTTCGATCTGTGTTTCATCCGTGGCTTGCTCCGTTGCCTGAAGAGCCTCTAACCCGGATTATTCATCAGCCCGGCTATTGCTTGACAAAGCGCTCGATACACACCCGAAGCGCCAGCGAGGTAAGTGCGTTGCGCCACCTCGCTTGCGCTTCGGGTTAGTATGGGCTGTTGAATAAGCCGGGCTAAGTCTTCTTTCGCACGATCCAATCGCCCAGCCGCGGCGAAAGCTGCAGCAAGGTGAACAGCAGCCGGGCGGCGGGCGGAACGATCAGTTCGGCTTTCCGCTTTTCGCACGAGCGCAAGATCGCGGCGGCCAAGCGATCGGGCCGGATCGCCTTGGTCTTCACGCCGGCGCCGGGCTGGAGTGCGCGGGCCGGCACGCCGGCCGCGTCGTCGCCGCGAATTTCGCGCGAGCTGTCATCGCGCGGTTCGTCGCGGGCGATCGGTCCGGGGCAGACCAACAGCACGTGCAGCCCTTGCGGTCCGAGTTCCAGTCGCAACTGCTGCGAGTAGGCGCTGACGGCGAACTTGGTCGCCGGATAGGCGCCGATCCAGCGCGCCGCCGACTTGCCGGCCAGCGAGCCGATATTGACCAGGTGCCCGCGGCTGGCCAACAGGTGCGGCGCCGCGGCCCGCGTCGTGCGCACCAGTCCGATCAGGTTCAGCTCCATCAACTGTTGAAAATCCTCGGGCGTCGTGTCCAACACGGGCCGGCGCATCGAGCGGCCCGCGTTGTTCACCAGCACGTCGAGGCGGCCGAACTCGTCGATCGTGCGCGTCACGAGCCGTTCGACGTCTTCCTGCCGCGTGACGTCGGCTGCGATCGGCAAGACCTGGCGGCCGTTTTGCGCCAGTTGCGCCGCCGTTTGCTCAAGCGCCTCGGCATGCCGCGCGGCGATCACGACCCGCGCCCCCGCACTGGCGAACGCTTCGGCGATCGCGCGCCCCAGCCCGCTCGAACCGCCCGTCACCAACGCAACTTTGCCTTGCCAGTAGCTCATATTGTTCGACCATACTGCCGCTCGTACTCCGCGACCCAATTCTTGGCGATTGCCGGCAGCCTGTCGACGACCTCTCTTCCAAACAACGCCTCATCGAGGTATCCCATGTGCAGCATGTCGATGATTCGACACAAATAAGAGCGGCCCTTAACCCACCACATCCCAAGTTAGGATATGATGCGAGCGCGATTAGGTTTAACTGAACGAATGATTAGTAGTGCGAGAGGCCAGGATGCAGCCACTGTTGCCGTTTTCGGATGTCCAGCGATGGGAAGTGAAGCCCTTTCGCACGCAGCTCCTCAAGTGGATCGGCAATAAACAGCGGTTCGCGCACGAGATCGTTTCCTACTTTCCGGCCGATTTCGGAACTTACTACGAGCCGTTCCTGGGCAGCGGCGCCGTGCTAGGTACGCTGGCCCCGCATGCCGCGGTAGGGTCCGACGCCTTCAAGCCGCTGGCTGAAATCTGGCAGGAACTCAAGTGCCGTCCCGATCAATTGACGCGTTGGTATGCCGAGCGCTGGGAGCGAACGCAGAGTACGACGAAAGAGTTGGCGTATGAAGAGGTCAAGGCTTCGTACAACGCCCGACCAAACGGCGCGGATCTGCTCTATCTTTGCCGTTCGTGCTATGGCGGCGTAGTCCGATTCCGCAAGGCGGACGGATACATGTCGACGCCGTGCGGAGTCCACGCGCCGATTTCTCCCGCGTCGTTCGCGAAACGCGCCGATGAGTGGCGAAAGCGTTGTCAACACGTCAAGTTCGTCCACGCTGACTACGCCGAGATGATGGGGCGAGCTGAGAAGGGCGATTTGATCTATTGCGACCCTCCGTACCTCGACACTCAAGCCATCCTCTACGGAGCGCAGAGCTTCAGCCTCGCCAAACTGTTCGCAACGATTGCGGAGTGCAAAGCGCGGGGCGTGTTCGTTGCTCTGTCGATCGACGGCACCAAGCGTTCGGGCGAAAAGGAATGCCGAGTGCCCATCCCCGACGGGCTTTTCGAAACCGAAGCATTCGTGAACTGCGGCCGTTCGATGCTGCGGCGTTTCCAGATGGCCGGACAAACCCTTGAAGAAGAAGTGGTCGCCGATCGGCTATTGCTGACCTACGCGCTTCCAGATGCTTGAAGCCGACCGTCACGAAACGCCGCGAAACGCCGCCGACAGGATGATCCACCAAGTATTTCCGCAGAACGGCCAAACGATTGCAAAAAGCAACAGGCCTGGCCGCCGGCGAGTTTCGTCGCCGCTCGCAGCCGCCGCATCGTCGCTTTGTGGAGCTTCGTACGGATTGGACATTGCGGACTCTAATTCAAGGCGCTTCGGTTTCGAAATCCTCAGACGCTCGCCGACATGTTAGGGACCGGGCGTGCGCCGCTTCCCGGCTGAGGCCTTTTGTGCGCCTAAACTCTTATGCGCCGCCGCCAACTCGCGGAACTCAACCACCTCCCACGCCACCTCCAGCGGCGTGCCCATCACGATCCGCTGGTATCGGCGAGGATAGCCGAGTCGCTCGTCGAACGCCGCGCGCTCGACGACCTGCGAGCCGGGAGGCGAGCCGGGAGGCGAGCCGGGAGGCGAGCCGGGAGGCGAGCCGGGAGGCGAGCCGGGAGGCGAGCCGGGAGGCGAGCCGAAGGGGCCGGCCGGGTTGTCGGCCAACTCGATTTCCTGATGGATCGTGTCGAACAGCCCGTCCACCGTCCACACATCCCACATCCGCTGGGGCGTGGCGTTGCCGTTGCGCGTGAGCAAGACGGGCCGGCCGCGGCGCACTTCGACGTGAAAGTCGCTCGGCTGCCGCCCGGTGACGCGCACTTCCATGTCGTAATCGCTGGGGCCTTGGGCGCGCCAGCGCTGTTCGGCGCGCTGTAATTCCTGTTCGTTCAAAACGGGCGCCGCCGAACGCCTCACGATGATCGTCGCCGCCAGAGCCACGAGCACCGCAAAGCTGATGCCGACGATGGCGCCGGAGGCCAGCACGCTCACGCGCACGCGGCGCCGGGCCGGCTGAACGACGCGAGCGCCGATCGAAGACGAAACCTCGCCTGACGGAGCGTCGCCGTTGGAAGAAGGCCGCGGCGGAGGGATTTCCGGCTCGTCCATCGCACTAGCGCCTCTTCAAGTCCGAGCTGATAGGTGAGGGTGGCTGGCGGCAGAGCGAAGCGATGCCCCAGCGAACTGGGGCTTCGCCTAGGCTCAGCCGCCAGCCACCCTGGTCGATAGCATTCGTCAAAACATGGCTGACAGAGCACTAGCGCTCGCCCGAGAATCGAAGGGAATCGCCGGCGCGCAGCATGAGGATTCGATGAGCCGCCGCTCGCCCCCTGGTCAGTATTTGGATGGAAAAGTACATTGACGGTTTACCTTCGGGGCGTTCAAGCGAGGGCGAAGCATTGGCGCCAGGCGGCCCGCTTGATCTAGCCGGCGGCATTGTCGCCCCCGGAGCAAGCTCAAGTCAACCGACCGCCAGGCCTGAATCGTTGATGGCAAATTCCAGAATTTCGCAGAGTCGCGTCCGCACCAAAATCGTCGCCACCGTCGGCCCGGCAAGCCGCGAAGAAAGCCAACTCACCGCGTTGGCCGAGGCCGGCGTCGACGTCTTTCGCTTGAACATGGCGCACGGCGAGTTGGAACAGCACCAAGCCGTGCTGGAATCCATCCGCCGCATCAGCCGCAAGCTCTGGCGGCCGATTGGCGTGCTCGCCGACCTGGCCGGGCCGAAAATCCGCCTGGGCGAACTGTGCGGCGGCGAACAAATGTGCGTCGAAGGCGCCGAGTTGCGGCTGGTCCGCGGCGAAGTCGCCGCCAACGCCGGGCAACTGGTGAGCAACTACGACCGCCTGATCGATGAATTGTCGCGCGGCGATCGGGTCGTGTTGGCCGATGGCGCCGTCAGCCTCTGCGTCGAGGAAAACGGCGGCGACGAGGTCCGTTTCCGCGTCGTGCAGTCGGGACTGATCCGCAGCCGCCAAGGCATCAATCTGCCCGGCGTCAAGGTCGGCCTGCCCGCAATGAGCGTCGAAGACCGCCTGCATGCCGTGTGGGCGGCCGAAAACGGCGTCGATTTCGTCGGGCTCAGCTTCGTGCGCTCGCCCGACGAAGTACACGAACTCAAAGCCCTGCTGCGCTCGCACGGCTCCAAGGCGGCCGTGATCGCCAAAATCGAAAAGCAAGAAGCGCTCGATCGGCTCGACGAAATCATCGCCGCGGCCGACGGCGCGATGGTCGCCCGCGGCGACTTGGGCGTCGAAATCGACGTGGCCAGCATGCCCGTGGCCCAAAAGCACATCGTCGCGACCTGCCACCGCTATCAAAAGCCGGTGATTATCGCCACGCAGATGCTCGACAGCATGCAGCACTCGCGGCACCCGACGCGGGCCGAAGTGACCGACGTGGCCAACGCCATTCTCGACGGCTGCGACGCCTGCATGCTCTCGGGCGAAACCGCGGTGGGCGAATTCCCGGTGCAGGCCGTGGAAATGATGAACCGCATCGCCGTGGCCACCGAGCCGCTGCTGCGCGGCCGGCCGCCGCAACCGCTCAGCGACATCCGCGTCGAAGACCTGCACCGCGTGACGCAAGCCGTGGTTTACGGGGTGCAATTCATCGCCGGGCAGTTGGACGCGCAACTGGTCGTCGTGGCCACGCACAGCGGCGCCACGGCGTTGGCGCTGTCGAAACTGCGGAGCCATGTGCCGATCATCGCCGTCTGCGAATCGGAGGCCGTTTCGCAGCAAATGTGCCTGTATTGGGGCGTGACCCCGCTGATCGGCGCCCCCACCCGGCAAAGCGACCAGCTCATCAAGTTCATCGAGGGCTGGGGGTTGCGCGACGGTTGCCTCTCGCCCGGCAACCACATCGTGCTCGTCAGCGGCATCGGCCTGGTCGCCATGGGGCACAACATGCTGGTCGTACACGAGGTGGTGGGGAAGTAGGTTCCAAGTTCCGGGTTCCAGGTTCCAAGTTCCGGGTTTCGACGCTTTCGGGCGTTAGAATGGCTGGCACGCCGGACATACCGAATTCCAAGCTGAGGGGCCATTGAGATGGAACTTGGAACCTGAAACTTGGAACCCGCGGTCGCCTTGCCAGCCGCCGCGGCGCCAATCAAAATAACGCTTTCCCGATTTACCCGCCTTTAACTTTCTGAATCGCCATGCCTAGCTGCGTTCTTGCCTACTCGGGCGGTCTCGATACGTCGGTCATCCTGGGCTGGCTCCAGGACGAAGGTTACGAAGTCCACGCGGTTTACGTCGATCTCGGTCAGCCTTGCGAGGATCGCCAGGCGATTCTGAACAAGGCCAAGCAGTGCGGGGCCAAGTCGGCCCGCATCGTCGACGTGCAGGACGAGCTGTGCCGCGATTTCGCCTTTCCGGTCTTGCAGTGGCAGGCCAAGTACGAAGGTATTTACCTGCTGGGCACGTCGATCGCCCGGCCGCTGATCTCGAAGGCTTGCTTGCAAGTCGGCCGCGAGGTCGGCGCCGACGCCTTCGCCCACGGCGCCACGGGCAAGGGCAACGACCAGTGCCGTTTTCAATTGGCCGCCGAGGCGCTCGAGCCTTCGGTCCAGGTCATCGCTCCATGGCGAATCGAAAAATTCCGCAAGCTGTTTCCGGGCCGCACGGAGATGATCGCCTATTGCGAACAGCGGAAGATTCCGGTCAAGGCCTCGGTCGCCAAGCCCTACAGCTCCGACGAGAACTGCCTGCACATCAGCTACGAAGCCGGCAAGCTCGAAGACCTCTCGGTCAACGGCGTCGAACTGGTCGACTTCGGCATGACCGTTTCGCCGCAGCAGGCGCCCGACAAGGTCGAGCCGGTTACGATCGCCTTCGAGTCGGGCGTGCCGATCAGCGTCAACGGCCGGCGGCTGAAGCCGATCGAGATCGTCAAGGAATTGAACCAGATCGGCGGCCGCAACGGCGTGGGCCGCGTCGACGTGGTCGAGAACCGCTTCGTGGGCATGAAGAGCCGCGGCGTCTACGAGGCGCCCGGCATGACCATTCTCTACGACGCCCACCGCGTCGTCGAACAACTCACCCTCGATCGCGATTTGACTCACCTGCGCGACCGGCTGGCGCCGGAAGTCGCCGAGATGGTCTATTACGGTTTCTGGTATCACGCCAAGTTGGACGCCTTGCTGGCGTTCATTCGCGAGGCTCAGCGGAACGTGACGGGCGAGGTCACGCTGAATCTGTACAAAGGCAACTTGATGGTCGCCAGCCGCACCAGCCCGCGGAGCCTGTACGACGAAGGCATCGCCAGCATGGAAGGCGGCGGCTCGTACAACCAGACCGACGCCGAGGGCTTTTTGCGAATTCAGGGTTTGCCCGGCCGCGTGCAGGGTAGAATCAATCGGCGGGAATACTAGGGTTCCGAGTTCCAGGTTTCAGGTTCCAAGTTCCAGGCGAGCCGGAGGCGTAAGCCTCCGGGTGAGTCAGGTTTCAGGTTCAAAGTTTCCGCGTTCAAGTTCCTCCGTGTCGTCCTGCTATCCCCTATTGATAATGCCAGACGGCAAGCGGTTTCCCGGTGCAAATTCAATGCGTGCATTGCGGCAAGCAGTATTCGCTGCGCGACGAAAACGTCGGCTCGCAGTTCGCCTGCCGGAGTTGCGGGAAACTGTCGCCGATCTCCGCGCCGAAGCCCGACGAATCGGCGGTCGTGGGTCCGCCGCTGCCGGCGGCAGTGCGGCAAGCGGCCGTGCGGCAAGCGGCGCCGGCCTCGCCAGCCGACGACGTGATCGAAACGCAATGCCGCCACTGCGGCAAGCAGTACAAAGTGCGCGCCGCCGCGGGCGCGCAGTTCAAGTGCAAGCAGTGCGGCAGACTATCGGCCGTAGCCTCGCCCTCGCCGCCGCAGCCGACCGAGCGCGTGCTGAAGGCCCTGCCGCAGCGCGCTCGACCGGCGCCGCCCGCCGCGATACCGGCTCGCGCTGCGCCGCTGGCCGCGAGGCCCGCGGCCCCGGCGGCCCGGCCTGCCCAGGCGCGGCTGGTTGCGATGCCCGAAGAGCCGGTCGCAGCGGAACTCGTCGCCGAACCGATCGAAGCGTCGTCTTTGGTTTCGCCCGGCATGCTCGATCTGCTCAACGAGGCCAGCCTGCCCGCCGCCGCGTCGCCGTATGGTCTGACGCCGGCCGAAGCCCGGCCTTTGCCGCGAAGTCCCGCGCCGCCGCCGCGGAAACCGAAGCACCAACGCAACTCGGGCCCCGGCTTCGACGGCGAGAAGTTAGGGCTAGTCCTCGGCGGCGCCTTTTTCATCTGCGTGGGAATCGGGCTTGTCGCGCTCGGCATTTACGGGGTTCAAAACGGCTATCGGCGACCGTTTCGAGCGATTGTCTGGGGCGGCATTGCGATTTTCTCGGGCTTCATGATGGTCATTGGGCGGCCGATCACTAGAGATTAACAACCTACCAGTTGACCTTCTTAGCGACTTTCGGAACTATCCATGCACGCTTGGCACGATATCTATCTCGATGACGAAGTCATCGAAAAATCTTTTCCGGTGGTCATCGAGGTGCCGTCGGGCAGCAAGAACAAATACGAACTCGACAAGAGCACCGGCTTCTTGCGGCTCGACCGGGTGCTCTACAGTTCGGTCCATTACCCGGCCAACTACGGCTTCATTCCCCGAACGTACTGCGACGACGGCGACCCGCTCGACGCGCTGGTGCTCGGCCAAGAGCCGGTCCATCCGCTGACGATCGTCGACTCGCGGGCGATTGGCGTGATGCGGATGCGCGACGACAAGGGGATCGACGACAAGATCATCGCCGTCAGCGTCCACGACCCGGCCGTCACGCAGTACCGCGATCACAAGGAGCTGCCCGAGCACACCCTGCGCGAGGTGAAGCGGTTCTTTCAGGACTACAAGCAGCTCGAGCACAAGGAGGTGGTGGTCGAAGACTTCGTCGGTCCGGCCGATGCCATCCGGATCATCGAAGAAGCGCTCGACATGTACCGCAAGTTGCGCCGCGGCGAACTGCGGCACTAACTCTTCGACATTGATTTCGCTCGCGAGAACTCATGGCACGTTGGCCCTATAGCCGCTGGACCTGGCTGTTCACCTACGGCACGATTTTCGTGCTGTTTCCGCTCTGCTGCCTGTTGGCCTACGCCTGGGTCCGCGGCTGGCGGCTTTGGCCGTGGTGATTTATATTTCGGCCGATTCATTTATATCGCCCCGCGCGGCGCGCGTTTGAATCGGCGTCGAGTCGCAGGATTCTCCGAGAAAACAAGGGGTTCGCGCCTCGCGAGGCTCTCGGGCGGCGGCCAAAACAGGGCATTTCATGCCCGATCGGCGCCCGTTTCATGCCCGCTTTGACGCATATCGATAAATCACCGCGAGCGGCATTTTCGCCTGCGGGCCGAGGTTTTGGCCCTTTTCTTGCATCACCGGGGTTGATGATTTCGTGCGGCATATAAATCATGTTTTTTGCTTTCCAAGGCGGCCCGTCTGCGGCCAACCGCGCGAGTTCGGCAAGCAGAGTTCGAATGCGGCGCCGCCGCCGTCGAACGACCCCGTGCTGGCTCTAGCCCGGATTATTCATCAGCCCACACCAACCCGAAGCGCAAGCGAGGCGGAGCAACGCACTTACCTCGCTGGCGCTTCGGGTTTGTATGGATCGCTTTGTCAAGTAATAGCTGGGCTGATGAATAATCCGGGCTAGGGCGCCGGGCAGACCGACCTTATCGCCCCCGCGGCTTGCTCGCAATCGCCAGCGATTCGGGCAATTCGGGCTCGTCCCAAGGGGCAAGCCGCCTTGCGATTACCCTTGCGCGCCGCCGAACGAAGAAAGGCCGCTCCTTGGCTTCGAAAAAGGGGTTAGGTCCGGATGGAATCGCAACCCATCGGGCTCTCTTTGGCGAAGCGTAAAAGCACGCGTTCCGTTACCCAGCGTCGATCGATAGGTTTAGCAATTCGCATGCCGGATTCGATGCCCGAAACGGCCGTCATGCTATAGTTGAAAGCGCCGCCGGCAGCGCCTGGCGGCAGCGACTTCGAACCATGTCCAAGGCGTACGTCGCCGGCGCACGCAACAGCTCCAGCTTCTACAAGAGACAAAGTCGATGGAATCCGCCCAACCGGCCGCAGAAATCATCTGGCACTACACTTTGCGGCAGCACTACGAGGGCATGTTGCGAGCCGGCCAAATCACGCCTTCCAGCGCGTTTGCGCCGCAAGCCAAGCGGCCGGCCGTCTGGTTCACCACCAGCGCGGACTGGGATCCGATCGTGAACAAAGCCATCCGCCTGGCTGACGATACGCTGCGCGTGCTGGGCCGCGACGAACTGCACACCGTCGGCCTGGGGCCGATGCGCCTGGGCGTCGCCGCACGACTCGCGCCGCTTACCTGGCACGATTACAAGCGCGAAAGCGGCATCCCTGCGAAGGCGGCCAGCCAGATTACCGCCGCGGCCGCACGATGCCAGTCGCACCCCAGCGCCTGGTTCGCCACCTTCGAGCCCGTCAGCCGATCCGAGTGGCTGGTCGTCGAGCAGTGGGATGGCTGGCGCTGGGTCGCGGTCTGAACAAGGTTCCAAGTTGCAAATTCCAGGTTGATTTTCGCCCGGCCGGCGAGCGGGAGGCGTAAGCCTCCCGGTCAGTGCCGCCATCTGAGGTTTCGCCGAAGTTTAGCTCAGACTCTTTTTCAACCTGGGAATCTGGAACCCTAACCCGGATTATTCATCAGCCCACACCAACCCGAAGCGCAAGCGAGGCGGAGCAAAGCACTTACCTCGCTGGCGCTTCGGGTTTGCATGGAGCGCTTTGTCAAGTAATAGCTGGGCTGATGAATAATCCGGGCTAAACGTGGCGCCGCGTGTTGCGGTTGGCTAAAACAACAGCGAATTGAATCAACGCCCGCTTGCCAAGGAAAGTTTATGCTCTCCGCTCTCGCCGCCGCGATCTGCTGCGCGACCTTATCTCAAGCCGAACCGGCCGACGTCGCCGGCCGCTATCGCGATCATCGCCAGTTGACGACTTATATCGACGACGCCGGCCAAGTGTACCCCATCAAAACTTGCGAAGATTGGGCCGAGCGCCGCAAGCACATTCTCGCCGGCATGCAGGCGGCGATGGGCGAGCTGCCGAGCCGCGAGCATCTGCCGCCGCTCGACGTGCAGGTGATCGAGACGGTTCCGGGCAAAGGTTTCACGCGGCTGAGAATCTCGTTCGTCGCCGAGCAGGGCGACCGCGTGCCGGCGCATCTGTTCCTGCCCGAGGCGGCGAAAACCAAGCCGGCGCCGGCGATGCTCGCGCTGCACCAGACGACCGCCATCGGCAAGGACGAACCGGCGGGGCTGGGCGGCTTGCCGAATTTGCACTACGGCCTGGAACTGGCCGAGCGCGGCTACGTGGTGCTGGCGCCCGACTATCCGTCGTTCGGCGATTACAAGTACGACTTCAAGGCCAGCCCTTACGCGTCGGGCACGATGAAGGGCATCTTCAACCACATGCGCGCGGTCGATCTTTTGCAAAGCCGCAGCGAGGTCGACCCCGAGCGGATCGGCGTGATCGGGCATTCGCTCGGAGGGCACAACGCGATGTTCGTGGCCGCGTTCGACGAACGGTTGAAAGTCGTCGTCTCAAGCTGCGGCTGGACGCCCTTTCACGATTACTACGAAGGCAAGATCGCCGGCTGGACCAGCGACCGCTACATGCCCCGGCTGCGCGACGTGTACAAGCTCGACCCCGACCGCGTGCCGTTCGACTTCTATGAAGTCGTGGCCAGCTTCGCGCCGCGAGGCTTCTTCTCCAATTCGCCCATCGGCGACAACAATTTCGCCGTCGAGGGGGTCAAGAAAGGCGTCGCTGCGGCCCTGCCGATTTACCAGCTTTACGGCCATCCCGAGCGGTTGCAGGTGTGCTACCCGGACAGCGGTCATGACTTTCCGCCCGAGGTGCGGGAAGAAGCGTACCGGTTCGTGGATGAGATGTTTAAGCCCGACTGAGCGCGCGTGGCTGGCGGGTTGCGTGTGTGTCTAGCTTCCACCAAGTGCAGTAGAAAACGGATGCTCCTCGAGAAAAAAGCCGATGTCCTTCGTGAAAGCCTCGGGAGTTGATCGTGCCATGGCAGTGAGAAAGGCGCGGAGCGCCTTGACGGCGCGGATCGCGTGATAACGCATGGTCAATCCTTCAGCGGCAATGACCACTCCAGTCGCGGGCGACCAGAAAGCGTATTCCGAGTTTTCCGACAGGCGGTTGAGCGGGACGGGGGATCCCTTTTCATCATCCGCCAATGTCGGCCGGCGAGGCGCCAAATCCTCCAGCCATTTGATATCGTTGACGACTCTCGCGTTGATTCGGTTAAGGCTGTAGCAGAGTCTCTCGATTTCGGGATGCTTTTCATTGCCGAGCGCCCGCGTGAATGGCGTGTGGCCCTTGGTCGGGTCGAACGCCCCCGAGTGCCAAAGCAGATAACCCTTTACGATCTTTTCGATCGATTGTTGGCACTTCGCAACAACGACATGCGCTTGGGTTATCCGCCTTCCACAGACCTGAAGGACTGCTCCGTCGGCGCGTAGGTTTGCGCGCGCGGCCAAACAATCGGCGAGCCCCTGATCGCGCAGGGCCGTGGCAAGCGTTTTGTGTTGTTGCCAGTTCACTGGGACGCGCGATGGAAACTCGGAAAGTCGCGGTCGAACGCTTTACCGGTCGTATCGGGGTGGACAAACTTGCAATTTCCGGAAAGCAAATCGCGGATAACCGGGTGACGCGGATCCCGATCCATGACTAATCGCAGATCGTCGGGAGAAGTCAAGTAAATAACGAGGGAGCGAGCGCCAGGTATGGCATCGCCCGCAGAGAACGCGACGCCTTCGAGCGATCCGTCGCCAAGGTACGGCGCATCGGCCGCGATTTCCACGAGATGGACATCAGAAGGGTCATCGATCCGCACGCAGATTGCGTGCTGCAAGACGGGCGGGTCCGTCAGGTGATGTCGCACCAACTCTCGGACGCGATCCAATATGCCGTCGCGTTCCAGAAGCGGCGCGCCTCGAACATTGAAGCCACTATCGTGAATCGCCTGCTTGACAAGGTCTGCCGCGTTTTCGTCCACTTCGATTGCAAAATCCGTGATGAGCATCTTGTTTGGATCCGTTCCCATCTGGACGCGATTGAACAGGCGGGGCCGACCTTGAACGATTTCCTCGTGCGCGTTTAGGCGCTGCTGAAGCGCTAGAACCTGTTCCGTCGTGCAGAGCGCATCGCGAATTTCGATGCGTACGCGGCGCACGGAATACTTAAGCTCTTCAACAAGGTCTGAAAGCCGCCCGTGCAATCCGGAAGGGTTAGCGAGTTCTTTGGGCTCGAATTTGCCAACTGAATGTCCCCAGGGATCGCTGACCGCGAGTACGAGAATCTCGCGATTGCTTGAATCGCGCTCCAAATCCCAATTGGCATCGGCAGTTCTGGGAAGGTGTTCTTGCAGAATCGGCTCGACGCTACGAACCGCCCCGGCAAGGGCGTGATTCGACTCGAGCTCCGGGCTAAGCAAAATCGACATATCGATGCCTGTGGATTGGTGGAGGAACGCTCGACGATGGACGGATCGCCTTGTAACTCGGCCAGCCGTTGGGTCTGCTCGGGCGTCAGCAGTTCGAAGATCGGCGCTGTACCGCGGTGAAAAGCCTCCTGGGATTCGTCGACGGTATCCATACAGGATAGACTAGCAGGCGGGACATGTGTCGTCATCTTGCTTTCTCGGCGTTCAGGTCGAAAACGACCGATCTGCTTCGCTCGGCTTTCGTTACGGCGTTGCAATTGCCGCTAACCCAGGCAGCCCCTATACTTTGTGGGTCCGTTAAACTTGCCCACCCTGTGCGCTATCGTCGCCGGCATCCAATATGCCTAAGTCTCGACAATTTATCTCGTTAGGCGAAGCCAAGGCGCCGTTTTTCGTGGGCGTCGACCTGGGGGGGACGAACATCAAGGTGGGCGTCGTCGACGATCTGGGCCGGCCCATGTCGTGGACCAGCATCGAAACGCTCTCGGAACAGGGCGCCGAAAATGCCGTCGTGCGGATGGCCCAGGCGGTAAAGTTCGCGATTGCCAGCGCCAAGCTGAAGCCGGCCGATATCCGCCGGGTCGGGCTCGGCTCGCCCGGCACGATGGACATCCCGGCCGGCATGCTGCTCGAACCGCCCAACCTGCCGGGCTGGAACCATTACCCGATCCGCGACCGGCTCAGCCAGCACTGCGGCTTGCCGGTCAGCTTCGCCAACGACGCGGGGGCCGCCGCCTACGGCGAGTTTTGGGTCGGCTGCGGCAAAGAGATGCCCAGCATGGTGCTGCTGACGCTCGGCACGGGCATCGGCTGCGGAATCATCGTCCACGACTTTTCGATCGACGGCGAGCACAGCCACGGCGCCGAGTGCGGGCATATCATCATCGACTACCACGACGACGCCCGGATGTGCCCTTGCGGCCAGACGGGACATCTCGAGGCGTATTGCAGCGCGCTGTCGGTCGTCAAGCGAACGCACGAGGCCCTGGCCGCCGGCCGCGGCAGTTCGCTCAGGAAGAATCTGGCCGCGGGCGCCGAACTGACGCCGCTCATGTTGGCCGAAGAGGCTGAGGCGGGCGACGCCTTGTCGCTGGAGATCGTGCTGGACACGGCCCGCTACCTGGGCGTGGGCATCGTCACGCTCTTGCACACGATCGATCCCAGCGGCGTCGTGCTCGGCGGCGCGATGACGTTCGGGCGGGATCGGACGAGTTTGGGGCGCCGCTTTCTGGGGCGCGTGCGCGAAGAGGTACACAAGCGGGCCTTTCCGACGCTGGCCGAGCGCACGACCATCGACTACGCCACGTTGGGCGGCGACGCCGGTTTCATCGGCGCCGCCGGCATCTCGCGAGTGGACGACCGCAAGCGATCGCCGCGATAGATGACGATGCCGAAAGCCGATTTGTTTTCAGCCACGGATGGAACACGGATCGAACACGGATGGGATCAAGAGGAGTGGAGCGAGAAATCAATCTTATACCGCACGCGGGCGCCAACGAGTCGCTTGGGCGGCATGTGGGGCGGCCTTCCAGGCCGTCAATCGTCGACGGCCTGGAAGGCCGCCCCACGGCAGGAATGTCTCGTCTCGCATCCGTGTTTCATCCGTGTTCCATCCGTGGCTCGTTTTGGCGCCTGAAACCCCAAGGCTTGATTTGTGGCTAAAATCGACTGCAAACATATCCGCAACTTCTGCATCATCGCTCACATCGATCACGGCAAGAGTACGCTCGCCGACCGCCTGATCGAACAGACCGGCACGGTCAGCCGTCGCGAGCTGCGCGCGCAGTTGCTCGACGACATGGATCTGGAACGCGAGCGCGGCATCACGATCAAGGCGCGGGCCGTCTGCATGCGATACGTCTCGGGCGGCGAGGTCTACGAGCTGAACCTGATCGACACGCCGGGCCACGTCGATTTTCACTACGAAGTCTCGCGCAGCCTGGCTTGCTGCGAGGGGGCGCTGCTGTTGGTCGACGCCTTCCAGGGGGTCGAGGCGCAAACCGTGGCCAACGCCTTCGCCGCCATGGAAAGCGACCTGTCGATCGTGCCGGTGCTCAACAAGATCGACCTTACGCACGCCCGGCCCGAGCAGGTGATGGAAGAGATGGAGCAGAGCCTGGGCATCGATCCGGCCGACGTGCTGCCGTGCAGCGCCAAGACCGGGCTGGGCATCGGACCTTTGCTGGAAGCGATCGTCAAGCGGATTCCGCCTCCTCAGGGCGACCCGGACGCCGATTTGCAGGCGATGGTTTTCGATTCGCACTACGACGAGTTCCGCGGCGCCATCACCTACGTGCGGCTGATGAACGGCACGGTCCGCAAGGGCCAGAAGATCAAGTTCCTCAAGGTCGGCACGGTCCACGAAGTGCTCGAACTGGGCCAGTTCGCCCCGCAGCGACGGCCTTGCGACTCGCTGCAAGCCGGCCAGGTGGGCTACCTGATCTGCAACATCAAGGACCTGGCCGACGTGCATATCGGCGACACCGTGAGCGTGCCCGGCGAAACGAGCGCGCCCGCTTTGCCCGGCTACCAGCAGCCCAAGCGGATGGTGTTCTGCGGGCTCTATCCTTCCGACGGCGAAAACTTCGAAGAGCTGCGCGAAGCGCTGACCAAGCTCAGCATCAACGACCCGAGTTTCATCTTCGAGCCGGAAACCAGCGACGCGCTGGGCTTCGGCTTCCGCTGCGGGTTCCTGGGCCTGTTGCACATGGAAATCATCCAGCAGCGATTGGAGCAGGAAGCCAATCTCGACCTGGTGCAAACGGCGCCGAACGTGACTTACGAGATCGTCACCAAGAGCGGCGAAACGCTGCGGATTTACAATCCGCAGAAAGTGCCCGACCAGGGCCAGATCGAAGAGTTCCGCCAGCCGGTGGTGAAAGTCAATTTCGTGTTGCCGAGCGAAGTCATGGGGCCGGTGATGCAACTGTGCAACGATCGCCGCGGCGAATACATCCGCACCGAGTATCTGTCGCCGGCGCGGGCCATGCTGACTTACAACCTGCCACTGGCCGAAGTGATCTACGACATGCACGACAAGCTGAAAAGCTGCACGCGCGGCTACGGCACGATGGACTACGAACTGGTCGGCTACTTCCCGGCCGACCTGGTGCGGCTCGATATTCTGGTCGGCAGCAAGCGGGTCGATGCACTGTCGGTGATTTGCCATCGGGCCGACGCCGACCGGCGGGGGCGGGCGATCGTCAAAAAGCTGCGCGGCGAAATCGACCGGCACATGTTCGAGGTCGCCATTCAGGCCGCGATCGGCACGCGGATCATCGCTCGCGAAACCATCTCGGCCATGCGCAAGAATGTCACGGCCAAATGCTATGGCGGCGACATCACGCGCAAGCGCAAACTATGGGCCAAGCAGCGCGAAGGCAAGAAGCGGATGAAGTCGGTGGGCAACGTCGATATTCCCCAAAAGGCCTTTCTCGCCGTGCTGGAAACCGGCGGCGAAAAGTAGGGCGGGCATTCCTGCCTGCCAAAAAACGTTGGTGGATTTGGCAAAATGGCAGGGGCGTAATAAGCGGTTCGTATGTTGACTATGTAGGGAACGCCCTCTGTGGCGTTCCGAGAGCCGGGTAATTATTGCGCCGATTCGCGATTCTCGGAACGCCACGGAGGGCGTTCCCTACAGGCTTCGCCGCGAACATCGACTTGCGCCCTACTGGCAGACAAGAATGTATGCCCTACTTGATATGGCGGTCTTCGAATCAACCCGGCGCCGCAAGACTCGCCGCACGCTTCTGCGCCAGGCAGTCGAAGGCGGAGTCGGCTTGCTGATCGCCGGACTGCTGAGCGGAACCTGGCTTGCCCAGCGGTTCGTCGTGCCCAGCGGCTCGATGGCCGAAACCCTGCTGGGCGAGCACCGGCGGCTGACGTGCGACGACTGCGGGCACGAGTTCGATTGCGGCGCCGACCTTCCGGCAATGGCCGGCAAGCGGGCCGTGTGCCCGAATTGCGATTTTCTGGGCCAGGAACTGGCCGCGGCCGAGGCGATCGACGGCGACCGATTGCTGGTGTACAAGACGGCCTTCGCCGTGCGACCGCCGCGGCGCTGGGAGATGGCGGCGTTTCGCAATCCCGAAGCGGCCGACGAGATGCTGGTCAAACGCGTCGCCGGCTTGCCGCGGGAAACGATCGAAATTCGCCACGGCGACGTTTACGCCAACGGCGAGATCCAACGCAAGACATTGGACGAATTGCGTTCGCTGGCGATTCTGGTGTACGACGCCAATGCGCAGCTACGCCGCACGCCGCAGCTTCCGCCGCGCTGGCAAGGAGAATCTGATCTTACGCGTTGGCAAGCTGCGGACGGTCGTTTTTGGCGCCCGGCGGCGAGCAATGGCGAGCCGGCGCCGTCAGCCTCCGGGTTGTGCGGCGCAACCGCAACGTCCGGTAACCGGGGGGCTGACGCCCCCCGCTCGCCAGGCGCCGGCGCGGCGGGCGGCGAACTCGATTGGCTCACTTATCGGCATTGGCGCCGCCGGCCGGGTTCGCCCGCGGAGGCGGATGAAGCTGCGATCACCGACCGCTACGGTTACAACCAGGCGCGGGCCGTGGTCGAAACGCACCCGGTGCGAGACCTGATGCTGTCGTGCCGGATCCGGAGCTCGGGGCCCGGCAGCGTGGTTTTCTTTCTGACCGACGGGCAAAGCCAATTCCTGCTCGAATGGCAAGTCGAACGGCGGCGCGCCGTTTTGAAGGCCGATGGCCTGCCGGTCGCCGAGGCCGGAGATTTGCCCGCCGCCCGGGGCCAGAGCAGCCGCTTGGAACTGGCGCTGGTCGACCAGCAGGTGCTGCTAGCATTCGACGGCCGAGTCGTGCTGTCGCACGCTTATCGGCCCACGACGGCGCCTTTTCGTCCGACTTCGCGGCCGATCGCCGTCGCTTCCGAGGGCGCGGAAATCGAACTGTGGGATCTCAAGCTGTTTCGCGATATTTACTATACGGCCCCGGAATCCGGCTCGCTGGCGGCGGGCCGAATCCGGGGCGAGGCCCGCCAATATCGACTCGGCGCCGACGAATACTTCGTGCTGGGCGACAACAGCCCCTTGGCTGCAGACAGCCGCAACCGCTTTGGCGGGGGAGGGGTGGCTGCGGAACTGCTGATCGGTAAGCCGTTTCTGGTCTATTGGCCCAGCCGGCTGAGCGGCACACTGCGAGGTTTTCAAGTTCCTGACCTGGCAAGAATCCGGTATATTCACTGAAATGGCCAAGAAAAACGAATCCCGTCCCCGCAATAAAACCGATGCCGCGGCCGGCGGCCAATCGTCCGAAGGCGCCCCGAGCGAAGTCAAGGACGGCGTGCGCGAAACGGTCGAATCGATCGTGATCGCCTTCGTGCTGGCGTTCTTGTTTCGCACTTTCGAGGCCGAAGCCTTCGTGATCCCCACGGGATCGATGGCGCCAACCTTGATGGGCCAGCACAAAGACGTGAAGTGCAACAAGTGCGGCTTTCCTTACCAGGTCGGCGCCAGCCAGGAAGTTCCCCCGGAAGGCATGACCCACTCGCGCGATCGTCAGGAATACATTCTGGCGAACCGCCAGGTGGCGTGTACCTGCCCGAATTGCCGTTATGAAATGCGATTCGGCCCGGACGAGCCCGACGGTCCGGAACCGCCTCCTTCGTACAAGGGCGACCGGATCATCGTCGGCAAGTCGGCCTATCAAATCGGCGAGCCGAAGCGCTGGGACATCCCCGTGTTCAAATACCCGGAACAGGCCAAGATCAATTTCATCAAGCGCTTGGTCGGCTTGCCGAACGAAACCGTGGTGATTCACCACGGCGACATTTTCACGACCGACGAGGAATTGCCGCACGGTTTGCTGTCGGCCGAAATCACGGCGCAGATGAAGCAAAAGGGGGCGCTGAAGATCGCGCACAAGCCGGCCCCCAAAGTGCAGGCGACGCTGCAAACCGTTTACGAAAACGACTACCAATTGCCCGAACCGTGGGCGTCCCGATTTCCGCGGCGCTGGGGGTCGGGCTCCGATTCTCGCCCGGAAGCCTGGAGCGTCGATCGCGACGGCAAGACCTTTCACTACGACGGTCAAAGCGACCAGGACGAGTGGCTGGGTTATCAGCATCTGGTCCCCACGGCGGAGGACTGGCGGGCGGCGGTCGAGGCCAAGTCGCCCGAACGGCCGGCGCCCGTCGACGCGAAGTTGATTACCGATTTTTACGCCTACAATACCGGTCGTCCGGCTAGATTCATCAACGAGGATCCGCTCGAAGGCAACTGGGTCGGCGATTTATCGCTGGCTTGCCGCTTGAAGGCCGAAAGCGACGAAGGCGAAGCGCTCTTGGAACTCGTCGAGGGCGGCGTACTCTTCCAGTGCCGCATCAATCTGGCCGGCGGACTGGCGACGTTTTCGATTTCGGCAGATCCCTCGTTCAAGGCTTCGGTCGAAACGCCGGTCCGCGGGCCCGGCGCGCACCATGTCGAGTTCGCCAACGTCAACGACGAGCTGTTTTTGTGGGTCGACGGCAAGTCGCTCGAATTCACGGGCGTCTACGGTCCCCTAGACAATCTGACTCCGCAACAAGACGATCTGGCGCCGGCCCGGCTCGGTTCCCATGGCGCTTCGCTGGAGTTTTCCAGCGTCCGCCTGTCGCGAGACGTCTACTACACCGATATCCACCGCCATCGGCGAGACGGTTCCGCCGCCCCCGGCGACAGCATCCACTGGCGGCAAGACGCCGCCGCGTACTGGCTCGGTCCCGACGAATTCCTAATGCTGGGCGACAACAGCCCGCAGAGCAAAGACAGCCGGATGTGGAGTTCCAGCGAGTATTTCGTGAGCCGCGAGTTGCTGATCGGCAAGGCGCTGTTCATTTATTGGCCGCATGGCCTGGATCATCTGCCGTATACCGATATTTGGTTTCCGCTGTTTCCCAATTTCGGGCGAATGGGCTTCGTCCGCTAGCCCGGATTATTCATCAGCCCATACCAACCCGAAGCGCAAGCGAGGTGGAGCAATCGCCTTACCTCGCTAGCGCTTCGGGTTAGTGTGAAGCGCTTTGTCGAGCATTCTCGGGGCTGATGAATAATCCGGGCTAGCGGCGGCCGAGCCAACGCATTTCGTTCGCCCGCACTTCGTTGGTCAAGGAGGACCTATGAGCAAATCCATTCTCAGCGTACACGGCCTGGTCAAGATCTACGGCCGCCGCCGCGTGGTCGACGGCGTCGATTTCAACGTCGACCAGGGCGAGATCGTCGGCCTGTTGGGTCCTAACGGCGCCGGCAAGACGACCAGCTTTCGCATGGCCTGCGGCATGATCGAGCCCAACGCCGGCCGGGTCGTGCTCAACGGCCTGGACGTCACGCGCTGGCCCATGTATCGCCGCGCCCGCGAAGGCGGCATGGGCTACCTGGCCCAGGAATCGAGCGTGTTCCGCAAGCTCACGGTCGAGAAGAACCTACTGGGCATGATGGAAATGATCGGCATCGATCGCAAGACGCGGCATCGCCGCTGCGACGAACTGCTCGACCAGTTCAATATTGCCCGCTTGCGCAAGTCGCTGGCCATGTCGCTTTCGGGCGGCGAACGCCGCCGCCTGGAAATCGCCCGCTGCCTGGTCTCGAACCCGCGTTTGATCCTGCTCGACGAACCGTTCACCGGCATCGACCCGGTCACGATCGCCAGCATTCAGGAGATCATCCGCGGGCTGCGCGACGCGGGCATCTCGATCTTGATCACCGACCACCAGGTGCGCGAGACGCTGCAGATCACCGATCGCAGCTACGTGATTCGCGCGGGGCAGGTGCTGTGTCACGGGCAACCGCAAGAAGTGCTGGCCAATCCCGAAGCCCGCAAGTATTACTTCGGCGAAGGCATGGAAGTCGGCGGCCTGCCGGGGCCGAATGCGCCGCTGGCGGCGGCTATTCCTCGTCCTGTTCCTTGAGCCCCAGCCGGGTCAGCCAGCGGCCGCGAGGCGGCTTTTTGGACTTCGCGCCGTCGGCCGACGAACCGCCTTCGCCCTGCTCGGCCTGTTGCTGTTGCAGCAGCCGATGGCGTTCTTCGATCTCGGCCCGCTCGCGCGCGATCTTGGCCCGTTGCACCGAGAGGTCGACTTCGGCCTGCCGCAGCTTCTCTTCCCACTCCTTTTGCAGTTGCACCAGCCGTTCGCGTTCGGCGGCGACCATTTCATCTTGGTTCAGCATTTCGGCGATCGCCTGCGCCCCGACGGCCATCTCGCCGATGTTGTTGGACTGCGCGTCGAGCAACTGCTTGAGTTCTTCGATCTCCTGGTCCTTGGCGGCCAGCACGGCGTCGGTTTTGGCGACGACGTCGCGTATCTTGAGGCGTTCGGCGCGGTGCTCTTCGCTCTCGTCTTCTCCGTCTTCTTCGTTGGCTTCCAGGGCGGCCAGCAAGCGGCGCTTTTGCGCCTCCCAATCCATGGCGTCGCCGGCGCCGCTCGGCGCCGCGGGGGCCGCGCCGCCGGCGGCAAGGCGTTTTTCCAATTCGGCGCTCTTCTTTTTCGCCTCGCGCACGTCGTCCATGGCCAGTTGATAGCGGCGCTGCATGTCGGCCAATTCTTGGGCCAGCTTGGCCTCGCCCTCCGTGCTCGGCGCTTGCCGTTGGGCCTCGGCCAGGCGCGCCTCGGTTTCGGCCAACTGCAGAGCCAGCCGATCGCGCTGGGCGGCGAGCTGGGCGAGTTGCGGCCCGGCCTCGATCTCCGCCGGCCGGTCCGCCAGTTGCCGCTCTAGTTCGGCGTTGCGCTCGCGCAATCCGTTCAGTTCTGCCGCTGCTTGCTCGAGCGCATTGCAGCGTTCGCGAAGTTCGTTCGGCTCTGCGGTTTTCTGTTCTAGCGCATTGCAGTGCTCGCGAAGCTCGTTCAGCTCTGCGGTTTTCTGTTCTAGCGCGTTGCAGCGTTCGCGAAGCTCGTTCAGCTCTGCGGTTTCTTGTTCTAGCGCGTTGCAGCGTTCGCCGAGTTCGGTCGAGTGCCGCTCCAATTCGCCGCAATGCTCCCGCAGCGACTCGAATTCAGCAAGCTGCTCCTCCAAGTCCGCACGGCGCTGGCGGAACTCGGCCAGTTCCGCCGCCAGGGCGCCCGTCTCGCCCAAGCGATCCTGCGCGCGCTCGATGTCGAGCCGTTGCTGCTCGAACTCCTGTTTCGTTTTCTCTCGCTGCTCTTTCAACTCCTGAGCGATGCGGCGCCGCTGGAGCTTCGTGCGAGACTTCTCGTCTTCGGTCGCCTCGAGCTGGCGATCCAGATCGGCCAGCTTCTCTTGCGCCCGTTGCCGCTGATGGGCCAGTTCCTCGACGTCGCTCTCGTAATTGCGGCGCTGTTCGGCGAAGCTCCGTTCGTCGAGCTTGAGCTTCGCTTGAGCGGCTTCGAGCTGCTCGCGGCTCGCGGCTAGCGCCGCTTGCTCGTCGGCCAACGCCCGGCGAGTGCGGGCCAATCCTTCAGAAACCTGCGAGAACTGCCCGGCGAATTCCGTTTCGAACTGGCCGATCTGGCGACGATGGCCGCTGGAAAACTCCAGCACCCGTTCGCGCTGAGCGGCAAGCGTGCGGACGAACTCTTCGCTCCAGCGGGCGTCGTTGAGGCTCGGCGTCGACATATCTTCCATGGATCGTCAGCTCGACGGCGTTCGCGGGGCGCAAACCGGCAGCTTCGCAGGCGCCGCCCTGGGCGCCGGGCGACGCGCCGAGAAAAACCAACACGGGATTTCTATATTCCTATAGGACACGCTCTCGCGACGGTCAAAGCGGGCGTCGAAGTGACGCCGGTTGTGCCGGCCGTAGCGGACGATCGGGCGGCGCCGGCGGGAGTCTCTTTTACCTAGCCCAGGCGTTTACGCCTGGGACCGGCGGACGTTCTACCCCCGGTCTGATCCGCCCCGTGTGGCAGGCGCCTCTCGGGCCGCGTCGCGGCCCGAGAGGCGCCTGCCGGAGGAAAACGGTTGGATTTGCGGCGCGGATTCCCAGGCATAAATGCCTGGGCTACGTAAAATTCCTGCTGGCCGAGCCTTCGAGTAAAAGATGTAAAAATGTTTACCCGCCGCCCTCAGAGCACGCCCGGATTGATGACGTTCTCGGGAACCCCGCCGTTGAGCCGCTTCACGACCTGCTCGGAGACGCGGCGCCGCAGTTCGGTCACCGCTTCCCGCGAGAAGAACGCCGCGTGCGGGGTGACGATCACGCGCGGATCGTTGAACGGCGGCCGGCTCAAGTCGGGCGGCTCTTGCTGCTGCACGTCGAGCCCGGCGCCGGCCAGCCGCCCGGCCGAAAGCGCTTCGGCCAGGGCCGCTTCGTCGACCAGCGCCCCGCGCGAGGTGTTGATCAAATACGCGCTCGGCTTCATGCGGGCCAACTGCGCAGCGCCGATCAAATGCCGCGTCTCGGGCGTGCTCGGCGCGTGCAGCGAAACGTAATCGCTCTCGGCGAGCAAGGCATCGAGATCGCGCCATGCGACGCCCGGCGGAGCGGTTGCCTGGCGGCGGCTGGTCGCAATCACGCGGAAGCCGAACGCCGAGGCCTTGGCCGCCACCAGCCGGCCGATATTGCCCAGCCCGATGATGCCCAGCGTTTGTCCTTCGAGCCGCCGCAGTTCCGGCCCGGCGCCCAGTGCGTAGCGGCCCGCCTTCGTTTCGAGATGATAAAAGGCCGTTTTGCGGCCCAGCGAAAGCGCCAGCGCCAGCGTGTGCTCGGCGACTTCGATCAGGCAATAGTCGGGGATGTTCGTTACCACGATGCCTTGCCGCGTGGCGAACGCGACGTCGATATTGTCGAGCCCGATTCCCAGCCGCGACACGATCCGGCACTTCGGCGCGGCGGCGATCACCGCCTCGGGGACCTTGGCCCAGTTGGTCATGATCGCGTCGACGTCGGCGGCCAATTTGGACAGCGTCTCGACATCGCCCTGCGGGGCGACGACGAGCTCGGCGTCGCCAGCGGCAAGGATTTCGCGTTCGATGTCGAGATTGGGCCAGGCGTAATCGGTGAGCAGAACTTTGAAGCGGGGCATGATCTTCCGGGGTTGCAAGGGAGCGTTGCTTTCTACACCAACCCGAAGCGCTAGCGAGGCTGCTCACGCGCAGCCTTCCGCCAGCGCGTCATGATCCTCGCTGGCGCTTCGGGTTAGTGTGGCCGAGCCACACAATGCAGACGCCGTGGCGTCGTGGGTGCGTTGTTGGACGGAGTGCAATATCCTATCATGGCGTCGCGGCATTGCCCACGCGTCTCGTTTTCTCGACTTTTTCCCGCGTTTTCGATTTTTCTCATGCACGACCCCCGCTTGAACCGCCTAGCCGAAATTCTCATCGATCATAGTTGCCAATTGCAAGCCGGCGAAAAGGTGCTGATCGAAGCCTACGACCTGCCCGACGCGCAGCTCGTCAGCCGCTTGATCGAACTGGCCGCCGAGCGCGGCGCCCATCCGCTGGTGACGTGGAAGAGCAACACTGTGTTGCGGGCCTTGTATCGCTTCGGCAACGAAACGAACCTGGGCCTGGCGGGCGATTTCGAAAAGGCGCGGATGCACGAGATGAACGCCTATATCGGCATCCGCGGCGCGGCCAATTCCAGCGAATTCGCCGACGTGCCGATCGAGCAGATGGACCTTTACCAGCGGCTCTGGTGGCAGCCGGTTCACGGCCAGGTCCGCGTGCCGCACACGCGGTGGGTGGTGCTGCGCTACCCGACCGACTCGATGGCCCAGGCCGCCAACATGAGCAGCGAGGCGTTCGACGACTTTTATTACGATGTCTGCACGGCCGACTATGCCCGGATGGCCCGCGACCAGGAGCCGCTCGTGAAGCGAATGCTGGCCGCCGACCGCGTGCGGCTGGTCGGCCCGGGGACCGACCTGGCGTTTTCCATTCGCGGCATGAACGTGCGGCCCTGCCACGGCCAGCGAAACATTCCCGACGGCGAAGTCTTCACCGCGCCGATCCGCGACAGCCTCAACGGCACGATCCGCTACAACGCCCCTTCGCGCTATCAAGGCATCGTGTTTCGCGACGTCGAGTTCGAGTTCCACGAGGGCAAGATCGTGCGGGCCGCGTGCTCGGGCGAAACCGAGAAGCTCAACCAGGTGCTCGACAGCGACGAGGGCGCCCGCTACATCGGCGAGTGGTCGATCGGCTGCAACAACCGCATTCGCCAACCGATGCTCGACACGCTGTTCGACGAAAAGATCGGCGGCTCGATCCATCTCACGCCCGGCAGCGCCTACGACGAGTGCGACAACGGCAACCGCAGCCGCGTCCACTGGGATCTCGTGCTGATCCAAACGCCCGAGTGGGGCGGCGGGCAGATCTGGTTCGACGATGTGCTGATTCGCGAGGACGGGCGGTTCTTGCCGGACGATTTGCAAGGGCTGAACGCAGGGCTGGGGTGAGTGCGAAACGCGGAGTGCGGAGCAAATAAACTCCCTCTCCCTCTGGGAGAGGGCCGGGGTGAGGGCGAACGGCAATGGAAGAATTGAACCGCGTTATCATCTCAAGTGAGAGTCCGGACAAGTTCTTCGACGTGGCGGCTGAAGTCGTACGGGAATTTCCGCCTGACGTTAGACAGCGATTCCTGCGGATGTGGGGATTTTATACGCATTTTCTCGGCCTGGATGGAGCGTTTGAGCGCCTCAATAATCGAACGGTGTCCACGATGCTCGCAGAGTTCGAAAAACTCGAAAAACCTAAGCCGCTCGTTTCGGGCGAGCGCGATGGACTGCGATTTGCCTTATATGAGGCGCCCAATCCGGCTGCCGAGAAAGAATCGGATTCTGGCGGAAAGTCAAGTTGATTCGCGCCTGCTTCGCCGGGCAGCCTAAGGACATTGCAGCGGCGAGAGCAAGCGGAACGTAGTACTGCCCTCACCCTAACCCTCTCCCAAAGGGAGAGGGAACGACGATATCTGCAATCTTGGACTTTGGACTTTGGACTCCCTCCCCATGCCCACCTTCGTCACCCACCTGGAAAGCGCCCTCGACGGAACCCAACTCCCGGCCGATCGCGTCCAAACGCTCCACCGCGATCGGCCGCTGTGGGTGCGATACGACCTCGACGCGGTCGGCCGCGAGATGACCAAACAGAAAGTCGCCAGCCGGCCGCCGACGATGTGGCGTTATCGCGAGCTGCTGCCGCCGGTCGACGACGCCTCGATCGTCACGCTCGGCGAAGGCATGAGCCCGATCCTGCCTTGCCCGCGATTGGGCGCCGAGTTCAAGCTGCCCGACGTCTGGATCAAGGACGAATCGCAACTGCCGACCGGCAGTTTCAAGAGCCGCGGCCTGGGGATGGCGATCACGATGGCCAAGCAGTTCGGCATCCGCCGCGTGGCGATTCCGACCGCGGGCAATGCCGGCGGCGCGATGGCGGCCTACGCGGCTCGGGCCGGCATGGAAGCCTATGTGTTCATGCCCGCCGACACGCCGGCCATCAACCAGTACGAGTGCCATCTGGCCGGCGCCAAGACGTTTCTGGTCAACGGGCTGATCACCGACTGCGGTCGCATCGTGCGCGAAGGCCGCCAGCCGCTCGGCTGGTTCGATCTTTCGACGCTCAAGGAGCCGTACCGCATCGAGGGCAAAAAGACGATGGGCCTGGAACTGGCCGAGCAGTTCGACTGGCGGCTGCCCGACGTCGTGCTCTACCCGACCGGCGGCGGCACCGGGCTGATCGGCATGTGGAAGGCGTTCGACGAACTGGCCCGGCTCGGCTGGCTGGCCGACGAGCGGCGCCCGCGGATGGTCGCGGTGCAATCGACCGGCTGCGCGCCGATCGTGCGCGCCTTCGAAGCTGGCGAGCGGTTCGCCGACCCGTTCGCCGGCGCCGCGACGATCGCCAGCGGCATTCGCGTGCCGGCGGCCGTCGGCGACTTCATGATTCTCGATGCCGTTCGCGCCAGCGGCGGGCTGGCGCTAGCCGTCGCCGAAGAGCGGATTCGCGACTGGATGCGCGTTGCCGCGCGGCTCGAAGGCATTTCCATTTGTCCCGAAGCCGCCGCCTGCATCGGCGCCCTCGAACAGCTCGCCTCCACCGGCTGGATCAAGCCCCACGAGCGCATCATCGTCTTCAACACCGGCGCCGCCCAGAAATATCCCGAAGCGATGGCGGTCGAGTTGCCAAGGATTGATAAGGAGAAGGCGGTGGATTGGGAGGCGATTGCGGGGTGTTGATGACGAGGCTCCCTCATCTCCCTTAATTGCCCGGACATTGAAAGCATGGTAATGCCCAATGAACATCCTTGCGACGTTGGTAGACAATCGGTTCCGGCGTACGGATCCCACGAACCATCCATTTCAGTTTCTCGATTTGGTGTTCTGGGGACGAAATAGGCGTTATGTCGGATTCGTGCTTGGCGAAGATGTTGTGGTTGTCGATTACAAATTCTGCACTTCGTTCCGCCTAAAGGTATGCAACATTCTCACAATACCGCATGTGATCGATGTCTATGCATGTCAGAAAGTAGTCTATGACCAAGCCTACATCGAGTCCTACCTGCGCGAGAATAAAGACAACCCTTACGGAGTGTGGAATATTCTACGGACGGCGCCAAAAGTGACTAATTCAGACGCCCCGTTTGAGTTGACGCAATTCCCTCCATTGCTCCGGTGGACCGACACGGGCCAACGAAGAGCCGATATCGATAAAATGTATGATCTGGCTCGACCCGGCGACGTCGTTTTCACGTATGATCGTGCGTCCGGGCTCGCCCGTCTAATTCGTGACGCTGACAAGGGCATGTGGTCGCACTGTGCGACGGTTTTGAGCGATAAGGCGTTGGGGGAGGCCACGACGTCCGGCGTTGTCAGATCCGATTTTCATCGGCTCGGCGCCCCAAACCTTGATGTTGGACTTTACCGTTGCCAACAGGAGCTAACCGATGAGGAGGCTAGAACGGTGACGGCGTATGCCGAAGCCCATATTGGGGCTCAAGGTTACCCCTGGAGAAGAGTGATTCGCATCTACTTGCAGAAGCGATTTGGCATCCCATACAGAAGAGGACCAAGCGAGTTTACACCCGCAGACCTGATGTATTTAAATACCTTACGGCTTGTGTGTTATGCGTAGCTCATAGCACGTCGTAACGTATGCAACTCTTCCCGAACGCTATAGTAAAAGGCGGCAAGCCCAGGAGCGAAGCGTGGCGCGCAAGGCCGAAATCAAAAGCCTGTTTTACATCACCCACGTCGAGAACGTGCCTTCGATGCTGAAGAACGGCATCTTGTCGCATGGACTGGTCGACGCTCAGAACGTGCCGTTCACGCCGATTTACGACCAGGCGATCGTGAGCAACCGGAAGGACAAAGCGACCCCTGAGCGAGCGAGCTTGTGGGACTACGCCAACCTCTACTTCCAGCCGCGCAACCCGATGATGTATCGGGTCGTTCATGAGAAAGCGGCGAAAGACCTGGCCGTGGTCGGCGTCAAGCCGAGCGTGTTGCAGTTGCCGCAGGTGATGGTGACCGACGGCAACGCGGCGAGCAATCCCACGCAATTCTTCAAGGCCGCCGAGGGCTTAAAGGCGATCGAAGCCCAATGGCGCGTCGTACAAGCCGAGTATTGGAACGAACTGGACGGCTCGAAGCGCAAGATCATGGCCGAGTGTCTCGTTCCCGACCGGATTCCGCCCGAATACGTTCACACGATCTTCGTTGCAGACCACGACACAAAGAAGCGGGTCGAAGGGCTGATCCGCTCGTACGCGATTCCCGTCATCCCAGAGCCGAACTTCTTCTTCAAGCCCTTCTTTCGGGCGCGGATCGGCGAAAACATCTCGCTGATCGAAGGGGACATGTTCTTTTCTGGAATGCAGACCCTCACGGTGAGCGTGAACCTGCAAGGCATCATGGGCAAGGGCTTGGCATCGCGGGCGAAGTACCAGTTCCCAGACGTCTATGTCTACTATCAAGACTGCTGCCGCTCGAAGCGAGTGACGGCAGCCAAGCCGTGCATCTACAAGCGCGAAGCTTCGCTCGATCAGGAGTTGGCCGACTTAACGACTCCGCTAGAAACATCGAATGCCGTCAAATGGTTCATGCTCTTTGCCACGAAGCGAAAGTGGCGAGAGAATTCTCGCATGGACGATATCGAGGGCGGGCTTGCGTGGTTCCGCGATCACTTCCGCGATGAAGGAGTGCTCTCCGTCGCGCTTCCAGCGTTAGGGTGTGGCCTGGGGGGGCTCGATTGGGGCGATGTGGGGCCGTTGATGTGCAAGTACCTGCATGGCATCGGCATCGACGTGGCCATCTACCTGCCTCGCGAACGCGCCATCGACCCAAAGCTCCACTCCGAGAAATACCTGCTGCAACAACGCTGATCTCCACAGCCAACATATAAAAGCGATTGCTGCTAAACTGGCTCCGTCATCCGTGCCATCCGTGGTTCATTCGCCGGCCGAAGAGCCGACCACGGATTACACCGATTTCACGGGTCGGAGCAGACGAATTCCGATCGAATGCCGGCTAGTTCGAGAGGTTTTCCGGTGGCAACCGATCCTGGGCGGCGAGCGGAAAAGGTTCCAGGAACCCGGCTGCTTTTCTCGGCGTTTTCACTCATTGGCTTTTTGTTCGGTCGCCTGGAGGCACGTGCGATGGCTAGGCACCGTTGGATGCGGTTCAGCGTCGCGACGTTGTTGTTTGTCGTCTTCTGCTTTGCCGGGTTCTTTGCCGGATATCGGACGGGGGTTCGATTTCTGCAAGATGATGTAAGCATGGATGTCCGCACCTATTCGGTAGATGATTTATTGACAGGAACTGACGAAGAAAGGAGGATGAGCCAAGTCAGGGGAATCATCGCCGAAATCACGGAGACGATCAATCCATCGAACTGGGAAGAAGTTGGCGGCGAGGGGTTTATCGTCACGATGGGCGGTACGGAAAAACCGTTTGGAGCCCCGGACCATCTGAAAGTCGTGGCCCTTGGCAAAGACCAGCAGCAGATCAGAAAGCTGTTGGCCGAACTACGTCGGCGGAAGGAGAGCGAGGGCGACGAGTTCCGTCTTCGCGAGATTGAACTGACGCCCGCCGGCTCTCCACCGCTAGGCGGTACGGGAACATTCTGATTATGTTAGTTCGACTTTCGCGGTTAATGCTCGCTTATTGAAGCGGAAAAGGTTCCGAAGCGGGCTGCGCCATCCGTATTACAAACGTTCTATTTCTCCGCGTCCCGCGAAGATTTATGGGGCGAGTTGGCGGGGGGCGAGCCACGGATGAAACACGGATCGAACACGGATCGGACATGGTGTTTTCCAATTCGGCTCCTCACCGGCTCCTCACCGGCGTCTCACTTGCCAACGCCACGTTTATTTGCCCGGCAATGCCTTGGAAAACGCAACCCCAACCCTGCTAAGGGGCGATAAAACCACTCATAGATTCTGCGGAAGAGCCTCATTCTGCATTTCATCCGTGTTTTATC
>Ga0307372_10000330_pt1 | contig 85033 bp, 72 predicted proteins | sample OX1MG_FD_202533 | JGI IMG/M metagenome (GOLD analysis project Ga0307372, IMG submission 202533) | Soil microbial communities from Risofladan, Vaasa, Finland - OX-1 | ecosystem: Environmental > Terrestrial > Soil > Coastal area > Acid sulfate soil | place: Finland: Risofladan, Vaasa | collected... | reverse complement strand
GATCAGATCGTGGCGGCGCTTGAGCTGCACGTCGATCTGGCGCCACGCGTTATCGACCTGGTTGCGCAGGCTGACCAGCGAGTTGTACGCCGACGCGATCCATCCGGCGATCGCCAGGACGATTAGCAGAATCACCACTGAGGTCATTGCGTCTGCTTCCTTGCGGGCGACAGCCGCTACCGTGGTGGCTTCGCCGGCGCGCGCGCTACGCGGCCGCGCGGGATGCGACGGCGGCGGCGCGATGCGCGCGCCGCCGTCATAGGTTGATTCCCGGGTTAGTTCTCGAAATTAATCTTCACTTTGACCGGCTTGGTCTCTGGGCGTTTGGGCACCGTCACCGACAGCACGCCGTCCTTGTACGCGGCGCGAATTCCGTCGTGGCTCGCGTCTTCGGGAAGCTCGAACGCCCGATGCAGCTTACCGTATGCGCGCTCGGAAACGCGAATCGCCGCCTCTTTGGACCATTCGGGGCGGGTGCGCTCCGCTTCGACGACGAGCGCGCCGTCCTCGATCCGCACGTCCGCCGAATCGGGCTTGAGACCCGGCATTTCGAAGTGAAAATGATAGCCCTCGGCATCCTCGACCACGTCGGCGCGAGGCGCCAGGCCGCGCTCGCCGCCGCGATCGAGCTCACGGAACAGGCGATCCCATCCGCCGTAGAGCAAGCCGTTGGGCGCGAATCCATTGGTCATCATGACTTCCATGTGAAACCTCCTGCCGGCATCGAATGCCGGACCACGATGTTATTTTCGGGCGCGACCGGGTGCGGCCAAGTGACTAGCTAACCATCAAGCCAGCGCCACCGCTTTGCCGCGCCTGCCACGTTCAAGAACGTAAGTACGAAGTCGCATTCGTCAAGATGGCTCGGCGGGGAAGGCGGCTATTTCAGTGGATATATCGATCGGAGGCCGACTACTTGTCGGAAATACCGCCTGCGCTTACCGATTCGATTTCGGCGGCGAACCGCCGCGCCATCGAATGGTCGCCCAGCTCTTCGGCCAGTGCGCGGCCTTCCTTCAGTGCCGCGACGGCGCGCGCTATGTTGCCCTTGCCGAGGAAGGCTCCGGCCTTGCGAAACGCGCGGGCGTATAGCTGTCCTTTTTCGGCGGCATCCATGGCCAAAGTATCAAGCGACGAAACCGTTGACGCAATCCTTGGCGGCGCGATTCAACTTGCGCAGCCGCGCCGCGGCTATCGCTTCTCGATCGAGGCGATCCTGCTCGCGCGCTTCGCGACCGCACGGCCGCGCGATCGCGTGCTCGACCTGGGAGCAGGATGCGGCATTATCGCAATCACGCTCGCCCGGCTGCACGGTATTATCCAGGTCTGCGCGCTCGAGCTTCAGCCCGCCATGGCGGCGCTCGCGGCGCATAACGCCGCGCTCAATAATCTGCCCAACTTGCGCGTGATTTGCGCCGACCTGCGCGGCCGGAAGATCGCGGGAATCGCGCCGGCGAGTTTCGATCTGGTCGTCGCCAATCCTCCTTTTCACGCGCTCCACGCCGGGCGCGACAGCCCCGACCCCGCGCGCCGAATCGCGCGCGGCGAAAGTGCGGCGTCGATCGCCGACTTCGCCGCGGCCGCGCGCCGCTACGCCCGCGGCGGCGCGCGCGTGGCGTTTGTGTTTGCCGCGTCGCGCTCGGCCGAGCTTATCGCCACGATGCGCTCGAACGCGCTCGAGCCCAAGCGCCTCAGGTTCGTGCATCCGCGCGCCGAGCTTGCCGCCTCGGCCGTGATGATCGAGGCGCGCGCCGGCGGCGGCGCGGAAGTGATCGTCGAGCCGCCGCTGATCCTCCACGGCCATGCGGGCCGCTATACCGACGACGCTCGCGCGATGCTCGAAGTGGTTTGACCGCGCGCGCGGGTGAGAATGCTTAGTTCGCGATCTTCGTGATGTGCGGACCAGGTGCGGCGCTATGCTTCCGACAGAAACTCGACCGCCATCCGCGCCACGGTGTCCGGCTGTTCCATCGGAACAAAATGACCGGCGCCGGCGACCTTGACGACCCGCCCGTGCTTGAGTTCCGCCGCGACCCGGCCGGCGAGCGAAACGCCCAGTGAATCGCCGCGTTCGCCGAACAGGATCAGCATCGGAGTATCCGCGCGCAAAATCCTCCCGAGCCCGTCGAAGTCGCGCGAGGATCGGTAGATCTGCGCCTCGATTTCAGGCGTGCACTTGAGCGCGCGTTTACCGTCGGGCGCCGCGCGCGTGCCGAACTCGCAGTAATCGCGCAAGATATCGCGCCGCCATGTGTCGTACGGCGGCTTGTGCTCGAAGCTCGCGTACATCGCCTCGACGCTGTCGAAGACCCGGCGCCGCTTGAGCGTGCGCTCGATGAACGGATTGCGCCATCCCAGCTCCGGCGCGGCCGGCGACTCGAAGATCACCGGCTCGGCCAAAACCGCGCGAGTGATTAGCCCGGGACGCTCGGCGGCGAGCGAGCCGATTGCGGTCGCGCCCGAGGAATGGCCAAACGCGCGTGCCGATGCCCATCCCATCGCGTCGATGAACCCGCCCAGGTCGTCCATCGTCCGCGCCCAGTTGTGGTCTTCGAGTTTCGCGGCCGCGTCGCTGTCGCCGTGGCCGCGCTGATCGAGCGTATAGCAGCGTCCGACCTCGCGCAGCGCCTCGGCGAATGAACGATACATCCGCCCGAAGAATCCGGTCGCGTGCACAATGACTATTGGGTCGCCGGCACCACCCCAATCCAGGTAATGGAGCGTGACCCCATGGACCTTTATAAAACCGTCTTTCGGCTCGGCGATACTCATGTCGGCGTGATCATATGCGAGCGGATATGAAGATGAAAACGGCCGCGCGAGCTAATCACCCGGCTTGGCTTTGATACTCGGCGCGGCTTCGGAAGCGGCCTTCGGCGGCGTCGCGAGGAGATCGGCCAGCGTCATCGGCTCGAGCACCCGCATCTGCGCGCCTGCGATCTGGCGCATCACGGTGGCGATTCTGGTGTCGGCATGCATCGCGTTGTCGCCGCCGATCACGGCGCCGAGCGCGTCGGAGAGCCGAATCGAGCCTGGCGCGCGCACCAGGTGCAGCCCGGCGCCCGCTCTGGAGCCATCGGTGGCCGGCGCCTCGACGACGAATCCTCCCGACTCGAGCCCCGCGAGGATCGGCTCCAGCACCGCGGGCCGCAGTCCCAGTTGATGCGCCAGGTCTTCGCTGCGCAGCACCGGTCCGGCGCCGGTCTGCTGATCGGCGAGGCGCACGAGCACGTGCAGCGCCGCGGCGAACGGAAAATCGGGCGACTCGGGATGCATCGGCGCGTAATCGACGCCGCGCTGCGCCGCCGCGGTGATCTCAGCGCCGAACAGGATTATCGCCCACGCCATGTAAATCCAGACGAGGAAGATCGGCACGGTCGCGAGCGCGCCATAGATCGCCTTGTAGTTGGCCGCGCCGACCTGAAAACGGATGTAACCCCATTGCGCGAACTGAAACAGGACCGCGGCGATCAGCGAGCCGAGCAGCGCCGGTCCGGGCCGGACCTTGGTGAATGGAAAAAAAGTGTACAGAAAGTAGAATGCGCCCCACACAAACAGATACGGCGTAAGTCCGGACAGAAATGGAAACGCGGACACCCGCACCGATAGCGTCGCGGTCACGGCCAGCGCCGCCGCGATCATCAGCGGCACCGTGAACAACACGCTCAGATAATCCGAGAACTTGCGCAAATAGCCGCGGCTTTTCGAGACCCGGAAAATCGCGTTGAAGGCCTGCTCGATGTTTCCGAGCGTCGAGATGACCGTGAACACCAAGAACGCCGCTCCCGCGGTGCCCAGCGCCGCCGCGTTGACGTTCTGCACGTAGCTCATCAACTGGTCCGCGGTGCCCGACGATCCGAGCGCGAGGTACTTGTCGATCAGCGGCCGCATCTGGTTGGCGGCGCCGAGTCCCTTGAGCGCGGAAAATCCCAGCGCCAGGATCGGGACGATCGATAGCGCCACCGTGTAGGTCAGCGCCGCCGCGCGCAGCAGATCGTTGTTCTCGATGAAGTTTTCGACCGCCGCGTTGACCAGCCGCCATCCGCCGAGCGCGAATTCGCGCCGCGAGGCGCGGGACTGGACATGCGCCGCCGCCGTATCGAACCAGCGCTTGGGTCCGTTGGCATTCATGCGGGAATTTGGCGGCTCGGGCGAAGTTTTCGACCCACGCGTGGATTGTCGCGATCCGGCGTGCGCATAGTCAAGCGCGAATCATCGGCGTTTGCGCCGGCCTCTGGATTACGCTTACCTCCTCGGTCATGGCTCGGCTGGTGGCGCGCGGGAAATATCTATTCGACGCTGAGCGCAAGTTCTTCATGCGCGGTGTTTCGTATGGTCCGTTCGCGCCCAATTCGAGCGGCGAGCGTTACCCCGAACCGGACCGGGTGCGCGCGGATTTCGCGCTGCTGAGCGAGCTGGGCGCGAACCTGGTGCGCTGCTATGTTCCGCCGCCCGGGTGGATGATCGAAGCGGCGGCGAGCGCCGGGCTGCGCCTGATGGTCGGAATACCGTGGCCGTTTCACATGGCGTTTCTCGACTCACCGCGCTTGACGCGCGAAATCCGCGAATCGATTCGCGCCGGCGTCCTCGCGATGCGCCAATATGGCGATGCGATCGCCGCCTACAGCCTCGGCAACGAAGTCCGCTCGGACATCGTTAGATGGCACGGCCCGGCGGCGGTCAGCCGCTTTCTCGCCGAGCTGTATGATCTAGGCAAGCAATCCGACCCCGAGGGACTGTTTACCTACTCGAATTATCCGTCGGCGGAGTATCTCGACCTTGGGTTTCTCGATTTCATTTCGTTCAATGTCTATCTGAATGATGAAACTAACTATCGCCGCTACCTGTCTCATCTGCTCGCCAGCACCGGCGATCGGCCGGTGGTATTGAGCGAGACCGGAATCGACACTATTCGCCACGGCGAGGCGCATCAGGCCGCGACGCTCTCATGGCAGGCGCGCGCGGCGTTCGAGCTCGGCCTGTCGGGATTCATAGTCTTTGCTTTCACCGATGAGTGGCACACCGGCGGCGCGGAGATTACGGACTGGGCCTTTGGCCTTACCACGCGCGCGCGCAAACCGAAGCAGGCGTTCACCGCCGTGGGCGATGTGTTCCGCGGCGCGCTGCCGCCGCCGCTTGCCGCCGCGGCGCGGGTCTCCGTCGTGGTCGCGGCCTACAACGCGGCGGCGACGCTCGGTGCGGCGCTCACCTCGCTGCGCGAGCAGAACTATCCCGATTACGAAACTATAGTCGTCGATGACGGATCATCCGATACAACCGCCGCCGTCGCCGCGCAGCCCGGGGTTCGCGTCGTGCGTGTGGACCATCGCGGACTCGGCGCGGCGCGCAATGCGGGAATCGACGCCGCGGACGGCGAGATCATAGCGTTTCTCGACGCCGACGCGCGCGCCGATCGCGACTGGCTATACCATCTGGCCGCTGCCATCACGCATCGCGGCGCGGCGGCGGCCGGCGGCCCGAACTTCGCCCCCGAGCCCGCGCACGCGCACGCGGCCGCGATGGCGTTGGCTCCTGGATTGCCGCGCGAGGTGCGCGCCGGGGACGATCGGCTGGCGCAGCTATGCGGCTGCAACATGGCGATCACGCGCTCCGCGCTGCGCGCGATTGGAGGATTCGATGCCATGTTCACCGCCGCGGGCGACGATGTGGATCTCTCGTGGCGGCTCGCCGACCGCCGCGAGATACTGGCCTCCGCGCCTGGCGCGGTGGTTATGCATCAGCGCCGCGCAACCCTGGCCGCGTACCTGGCGCAGCAGCGCGGTTACGGACGCGGCGAGGGGATGCTCTATCGCGCGTATCCGAATCGGGCCGGCGGGGGTTTTGGGATGTATGCCCCTGCAACGTGGCTCAGCTCGATGTTCGGCGGCGCGCGAATCTATCACGGCGCGTTCGGCCGCGGACTCTTTCAGTCGATCTACCCCGACGGCTCGCTCGGTCTGCTCGCGCAGACCGCTCTTTCAATCCAGTGGGTCGGCAGCGCCGCGATCCTGATCGCGCTTGGCTGGTTCATCCGTCCGTTTGGCGTGATTGGCGCGATCGAAATCGGCTGCTCGATTAGCGTCGCCGCAACTGCCGCGGCGCGAGCGCCGATACCGCCGCGCTTTCGCGGCCCGTCGGCGCGGCTGCGGCTCTGGGTGCTCAATTTTTCGGGGCCGCTCGTGCGCAGCGCCGCGCGCGAGCGGATTAAGTGGAGCCTCGCGGCCGAATCCGGGCCGCCGCGCGCTTTAGGAGCCCTGGCTGGAACGATTGTGTTCGCACCCGCGCGTGGTGACGCGGTCCACACGGTCGATCCGGCCGCGGTACTTTCCGCGATGCGCAGTGCGCTCATTCGCCGCGGCGTCGCGGTCGCGGTGACCGACGGATTCCAGGCTTATGATCTACAAGCTATTGTGCCGCCGATGATTCGCGCGCCGTTCAATGCGCTCCGCCAAGAACATGGGCGCGTTGCCCTGCGATGGCGGATCACCGCGCGGCCCAGCGCCGCGCTCGGTGCGATCGCCGGTGCGTTCGTGGTACCGCTCGCGGCGGGATACTCGCTCGGCGCGTCACTTACGATGACGGCGCTCGCGGCGCTCGGGATCGGAGGATTCGCGCTTGGGCGGGCGCGCCGCATCGCGGCGCTGATCATCGCCGCCGGAAATGATGCCGCCGCGGCGCTGGATCTGACGCTCGGCGACTCCGGCGCCGACGCGCGCGAAGGCGCCGCCTGATGGGCTCGCTCGCACTGTACGCTCAAGTGCTGCGCAGGATGCGCCCGTATCTCGGGCGGCTCTGCGTCGCGGTGATCGGCGTGATGGTGGCGTCGTCGGCCGAGGTGCTGAAGCCGTGGCCGCTCAAGCTGGTAATCGACAACGTGCTGGGCGGCGCGCCGCTGCGCAATCGCTTGATTGCGTCGATGCCGCGCGGCGAGCTATTGGCCTGGGCCTGCGCCGCGCTGGTCGTAATCTACGCGCTGTCGGGAATCGTGAGCGTGGTGAACAACTACCTGACGATTTCGATTGGGCAAGCGATGGTCAACGATCTGCGCGCGCGCCTGTTCGACCATCTGCAGCGGCTATCGATGTCGTTTCATCGCCGCCGCGAAATCGGCGACCTGATGGTGCGCATCGCGTACGACACGTTCTCGGTCCAGGCGATTGCGATGAACGGCTTTTTCCCGGTCCTTGCATCAATCGTGCTGCTCGGCGGGATGTTCGCGGTGATGGTCAGGATGGACGCCGAGCTGACGATGGTCGCGCTGGCGGTGGTGCCGCCGCTGTTCATGCTGATCATGTCAACGAGCGGCCGTATCGACCGTCTGGCCAGTGCCTCGCGGGAGAAAGAAAGCCGGATGTACACGGTCGCGCATCGCGCGCTGTCCGCCGTTGGCGTGGTGCAGGCATTCACGCGCGAAGCGAGTTCGCAGCGTGAATTCGTTGGCGCCAGCGCCGCGAGCCTGGGCGAAAACCTTCGCCTCTACACCTTCCAGACGCTCTACTCGGGCGGCGTCAACGTGATGATCGCGGCGGGCACCGCTTGCGTGATCTATCTGGGTGCGCGCCACGTGCAGAGCGGGCGCCTCACCCTCGGCGATCTGATTGTCTTCACAACTTACCTCGCGTCGCTCTACGCGCCGGTCAATCAGATCTTCCAGACCTACGGCCAGGTCGAAGGCGCCAAGGCGGGGCTCAGGCGATGCCTTGAACTGATGGCGATCGACCCGGAAATCAAGGACCGGCCTGACGCGCGGGCGCTCGGCCGGGTGCAGGGCGAAATTGATTTCGACAACATCGTGTTCGGGTACGAGCCGGGACGGCCGGTCCTGAACGGAGTCAGCATCGGTGCGCGACCCGGAGAGAAGATCGCGATCGTGGGACCGAGCGGCGCGGGGAAGACCACGATGGCGTTGCTGTTGGCGCGGTTCTATGATCCGCAGTCCGGCGCGATTCGAATCGATGGCGTGGACCTGCGCGCGGCGACGCTCGAGTCGCTGCGGCGCAATATCGCGATGGTGATGCAGCCGCCGCTGCTGCTGGGCGCAACGCTCCGGCTCAATCTAGGGTTCGGAAATCCAGGGGTAACCGAGACCGCGATATTGCGCGCGGCCGCGATGGCGCGGCTCGACCCCGTAATCGCCAAGCTTCCGCGCGGGCTTGACGAGACGGTCGGCGCTGGCGGCCATTCTCTGTCGGAAGGCGAGGCCCAGCGCGTAGCGATCGCCCGCGCGCTGGTCAAAGACGCGCCGATTCTGATCATGGATGAGCCGACCAGCGCGCTCGACACGGAGACCGAAGCGCTGGTGCTGGCGGCGGTCGAAGAAGCGATGCGCGGGCGGACCACAGTGGTGATCGCGCATCGGCTTTCAACGATCCAGAACGCCGACCGCATTGTGGTGCTGCGCGACGGCGTGATCCAGGAATCCGGGACCTTCGCGGAGTTGCGCGCGCGCGGCGGATTCTTCAATCATCTATACGACATACAGGCGTGGAGCGGCCCCGCGGCCGGCGGTGCGCGCGGCTAAGCGAGCATGCGCGCGAGAGGAATTGAGATGCTGACAATAGGACTGACGGGTGGAATCGGTTCGGGCAAAAGCACGGTCGCGAAAATTCTCGCGGAACTCGGCGCGCCGAGCCTCGACGCGGACCGGGTCGGACACGCGATCTACGCGCCCGGCGGCCCCGCGTACCAGGACGTGGTGGCGGCGTTCGGCAAAGAGATCCTGGCGCCCGACGGCGCCGTCGATCGCAAGAAGCTTGGACCGATCGTATTCGGCGACCCGGCTCAGCTAAAACGGCTCAACGCGATCGTGCATCCGAAAATGCTGGCCGAGATGCGCGCGATGGTGGCCGCGATGCGCTCGCGCGGCGAATCCAAACCGATCGTGGTCGAGGCCGCGATTCTGGTCGAGGCCAACTGGATGCCGATGTTCGACGAAATCTGGCTCGTCACCGCCGCGCGCCAGCGCGTGCTCGAGCGGGTCGAACGCGACCGCGGGATGGCGCGCGAGCAGGCCGAGGCGCGGATCCGCGCCCAACTCTCGGACGAGCAGCGAATTCCCTACGCGAGCCTGGTGATCAAGAACGACGGCACCCTCGAGGAGCTGCGCGCCGAAGTCGAACGCGCATGGCGCGGCGCGCTCGCGCGCAATCTCTAATTGACCAGCGCCGCCGCGGCCGCCATCACGACCAGCTCCGCGATCGCGCTCGCGCCCGCAAGCGTGTAGCCCGCCACCCCCCCGAGACGGCGGCTGAAAGCCAGCCGCATCAGCAGCACCGCGCCCGCGAAGACCACCACCACGATCAGGCCGACATTCTGGTACAGCGTCGTGACCAGGCCGAGCGCGATGACGCTTGCGACCGCGAACTCGCGAAACGTCACCGGGATTTCATAGGGCAGCCCAAGACCCCAGCGCTCGAGTGGCCGGAGCCCGTAGGCGACCGGCACGATCGTGAAGCGGCCGAGCATCTGCGCCATCACGATTGCGCTTGCGCGTCCGGCGGGCGAGGCGATCCGCGCGAGCATCATGGCTTCCAGGGCGAATGCACCGAGCGCCACGATCGCGCCGAGCGGTCCGATTCGCGCAAGGCCGGTCGGGCCTACCCGCGCACCCTGGCGCAGCGCCTCGGCGGTGTCGGCGATCCCGCGCATCGGCAATCCCAGCATCGCGAGGAATGCGGCCGCGAGCACGGCGAACGAACGAAGGCCCGGCGCGATCACCGGCGCGAGCGCGAGATCGAACAACGCCAGAACGACACCCATCGAGAGTCCGAGCACTGGCGCTAACTCGAGCGCGCGCATGCGATCGTCGGGCGTGCCGCGCGCGGCGTCTTTGAGAATCGGCCACAGCGTGAGCGTAGCCGCGCAGATCACAAGCTCCCGGATTATCGCGTGCGGCGAAAATGCGGGCGGCTGATGCTCGTCATCCATGCGGTCATTGGCGCCGCGCCGGCTCGCAACCGGCGGCGGCGCGCCGCGGGCGCTCAGCGCTTCTCGAACTGCTTGTTGCCGAACAGATTATTCCACGATTCCTGGTCGTGCGGTTGCTGCCGCTCTTGCGCCTGCGCGCGCATCCGCTCGACCACGTCCGCCATCACGGCGAAACCTTTCTGCGTGCCCGGGCGGTTGCGAATCGCCTCGTACCATCGCTTGAGATTCGAATAAGCGTCCAGATCCTGGCCCTGCATCTTGTGCGGCACCAGCCACGGATAGACCGCCATGTCGGCAATCGAATAGTCGCCGGCCAGATACTCGCCCTCGGCCAGGCGTTTATCGATCACGTTGTAAATGCGCGTGGCCTCGTTGGTGTAGCGATCGATCGCGTACTTGAGCTGCTCGGGCGCGTAGCGGCGGAAGTGATGCGCCTGGCCGAGCATCGGTCCGACGGTGCCCATCTGGAACATCAGCCACTCGAGCACGGTGTATTTTCCGCGCGGCTCGGCGGGCAGGAACTTGCCGTGCTTTTCGGCCAGGTAGATCAGAATCGCGCCGGATTCGAAGATCGAGATCGGCTTGCCGCCGGGACCGTCGGAATCGGTCAGCGCGGGCATCTTGTTGTTGGGGCTGATTTTCAGGAATTCCGGTTTGAACTGATCGCCTTTGCCGATATTGACCGGCACGACATTGTACGGGAGCCCAAGCTCCTCAAGCAGCATGGTTATTTTATAGCCGTTGGGCGTAGGCCAGAAATAAACATCGATCATCGGAATTGTCCTCCGGAAATTGAGCGCATCGCTAGTTTCGTAATGCAACTTTGCGCGCGCCGCGCCGCGAACGCAACCGCGCAGCGCGGCCCGGCTAGCTCGGCTCGGCGGCGGCGTCGCCTTTGCGCACGCCCATCAGGTAGGCCTCGATAAACGGGTCGATCGCGCCGTCGAGCACCGCGTCGGTGTTGCCGATCTCGACGCCGGTGCGATGGTCCTTGACGATGCGATAGGGCTGCAGCACGTAGGAGCGGATCTGGCTGCCCCACGCGATTTCTTTTTTGTCCTTGCTGAACTTCTCGAGTTCCTCGCGCTTCTTGCGCTCTTCGAGCTCGAACAGCCGCGCGCGCAAAATCTTCATCGCCATCGCGCGGTTCTTGTGCTGCGAGCGTTCGTTCTGGCAGGTCACGACGATTCCGCTCGGGAGATGCGTCATCCGCACCGCCGAGTCGGTCTTGTTGACGTGCTGTCCGCCGGCGCCCGAGGCGCGATAGGTGTCGATACGCAGATCGGCGGGATTGATGATCACCTCGATCTTGTCGTCAATCGCGGGGAACACGAACACCGACGCGAACGAGGTATGCCGCCGCGCATTCGCGTCGTATGGCGAGATGCGCACCAGGCGATGGATTCCCGCTTCGGCGCGCAGGTAGCCGTATGCGAACTCGCCTTCGACCTCGAAGGTGGCGCTCTTGATGCCGGCGCCTTCGCCGGGCTGCAGGTCGGCGATTTCGGTCTTGAAGCCGCGCCGTTCGGCCCATCGCAGATAGAGCCGCAGGAGCATCTCGGCCCAGTCCTGCGCTTCCATTCCACCGGCGCCCGGATGAATCGAGACGATAGCGCCCAGCCGATCGAACTCGCCGCCGAGCATCACCTCGAACTCGCGCTGGCGCAGTTCCTCGCGCGCGGAGTCAAGCGCCGCCGCCGCCTCGCGCGCGGCCTCGCTGTCTTCCTTGATGTCCTTGCCGCTTTCGGCGGGAGCTTCCTCGGCCGCCATCTCGAGGAACAGGCGTGCCTCTTCGAGGCGTTTTTTCAGGCGCTCGAAACCGGACAGGCGTTCGCGAATCTGGTCCTGCTCGCGCAGCGCGGCCTGCGCGGTCTCGGGACGATCCCAGAAATCGGGCTTGCTGGATTGTTCGAGAAGCTGGCCGCGGCGGACGGTCAGTCCGGGGACGTCAAAGACGCCTCCCGAGCTTGTCGGCGCGATCCTCGAAATCGGTGAGCTCTTGTCGCATATCGCTGATCATGGGGTTACCTCGCGCGGGCGCAAATGCCTCCGCGAATCGATCATTATGCCACAGATCCCTGCGCGATTTAATGGCTCGCGCGGGAGTGGCCGTTGCGCGCGGCGAGTTGCTCGGCCAGGGCTTCGAGGGGTTTGAGCTTGCGCGGGAAGCGCCATGCGGCGAGCAGTGCGAGTGCGGTCAGGATGAAGCAGAGTTCGGCGAAAACGTCGCCCGCGATCGTGTAGAAGGTCCGCACCGGACGCCATCGGACGACGCCGATCTCGCTGCCGCGCGCGAAGATCGGCGTGCTCTCGGTGATCTCGCCGCTCGGCTTGATAATCGCCGTGATTCCGGTATTGGCCGCGCGAATCATCGGCGCCTTGGTCTCCGCCGATCGCATCGCCGCCATCGCAAGCGACTGGTACGGCGCCGAGCTGCGCCCGTACCAGCCGTCGTTGGTGATGTTGACCAGCACGTCGGCGCCGACTTTGACCTCGCGCCGGGTCAGATCGGGAAACACGCTCTCGTAGCAGATCAGAACGCCGAGCTTGGCGCCGTTAAGCGGGAACAGCGTCCGCTGGGTTCCGGCGAACATGTCGCCGAAGCCGGGCACGACGCGATTGACGATGAAGCCCAGCACCGCGCGGAACGGGACGTATTCGCCGAACGGTACGAGCTGCATCTTGTCGTAGTATGCGATCACCTCGCCGGTGGCCGAAACCAGGTAGGCGCGATTGTAGAAGCCCGGATGGCCGCCCTGCTCGCCGAGCGCGGGTGCGCCGAAGAGGATCGGAACGTCGATCGAGCGGGCGAGCGCGAGCAGCGCGTCACGGTATCCGTCATCAGAAGCGAATTCGGCGGGATAGCGGTCGTCGGGCTGAAACAAGAACGCGGCGGCCGCCTCCGGCCAGACGATCAGGTCGGCGCCGCGCTTTGCGATCGCGATGGTTTCATCCTGGTAGATTTTGAAGCTCTTGGGCAGGAAGCTTGGATCCCATTTCAGGGATTCCGGGATGTCGGCCTGGACCATCGCGGCGCGGATCGTTCCGGCGGGTTTTTCAGTGCGAAGATCGGCCAGCCGCCATGCGCCGAAGCCGAGCACCGCGATCATTGCACCCGTCAGGACCGACAGGCCGAGCGCCTGCTCGCGCGCGGCGCCGCGGCGCAAGACGACCAGGTAGACGACGGTGTTGAAGAACACGATCAGCGCCGAAATTCCGTACACGCCCGTGAATTCGGCGAACTGGATCAGTTCGAGATGCCGGTAGGCCGTGTAGCCGAGCAGATTCCACGGAAAGCCGATCGGAAAATAGGTGCGCAGCCATTCGACCGCGGTCCACGCTATCGGCATCGTGATCGCGATTGAGATTCGCATCCGGCGCGAGACCGCCGCGCCGATCCAAATCGCAAGGCCGCCGAATAACGCCATCACCGCCGCCAGCAGCAGCATCGGCAGAAGCGCCAATTCGAGCCGCACGCCGGCGAAGTCGGTTAGCGGCACCACGATCCAGTACATCGAGATCACATAGCTCGCGAAGCCGGCCAGAAACCCCCACCCGAACACCCGGCCGAGCGGTTCGCCCTCGATTGCATAGAACAGCGGCACAAACGCCACCCACGCGAGGACCGAGAAATCGAATCTCGGAAACGCCATGCCCAGCGCGAGTCCGCTCGCGACGCACAGCGCCGTTCGGTTGAGGAGGCTCGATTGCGTCATGCCGGGTTTCCGAAGAGTTCGCGCAGCGGGATGACGCCGGCGCACGGCGGATGGCCGCCGAAGTGGTCGTAGATCGCGTCCACGTCACGCCAGCTATCGACCAGCGCGGCCGAGCGCCGCGGATCAAGCGGCAGCTCGCCGAGGACGCGCCATTCGCGCTCATGGGTCCAATCCACCGCCGGATTACGATCGATCTCGAGGTTCACGATTCGCCAATGCTCGCGCGGCGCGACAATTTCACGCGCCTCGCGCCACGGCAGATATATCACCGGGCGTGCGCCTTGCGCGAAGGCGTGGCGCCGGTCAATCGCGATTCCGAACGGCTCATAGCGCCGCCGGTTTTTGCGCACCAGGATTGCGCGCAGGTCGGACAGTGCGATATCGAACAGGCATACCGCGGGCGCGCCGCCGCGCACCATCCGGCGCCCGCCGCGAATCGTACCCGCTTCGAGAATCGCGATCAGGTTGTCGAGCGCGCTCGCGGTCTTCGAGGCGCGCGTGAAATGCGTCAGCATCGCGGCCGTATGGAGCTCGCGCCCGCCGCGCTTCATCGCCGCCCCTTGCTTGCGCGCCGAGTGCCGCGTGGCTTCGCGATCCGGCCCGCGATTTCGCGCTCGCGCGCGAACATCCGCTGCGCGTCGCGCATCGAGCGCTCGTGGTCGTAACCGATCAGGTGCAGGATGCCGTGAATCAGCAGCGTGCGCAGGCGTTCGCGGGGAGTGACGCCCTGCGTGCGCGCCTGCGCAAGGGCGGTATCGATCGAGATCACCACGTCGCCCAGGATTGTCGCCGCGTCATCGGCAATCGCGGCGGGGCCGGGCGCGCAAACGCCCGGCTCTTCAAGCTGCGAGAACGAGAGCACGTCGGTCGGCCGGTCCCGGTTTCGGTAGGCAAGGTTGAGCGCCGCGATCGCGGCGTTATCGACGATCATGATTGAAAGCTCGCAGCGCGCAAGACCCAGCGCGCGCAAGATCGCGCTGGCGTCGGAGCGCAGCGCGCTCAAGTGCGGCCGGGCGCGCGCCGTATCGGCTCGCAATGCGACCGCCACCAAAGACCAGCCCCGCTATCTCCCGTTGTGGTCCGGACGCGGCGGCGTGTTGCCGTCGGCGTCAAAGGACTCGTAGGCTAAAATCACCGCGGAGACCAATCGATGGCGGACCACGTCACGGTCGGTGAAGTGGACGAACTTGATACCCTCGGTGGTGGCCAGCACGGTGCGCGCTTCCTTGAGCCCCGAGAGCTTGCCGCTCGGAAGATCGATCTGCGTGATATCGCCGGTGATGACGGCCTTTGAGTTATAGCCGAGCCGGGTCAGGAACATCTTCATCTGCTCGGAGGTCGTGTTCTGCGCTTCGTCCAGGATGATGAACGAATCGTTGAGCGTGCGGCCGCGCATGAAGGCCAGCGGTGCTACTTCGATCGTCCCGCGCTCGAGCATCCGGCGCGCGCGGTCGAAATCGACCATGTCGTGCAGTGCGTCGTAGAGCGGGCGCAGGTAGGGATTTACTTTCTCGGCCAAATCGCCGGGCAGAAAGCCGAGCTTCTCGCCGGCCTCGACGGCGGGCCGGCACAGGACCATCCGCGTGACCTGATTTTTCATCAGCGCGGCCAGCGCCATCGCCATCGCGAGATAGGTTTTCCCGGTCCCCGCGGGTCCGACGCCGAAGACGATATCGTGGGCGCGAATCGCGTCGATATACGCCTTCTGGTTGAGCGACTTGGGGGAGATGACGCGCTTGTGCGCCGAGACGTAGATCGTGTCGAGGAAAATGTCCTTCAGGTCCGCGTTGCGATCGCCGCGCAGGATTCTGAGCGCGTACTCGACGTCGCTGGGATAGACCGGATAGCCGCGCTTGAGCAGATCGTACAGCTCGCCCAGCACCTTTCCCGCCAGAGCCTGCTCGGAATATGGCCCCGAAATTTTAAGCGTGGCGCCAGCGGCGCCGATCCTGATGCCGAGCGCCGTCTCGAGCGTGCGCAGATGCGCATCATGCTGCCCGAGCAAGTCGGTGAACAGGCGCGGATCGTCGAAGTGGAGTTCGAGCGAATCTTGCGAATCGGGATTGGCTACTTCTGAAATCGCCGGGCCTCTTGCGCCGCAATCGCGGCGGTTGCTTCATCCTAGTCGATCGCGCCGCCGATGTGAATCCGCGAAGAAAGCAATCCACAGATTACACAGATTTCACCGATTAAGAGATTCAGAACAGACCTGTGGCCAGCGGCGCAGCGCCGCTGGCCGCGTAATCTGTGAAATCTGTGAAATCTGTGGATTGTTTTCATCTCACCAGCTCGGCGACTTTCCCCAGCGCCGCGTCGAGCTGCGCGGCGTCGCGGCCTCCGGCCTGCGCGAGATCGGGGCGCCCGCCGCCGGTGCCGCCGACGATCGGCGCGATCTGCTTGATAATGTCGCCGGCCTTGACGCGCGCGGTCAGGTCGGGCGTCACCGCAACCAGCAGGGCGACCTTGCCGTCGCCCGTGTCCGAGCCGAGCGCGATCACCGCCGACGGATATTTCTGGCGCATCCGATCGGCCATCTCGCGCAGCGCGCGCGGATCGACGCCGTCGGCGCGGCGGGTGACAATCTTGACGCCGTTCACCTCACGGATCGTTTCATCCGCGGCGGCGGCGCCGCCCGCGCCGGAGGCGAGTTTCTGTTCGAGGGCGCGGAGCTTCTTTTCGAGTTCTTTTTCTCGCGCGAGAATTCTTTCGAGCCGGTCGATCGCGGCGGAATCGCGCGCGCCGAGCTTGCCCGCGATCTCGTCGAGAATCTTTTCCTGGCGGCGGATCGATTCGAGCGCGCCCTGTCCGGTCACCGCCTCGACCCGGCGCACACCGGCGGCGACGCCGGATTCGGCTTCGAGCTTGAAAAATCCCACGTCGCCCGTGCGGGTAACGTGCGTGCCACCGCATAGCTCGACCGAGAAATCTCCCATCCGCACCACGCGGACGACATCGCCGTACTTGTCGCCGAAAAACGCGAGCGCGCCGGCCTTGAGCGCGTCGTCATAGGCCATCTCCTCGACCGTGACGGCGGCATTCTCGCGGATGCGCGCGTTGATGTTTTCTTCAATCGTCAGCAGGCGGTCCGCGCCGACCGGCCCCTGATGCGCGAAATCAAACCGCAGCCGCTCCGGCGACACGAGCGACCCCGCCTGATGGACGCCAGTGCCGAGAATATCGCGCAGCGCGTAGTGCAGGATGTGAGTGGCCGAATGATTGAGCATCGTGGCATCGCGCCGCGCGCGATCGACGGTGAGCTTGACGCGCGCGCCGCGCTCGAACTCACGCGCGTCGCCGCGCAGAAGGCGGCCGACATGGATAATCGAGCCGTCGGCTTTTCGCGTGTCGGTGATTTCGGCGAGCGCGCCGGATTCCGTTTCGATAACGCCGCGGTCGCCGGTCTGGCCGCCGCCTTCGGGATAGAAGGGCGTCTCGGCAACGACGATTCGCACGTCCCCGCCTGAACCGGCTTGTGCACCCAAGACCTCAGACGCTGTTTCGTAAACGCCGTAACCGACGAACTTAGCGGGCTTCAGAATCTCGCCAATCTCTTTGGCTATCGTGTCGGTCGAAACTCCCGGAGCGCCGCGCGCGGCGCGGGCGCGCTCGCGCTGCTCGTCCATCAGGCGGTCGAAGGTCTTGGTATCGACACCGATTCCGTCGCTGCGCAGCACGTCCTCGGTCAGATCGAGCGGGAAGCCGTAGGTGTCGTAGAGCTTGAATGCGACTTCGCCGGAGAGCGTCTTGCCGCCCGATTTCGCAAGGCGCGCGCGCTCCTGCTCGATCAGTTCGAGGCCGCGATCGAGCGTCTCGCCGAAGCGCGCTTCTTCTTCCTGCACCGCCTTCGTGATGCGGCCGGAGTGCTCTGCCAGCTCCGGGTACGCATCTCCCATCGCTATGCGAACAGCGTAACAGACATCAGCGAGAAATGGTCCCGCCACCCCCAAATACCTGCCATGTCGCGCGGCACGTCTTATCAAGCGTCGGACGATATATTCCCGGTCGCTATTTCCGGGCAGAACTCCCTCAGCAATGAGAAAGCTGACCGCTCGCGCGTGGTCTGCGATTGCTCTGTAAGAGATGTCAGACCATTCGTGCGACCCGTAAGCAGGTATGATCGGCGTCGGACTATTTGGCAACTTCGGACGAGCGACCACCACCTTCTCTTCGATCGCATGAATGACGTCCTGGAACAAATCGATCTCGTAATTCCCGAGGAGCTTCCCCGTTTCGAGGCTTTGCAGGGCCGCGGCGACGCGTTCGAGGCCGGTGCCCGTATCGACGCACTTCATCGGCAGGGGAGTCAGCACGCCCGAGGCGTCGCGGTTGTACTGGATGAAGACGAGATTGCCGAGCTCGATAAAGCGCTCGCATCCGTCCACGTTCACCGCGCACGCGACGCCCGGATGGGCCGCGCCGTGGCACGCGGCGGCGCCGCGATCGATATCGATTTCCGAGCATGGGCCGCACGGGCCGGTATCGCCCATTTGCCAGAAATTTTCCTTGTCGCCGAACGACAGGATGCGCTCGGGCGGCAGCACTCCCATCTTGAGCCAGATGCCGCGCGCCTCGTCGTCATCCTGATGCACGGTCGCGTAGAGCAGTTTCGGATCGACGCCCCATACTTTGGTGATCAGCTCCCAGTGCCACGCGATCGCCTCGGTCTTGTAGTAATCGCCGAACGACCAGTTGCCGAGCATCTCGAAGAAGGTGTGATGGTAGGTGTCGCGGCCTACCGCTTCGAGGTCGTTGTGCTTGCCGCTGATGCGCAGGCATTTCTGGCAATCGACCACGCGCTTATCCGGCGGGGTGCGCAGGCCCAGGAAATAGTCCTTGAACGGAACCATCCCGGCGTTGACGAACAGCAGCGTCGGGTCGCCCTTGGGCACCATCGAAAATGAAGGCACGACGGCGTGGCCGCGCTCTTTGAAGAAATCGAGGAACGATTGGCGGATATTGGCGGTAGTCCAGCGCATGAGGTGATCATCTTAGCCAAGCGCGATGCGCCTGCCCACAGGCTGCGGGAGAGCGGGGTGGAGGTGGCATTGTTCGATGGGTTGTCGTTGGGATGCGGGGCCGGTCTTCAATTCAGTGGCGCGGGCGTCCCTGCCCGCGATTGCCTGGCGAGGATGCTGCACACGTGGCGAGTTTCGAGCCCCTCGCGGGCGCGCGATGAATACCATCCACGCGCGGAAATTTGCGTATAGCGGATACGGCCATCGGCAATGGCGGGCAGGGACGCCCGCCCCACTGAGATGGCTGCTGGCGAGGCGTAACCGGCACAGCGCCAGCACTGCCAATCAAGTGCAGAAAACGTTCGGCGGTGTGGGACGCAGGTCAGGATTAGGGCGACTTCGCGGCGGGTGCGGGGCGCGTCGTCACTACGGCGTCCGGATGCGAAGGCACGGCGACGGTCACGCTCGATGCGGCGACGCCCGGCGGCAGGATGACGCCGAGCGAGTACCCGTGGCCGAGCGCCGCGCCGATCGATGCGACTGCTTTGCCGAACGCGTCGTCATCATCCTTGTTAGCCACCGTCGGCACGATGAAAGCCTCGCCCCCGGTCGCATCGGCGAGGCTGTTGATCGCCTTCGCATCGACGCGTTCCATATCGCTGCCGTTCACCACGAACGGGCCGATCGCGATACCGGGCAAGGTCGACGCATTAGGATCGCCGATTCCAATCAGGAACATCCGGACACCGCTGGCTTTGCTCTGCGCGACGAGATCGCTCTGCGTCATCTTGCTGTGGTTGTCGATCCCGTCGGTGATCAGGACGATCGCGCGGTCGGGATAATGCGCGGACTTCTGCTGGTAGGCGATCGCGGTGGCGATGGAGTCGTAGAGAGCGGTTTCGCCGTTCGCGCGCAGCGTCGACAGTCGCTGCACGGCAGCTTGATGATCAGTGGTGAAAGGAAGCAGAAGGTACGGGCGATCCGAGAACGCATAGACCGCGACTTCATCGCAGGGATTTCGCTTGGTCAGAAAACCGCCGAGTGCCTGCTCTACCACCGGCAGCTTGGGGTGCATGCTCCCGGAGGTATCGATCACGATCGCGATCGACTCCGGCGCGGCGCCATCGTCGGCGTGGAAATACGCGATCGGATATGCGCTGGCGCCCGAGTGTACCTCGAAGCCGGCCTGCGTCAGACCGCCGATCGGCTGATGCGCCGCGTCGGTGGCGCTGACGGTGAGCATCGTGAAGCCGAGCTGGCTAACAACGGCGTGCGGCGCGCTCGCGGCGATGGGGCAGAGCTTTAGCGGCGGCGCGGCTGCAGGGGGCGGGTACACGACGCCGGGCGAGAAATTTTTCGCGGCGCCGCATCCGGCGCAGGCCAGAACCGCCGCGATCGAAACCAGTCTGCGCAGGGCAGGCAGCCGCACGTCCGCACTCGTTTCAATACTGACCGTCAGTGGAATGCAGTACCACAACCCGTTTCGCAAGTGGTACTGAGGGCGGACGGCTCGCCGGCGGGATTCTGGATTCCGATGCGCGGCGGCATTTTCCGAGTGCATCGTACCCGCTTGATCGGCGCGGCGTCCGGTTCACAATCTTGGACATGGATAGCGCGCAAGTAATCGGGGCGCCGCGCGCGCCCGCTACCTGGAACGAGTTCATCTTTTCGCGCAAGGGCGATCTGGCGCTGCTGCTCTCGGCCGTGGCGTATGCCCTCGGATGGATCATCCTGCGCCTGACCGCGCTCGCCACCACCGGCGAGATTGTGCTCGCGATGGCGCAGGCGGCGCTGGTCGGAGGGCTGTGCGACTATATCGCGCTCAAGATGATCTTCGAGCGGCGCTGGTATCTGCCGAACTCGGGCGTGCTGCCGCGCAATCGGGTCAAGCTGATCGACGGAATCGCGGTGACGATCGAAAAGGAATGGCTCACGCCCGAGATGATCGGGCGCAAGCTCGGCGAGATGGACCTGGCCGGGCGCGCGGGCGCGTACCTGGAGCAGGTGCGAATCGAGGAGGTGCTGGGCAGCGAGGCGGTCGAGCATCTTATCTCGCGCGCGACCGCGGCGCTCGGGTCGAAGCAGGCGCTCGAGCGGCTCGACGCGATTTTGCGCAAGGTCCTGCCCAAGACCTTCACCCGCATCTATGCCGCCCTCAACAAAGTCGGGGTCCGGCCGCTTAGCGCGCGAATCGTCGCGAATCTGCGCCATCGATTACCCGAGCTGCGCGACGATCCGGAGCTGATGAACACGCTCGAGGGCGCCGTGCACGAACTCGGCGCCGAGCTGCGCAAGCCCGACAGCTTCGCGCATCAAAAGGCCGACGCGATGATGGCGGCGATGGTGCGCAGGGCGGTCGAGGCGAGCCGCGGGCAGATCACGCAGATGGTCAAGGACAACCTGGCGCGGCTGACCGACGACCAGATTCGGTTTCAAATCGAGTCGAAGACGCGCACCCATCTGGACTGGATTCGGGTCAACGGCGGCCTGTTCGGCGCGCTGTTCGGACTGGGCTTCGAGCTGTCACGGCTGGCCGCGTTGCACGGACCGGCGATTATCGCGCGGCTCGAGTCCGTGCGGTGAAAACCGAAACCAAACAATCCACAGATTACACAGATTTCACAGATTGTCCGGGTCGGCGCGCTGCGCGCCGACCCGGACGAATGTCTGGAAATCTCTGAATCAGTGTAATCTGTGGATTATTCTATCCCTTCTTTTTGCCCTGCGGGGCGGGCGCGGGTTCTTCCTCGGGCGGAGGTTCTTCCTCGGCGGCGGCTTCGGGCGCGACAACGGCCTTGAGCGCGAGCTTCTCGCGGATTTTCGCTTCGATCTCGTCGGCGAGATTCGGATTTGCCTTGAGCAGATCGCGCGCGTTCTCGCGCCCCTGGCCGATCCGCTCGCCGTTGTAGGAATACCACGCGCCGAGCTTTTCGATCACGTTCATCTCGGCGCCGATATCGACCAACTCGCCTTCCTTGGAGATTCCCGAACCGTACAGGATGTCGAACTCGGCCTCGCGGAACGGCGGCGCGACCTTGTTCTTGACGACCTTGGTCTTGGTGCGCGAGCCGATGACTTCGGTCGCGGATTTGATCGTGCCGATGCGCCGGATGTCGATACGCACCGAGGCGTAAAACTTCAGCGCGTTGCCGCCGGTGGTGGTTTCCGGATTTCCGAACATCACTCCGATCTTCATCCGGATCTGGTTGATGAACACCACGATAGTGCGCGAGCGTGAGATGATCGAGGTCAGCTTGCGCAGCGCCTGCGACATCAGGCGCGCTTGCAGGCCCATCTGCGGCTCGCCCATCTCGCCTTCGATTTCGGCGCGCGGCACTAAAGCCGCCACCGAGTCGATCACCAGCACGTCGATCGCGCCCGACTGGACGAGAGTCTCGGTGATTTCGAGCGCCTGCTCGCCGTTGTCGGGCTGCGAGATCAGGAGTTCTTCGACCTTGACTCCGAGCTTGCGCGCGTAGGCGGCGTCGAGCGCGTGCTCGGCGTCGATAAACGCGCAGGTGCCGCCGCGTTTCTGCGCCTCGGCGATACATTCGAGCGCCAGCGTGGTCTTGCCCGAGGACTCGGGGCCGTAAATCTCGACCACGCGGCCGCGCGGCAATCCGCCGACGCCCAGCGCGATATCCAGCCCGAGCGAGCCGGTCGAGACCACCGCGATATCGCCGACGATTGCCTGCTCGCCGAGCTTCATGATCGAGCCTTTGCCGAATTGCTTTTCGATTTGGCTCAGCGCCAGATCGAGCGCCTTGCTTTTGATCTCCTGCGCCATCGATAGTCCCCGCGTGCCAACGGCCGAAAGAATTTATGCTGGAGCGGATATTGCCACAAACGCGCGCCAATAGCGCTAGCGCCGCGCAACCCCGCATCCACAGGCCGGAAAGAAAAACCAGGCAATCCACAGATTACACAGATTTCACGGATTAAGAGATTCGGCTCGGCGCGTTGCGCGCCGCGCCGGATAATCTGTGTCATCTGTGTAATCTGTGGATTGTTTTTTCTTTCTCTTCATCTTTCCGCGCGGCCCCAGGCTTCGATCAGCCGCTCGAAGGCGCGCCTCAATTCCGGGTCGCGAATCGGCGGGAGCTCGATCACGTGGCGCACCGCGCGCGGCACGGGCCGCGGCTTGGGCAGGTTGCGCCGCGACAGGCGCCCCGCGATAAAGCGGATATCGCGCACGATATCGTCGCCGATCGTCTCGCGCACGCGCGCCAGGATTTGCGTCTTCATCAGGCTGAGCTCCTGAATCCACATCGCGCCTGAAACTTTAATCACAGCGGTATGGAACCGCAGCGCGACCACCTCGGTGCGCCGGGCGATCGTCTCGCCGGCGATCTCCGGCCACGCGCGCATCAGGCGCGACAAGCCGAACTCGCCCTCGATATCCAGGCGATCCAGAATCGGCTGTAGGGCCGAAGCGATATTGACGATCGGTCGCGAACGTTTCGATGCCATCGCGGGTTCACGATAGCGCGGATCAATCGCGCCTGAAATGACGCGGCGAAATGCGCGTGTCGAGGCTGGCTCCCAGGCAGTCCCGCACCCTGCCGGTAAATTAGCTGCGCTAATTTACCATGATTCGGTTGAAAAGACATACTACGCAAGCGAAGGGTTTACGAAAGGTTATCAACAACCTAATATATGGGTTGTGAACAAGGTCTTCCACACTACATATTGGGTCTTCACACTTGACATCCACCCATTCGAGAGCGCATATTTCCGCCCACGCTGCGGAGTTGCCCGGCCCTATATATGGTGGTGGCAAGCGTACTTGGTGCTGATTTAGCCCAAGGGGCTGGGGACGGTTTTCAACAGGCGTGTAACGAGGCGGAGGTGCGGGCGATGGCGGGTGGGGCGATCGAGTTGGATAAGATGGCGGTAAAGAACACAGAGCGAAATCAACAGCCCCTCGAGCGCAACTCGATCGCGCTTGAGCGCTTCTCTACGAAGCCCGGCGTCGATCCGATGAGCGAAGTCGAGTGGGAGCCGCGCAGCGCCGTGATCTCGGGCGAGGACGGGCGCGTGGTCTTCGAGCAGCGCGATGTCGAGGTTCCGCGCTTCTGGTCGCAGACCGCAACCAACGTCGTCGTCTCGAAATATTTTCGCGGACCGCTCGGCACTCCGCAGCGCGAGCGTTCCGTGCGCCAGCTAATCAGCCGCGTGGTCGAGACGATCGGCCTATGGGGCGATCGCCAGGGCTACTTCGCCTCGACCGACGTGCGCGACACCTTCAAGGCCGAGCTGACTCATCTGCTGCTCAATCAGATGGCGTCGTTCAACAGCCCGGTCTATTTCAACGTCGGTATCGAGCCCAAGCCGCAATGCTCGGCCTGCTTCATTCTGAAGGTCGATGACAACATGGATTCGATCCTCGGCTGGTACCGCAACGAAGGCATGATCTTCAAGGGCGGCTCGGGTTCGGGGGTGAATCTTTCGGCGCTGCGCGGATCGCACGAGAAGCTGTCGTCGGGCGGCACCGCGTCGGGACCGCTGTCTTTCATGAAGGCCGCCGATGCCTCCGCCGGGGTGATCAAATCGGGCGGCAAGACCCGGCGCGCGGCCAAGATGGTGGTGCTCAACGCCGATCATCCCGATATCGAGGACTTCATCAAGTGCAAAGTCGAAGAGGAAAAAAAGGCGTGGGCTCTTATCGACGCGGGCTATGACGGCTCGCTCGACGGGCCGGCCTACGGCTCGGTGTTTTTCCAGAACGCGAACAACTCGGTGCGCGCGACCGACGATTTCATGCGCGCGGTGATCGACGATTCCGCGTGGCAGACGAAGTTCGTCAAGACCGGCGAGACCGCGCACGAATATCGCGCGCGCGATCTGCTGCGGATGATCGCGCAGGCCGCGCACGCCTGCGGCGACCCCGGCATGCAGTTCGACAGCACCGTCAACCTGTGGCACACCTGCCCGGCGTCGGGCCGGATCAACGCCTCGAATCCGTGCAGCGAGTACATGCATCTGGACAACTCGGCGTGCAATCTTTCGTCGCTGAACCTGATGAAGTTTATCGACGAGCGCGGCGAGTTCGACGTGCGCGCGTTTCGCCACGCGGTGGACGTGATGATCACGGCGCAGGACATTATCGTCGATAACTCGTCGTACCCGACCGAAGAGATCGGCGCCAACGCGCACGCCTTCCGCGAACTCGGACTCGGCTATGCGAATCTGGGCGCGCTCCTGATGGCGCTCGGGATGCCGTACGATTCCGACCAGGGCCGCAGCTACGCGGCCGCGATCACGGCGCTGATGACGGGTGAGGCGTACCTCCAGTCGGCGCGCCTTTCCGCGCAGATGGGTCCGTTCGACGGCTACGCGCCGAACCGCGATCCGATGCTCAAAGTTATCGAGCGCCATCGCAGCCACGCCTACCGCCTCGAATCTTCCTACGTTCCCCTCGATCTGCTGGGCGCCGCGCGCGAGGCTTGGGATGACGCGCTGAAGCTCGGCCAGAGCGCGGGCTACCGCAACTCGCAGGCGACGGTGATCGCGCCGACCGGCACTATCGCCTTCATGATGGATTGCGACACCACCGGTATCGAGCCCGATATCGCGCTGGTCAAGTACAAGAAGCTGGTCGGCGGCGGGATGCTCAAGATCGTCAACGGCACCGTGCCGCGCGCGCTCAAACGGCTCGGCTACGACTCCAGGGAAGTACAGGAGATCGTCGAATACCTCGATGACCATGAAACTATCGAGGGCGCTCCGGCGCTCGCCGACGCGCATCTCCCCGTTTTCGATTGCGCGTTCAAGCCGCGCGCGGGTTCGCGCACGATTCATTACAACGGGCATCTCAAGATGATGGGCGCGGTGCAGCCGTTCATCTCGGGCGCGATCTCGAAGACGATCAATATGCCGACCGAGGCGAGCGTCGATGAAGTCGCCGAGGCCTACGTGACCGCGTGGAAGCTCGGGCTGAAGGCGGTGGCGATCTATCGCGACGGCTCCAAGCGGATCCAGCCGCTCAATACCGGCAATAAAGAAGAGCGCGCCGCCGACGCGGTGCGCGCCGTGCAGGTTTCGGCGGCAGCGTATGGCGACGAGTTCCGCACGCGGCGCCGCAAGCTCCCCGATGAGCGCAATTCGATCACGCACAAGTTCGATATCGCCGGCCACGAGGGCTATATCACCGTCGGCAAATTCGACGACGGGACGCCGGGCGAGATTTTCGTGATCATGTCCAAGCAGGGCTCGACGATTTCGGGCCTGATGGATTCCTTCGCGACCGCGATTTCCTACGCGCTGCAATATGGGATGCCGCTGCAGTTCCTGGTGGACAAGTTCGCGCATATCCGGTTCGAGCCGTCGGGCTTCACCAAGAATCCGCAAATCCCGTACGCCAAATCGATCGTCGATTACCTGTTCCGCTGGATGGCGTCGAAGTTCCTCGATGAGGAAGCCAAGCGCGAAGTCGGAATCGTGGTCGATGAAACCAAGGCGCTCGAGCCGCGCACCGGCGCATCGGCGCTCGCCGCCGCTCCGACGGTCGCCAGCCTGCGCGAGGGCAAGGACGCCGGGATGCGCCAGGCATTTATCAATCAGGCGGACGCGCCGCCGTGTCCCGATTGCGGTTCGATAATGGTGCGCAACGGCGCCTGCTACAAATGCATGAACTGCGGCGCCACCAGCGGATGTAGCTGAGGAGGAGGTGCGGCGATGAACGACGGATGGGTGGAAATACGCGAGTCGCGGGCGTTTGGGATGATTGCGCGCGAGCATCGCGCCGCCGCGATGCATCTGTTCGCGATAGTCCGTGGCGACGAGCATGAGCCTGCCCGCGCGTGGATCGAGTGCCGGAAGTGCGCTGCGATTTTCGAGCTTGTTGGCGGTGCGGAATGGTCGATTGTCGAGGAGGACGACGAAGCAGTTATTCGTCCTGATCGCGGACGGCATATCGCCGCCGCGCAGGCGTAGCGAGTTTGGGGCCTCGGAGGTGGTGGGGCGGAGGTTGTAAGGATTGACGGCGCGGGAATACCGGCAGGCGGGGTTGGGGGCGGACGAAAGCTTTAACCCGGTTTCCGGCGCGAACGGGGAGAATCATCGATCGAGGCGGTGAGTTCGGTGATTCCTCCGGGGCCCCCCAAGAATGTGGGGTGGGGTGGCGGATGTGGAGACGGGGAAGGGCGGTGGCAACACCGCCCTTCCGATTTAAGCGCCGGTGGTACCTTACCTATAGCGCCCGCCCGCGCTCCGCAAAATTATCCCAAAATGGGATGATTATTATGGCTAACCTGCTAGACTCGAAAGTGGATAAACGGCAGCTTTGTCCGTCATCGTGAAGGAGGTTGCTCCTTCGACTCCGCTCAGAGTTTGTGAGTTTTTCGGGTTCGGCTCGATTTTGTGTCATCTTGAGCGGAGGCCGCCGCGGCCGGAGTCGAAAGACCCCGAGTGTTTTCTCCGGGGTCCGGAGCCTGCCTTGAGCAACGTCGAAAGGACTCGCGCAGCGCTCGCTCAGGATGACGCAAAACACTAACCTTCAAGAAACTCACAGACTCTGATGACAGTGCCCGCCATATCGCCTAAGCTATCCGCTCGATGGCCGCGAACCTGCTCTTCTTTGGCGATAATCTAAAAGTCCTGCGCGAGAATATCGCGGCCGAGTCGGTCGATCTGGTTTACCTCGATCCGCCGTTCAACTCCGAGCGCGATTATAACGTCCTGTTCAAAGAGCACGGCGCCGAATCCGAAGCGCAAATCCGCGCGTTCGAGGATTACTGGCACTGGGACCTCGAGGCGGAGCGCACCTTCCGCGAGTTGACCGCGGTGGATGCCGAGAGCCGGGGCATTCCGGGGCGGCTGGTGTCGCTGACCGAATCGCTGCGCGCGTTTCTCGGCACCAGCGACATGATGGCGTACCTGGTGATGATGGCGATTCGGCTGGCCGAGTTGCGCCGCGTGCTCAAGCCGACGGGGTCGTTATATCTCCACTGCGACCCCACCGCGAGCCACTATTTGAAACTGATCCTCGATGCGGTTTTCGGTCCGACAAACTTTCGCTCGGAAATTATCTGGAAACGCACGAGCGCACATAGCAGCGCACGGCGGTACGGCCCGATTCACGACACCATTTTTTTCTACACGCGCGCCGATCGATTCACTTGGAATCAGTCCTACCAGCCGTATGAAAAATACTACTTCGATCAATTTTACACGCATTACGATCCGGATGGCCGCCGATGGCGTCGATCTGACCTGACTGGTGCCGGAATTCGACACGGTGAGACCGGAAGGCGCTGGCGGGGAATCGACGTGACTGCCAAAGGGCGCCATTGGTTCGTCCCTCCCCCTCAGTTACAGGCGCTCGACGATGCTGGGAAAATTCACTGGCCCGCAAAGAGCGGCGGGATGCCCATGTTGAAGCGGTATGCCGATGAACAGCCCGGCGTTCCGCTGCAAGACGTGTGGACAGACATTCCTCCACTTCACAATCTTGCGGAGGAACGGATGGGATATCCAACCCAAAAGCCGGCCATTTTGCTCGAGCGCATCATCAGCGCGTCCTCGAATGAGGGTGACGTAGTCCTCGATCCATTCTGCGGATGCGGTACTGCGTTGCACGCCGCCGAGCGATTGAAACGGCGCTGGATCGGCATCGACATTACGCATCTCGCGATCGGCCTCATCCGCAATCGGCTCGACACGGCTTTCCCCGGTATCAAATACGAGGTTCACGGCGTACCGGCCGACGCGGAGGGCGCGCGATCTCTCGCCGAGTCCGATCCCTACGATTTCCAATGGTGGGCGCTGCCGCTCATTGGCGCACGTCCGGTCGCCAATGGCGACCCGGGAGCCAAGCGCGGAAAGAAGGGCATGGATCGCGGAATCGACGGCGTGATTCGGTTCATCGACGACCCGGCCTCGGGCCGCAGCAATCGCATCGTCGTTTCGGTGAAGGCGGGAAAGCATCTGAATCCGGCGATGGTGCGCGATCTGCGCGGAACCATCGAGCGCGAGAAGGTTCCCATCGGCGTGCTGCTCTCGATGAACGAGCCGACGCCGGAGATGCGCTCGGAAGCCGCGAAGGCGGGATTCTGGCATTCCGATTCCTGGGGCCGCGATTATCCGCGCGTGCAGCTTTTGACGATCGAGGAAGTGTTCGGCGGAAAGAAAGTCGAATATCCCGGCCGCGATGTGACGCTGCAACCTGCGCCCGCCGAGGCTGCCATGCGCGAGAATCTGCCGCTTCCGGGGGTCAAGCCGCGCCCGCGCAAGAAGCGCTGACGAAAACACCAACCAGCGCGCCGTTCCGGACACTAAGGAGTCCTGCACAAGATAGTGACACCGACCCGCTCCATCGCGCCACCTCGTGTCATTCCCGCGCGCGTGTCCGGCGTGCGCGAGGAATCTCGGATTGCAGGACCGCGGCGGGCGAAAAGACCGGGATTTCTCGCGCGGCAGCCGGAGCCTGCCCTGAGCAACGTCGAAGGGCGCGGGAATGACACGCCGAGGAATCGAGCAAGATCGGAATTGTCACTATTATATGCAGGTCTCAATAAGGACCCTCACCTAACCTCTCCCTGATGAATAGGGAGAGGGACCAGAGGAAGAGCGAGGGATTAGATTTTGTACTTGAGGTCGAGGGCCAGGTCGCCGGGTACGCGCATCGGGGCGGGTGCAGTCTTCGAAGATGCCGCCCTTGGCGTCGGTTGCGATCTTTCCCGTTGCGTGCGGCTCGCGCATCGTTTGCCGCATCGCGCCGCGCGCGGGTGCTTAGCCGAAATAGTCCTCGGCGCCGATCGCGGCGATGTCGATTTGCTGGATACGGTTGTCGCGCAGCACTTTGAGGTTGATCTGTTCGCCGGGACCGCGGTGGCCCAGTGCGGCGTACATCGCGCGGCGCTCGCTCACCGCGTCGCCATCGATGGACAGCACCAGGTCGCCCTGCTGGAGGCCCGCCTTTTCGCCCGGACCGCCCGGCATCACGTTGGCGATCACCACATGCTCGCGAATCGTGTACGACAGGACGCCCAGCCACGCGCGCGGGCGAGCGCTCACCCGGCGTCCATGCTGGATCAACTCGTCGCGCACCGCGAGCAGGTATTCGCACGGGATGCCCAGGATCGCGCGGCCGAGATCGGCGAAGTTCAGATAGGAAATCGCGATCGCCTGGCCGTGGCGGTTAACCACCGCGCCGCCCGACAGCCCAATCTGGAGGGACGGCGCGGTCACGCATACGCAGCGTTCGAGCATGAACTCCCACACCGCGTCGAACGGACCCAGATAGGTGATCACTCCACAATCCGCGCAGCGCTTTTCGCCGCCGATACTGGCGACCGTGAAAGCCTCGTCCCCGGGCGCGCACGCCTGTGACGATACGAGCGCGAGCGGCGGCAGCGGATGGCCCGCGTCGATACGAATCAGGCCCAGCCCGGTGCTGTAATCCTTGCCGACGATGGTGGCCTGATGCTGATCGCCATTGGGTAGTGTCACGACCACGCTGCGCGCCCCGAGCAGCAGATAGTGGACCGTCGCGATCAGGCCGTCGGGACTGATGATGGTGCCGGTGCCGCGCCGATCGGTGCCAAGGCCGATCGCCGTCGAGACGTGAGTGGCCGGCACCTGCGAATGCACACCGACGGTCGAGCGCAACGCTTTCTCGAGCAATATGACCGGTGCATTCACCGCTTAATTTTTCGCCTCACTTCCCGCGGGTCAGGCTAAGTGCCTTGAGCCCGCGTTTCAACCGCGCGCGCGGGCCCTGGTTCGATCGAAAAAAACAGGCGGCCCGTTTCCGGACCGCCTGTTGACAAATTAGCGATCTAACTACCGGGACTTATTTCCCGCGCGCTGGCGCGGCCACTGCGGGAACCGCGGTCTCGTGCGCGCGCATCGTCAGCACTTGCAGCGCCTCGCCGAGATCGAGCTCGCTGTATTTTTGATTCGAGTACAACGAATCCAGCCGCTTGACAATCTGATCCGGCGTCATGTCAGCCATCGAAAGCTGGCGCGTGGTCTCGTGGATGATCTTAGGCGCGCCTTTCCAGTGAAACATGTTCGCCGCAATCGTCAGACTATCGAGTTGCGTAACGCTGACCTTCATCGCGTCCGAATAGCCGTTCACGTACCCGTCTTTCGCCGACAGGTTCAGCGTGTTCCAGAACGTGCCATCGTGTCCCGCGCTGGTCGCCGCAAACGCGACTGCCCAACTGGCGATGAAACCCAGCAACACACCCAAGCCAAACTTTTTCATCAGAAGATGCCCTTTCCGCGTTCCGATGCGAAATCTTTTAACAGAAATACGTTCCGATCGCAAAATTCGTTACAAAAATTTCGGCGCCAAGACGGCGACTTTCGCTCTATTGTTGAATCTCGATCTCTTCTGGCCGTCTCGAATGCCCGGCGTTCACGCCGCTTTCGAGCCCTCGCCTCCACCGCCACGGCCCCGATACTAGTCTTTCCCGAAGCCCTCGTAAATACCGGGTGCACGGTGCAGTCCCCTCAACCAAACGGTGGGATTGAACCGCTCCTATGCGCGCGACATCATCGCATAGGTGCATAGGTCCGCTCGGTCGCGGAGCCGGAACATGGATTCTGCCGCCAACCAAATCGTCAGCGAAGTAATCGGGTTTATCCAGCAGCCCGAACCGGCGCGTTTTAGCGACCTGGCTTTAAGGGTCTTTCACTTTCAATTAGAGGCTATAGCATCTTATAAGGAATATTGCCATCGATTGGGAATTGACCCCGCCGCGATTCGCTCTGCCGATCAGATTCCGATGGTCAGCACTATTGCCTTCAAGTACGCCGAGCTTGCCCCGCCCGGCGCCGCGCAAACTCCCGGCGCACTCGAGTTCCTGACCAGCGGCACCACGATTGGACGTGATCGCCGCGGACGCCATCTCGTGGAACAGCCCCAGGTGTACCGCGCCTCGGCGATCGCGCATCTTGGCGCGATGCTCTTCCCCGACGGCGCGCGGATGCGCGTCCTTGCGATGCATCCTACGGCGGCGCGGATGCCGGAGTCGTCGCTTTCGGCGATGATTAGCTGGGGTATCGAGGAGTTTGGCCGCGGGCAATCGCGGTGCGTAGCGGATCGCGTCGGCGTCGATCTCGAGGCCGCGATCGCGTTTGCGCGCGAGGCGGCGGCGGCGCGCGAGCCGGTGTGCATCCTCGGAACCACGGCGGCGTTCGCCGCGATGTTCGAGCGGATGGCCGAAGCTGGGCTGCGCCTGGCGATGGCGCCGGGGTCGCGCATGATGGATACCGGCGGGCCGAAGGGCCAGCGAGTCCCGCTATCGCCGGCGCAAGTCGCATCGCGCGCGGTGGAGATGCTGGGAATCGATGCCGACCTGGTGATCAACGAATACGGGATGACGGAGCTGTGCTCGCAGCTCTATGACGCCACCCCCTTCAACTCGCGGTACAGCGCAGCCCCGGGAGCGCGCGTAAAGCTGGCTCCGCCGTGGATGCGGCCGGCCGCGATCGATCCGGCGACGATGCGGCGGCTCGCGGACGGCACGCCGGGGATGCTCGGGTTTATAGATCTGGCCAACGTATGCTCGGTGTGCGCGGTCGTGACCGAGGACCTCGGAATCGTCGAGGGTGGGTCAGTGCGCGTGTTAGGCCGTGCGTCTGGCGCCGGGTCGCGCGGATGCGCGCTCGCGATCGATGCGTTCGAGGCCGCAGCGCACCAATGACAAATCAAGCAATCGACACGGAGCTGCGGGCCGCAATGGCCGGGATGCGCGCGCGGTGCGATGACGCGCAAAACCCCGCGCACGATCCGGTGCGCGCGGCCGGCGCAATCGCGACCGTGCTCGACGAGTGGCGTGCGCCGGGCTCGGCGCCGCGCCGCGCGGTCGCCGAGCGGATTGCGGCGCGCCTGGGCTTTTCGGCGGCGTTGCTGGAGGCGTCGCTCGAGGCCCTGCTGGCGCCGTTTTCGCGCGACGCGCTGATGTCGTTCGCGGCAATCGCAGCCCGGCGCCGCGAGATTATCGGGTTCATTATGGCGGGCAATGTCCCTGGCGCGGGACTGCATGAAGTCGTGCTGGCGCTGATCTGCGGCGCCGCCGTGGTGATCAAGACGGCGACCCGGGAGCCGCACTTTTTCGCTGCGCTCGCGCACGCGCTTCGCCAAAGCGACGCGCGCCTAGGCGCGCGGCTCGCGGTCTTCAACTGGAGCCGCGAGGATCGCGATCTAACCGCCGCGCTCGTCGTCGGCGCCGACCGGATCGTCGCGTACGGCGACGACGCTACGCTCGGCGCGCTGGGTGGCGCGCGCGTGGTGGGGTTCGGCAGCAGGCTCTCGGGCGCGATCGTCATGAAAAGCGCGCACACGGCCGCAAATCTGCGCGCGAGCGCCGCCGCGCTCGCGCGCGACGTTACTGTGTTCGAGCAGCTCGGATGCCTTTCGCCTCATCACGTGTTCGTCGAGGACGCATCAGGCACGCGGGCGCGCGCATTCGCGCACGAGTTGGCCCGCGCGATAGCCAATCTGGCGCTGGTGGCCGCGCCGCCCGAGTCGCTCGCGCTCGAGGACGCGGCCGCGCTGCGGCGCGCGCGCGAGATTGCCCGATGGCGCGAAATCGCGGGCGAGCCGGTCGAGCTGCTCGAGGGCGCGGGCGTCGCGTGGGCGGTGATCTTCGATCGCGACGCGGGGTTTTCGCCCTCGCCCGGATTTCGCACCGTTTACGTAAGCCCGTTTCACGATCGTGAAGACCTGTGCGCACGGCTTGCGCCCGCGGCCGGCCGCCTCGAGGCGATTTCTGTGGCCGGCGATGGCATCGACGCCGGACTGCGCGCCGCGCTGGGCGCTCTCGGCGTGTCGTACCTTGCCGCGCCCGGCGCGATACAATCTCCTGCGCTCGATTGGCGCCATGGCGGCGGCGCCTTTCTGGACGCGATGACCACGGCTGGGGCGAGACGATGACCGGCGAATCGAAGACTTTGTTTCGGCGTCATCTGGCGCAGACTTCGGACGCTCCGATCGGTCTCGAGATCGAACGCGCCGAAGGATGCTGGCTGTACACGACTGACGGGCGCCGCTACCTCGATCTAATCGCCGGAATCGGCGTCGCGGCGCTCGGTCACGGCGACCCTGCGGTGGCCGCCGCCCTCGAGCGCCAATCCCGGCGCCATCTGCACGTGATGGTCTATGGCGAGTTCGTGATCGAAGCGCAGGTCCAACTCGCCGCGCGGCTGGCGGGGCTGCTTCCAGAGCCAATCTCGCGCGTGTACTTCACCAACAGCGGAGCCGAGGCGGTCGAAGGCGCGCTTAAGACTGCGCGCAAGTTCACCGGGCGGGCAGGGTTCGTCGCCTTCGAGGGCGCCTACCACGGCGACACGATGGGCGCGCTCGCGCTGGCGGGCAATCCCGCGTTTCGGGCGCCGTTCGGGCCGCTGCCAGGTCCGGTGCGGCACCTGCCGTTCGACGATCTTGACGCGCTTGACGCGATCGACGGGTCGGCCGCCGCCGTGATCGTCGAGCCGGTGCAGGCCGAAGGCGGCGTGCGGATTCCCGGCGTGCCCTTCATGCGCGCGCTGCGCGAGCGCTGCGACCGCGCGGGCGCACTGCTGATCTTCGACGAGGTGCTGACCGGCCTTGGGCGCACGGGGCGGATGTTCGCGCTCGAGCATTTCGGGGTGACGCCGGATCTGATCGTGCTGGCAAAGGCTCTCGGCGGGGGTCTGCCCTTGGGTGCGTTCGCGGGGCGCGATGAACTGCTGGCGGTGCTGACGCACGATCCGCCGCTGGGACATATCACGACTTTCGGAGGTCATCCGCTGTCATGCGCGGCCGGGCTCGCCGCGCTCGAAGTGATCGTCGCGCAAGGGCTGCCCGCGCGCGCCGTTCAGATGGGGAAATATCTGCGCGAGAAGCTGCTTGCGCTTGGCGCACCCGAGATCGCCGCGGTGCGCGCCCTTGGGCTGCTTTTGGGAATCGAGTTCCACGCCGCGGACTTCGCGCATCGGTTTGTCGCCGCCGCGCTTGCGCGCGGGGTCGTGATCAACTGGACGCTCAATGCCGAGCGCGTGGTCCGGCTTGCGCCGCCGCTGGTCATAACCAGACAGGATGTTGATTTTGGCGTCGAGGCGATGCGCCTTGCGCTCGCCGACGCGCGCCTCTGAGGCGTCCCGTGGATTTTGCGGTCTTTAGCCGGCGCGCTGCCTCGACTATGATCGGAGTTCGCCGCGCCGCTTGCGTGGCCGAACTCTCGTATCGCGTGACGATTCATCCTGACAGTTCCCCTGCTCGCACGCCGGGCAGCAATTCGCCCGGTGGTGAGCGCCGCACGATTGTCTGGTCCACCGACGATGAGGAAGCGCTACGCGTCATCAAGATCGGCGGAGCGCTGGGGCTGCTCTTTCTGCTCGCGTACGCGATGGTCGATCTGGTGGGTCGGCGCGGCGGCGACCTCTTGATCGTAGAGCACGGAACCTTGCTGGCGGGCACCTGCCTGTTTTTCGGTATGACCTGGACCCGCGCATTCCGGCGTTACTGGAAGTTCTGGGCGCTCGGCGATTGCGTTTTTACGATGGCGATGTTCGTCGCGATCAGCGCGCGCACCGGCGACCCCGAGTCGCGGTTTATCGCGATACTGGTGTGCCCGCTCGCGACCGCATCTTTCGTCAGTTGGGGCTCGCGCTGGCAGCTGGCGATGAACGCGGCGGCGCTCGCGCTCTATGCGGCCGCCGACCGGCTGGTTCCGGTGGTGACGCGGCTTGATACCTACCGATGGCTGGGACTGCTGGCGGCGCTGGCCTTTGCGCAGGCAACGGCGATGTTTCTCGAGCACTATCGGCGCCGGATTCGCCGCCAGGTCGAGGCGCTCGAAGAAGCCGCGCGATTTCGCGAATCGCAGATCGCCACGATGGTGCATGACATCCGCAGCCCGGTCGCCGCGCTCACCGGATTCGCGCAGTTGCTCGAAGAAGACAGCGCCGACCCCGGCGAGCGGCGCCAGATATTGGCGCGGCTCGGCTCGACCGCGTGGAACATGAACCTGGCCGTCAGCAACGTGCTCGATCTGTACCGGATCGAGGAAGACGGCCGCTTTCATCCGATCCTGACCCGCGTCGATCCGAACCGCGTCATCACCGCCGCCGCCGAAGACTGTGCTGCCGAGGCGCGCCGGCGCAAGCTGGAAGTCACGGTTTCGCTCGCGGGGCTTCGCACCGGCACACTGGACGGGCATCATCTGGACAGGATCGTGCGCAACCTGATGGCGTGCGCGATCGGGCGCGCGGCCGGCCCGGTCGTTTCACTTCGCGCCGCGATCCACGACGGCAAGCTCAAGATGGAAGTCACCGCGCCGTGCCAGGAAATCGCTTCGGCGGAGCTCGCGACGCTTCTGGCCGGGCCCGATCGCAGCGGACACACGTCCGGCGCGCATGCGCTCGGATTGTTTATCGCGCGCGCGATGGCCGAGGCGGCGGGCGGGAGCGTCACGGCGAATTTCGATCGCGCCGCGGGCCTGACGCTGCGGGCGGAGATCCCGATTGGCGAGCCCGGCGCCGCGCCGGGCGGAGCAGGGCCGTGCGCGCCGTGAAGCGGCGCGCGTCAGGGCCGCGCCCGCGCGCGCAAGCGCGTCGCGGCGCGGCGCAACCCGCGGGTGAGTTCGAGCTTATCGAGCGGCTATGCGCGCGATTGCCGATGTCGGCGCGCACGCTTACGGGGCCGGGCGATGACGCCGCGATCATCGCGCGCAGCCGGGGCGCGCAGTTATTTACGATCGATTCGATGGTCGAGGGCGTGCACTTCAATTTGCGCTGGGGCACGCCCGAGCAGCTCGGCGCGCGCGCGCTGACGGTGAACCTGAGCGATATCGCCGCGATGGGCGGCGCGCCGGCCGCCTGCGTCGTCAATCTGGCAATCAGGCCGGGGCTGCCGACGCGATTTTTCGAGCGGATGTACGCCGGCCTTGCGCGCGCGGCCCGCGCCGCGCGGGTCGATGTGGTTGGCGGCAATGTTACCCGCGCCAAGCAGCTCGCGATCACGATCGCGCTGCTCGGTGACTCGCCGCCGCGTCCTCTGCGGCGCGACTGTGCGCGGGCGGGCGACGGGATTTACGTAACCGGAACGCTCGGCGACGGCGCCGCGGGATGGCGGGTTCTGGCGGGCCGATTGCGCGCGCGCGGAGCCGCCAGGGCTCATCTGATCGGCCGCTATCTTGCGCCCACCGCGCGCCTTTCGGCCGGGGCCGCGCTCGCGCGGATGCGCCGGGGGACGGCCGCGATCGACGTAAGCGACGGGCTGTGGCAGGACCTGCGCCATATCCTGGAGCGCAGCGGGGTCGGCGCCGAAATCGACCCGCGCGCGATCCCGATCTCAGGCGCCTACCGTGCGGTTATGCGCGGCGACCTGTCGCTGGCGCTCGGCGGCGGTGAAGACTACGAGCTGCTGTTCTGCCTTCGTCCCACCCGCGCGGATCGCAAGCTAAGCGCGATGCTCGGGGTACGCGTGACGCGGATCGGGCAGGTCGTGCGCGGAGGTGGCGCGCGCTTTTGCGGCGGCGGGACGCCTGCGCTTGCGGGATGGGATCAGTTGCGGGTGGAAGATTTGTGATCGTTCTCCTGCCGATCGCGCTGGCGATGCTGATCCTGCTCAGCGCCGCGTTGGCCGCCTCCGAGACGGCGATCTTCACGATCGTCCGCCTCGAGCACACTCGTGAGCAGCTCGGCCGCGCGGTTGGCGCGGCGCTGGATCGCCTGATGCAGCGTCCGGTGGAATCGCTGATTGTCGTGATCGGGATCAATGAGGCGGCCAACATCTTCGCCGAATGCCTTGCGACCATTTTTTTTCTGCGCTGGCTCGGTGCGGATATCGGCCCATACGTTGCCGCGCCCGTGATGCTGCTCGTGGTGCTGATCTGCTGCGACATCACGCCCAAGACCTTAGCGCTGGCCTACCCGGCGATGGTGGTGCGGATGACGGCGCGTCCGCTCGCGATCCTGGCCGAGCTGCTGCATCCGATCGCGCGCCCGTTTATTCCGCTTCGCGATGCTCCTCATCCGGGGCCCCTGTCGGAGACCGAATTCAAGGCGCTCTTGCGGCTGGGCGAGCATCAGGGCGAGGTCGAACCCGCGGAGCGCGAGTTCATCCATCGCGTGTTCGATTTCGGGATGCGGCGGGCGGCGGAGGTGATGACAGCGCGCGGCCAGATTTTCGCGCTGGATATCGATACGGGTCCGGAGCAGATGATGGCGCAGATCGCGCACGGACATTTTTCGCGGGTGCCGGTCTATCGCGGCGCGCCGGACAATATCGTTGGCATCCTGCACGCCAAGGACCTCGCGGCGCATCGCCTCGAAACCGCCGCGCCGCGGGTCGATCGGCTGCTGCGCCCGGCGATCTTCATCCCGCCGGCGAAAGCGCTGGGCGATCTGTTCGATGAAATGCGCCGCGGACGCTTTCAGATGGCGCTGGTGGTCAACGAGTATGGCCATCTGCTCGGATTGGTGACGCTCGAGGATCTGCTCGAGGAGCTGTTCGGCGAACTAAGGGACGAATTCGACACCGGCATTCCGGAACTCGAACGGGTCGGCGAAAACGAATGGCTCGCGTCCGGCGCGATCGAGCTGGCGGCGCTCAACCGCGCACTTGGCGCCAACCCTCCCATCCGGGTGCGCGGCGGCGGTCCGACTTTGAGCGCGGCCGTCCTGCGCATACTCGGACGCGTGCCGCCGGCCGGTGAGAAGCTGCGCCTGGGCGAGTTCGAGGCGGAGGTGGTGCGGGTGCGCGGCGCGACCGTCGAGCGGGTGAGGCTCAAGCGATGACCGCCGCGGAGCTGATCGCGGTGCTGGCCGCGTGCGTCGCGGTGCAGGCGTTCTTCGCGGCGGGCGAGATAGCGATCGTCGCGGCAGACGAGGTCAAAGTGCGCGCCGAAAGCGAACGCGGCGCCGCGCGCTCGCGCGCGCTGAGCGCACTGCTCGCCGACCGCGACCGGCTGCTGGCGCTGACCCTGACCAGCAACAACCTTGCGACTATCGTCGCGGCGGTGACCCTGACCGCGTTCCTGCATCGCGTTTACCCGGCCTATTCGTACTGGGCGCCGTTCATTCTGGCGCCGATCACGCTGGTCTTCGGCGAATCGATTCCCAAGCTGCTCACGCTGCGCAACCCGCTTGGGTTCGCGCACGTCGCTGCGGCGCCGCTGCGGATCCTTGCGGGCCTGTTCGCGCCGATTCTCGCCGCCGAGACCTGGCTCGGCCGCGCGCTGGGCCGAGCGGCTGGAGTCGCGCCGGGGGCTGAAAGCGTCTTTCTGTCCCGCGAGGATCTCGCCCGCCTGGTGCGCCGCCGCGCCCCCGAATCCTCGCCGCACGAACAGCTCGACGCGATTGCGCCCGCCGAGCGCCAGATGATCAGCCGCATCTTGCGCTTCTCGCGCGCCGACGCGCGCAAGGCGATGGTGCCGCTGATGCGGGTCGATGCGGTGCCGGAAGAGGTGTCGCTCGCGGCCGCGATCGAGAGCGTGCGGCGGGTCGGATTCAGCCGGCTGCCGGTGTTCCGCGAGCGGCTCACCGATATCGTCGGCGTGGTGCACGTGTTCGATCTTTTGCAGGCGCCGGATCTCGGCCGCCCGGTGCGCGAGGTGATGCGCCCGGTCAGCTATTTCCCGGAGTCGATGCCGCTCGATGAGGTGCTGGTGGCGCTGCAGCGCACCGGCGAAAACCTGGCGGTGATAGTGGACGAATACGGCGGCGCGGCGGGAATCATCACGGTCGAGGATCTGCTCGAAGAAGTGGTCGGCGAGATCGACGACGAGCGCGACCACGCCGAGGAGATCGCGCGGGTCGTCAATCGCATCACGCTGCGGGTCGCGGGGCGCGCGCCGATCGCGGAATTGAATGAGCGCTTCGGTCTGCGGCTGCCCGAGGGTGATGAGTATGCTACGATCGGAGGGCTCGTGCTGGAACGATTGGGCCATATTCCGCAGCCGGGCGAGCAACTGAAGGTTTCCGGCATGACGATCATCGTGACCCGCAGTGATGTGCGCGCGGTGCGGGAACTGCGCCTGGTGCTGGACCGGCCGCTGCGCGCCGATCTCCTCAAGCGCCGATGACCGAAGCCGCAATCCGCGAGATTCTCGAGCTGGTCGGCGCCGGCAAGGTGACCGCGCGCGCCGCGATGCAAAAGCTGCGCGAGCTGCCGTTCCAGGATTTGGGCTTCGCCCGGCTCGACCAGCATCGCGCGCTGCGCCGGGGAGTGCCCGAAGTGGTTTTCGGCGAGGGCAAAACCGCGGCGCAGATCGTCGCGATCGGAAAGCGCGTGCTCGGGTCGGGAACCAATCTGATCGTGACGCGGCTCGCTTCCGAAAAAGCCCGCGCGGTCAGAAAATCCCTGCGCGCGATGATTTATCATCCCGAAGCGAGTATCGGCGCGGTGATCAAGGCCCGCGCGGCCGTCGGCGGACACGGCGAGATCATGGTCATCAGCGCGGGTACCTCGGATATTCCCGTCGCGGAGGAGGCCGCAATCTGCGCCGAGCTGTTCGGCAACCGGGTCGCGCGCCTGTACGACGTTGGGGTCGCCGGGATTCATCGCCTGACCGCGAACCTCGAGGCGGTGCGCCGCGCCAGCGTGCTGATCGTCGTCGCCGGGATGGAAGGCGCCCTGCCGTCGGTGGTGGCGGGGCTGCTCGACAAGCCGGTTATCGCGGTTCCGACCAGCGTCGGTTACGGGACCGCGTTCGGCGGAATCGCTGCGCTGCTCGGGATGCTCAATAGCTGTGCGAGCGGGGTCACGGTGGTCAATATCGACAACGGATTCGGCGCGGCGCTGGCCGCGACGCTGATGAACCGGATCGGAATCGAGCGCGACCGGGAGTAGCGATGGCGCGCCGCACCACGATCACCCAGGGCCGCGCGCGCCGCGCGATCGAGATGGGCGAACTCGCCTCGCAGGTGGGTTCCAGCTACCTGTGGAACTCGATCAGGCGGCCGTTTCTGTCGCGCAGCGAGCAGGAGCGCGAGCTGCTCGAGACGCATATCCGCAACGCGCGCCGGATCGTCGATAGCTCGACGAATCTGCGCGGCGCCTTCATGAAGCTGGTGCAGATGCTTTCGATGCGCCAGGACCTGCTGCCTGGCGAGGCGCTCGACGTGCTCAAGGCGACGCAATCGAGCGTGCCGCCGATGAGCTACGCGATGATCGCGGAGCAGATCCGCCGCGAGATCGGCAAACGCCCCGAAGAAATCTTCCGCCGCTTCGACCATACCGCGTTCGCCGCCGCCTCGCTCGGGCAGGTGCATCGCGCAACCACCCGCGATGGCCGCGAGGTCGCGGTCAAAGTCCAGTATCCCGGCGTCGAGGGAACCGTCGAGCAGGACCTCGGCAACCTGAAGATGCTCCTGATGACCTTGCAGGCGCTCGGGCGCGACGTGATGCGCCAGAAGATCGACTGCGCCGCGCTGTACAAGGAACTCGAGGCGCGCCTTCGCGAGGAGCTCGACTACGTGCGCGAGGCGCGCAACATGACCGAGTTCGGCCGGCTGCTCGCCGACGACCCCGAGGTGATGATCCCGGCGGTGGTTTCCGAACTCAGCTCGCAGCGCGTGCTGACGATGACCTACCTAGATGGCTATCCGCTCGCCGACGCGATGGGGCCGGCGGTCGATCTCGAGCTGCGCACCTGGGTCGCGCGCAAGGCGCACGCGATGGTGTGGCGGCAAATCCTCGAGTTCGGCGTGCTGCACACCGATTTTCATCCCGGCAATTACCTGGTGACCTATCATCCCCGGCTCGGCATTCTGGATTTCGGATCGATCCGCCGCTTTAAGCCGGCGGTGCGCAAGTCTTACTTGAAAGCCGCGCGCGGAATCGTCGATCTGGACGATCGCGCGATCGGGCAGAGCATGGGGGAACTCGGATGGATCGAGCGCGGACGCGACGCCGCGCCGATGATCGAGATAATCCGTCTGTTGTTCGAGCCGATGATGACCGAAGGCGAGTTTGATCCCGCCGGCTACGACTCGGTCGCGAAGGCGACCCGGGTCGGCGAAATCGCATTCGAGCATCGGCTCTACAGCTCGCCCCCGCACGGCGTGTTTCTGCTCCGCGCGCTGATTGGGCTCGAAGGAATAATCCAGCGGCTCGGGGTGAAGGCCAACTACCGGGAAATATTCCTTGAGTGCGTCGAACGCGCCGAGCGATGAAGCGCGCGCGGCCGGCAATCGATTCGACCGGCGAGCATGCGCTCGAAGCCCTCGAGCGTTATCGCGACCATCACTTCCGCCGCGTTCCCGCCCGCCGGATTGGCGGCGAGAAGTCCGCGCTAAAGTTTATCGAAGATGTGGGCTTCTGCGCGGCGTTCGTGGCCGGGATGGGAGTGCCGTGCCTGCGCGAGGCGATTGTCGGACGGCGCGCGCCGCCGGTGCCCGAGCATATCCAGCACGATTACGGAATCGGGATGACTTGGCGGATAAAAGACGAGCTGCCGAAAAAGCGCCTGGTGTACTACGGCAAAGTGATCGCGGGGCGTCCCGGATTCATCGCGCGCGAGCTGCTGGGCGCGTTCGTGCGCCTGCGCGCAGTGGCGGGAAGTTACCTGGCGCTCTATCGGCGCGGGGAGCTCTCGCACTGCGCCAAGTTGATCATGGACGCGCTGGTGCGCAGCGGTCCCGCGGAGACTCGCGCGCTCAAGCTCGCTTCCGGCTATGCGCAGCCCAGGGCGCGCGCCGCGTTCGACCGCGCGATGAAGGAGTTGCAGGAAAAATTCCTGGCGCTCAAGGTCGCGGAGCACTATGACCCGTTCAGCTACGTGTGGGACACGATGGCGCATCGATGGCCCGACGCGATCCGCGATGCGCGCACGCTTGCGCCGCGCGCGGCGGCGTATCTAATCGTGCGGCGCCACTTCGAGGTGGCGGGATTCGCCAGCGAGCGCGCGATCGCCCGAATCCTCGCGATCTCGCCGGAGCTGGTCGCGGGCGCGGCGCGCCGGCTCGAGCGCGAAGGAATAATCGCGCGCGGGATGCGGATTAAAGATTATGCGGGTGAATACTCGATCCTGCGCGCTGCGTTGGTTAAATAGAAAGCAAACCGAAAACAATCCACAGATTACACAGATTTCACAGATTAGAGAGCCGCGGCGCTTGCGCGCCGCGGCTCGGGTTAATTGGAAAATCTTTTAATCAGTGAAATCTGTGTAATCTGTGGATTGCTTTTTCTTCCTGTCACCACTGCTCGTAATGCACCGCGCGGCGCTCGTAGCCCGCGCCGCGGAACAGATCGCGCAGCGCGATAACCCCGTTGCCCACGCCGCAGATATAGAACTGGCGCGCGCGATTCGCGTCGCCACCGACCCATCGCCGCTCGCCCGCTTCGAGGAGAAGACGGTACAGGTCGCTTTCGGGGGCGACTATCGTCTCGAAGCGAAAGCCTGTGTCGCGCCGCGCCAGATGCTCGAATTCCGCGCGATAGAGCAGATGCCCGGCCGACGGCGCGGCGTGCAGCAGCGTCATCGCCGGATGCGCGCCGGCGGCCGCGCGATGGATCATCGGGCGAATCGGCGCGATTGCGGTGCCGGCCGCGATAAAGACCGTTTCCATCGCGAGTGCGCGCTCGAGTGCGAATGCGCCGAACGGCCCTGAAAATCCGATCGCGTCGCCAACCGCGCGCTCGAACAGCCATCCCGCGCCGCGTCCGTTCTCGACCCGATTGAAGCAGATCTCGTACGGCGCGCCAGCCTCGGGCGCAGACGCGATCGAGTAGGGCCGCGAACGGGTTTCGTCTTCGAGTGGAATCGAGAGCGAGATGAACTGACCCGGAATAAAATTGATCCTGCCGCCGTCCTGTGGCGACAGGAACAGCGAGCGCGTGTCCTCCGTATGGTCGAAGACGCGCTCGACTGTCGCCATGCGCAGCGGCCTGCCGCCCGGTCCAGTCAGGGCCGGCTTCGGTTCAGTGCTCATCGGAGGATTCACTGGCCAGGTTGATGGTGAATTTCGGTATCACGACCGTTATTTCCGCGTCGGGATCCTCGACCACCGCCTGGCATCCCAGGCGCGAGGTTGGAGTAAGCCCCGGCGCTCTGTCGAGCATGTCTTCTTCCTGCTCTTCGGATTCGCTGAGCTGCTTTGCGCCCGCCTTGATGATCACATGGCAGGTGGTGCAAGCGCAGTTTCCGCCGCACGCGTGTTCGAGATGAATCTGGTGGCCGAGCAGGATGTCGAGAATCGACCCCGGCTTGCCATCATGATGAAACGGCGCGCGGGCGGGGTCGAATTCGAGGATCCGTTCCGGATCTCCATTTTCAAAAATTACTCTAAGCTTCGCCATTTAATATTAATGCCAAGATTACTGGCCGCGGCGCGGCTATGAAACCCACGCTGACTGACTCGCTGGGCATCTTGCATGTTCGCTGTCTATTCGCCATGATTGCCCGAACGGAGTCAGCCGGCTTCGGGAGGAGACGCGAGCATGGCAACGCTGACCAAGCGCCAGAAGCAGATGGTTGACTATCTCGAGCACTATATCAGCCAGAACGGCTACGCGCCCACGCTTGCCGAGGTTGGCGAATATTTCGGGCTGTCGTCGCTGGCGACGGTGCACAAGCATCTGCGCAACCTGGAGGGAAAAGGATTCATCCGCCGCCAGCACAATCACAGCCGGGCGCTCGAGATGGCGGCCGGTAGCGGCCACACCGGAGCGCGTCGAATCGTATTGGCGGGTCAGGTCGCGGCGGGCACGCCGATCGAGGCGATCGAGACCGCCGAGACCATCAGCGTGCCCGAGGAGTTCATCCGGCGTGAGGACACCTTTTGCCTGCGAGTGAAGGGCGATTCGATGATCGAAGACGGAATCCGCGACGGCGACTACATAATCGTCGAGTCGCGCGACAGCGCGAACAACGGCGAAACCGTGGTTGCGCTGGTCGGCAACGAGGCCACGGTCAAGAAGCTATTTCGCGAATCCGACGGGCGGGTGCGGCTCCAGCCGGCCAACGCGACGATGCAACCGATCATGGTGGATTCGGACGAGCTTTCGATTCGCGGCGTGGTGGTTGGCCTGATGCGCCATTACCGATGAGCGCGGCGCGGGCTTCGAGCGACCTCGCGAGGGGGCTGCTTGGTCGGGCGCACACCGGGCGCAGTGCGCTGGCGGACAGGAATCCGCACGATAAAGGTCGCCCCGTGGCCCAGTTCGGTTTCGACCTCGAGCGTCGCGCCGAGCAGCGCAAGATTGCGCTTTACCACGCACAGTCCCAATCCCATTCCCCGATAGCGCCGCGTGCTCGCGCCCGATAGCTGAGAGCATCGCGCGAACGCGGTCTCGAGTTTCGAGCGATCGAATCCGGGACCGGTATCGCGCACGCGCAGTTCGATTTGGCCCCGATGCTCCAGACCGGGGATCGGGCGTATCGAGATCGCCACCGAGCCCTGCTCGGTGAATTTCATCGCGTTGGCCGCCAGGTTCAGCACCACGGCGCGCAGCGCCCGGCGCCGGACCCGAACGCGCGCCGGCGCGTCGCCGAGATCAATCTCGACGGCCAGATGCTTGTGATGATTGGCGGCCTCGAGCGCGGGCATGATCTCAGCCATCAAGTCGCGCAGGTCAACCTCGTCGTCGGATTTGACTTCGGCACTGGCGGCGGCAACCGCGAAGTCCAGTACGTTTTCGACGGTCTGGGCCAAGTCGTAGGCGCTCGAATTCAGGCGTTCGATAATCTCGCGCGAGCGGCCGCCAAGCTCTTCGTTCAGATCGTCGCGCAGAATATCCAGATATCCGAGCAAAACCTGAGTCGGGGTGCGCAACTCGTGCGCGAGATTCGCGAGCGATTCGAGCCGAACTCCGTGATTCCAGCGGCGAGATACTGCCGCTGCACGGCGGCCGCGTCTGCCATGTCCGGCATCCAGCGGCCCAATTGGTGAAAAATAGCCCAAGTCTCCCCTTTACGGCCTCTGCTCGCCTTAACCTCGGACCGCTCAAACCATGCGAGCTAATTCATCCGTCGAGTTTGACCGTACGGGATCGAAATGAGACACCCAATCAGAAGAATGCGTAGTAAGATGGAAAAAACTACCTAGTTGAAGTGCGGAAATTACCTAGGAAAACCGGACGCTCTCATCTTTTGCCACCCCGCCGTCACTATTTTGACGGCAATGCGCGATAGCTTGCGCTGGCGCCAAGTTCGGGGCCGGCGCGCTCGGCGCATATGCCGTGCGGGTTTGCGCGGACGCGATTGCGCATCCGAGTGAATGTTCCATTTTCGGAACGCGCGAAATTGAGACAGCCGATTCGCGCCTGCCGCGCCACAATGATCGATTTTGCGCCGGCGATGCTCGCACACGGCATGCGGGCGATCGATGTGCCAGATTCGCGCATCGGCGCCTTGCCGGGGATCTCCCGCGTCATCCGGCTCAAGCGGCGGCGTTTGCGGGCGCCGCGATGGCGGACTAAGTAAGTCAGCGTGGAGGAGCGGAGGCGATGCTTCAGCCAGCCGCGGTTACGGTCCGCATCGCCGCCGCGCGGCGGTGGAAATCGCGCCGCGCTACCGTGTCTCGCGCGGACCGGCTAGTGAGTGAATCATGACCAAACGCGACTCAACCGCGGTACTTCCCGTCTGCCCAGGATGCGGCGCTACGGCGCTGTTTCCGGGCGCGCGCTTCTGCGGCCATTGCGGAGCGAATCTGTCCGGCGCAAAACCTGGGCTTCCGCGCTGGCAACGGCCGGCCGGGGCTCGCTACGCGCACGTCACGATGGCGCGGATGGCGCTATCGTGCCCGGAGTGCGGAGAGCCGATGCGCTTCGGCTTTCGCCACATCTGCCGGCGCTGCGGGGCGCGGCTGGTGATGGTGCCGCGGCTGTTTCATCCGAACCACTTCCGGGTTTATGTCGCGGGACCGCGTGCGGCGCTGGCGGATCTGGCGGTCGAAGGCTCCGGGATGCTGATCATGCTCGCGGTGATGGGACTACTCGGCGCGCTGCTGAGTCATTAAAGGTATCGCGCAAACAATAACCCTGAACGCCAATCGCGAACCGGCGAGGCGCGCGCCACAGGGCATGCACCCGGCGGATGCGCTCACGCGGGCTTGATGGGGTTATTGTCGGCCGGTGCGGGAGCGGGCGCCGCCTCGGCCGTCTTCTGGACTGGCTTGGGCGCGTCGTCAGGATCGTTCATCGCTTTCTTGAAGTCGCGAATCGCCTTGCCCATCGCCCCGCCGACATCGCCGAGCTTGCTCGGGCCGAATATCACCAGCACGATCAGCAGGATTACGAGCAGATGCCACGGAGCTAAAAGGTCACCCATATTGAATCTCCGGCGGCCGGTCGCGACCGCCTTGGGAGAATTCTATCTCGCGGATGGTTGCATTGCTACCGGCGGCGACTCCGCCAGGGAACCTCTGCACAAGTCGGTCGATTTAGGTCGAATGAAGTTGATCGGTGGATGGTTGGGGAGGTGTGGTGATGACTAATCAACGGACATTCGCATCGATGGCTTGGGGCCACAAAGGCAAGGTGACCCGGCGCGAGCGGTTTTCGGCCGAGATGGAATCGATGTTTTCCGTCGCACATCTAACGAAGTATAACATTCGTCTTTCTTCCCGGTTGCCTCACGGTGACTATCTATGAGACCTTCGATGACCCAACGGGGCAGATAACGGCCACGGCGGCTGCTTCGCTACGCGCGGTGAGATAGAGAGCAGCGGATCTAAAGCGACGACATTGCAGGGGAGGACGGAAATGAAGAAAGCGATGCTGCTAGTGTTGTTTGGCCCGGACGGGGAGCCGCGCACGAGCGGCAGGGGGTTGGTCGGAATTGCTGTGCTTTGCCTCTGCTTGCTTTTCGCCGTGGGGGCACCCGCGCAGCAGCAGGAGATGGCAGGAATCGCGGCCAAGAGCCCCGCCTTCACCAGCTTCGATGCTCCCGGCGCAGGCACGGGCAGCGGTCAGGGAACCGCCAGCAGCAGCATCAACACGGCGGGGGATATCACCGGATACTACTACGATGCCAGCAACGTGTCGCACGGCTTCGTGCGCACTAAAAAAGGCCTCATAACCAGCTTCGATGCGCCGGACGCAGGCACGGGCAGCAATCAGGGAACCGACGGCTACAGCATCAACACGGCGGGGGTTATCACGGGATTCTACTACGACGCCAGCAACGTGCCGCACGGCTTCGTGCGCACTAAAAAAGGCCTCGTAACCAGCTTTGATGCTCCCGGCGCAGGCACGGGCAGCTATCAGGGAACCACCGGCGCGAGCATCAACAAGGCGGGGGTTATCACGGGATTCTACAACGATGCCAGCAACGTGCGGCACGGCTTCGTGCGCACTAAAAAAGGCCTCATAACCAGCTTTGATGCTCCCGGCGCAGGCACCGGCAGCAATCAGGGGACCGCCGGCTACAGCATCAACACGGCGGGGGTTATCACCGGATACTACTATGACGCCAGCCAAGTGTTTCACGGCTTCGTGCGCACTAAAAAAGGCCTCATAACCAGCTTCGATGCTCCCGGCGCAGGCACCGGCATCAATCAGGGAACCAGCGGCTACAGCATCAACACGGCGGGGGTTATCACCGGATACTACTATGACGCCAGCCAAGCATTTCACGGCTTCGTGCGCACTAATAAAGGCCTCATAACCAGCTTCGATGCTCCGGACGCAGGAACGGGCAGCTATCAGGGAACCGGCGGCTTCAGCGTCAACACGGCGGGGGTGATCACCGGATACTACCGTGACGCCAGCGACGTGTATCACGGCTTCGTGCGCACTAAAAAAGGCCTCATAACCAGCTTCGATGCTCCCGGCGCAGGCACCGGCCGCCTCCAGGGAACCGAAGGCTACAGCATCAACACGGCGGGGGATATCACCGGATACTACTATGACGCCAGCAACGTGTCGCACGGCTTCGTGCGGACGCCATAGGGGTGGCCACGGGTTATCGCCACCGTCCTTCCCTAGGCGATCCGCGCGGCCGGCTCGGAGGCCCCCGGCATCCCGGCATCATCGAGGCGGTAGCGTTGCACTTTGCGATACAGGGTCGATAGATGGATGCCTAGGACCTGCGCGGCTTTGGCCTTGTCGCCCTCGGCCTTTTCGAGCACCCGCTTGATATGCTCGCGTTCGAGTTCTTCGAGCGTCATGCCCGAGCTTTCCAGATTCGAGACCGCCGCGGTCGAGGGGCTGCGCAGCTTGTCGGGCAGATCGTGGGAATGAATCACGTCGGTTTCGGCCAGAATCGCCGCGCGTTCGATGGTGTTCTCGAGCTCGCGGACGTTGCCCGGCCATGGATAGTTCATCAGCAGGCGCATCGCGCCCTTTGAAAAACGCATCGCGCTGCGGCCCAGCGACTTTTCGGATTTGCGCAGGAAGTGATTGGCGAGCAGCGCGGTGTCATCCTTGCGGTCGCGCAGCGGCGGCAGGTTGATGTTGATGACGTTGATTCGGTAGAGCAGCTCCTCGCGAAAGCGGCCGGCCTTGACCTCCGCGTCGAGGTTACGATTGGTGGCGCACAGCACGCGCACGTCGAAGGCGACCGGGTCGTTTGCGCCCAGGGGATAGCATTCCCGCTCCTGGAGCGCACGCAAGAGTTTGACTTGCAGCGACAGTGGCATCTCGCCGATCTCGTCAAAAAACACCGTGCCCTTGTCGGCCGCCTTGAGCAGTCCCAGCTTGTCCTGCCCGGCGCCCGTGAAGGCGCCCTTCTTGTACCCGAACAGCTCGCTTTCGAGCAGGGTTTCAGGCAGCGCGCCGCAGTTGATCGGCAGAAACCGGCCGCCCGAGCGCTCCGAGGTGAAATGAATCGCGCGCGCGACCAGCTCCTTGCCGGTGCCGGATTCGCCGGTGATGAGCACGCTCGAGTCGGTGCGCGCGACTTTTTCCATCATCCGGAAGACCTGCTCGATCGCGTCGCCCTTGCCGACGATATTCTCGAAACGGTATTTCTCGCGCAGTTCCTGGCGCAAGTAGCGGTTCTCGCGGAACAGCGCCTTGGCCTCGAGCGCCTTGCCCACCACCGCTTTGAGATGCTCGTTGGCAAACGGCTTGGTGATGTAGTCGTAGGCGCCTTCGCGCAGCGCCTCGACGGCGGACTCGACGCTCGCGTACGCGGTCACGATTATTCCCATCATCTCGGGGTCGATCGCGCGCATCCGCTTGAGCAACTCGAGCCCGCTGCCGCCGCTGGTCAGGTTGAGATCCAGGATCGCGAGATCGATCTTTTCCTTCTCGAAAATCCCGAAGGCCGTCTCCGCCGAGGCTGCCTCGAAGACCTCGTAACCCTCGCTGCGCGCGAGCTGGACGATGATTGAGCGCATCAGCGGCTCGTCTTCGACGATCAGCACCCGAAATCGCTCCGGGCGCGGCGCCGTGAATGCGTGCTGCGCACTCATTGGCCCGCCGCGGCGCTCTGCGACTGGCTGGCCGCCTCACGGGCGGGCAGCAGGATGGTGATCCTGGTGCCCTTGCCGACTTCGCTATCAACCCGGATGGTGCCCTTGTTGGACAAAATCAACCGCTGGCTGAGCGAGAGCCCCAGCCCCGCGCCGGCGCCGGCCGGCTTGGTGGTGAAGAACGGATCGAACACGCGTTCGAGATGTTCATGCGGGATGCCGATGCCGTTATCGACCACGCGGATCATGACGCGGCGATGCTCGCCGGTGGTGCTGATGGCGCGGTTGCCGGTGATCACGCGAATCGCGCCGCCCTGGCTGTGGGTGGCGTCGGCGGCGTTGTAGAGCAGGTTCAGCAGAACCTGCTGGATTTCGTTGTCGTCCGCGTACGCGGGCAGCAGATTCGGGTCGAGCTCGGGTTCGACGCTGATCCCGCGAAAGCGCTTGTCGTAGGTGATGATGCGCAGGGTTTCGGTCACCATTTGGTTGATATCGATGATCTTGTGCTGGGCGGCCGACGGGCGCGCGAAATTCACCAGGTCCTTGAGGGTGCCCGAGATCCGCGTGATCTGCGACAGAATCGTGTGCAGCGTCGTGCGGCGCTGCAAATCAGTCTCGGCGCTGAGCAGCGATTGCACCAGCGAGGAAATCGACGCGAGCGGATTATTGACCTCGTGCGCGACTCCGGCCGCGAAGGTGCCCACCGCCGCCAGGCGCTCGGTGCGCAACAGCGACTCGAGCATCTCGCGGCGCTGAGTCACGTCGTGCAGGGTCATCTGGATAAACTGCTTGTCGCCGTATGAGATCAGCGCCGAGTTGACGTCCACATAATACGGGCCGATCGGCAGATCGAGGGTTTGATCCGACCCGTGGTGCAGCACGTTTTCGAGCGACTTGATGGTGCTGTCGCGCAGCTCGGGCGGAATGAAATCGACTAGACGTTGCCCAATTACCTCGTGCTTGGGCTCATCGCGGAACATGTGAATTGCCGCGGCGTTCATGCCGAGCACCTTCCAGGTCCCCGGCTCGATCTCGTACATCGGATCGGGCGCGTGATTGATCGAGTTGCGGTACTTCTCTTCGGACGCGCGCAGCAGATGCTCGCGCGACTCGATATAAAACTGCGACACCATCAGGCGCCGCTCATCGACCGCCGCGACCACCGCGTTGCGCACCCGCTCCTGCATCTTGCCGTGCATTGTCGCCGCCACGTGCGCCAGGATGATCTGCTTGAGCGCGATGTGGATGGCGTTGAATTGCGATGGTTTAGCGCGCGCCAGCATCCCTTCCTGGCAATGACGGCGCAGGTAGATGTAGGTGGCAAGGTCGTCGGGATCGCGCAGATGGTTGTTGAAGCGAATCAGCGAATTCGCCAGCGTCTCGAGATGTGCGCGAATATTATTTTCGTCCAGTGGCGGCGCGCCCAAAATGCTCAGGATCGCCTGTCCCCATTGCTCGACGATCCCGTCGAAGTGTTCGTCAATCAGATTCGCCGCCGCCTCGCGCGCCTCGCGCGCCTCGGGCGCGCGGCTGTAGACGCCATTGCCGAACAAGCGGGCGAGAGTCTGTTCTATCTCCAGCAGTTGCCGGCGCAGCGATTCGATTTCAGCGCCGCTGGCGGCCATTCCGGCGTCGGTAGGCTCGCGCCGGAATTTGGTCTTCGACGCACGACAGCATCCGCAAAGCTTTGATGTCTTCATATCTTGAAATCCTGGCGGTTCTGGATCAGGAACTGACCGCGATGGGTTGGACGAGGAGCAGAGGAACTGACCAGTCTTTGGCGCGCATATACAACCGCTGCTTGTTCGAGGTATAACATTCGCAATTTACCCAATCTAGCGATTGGTAAGGTGGATTGGCGAATTGTTTTTTTTGCAATTTGCGAAGCGGCGCGCTCTGACCGACTGATTCTCGGGACCGTCTTCGACAATGATTTCAAGCTCGGTATGGAAAGGTTCACGCGCCATCCCAATTCGGCGTCCGGGATTGTCGGGGTGCGGAAAACTCTAAGAGCCGGCTCGATTTTCCGCATGGCACGGCTCTCGCTCCGACCCTTTGTGCTCAGGGGCCGATCCAGATGCTGACCGATACCGAACCGCATTGCAGCGTCACTGCGCAGGCCAAGTTTTTTTCTCGCGCCGGCCAAAAATTTTTTTTCAAAGCCATGCGCCTGCCCGAGGTGGGTGCGAGCCTGGATTTCGATCAGAAGCTCGCACTGCGCCGCCGGCTCGAAGAGTTGAAGCTGGCCCACACCACCGGATTAGTCGTGACGCAAGCGCAGGCGCAGCCGATGCTGGATATCGCGGCGCATGCCGGTATCGTCGCGATGCTCGAATTGCCCGTCGCGCTGGCAGATATGTTCGAGCGCGGGCGCTGGAACGCAACCCTGTCGCGCCTCGCGCACACCGCCGCGATCTTCCGCGGGCATCGCGCGCTGTGCGCCTACCTGATCGATTTCCCGATCTCTCAGGATGAGCTGCGCGCCGCGGGCCTGATGAAGATTCGCGCCCGCCTCCGCATGCTCATCGCCGAGATCAAGCGGCGCGATGCGCACGCGATGATTGCGCTAAAGCATCGCCCCGAAACCCGCGCCCTGGCGCTTCTCGAAGAGAGCTTCCTGTACGCCGAGCTGCCCGCGCTCGAGCCGGCGGAACTGCGCGATTTCGCCATCAGCCTGCACAATAGCGCCGAAGGCCGCCCGATCGTTATCGAGTTTCGCGAGCCTTCGCCCGCACAGGATGAGGCGGTCGCGATCGCCTTTGGGGCGGGCGCTGCTGGTGTGGTCGCCCCTCCCGTGCCTGGCGGCGCCGCCCGTGACTGGTTGGGAATCAGGATGCTGCGCGCGGCCGACCTGATGCCGTTCGTCACGCTTAACGGCTCGTGCCCGCCGGGAGCAGCGCGCACCCCGATGGTCTCGATCGTGATTTGCGCGTACAACGCCGAGCCTACGATACGCGCGTGCCTGGAGTCGCTGACCCGGCTCGACTATCCGAACTTTGAAGTGGTCATCGTGGATGACGGCTCGTGCGATCGCACCGCCGAGATCGCGCTGGACTTCGCCCAATTGCGCTTGATTCGCCAGCCCAACCGGGGACTCGGCATCGCGCGCAATGTCGGCGCGAGTGCGGCGCGCGGCGAGATTATCGCCTACACCGATTCCGATTGCGTGGTCGATCCGCACTGGCTCACGCTGATGATGCGCGCCATGCATGACGGCGGCTTCGACGGATGCGGCGGGCCCAACTACGCCCCGCATGAGGCCGGCCGTATCCAGGCGTGCGTGGCGGCGTCGCCGGGCGCGCCTTGCCAGGTGCTGATCGGCGACAATTTGGCCGAGCATCTGGCCGGATGCAACATAGTATTGACGCGCGCCGCGCTCGACCGCGTCGGCGGCTTCGATCCTCAATTCACCGCGGCCGGCGACGACGTTGACCTGTGCTGGCGAATGCTCGAGCGGGGACTGCGTCTGGGCTACTGTCCTGCCGCCTTCGTATGGCACTTCCGCCGCAACACGATTACGGCCTACTACCGCCAGCAGCGCGGCTACGGGCGTGCGGAAGCGCTGCTCTACCGGGGCTATCCCGAGCGCTTCAACGCGCTGGGCCAGATCAAGTGGAGCGGCACTATCCCAGGATTCGTGCGCACGCTTCCCGGCGGCGGCGCGCCGCGGGTGTTCTGGTCGGCGCCGCGCGCGGGCCATCAGACGATCTTCGATCCCGCGCTCAGGACGTTTGCGTATCTGCCGCAGACTCTGGAATGGACGGCAGGATGGGCGATCGCCGCGGTCGCATCGATTCTGCTCGGGATCAGCGCGATGCCCGCGCTGGCGATGCTCGCGCTATCGCCGGGGTGGGCGCTCTATTACGCATGGCACGCGCCGCTCGAGAAATCGCACGCGAGCTTCAGCGCACGGATGCTGATCGCGATTCTCGCCTACACCGGCCCGATGCGCCGCACGCTCGCCCGCTGGCGCGTGTGGCTCAAGATGGCGGGGCGAAGACCTTCCGAACCAATGGCGCGCCAGCGCCCGGGCTTTAACTTGCTGCGGCGCGAATTTCGCCTCGCGTACTGGAATGAGCAATCCATCACGCGCGACCTGCTGCTTGGGCGGATGATGAAACTATTCATGCGCGACGGTAATCGGGCGCTGACCGATCGCGGATGGAACGACTACGACCTCGAGCTGCGGCCCAACCCGTGGACTCGCGTCGCGATCAAGACCGCCGACGAAGAGCACGAGGGCGCTATGCTGAAGAATCACGTTCTGGTGCGATTGCGCCTGACCCGCGCGTGCGGTTTCGGCCTTGCCACAGGCCTTATCGGCGCAACTGGCGCCGCATTCACGATGCTGCCCGGTCTATCACTTACGATGCTTGCGCTCGCGGCGGTGGGCGCGGCGTGCGCCGGGTTCGCGCTCCTGAATGCGGGCCGATACGCGTATCTCGCAATCGAGGAAGCTGCCGCCGAGCTCAGCCTGATTCCGCTCGGAGCGCCGACCCGCGCCATGCGCGACGCGACGCGTGATGCGCCCGCAAGCGCACGCGAGCCGCGCGGCGCTGCGGCAGCCCGCGGCGGACTGACGCTATACGAACTCCGCGAAGATCGAGTCCGCGAGTTCCAGGCCCCGGTCGCTAAGCCGGATGCCCGCGCCGGCGCGCTCGAGCAGGGCGCCCTCGAACAGGCGCGCCGCCCGCGCGCCGAAAATCTCGTCGAATTCGCGGCCGAAGCGGGTGCGGAATTCTTCGAGTGAAAAGCCCGCGCGCAGGCGCAAATTCAAAAATACGAACTCGCTCGCGCCCATCGCCGCGTCGATAGTCTCGGCGCCCGCTTGCGCGAGTCCGTCGCGCAGCGCGGCTTCGATATATTTCGCCGGCGCGCGTTCGTTCCACCATCGCCGCCCGTAATCAGCGCGGCCCAGCGCGAAGCTGTGCGCCCCCGCGCCGATTCCGAGATAACTCTGCGCGCGCCAGTAGGTCAGATTGTGGCGCGCCTCGCTGCCCGGCCGCGCGTAGTTCGAGATTTCGTACATCGGATAGCCCAGGCGCGGAATTTCCTCACGCACCAGCCGGTACATCTCGGCTTGCGTGTCGCTCTCCTGCGGTATGATCCGTCCGCGTTTCATATCGGCGAAGAACGCGGTGCCTTCCTCGAAGGTCAGGTTGTAGGCCGAGATATGATCGGGCTCGAGCGCCGCGGCCTCGGCGATATCGTGCGCGACCTCGCCGGCCGATTGCCCCGGCACCGCGAAAATCAGATCCAGGTTGAGCCGCTCGAAGCCCGCCCGATGCGCCATCCGCGCCGCCGCGCGGGTCTCTTGCGCGGTGTGAATCCGCCCCAGGAACTTGAGCGTTTCGTCCTTGAACGATTGTGCGCCAAAGCTGATTCGATTCACCCCCGCCGCACGAAATCCGGCGAACTTGGCGAGATCGACGGTGCCGGGATTCGCTTCGAGCGTGATCTCGGCATCGCGCTCGATCCCGCACGCCCGGCCGGCCGCGTCGAGGATTTTGCCGATCGACTCCGGCGCGAACAGCGACGGCGTTCCGCCGCCGAAAAAGATCGTACGCAGCCTTTCGCCCGCGAACGGCGCCTCGCCCGCGTGCCGCTCGAGCTCGCGGATCAGAGCGCGCGTGTAATCAGCCTCCGGCCACGACGATGCCGCGTAGGAGTTGAAATCGCAGTACGGGCACTTTGCCTGGCAGTACGGAATATGGACGTAGAGCGAAAAGCTCATCGCCTGTTCACCGTGCGGCTATGATTGCGCCGCGCATCCGCGAGTATGGCCTCCGCCGGATTCCATCTCATGCGATCTTTCCGCAAGCCACCCGGGGGGTGTGCAGGCGCGCACGGCGAGATTCCTCGCGAGGCCAGCCACTCGGCGTGGCGCGCAGGGCGCGATGCGCAGCGCCCGCTCGCGCTCGGAATGACAAAATTTCTGGATCTTGTGTCATTCCGAGCGCGAGTTCACCGCCAGCTTCACGCCGTGCGCATCCAGTCGCGTCGCGCGAATCGCGAGAAATCCCGCCACCCGCGAAAGCAGCCCAGTGGAATGAGTTACGCACAGCTCTCATCTTATGGCTATGCGCTTGGCCGTGCACCTCGGGCGACCCCTGCCGCGTGCGTGTCGCGGGCAAAGACATGGCGGCCAGCGGTCGCTATACTTCTCGAACCGTTGGCTGAGAGCATCAAATCGCAACCCGACCCCGCCGCCGGTGGCGCGGCGCAAACCGCCGCCTCGCGCTCGATCGCGGGCCGTGCCGGCGCGGGGATGGTTGCGTCGGGAATCCTGCTGAGCCGGATCGCGGGGCTGGTTCGCGCCACGATTTTCGCGCATTACCTGGGCGACTCGGCCGCCGCCGACGCCTTTCAGGCCGGCTTCCGCATCCCGAACATCCTGCAAAACCTGCTCGGCGAGGGCGTCCTGTCGGCGTCGTTCATCCCGGTGTACAGCAGGATGCTGGGCGAGGGCGACGACGAGAACGGCGATCTGCTGGCGTGGAGCGTCGGCGCGATTCTGGCGCTGGCGACCGCGATTCTGGTCGTGGCGGGAGTCGCGCTCGCGCCATATCTGATCGCGGTGATCGCGCCGGGGTTTTCCGGAGAGAAACGCGAGCTCACGGTCACGATCGTGCGGATTCTGTTTCCCGGCGCCGGGATGCTGGTGATGTCGGCGTGGTGCCTGGGCGTGCTGAACAGCCATCATCGGTTTTTCGCGTCGTACGCGGCGCCGGTCGCGTGGAATCTTGCGATTATCGCGGCGCTGGTGTGGTTCGGTCCGCGCCGCACGCAGGACGGGCTGGCGATCGACGTGGCGTGGGGCTCGGTTGCGGGTGCGGTGCTGCAAGTGCTCGTGCAGATTGGGCAAACGCTGGCGCTGCTCAGGCGGATGCGCTTCGATTTCGCGCGCGTCTCGGAGCCGTTGCGGGCAGTGTTCCGCAATCTCGCGCCGGTGGTTGCAGGACGCGGAGTCGGCCAGATGAGCGCCTACGTCGATAACCTGCTCGCGAGCCTGTTGCCGACCGGCGCGGTCGCCGCGCTCAACTACGGGCAGATTCTCTACATGCTGCCGGTGTCGCTGTTCGGATGGTCGATCGCGGCGTCGGAGTTGCCCACGATGGCGCGCGCGAGCGGTAGCGCCGAAGAGATCGGCGCGGTGCTGCGCACGCGGCTCAACGCGGGGCTTAGGCAAATCTCGTTTCTGGTGGTGCCCTCGGCGGTTGCGTTTATCGCGCTCGGCGACGTGATCTGCGCGTTGATTTTCCAGTCGGGCAGCTTCAGCCACGCCGACGCGATCTACGTCTGGGCGGTGATCGCGGGCTCGGGAATCGGGATGCTGGCGATCACGATGGGGCGGCTTTACAACTCGGCGTTCTACGCGCTGTGGGATACGCGCACTCCGCTCAAGTTCGCGATCGTGCGCGTCTCGCTGACGCTCGCGCTCGGCTACGTATGCGCGCTCATCTTGCCGGGGGCGCTGGGAATCGAGCGGCGATGGGGGGTCGCCGGGCTGACCGCGTCGGCGGGAGTTTCAGGGTGGGTCGAGTTCGCGCTCTTGCGCTGGCGGCTCAATCAGCGCGTTGGATGGACCGGGCTGGCGCGCGGGTATCTGGCCAAGCTGTGGGCGATGGCGCTATGCGCGGCGGCAATCGCGATTGCGATCAAGCTCGCGACGGCGGGGTTCGGCCCCCGCCCGCGCGGACTGATTGTGCTGCCCGCCTTCGGCGCGATCTATCTCGGGATCGCGTGGGCGCTGGGGATGCCGGAGTTAGACGCGATGCTGGCGATGCTCAAGCGGCGGCTCAGTTCCCGGCAAGCCGCGCGATAGTCCTGGTGGTGCTGCGGCCCGCGAGGATCGGCGACAGCACTACCCGTCCGCCGCGCGCCTCGACAAATTCCTGTCCATCGACGGTCTTGCCGCGCCAGTCTTCGCCCTTGATCAGAACGTCGGGCTTGACGGTGCGGATAATCCGCTCGGCGCGCGTCTCGTCGAAAATCACCACGTAGTCAACGCATTGAAGCGCGGCCAGGATACGCGCGCGTTCGGCAGCCGGATAGATGGGGCGGGTCTTGCCCTTTAGCGCGCGCACGCCGCGGTCGCTGTTGAGGCCGACCACCAGCAGGTCGGCCTGCGCACGCGCGAAATTCAGCGCCTGCACGTGGCCCGCGTGCAGGAGATCGAAGCATCCGTTGGTAAACGCTATCGTGCGCCCCGCGCGCCGCTCGCGCTCGAGCACGGCGGCGATCTCATCCACTGCCGCGATTTTGCGCTCGTAGCCCTGATGAGCGGGGCGCAGCGCCTGCGCCAGATCCTCGCGCGTGATCACCTCGGCGCCGATTCGGGTGACTTCAAGGCTCGCGGCCAGGTTGGCGAGCCGCGCCGCCGAGGCGTAGCCGAGTCCCGCGATCGTGAACAGTCCGAACACGCTCAGCACCACGTCGCCAGCTCCGGTCACGTCGTACACGTCGCGCGGCACGGTGGGAATATAGGTATCCGCGCCGCCGCGCTCGGCCAGATACATCCCGTCGCGATCCAGCGTGACCAGGCACGCCTCGAGGCCGAGCCGCTCGACCAGCATCTCGGCCGCGCGGCGCCACGCGTCGCGATCGACCAGCTTGATGCCGGTGGCCTGCTCGGTCTCGTAGCGATTCGGTGCGAGCACGCTTGCGCCGCGATAGATCGAAAAGTCGCCCGACAGGCGCGGATCGGCAATCACCGGAATGCGCCGCCGGCGCGCGCCGTCGATAATCGTGCGGATTAGAGTCTCGGTGAGCAGGCCCTTGTTGATGTCGGAAATCAGCACGCCGTCGATTCGCGGCAACTCCGCGCGATAGCGCGCGGCCAGCTCGCGCTCGCGCGCGGGGCTGATGGGAGACTGGTCTTCCTGATCGACGCGCAGAAGCTGCTGGGTGCCGCGATACGCCGCCTGCACGGAACCCAGCATCCGCTCTTTCACAATTGTCGGGCGCTCGGGATCGGTGATCACCGCGCGCGTGCCGATTCCGAGTCCCGCCAGGATTTCGCGCAGCAGCATCCCGTCGCGATCCGCGCCCACGATGCTGAGCGCGCAGGCGCTGGCGCCGAGCGCGCGCAGATTGGCCATCACGAAGCCGGCGTTGCCGGGCTTTTCCTCGCGCCGGGTGACTCGCAGTACGGGAATCGGCGCCTCGGGCGATACGCGCGAGACGTCGCCCCACACGTAGCGATCCAGAATCACCTCGCCGGCAACCATCACGCGCAGCTTCGGCAGCCGCGGCAATTCGGCGTGTGCCGGATGCGCAGGAGGCGCGCTAACGGCGCGGCGGGCGGCGCGGGTGCGCGTTTTTGCGGTGGCCATCGTCAGCGATGATACGGTAATCCGCCCGCAGGGTTAAAGCCTCCCGGCCGACAGGGGTGCGCGGCGCTCGTCCTCATCTGCCAGTCGGACCCGCGTCCCGCCGGTCGCGAGCGCGCGTGGCCGGGATTCTTCGCGCGGCGGCCACGCGCGGGCGTGGCGCGAGCCGCCACTGGCACACCGCCCGCCCTCCTGAGAAACATGATGAAGGAGCACCATCCTGTAGGAATCCTGATTGCTCGCGAGGGCGGGCGGACGAGCCGTCCGCCCCCACTGGCATATTGCTTTTTTCTGTCAGTGGCGGCCGACGGCTCGTCGGCCTGCTGGGCAAGCAGAGGCGATGCGGGAGAGGCGAGCGAGGCATCCTCCCGCGTGCGGAACGCTACCCCTGTTTCTTTCCTGACGTGTCGCGCCCCGCGTCGCCCGCCCTACCAATGCAAGCGAAGAATCGGGATTGCCTTTCGACTCGCGCGGCGTGCGCTCAGCGGATCGCGAAGCCGCCGTCCACGAACAGAATCGCGCCGGTCACGAAGTCGGCGGCGTGCGCGGCCAGGAACACCGCCGCGCCCGCCATCTCGGCCGGCTCGCCGAAGCGTCCGGCGGGCGTGCGCATGATGATCTCCTGATGGAACGGGCCGGACTGCGCCGGCGCGGTCATGTCGGTATTGATCCATCCGGGGACGATCGCGTTGACCTGGATATTGCGCGGCGCGAACTCGATCGCGAGCGTCTTGGTCATCTGCACCAGAGCGCCCTTGGCCGCCGAATAAGAGACCAGGCCCGCACCGCCGAAGCGCGAGTACTCGCTGGCGATATTGATAATCTTGCCGCCCGTGCGCGCCGCCATCGAGCGCGCCGCGATCTGCGACAGGAAAAAGCACGAATGCAGATTGGTCTCGAGCACGCGATCCCACGACTCGGCGTCGAGCTTCATCGAGCCGCGATTGATCGCGATACCGGCGTTGTTGACCAGAATATCGACCGGGCCCAGCGCGCGCTCGGCCGCCGCCATCGCGGGCCCGAGCGCGGCGCGGTCGGTCACGTCGAGCTTGATCGCGGCGGTGCGCACGCCGAGCTTTTCGAGCGCGGCCACGGCGGCGGAATTTTTCTCCTCGTTGCGCGCCAGGATCGCGACCGCCGCGCCGGCCTCGGCCAGGCCCAACGCGATTCCCAGACCGATACCGCCGTTGCCGCCGGTGACGACCGCCACGCGGCCTTCGAGGTCGAACATTTTCGGCGCCGCCATCTTGCACCTCCGAACGCGATTCGCGAACCATCCCGGTCAGCGCAGCTTTAGCACATTACTGAATCGGTGAAATCCGCATAATCCGCAGTTTCTGTTATATTGGCGGTTCAACATTTTAAGAGCGAGGACGATCCACGATGGGACTACGGACGGCTGACGAGTACAAGGCTTCCCTGCGCGACGGACGCGCGGTGTTTTTCCGCGGCGAGAAGGTCGCCGACGTGACCACGCATCCTGTCATCGGGATCGCGGTCGAGCACGCCGCGCTCGATTACCGGATGGCCGAGGACGTGAAGTATCGCGAGCTGGCGGTAATCAAGGAAGGCGGCGACCAGTACAGCCGCTACTTCCATGTTCCGAAAAACGGCGACGATCTGCTAAAGCGCAGCAACCTGATTGCGGCGGCGACGCGCGAAGGCGCGACCCTGGTGGTGCTGATCAAGGAGATCGGCAGCGACGCGCTGCTCGCACTGAATATCGTGGGCGCCAAGCTGGCGGCGGGCGGGCATCCCGAGTACGCCGGGCGAATCCAGAAATTCCATCGCCATTGCCGCGACAACGATCTTGCCGTCGCCGTCGCGCAGACCGACACCAAGGGCGATCGCTCGCTTGGCCCGACCCAGCAGGAGCATCCCGATTACTACCTGCGCGTAGTCGAGCAGCGCGCCGACGGAATCGTGGTGCGGGGCGCCAAGGTTCACACCTCGGTCTCGACCAACAGCAACGAGATGATTGTATTGCCGACCCGCGCGATGCGCGCGGAGGACAAGGCCTACGCGGTGGCGTTCGCGATCCCGATGAACACGCCGGGGCTCAAGATGATCGCGAGTCCGCACGGGTCCTCGCACAAGAACGCGTTCGAGCATCCGATCAGCGCGCGGCACAAGATGATGGAAACGCTGACCGTGTTCGATGACGTGTTCGTGCCCAACGAGCGCGTGTTTCTAAACGGCGAGATCGATTTCGCGGGGCTGCTGGCGCTGACGTTCGTGCGCTTTCATCGCTTCACCGCGGTCTCGTACAAGCTGCCGCTGCTCGAGCTGATGGCGGGTGCGGGCTTTGCGATCGCCGAGGCCAACGGAATCTCGCGCGCCGGCCATGTGCGCGACAAGCTGACCCATCTGGCGGCCTATCACACGACGGTGCGCGGACTGATCGAGCACGCGGCGCGCACCTGCACGATCGAAGAAGGCGTCGCGGTGCCGAACACGCTGCTGACCAACGTCGCCAAGTATCACTTCGCGCACAACTACCATCAGGCCGTGCAGATCGTGCAGGATCTCGCCGGCGGAATGCTCGTGACCGCGCCCGCCGAGGAAGACCTCCAGAGCGAGGCGACGCGCGAGTACGTGCTCAAGTACTTAGGCGGCGCCAAGGGCTTCGACGCGGAAAAGCGGCTGCGGCTCCTCAACCTGATGAGCGACCTGACCTCGTCGGATTACGGCGGATACCAGGAGGTGCTCGCGGTGCACGCCGAAGGCGGCTTCGAGGCCGAGAAGCTCCAAGCCTACCGCGAGTACGATTTCAAGACCGTCGCGGCCTACGCGCGCAAGCTCGCGGGAGTGTAAAACAATCCACAGATTTCACGGATTGACAGTCAGATTTTCAGAGCGGACGGCGCCGCGGCGCCGTCGGCGAATCAGGGGCGAATCTTTATTGAGTCCTGCACAAGATAGTGACGCCGACCCGCTCCAGGGCGGGGTCCACATATGACACACCAAGCTATCGAGCAAGAGCGAAATTGTCACTATGATATGCAGGACTCAATAGGCGCTCGACCTATCAGCAAATTTGCGAAAGTCACGGCGCCGAGAATATCGAGATACGTCTGGAAAGGGGTTGTGCGGCTGAAGTCTTCCGGAATTGCTCGGGCGCGAACAGACCGAAATCGGGAATGCCGGTCAGAAGATTATTTCCGGATAATCAACCATCTGGCCGAAAGAAGTTTGGTTAATGGGATGACCATTGTGTCGAGAATGGTTCGCAGGGCCATCGTTTTGGCCGTGGTGGCGATGGCAGTTGTCGCGGAATTCTCGATTTTCGTCACGCCGGCATCCGCGCAGGTCAAGCCCGGCGATTTCATCACACCCGAGAACGCTTCCAGGGTAAAAGACCTGGTTGCCCCCGGGCTTTACTGGCGGGTGACGCACGGGATGACGATGAAGATCGTCCCGACCGGAACGATCGAATGGCCTCCGCCTTACAAGGAAGCGACCGAACAATATTCCTCGCAGGTACGGCTCACTGCCGATCGTCAAAGTCCAGAAGGCTACGTCGCCGGCCTGCCGTTTCCCTTCATTGATGCCAACGACCCCGACGTCGCGGTCAAAATCGCGTGGAACATGACGTTTCGCCCGATGTGGACCGACGACCTTGACGCGCGCTTCTTCGGATGCCAGTCGGTTTACGTACGTCCGGGCCATCGTTACAGCCGCATCATCGATCTGAGCGAGATCGGCCATTACCGCACCTACAACGAGATCGGCCGCACCGAGGTCGAGCCGCTGCCGATCGATCCGGATTTCAAACAGACCGGCCGGATGTTCCTGACAGGATTGTATCCGCTGTTGATGCCGGAGAACCTGCGCGGTCTCGGTTTGACCCGCTTTCACTACGCCGACCCGAACCGCGGCGACGACACGTGGCTATGGATGCCGGGCGCCCGCCGCGTGCGCAGGGTCAACGAAGATGGCCTGACCAGCGCCACCGGCGTCAACCAGTTCAACTCGGACGAGTACGCGGGCTTCAACGCCAAGAATGAGAATTACCATTGGAAGTTCCTCGGTGAAAAAAAGATGCTGGGCGCGCTCCATGTGACCCGCGTGCCGGGGTATCCGTGTCCCTCTGACGGCGGCGCAAGCTCGTGCCCGGCGCAGTGGGAACTCAGGCGCGTTTACATCCTGGAGGCGACGCCCAACCGCGAGCGCGTGCCCGAGGAACTTTATTCCAGGCATATTCTCTATGTCGACGCCGAGGCCTACGCCGTGCTGACCCAGGATCTCTACGACCGCGGGGGTCAGCTCTTCATGAACTACACCGACTGGCTGACCTACCGGGACCGGCCGGTTCCCAACGCCCGCGTCGCCATCTACCCGTTCAAGCGCCTGTTCATCGTAAACGCTTCCAGCACCGACCTGGAGACCGGCTTCTCGACGTTCTGCTCGCTGCCGATGCCGAATGCGCCCGAGCGCGAGTGCTGGTACATCAACATGGGCGCGGTCGGCAAATCGATGTGTTCGGTGCGCGCGATGGTCGCGGCGGCGCCGTAAGGCTTCTCCCGCGTCGCGGCGGTCCGCGTTCGAGTGTTGCGCCGGAACAACTCGGAAGCGGCGTGCGCGTTAGAAGCTGAAGCCAACGAGTTGCGGATGCGATTGCGCAATCCAATCAGCGAAATCAGTGAAATCCGCGCTCGCTCTTACGGCTGCGGGGTCATTTATTCGAGCGCAGCTCGATGGTGTTGCCGTCGGGGTCGAGGATCCAGAGCTGGCGGCCGGCCATGTTGCCCGGCGCTTCGAGGAACTCGATGCCTAGTTCGGTGAGCGTGCGCTTGGCCTCGTCGAAGTCCGCGACTTCGAGCGCCAGATGCGCGCCGAGCGGGTCGGGCTTGCGGCCGCGATTTTCGCTCTGGATCAGATGAATCGCGTTGTCGCCGACGCCGTACCATGCGCCCGGGAAGCCGAAGTCGGGACGCGGCAGTTTCTTGAGCCCGAGCACCTGTTCGTAAAATGTGATCGACTTGCCCGCGTCGCTGACGCGGACGGCGGCGTGGCTGAATCCTGTAGCTTTGATCATCGTCGCTGGTCTCCGATCGCTGTTTAGCACGCGAACGATGCGTTGGGGAAAGAAAAAAACAATCCACAGATTACACAGATTTCATGGATTGAAGAAAAATAATGCGGTGAGCGCCGGAGACGGCGCTCGCCGCGTTTTGATCTGAATCTCTTAATCGGTGAAATCTGTGTAATCTGTGGATGGTTTTTCCTTCACTCGAAGGCGTTCTCGCCGGTTATGTCGCGCCCCAGGATCAGCGTATGCACGTCGAAGGTGCCCTCGTAGGTGTTCACTGTTTCAAGGTTCAGCATGTGCCGGATGACGGGATACTCGTTGACGATCCCGTTGGCGCCCAGCATGTCGCGCGCGTCGCGGGCGATCTTGAGCGCCTCGTTCACGTTGTTGCGCTTGGCGAACGAGACGTGCTCGGGGCGCAGCTTGCCCTGGTCCTTCAGATGCGCCAGGCGCAGGCAGATCATCTGCGCCTTGGTGATCTCGGTCAGCATCTTGACCAGCTTGTTCTGCACGAGCTGATAGCCGGCCAGCGGACGCGAGAACTGCTTGCGCGATTTGGTGTAATCAAGCGCGGTGTTGAAGCAGGTGCGCGCCGCGCCGATTGCGCCCCACGCGATTCCATAGCGCGCCTGCGTCAGGCATCCGAGCGGGCCCTTGAGCCCGCGCGCACCCGCCAGATGGGCGGTCGCGGGGATGCGCACGTCCTCGAGAATCAGCTCCGAGGTGATCGACGCGCGCATCGAGAATTTCCCGTGGATGTCGCGGGCCTGAAAGCCGGGCGTTCCCTTTTCGACGATGAAGCCGGTGATGCCCTGGTCAACCTTGGCCCAGACCACGGCGACATCCGCGATCGAGCCGTTGGTGATCCAGCGTTTGGTCCCGTTCAGAATCCATCCGTCGCCGTCCTTGCGCGCGCGGGTTTCCATCCCGCCGGGGTCCGAGCCATGGTCGGGTTCGGTCAGCCCGAAGCATCCGACGAGCCGCCCCCTGGCCATCTCCGGCAAGTAGCGGTTCTTCTGTTCTTCGGTGCCGTTGGCATAGATTGCGTACATCGCGAGCGCGCTCTGCACCGACGCGAAGGATCGCAGGCCCGAGTCGCCGGCCTCGAGCTCCTGCATGATTAGTCCGTATGCGACGTTGTTCATTCCGGCGCATCCGTAGCCCTTTATATTGGCGCCGAAAATCCCCAGCTCGGCCATCTGCGCAATCAGCTCGACGGGGAAGGTTTCGGCGGCGAAATGACGCTCGACGTGCGGCAGAACCTCGCGTTGGACGAAGCGTTTGACGGTGTCGCGGGTGGCGCGTTCCTCGGATGTGAGCAGGTCATCGAGCTGGAAATAATCGAGATCTTTTAATGAATCCGCCATGTTAGACTCCGGGGGGCCTTCTATAGAGAGAATTTAACGAGATCTTGGTTGCAGATTAAGGTTATAGTGGCGTGCTGAACGCAGTGCCAATCGACGAACCGGGGCGCACGAGCCGCCGCGACCCCCACTTGACCCGTCCGCGCACTTTCCGCAGGGTGATTAGGGTGATTGAAGTGGTCGCGCGAGTTAACCATGGCTACTGCTTGCCTCAATTTGCGGTTTACGTATACTTATACAGCAAGTAAGAAATATGCACATTGAAACGCTAAAAGTCTTCTGTGACATAATCGAAAGTGGCAGCTTTTCTTATGCCGCCTCGCAAAATTTTGTCACCCAGTCGGCGGTCAGCCAGCAGGTCCGCAGCCTCGAGGAAAAATACGACTGCCGGCTAATCGAGCGGGGCAGGGCGGGGGTCAAACCGACTCCTGCCGGTCAAATCTTATACACCGCGAGCAAGGAAATCGTACGCCGATTCATGGAGCTTGAGAACCGGCTGCGCGAGATTGGCTCGGTGATTGCCGGATCGATCCGGGTCGGCACCGTGTACAGCGTGGGCCTGCACGAATTGCCGCCCTACCTGACCGAGTTCCTGCGCAGCTATCCGGCGGTCAATGTCCATCTGGAATACCTGCGCTCGAACAAAATCTACGAGGACTTGATCGAGGGGAAAATCGACCTCGGCGTGGTCGCGTATCCGGCCAAGCGCAGCCAGATCGTTTCGATCGCGTTTCGCCACGACGAACTGGTCCTGGTGGTCCCCCCGGATAGCACCCTGACTAAACACGGCAAGATCAGCATCGGTGCGCTGTCAGGGCAAAAATTCGTCGGCTATGAGCGCGACATCGCGACCCGCAAGGCTTCCGACCGAATCCTGCGCGAGTACGGCGTCAAGCCGAACTATGTGCTCGAGTTCGACAATATCGAGACGATCAAGCGCGCGGTCGAAATCGGCCTCGGATGCGCGATCGTGCCGCGGATGACGGTGGACAACGAGGTCGCGCGCGGGACGCTCCGGATGCTCGAATTTTCGGAAGGCACCTTCACCCGCCCGCTCGCGATCATCTACAAGCGCGGGCGCGAGCTGTCGCCGGCGGTGCGCAAATTTATCGATGTGCTCACCCAGAGCAACATCCTCCCCAAGGTTGCCCGCGGAGAGCGCGGCGGGCGCACCGAGCGGCTCACTTCGGTTGACGGGCCCGAGAAGGCCGAGAAATCGGCCTGACGCGACAACGCTCTGAATGCGAACCGGCCGGATGCGTGTCGCCTCCGGCCGTTTTTTGGTTCGCGCCCCGCTCAGATTCTTCGGCGAACGCGCAACTAAGGCCCGCTCGCGAGCCGCGCGCGTCGTATCGGGTCGTGGGCCTCAGCCGGGGTGGTGGCACAGGCTAAAGCCTGTGCCACGAAGAATCCCGGAGGCCGGGAATCCCTGCAGCGCCGCGCGCGCTACTCGATACTGGTGCTCGGCAGCGCCGGGGCGTTGCGCACCGGTCCGGTCCCGTTATCCATCGGCTGTACGCCGGAGGCGGTCGTGGACGAGGAGGGCGCGCCCGCACCCGGAATCGGCGCCATCGGCTGCACCGACGAGCCGCCCGAGGTGTCAGCCGCCGGGGGCGCCGTTTCGGTTGGGCCGCTGAAGTTGATCGGCTCTTCACCGGCGACCATCTGCGGGGTCAGCACGTAGTCTCCGCCGAGCGAACTGCGCCAGATGGTGTTGGCGGTTTGCGTGTTGCCGGCGGTGAGCAGCCACGCCGCGCCGCCGCCGAGTCCGCCCAAAATCGCGTACACGAACTTGGCCGGGATGTAGAACACGTTGCCGAACAGCGCGGCCGCGCCGTATCCGGCGCCCGGCCAATTCACTCCGCCCTGGTCGGGCTGCGGCACTTGTACCGGCGTGGCGGCCGCGGCGGGCGCCGCGCTCTGCGCCTGCGCGACGCCATTGGCGAGCGAACCGAGCGGCATCGCGAGCAGCGCGGCCAGCGCGTACGCGGCCATCCGGTTTCGGTTTCGATTGCGATTGCTTTTCATCATCCGCATAAACATCCTCCACACCTGGTGCAAATACTTCATTCAGTTTTGACGACCGCGCCCGGCGGCAGCAATTCCATCAGATGACGGAACGCGCGGTCCAGGTAATCGGCGTCCTTGGATTCGAGCGTCAGCTTGACGCGGTACTCGGGATTTCCGATCCGCGGGTAGGAACCGAGCATCAGCTCGGGAAACGCCGCCATACACGTATCGAGATGCTCCGCGATCACGCCCTCGGTCGCGGTGGTATAGATGGCGCGCATGAAATACGGGTCGGTCGCGAAGCGCGGCTCGAGCGCCGCGAGCTTGGCCTCGAAAAGTTGCGGGATTCCCGGCAGCACGTACACGTTTTCGATCTGTACGGTGGGGAAGCGGATGTCGCCGCCGTGGTTCAAGATTGCGCCCTCAGGCACTTGCGCCATCTTGAGGCCGGCCTTGTTCAGCTTGCCGGTGAAATGCTCGCGGAGGATCGCCCCGAGTTCAGGATCGACAGTCAGGTCGCGATTAAACGCGGCGGCCACACCTTCCATCGTCAGGTCGTCGTGAGTGGGACCGACGCCGCCCGAGGTCACCACGAAATCGTAGCGCGCCGCGCACCATGCGACTTCGCGCGCAATCACCGGAATTTCATCGGGGATGGTCACGACGCGCATCAGGGCGACGCCGAGCTTGCGCAATTCGCGCGCCGCGAAATAGGCGTTGGAATCCTGCACCTTGCCGGACAGAATTTCATTGCCGATCACGATCAACGCGCACGTGCGCTCCCGCATCGCTGTGCCCACGCCTGCCTCCGCACCTGACGGGTATTATCCCGTGCCGGGCGCCGAGCGGCAAGGCAATTTCGCACGCGCGCCTATCCGCGCAGCATCCGCTGCAGATTCTCGAGGTCGCGGCGCACCTCGCTGAGCACCCGGCGGGTCGGGCCGTCGGCTTGCGCCGCGGCGCTGCCGTTTTGGGCGCGCGGGGCCGGCGCGGTCTTGGAGCCGCGTTTGCCCGCGTGCTCGACGGGCTTGCCGGTCAGCAACGCCTCGATCCCGTGCTCGCGGATGTGCTTGTTCGCGCCCGCGATGGTGAAACCCTCTTGATGAAGCAGGCGCTTGATGAGGCTTAAGACCTCGAGGTCGCGCGCGTGATAGAAGCGATGCCGGGTGCGGGTATGCCTGGGCTTGAGCAACGGGAACTGGGTTTCCCAGAAGCGCAGCACGTAGGTCTCGACGCCGATCCGGTCGGCGGCCTCGCCGATCTTGAGGCCGCGCTCGGGAATCGGTCCAGATGCGCGCGGCGCCGTATGCGCACGTGGCGCAGGCTTGGCGGGGCGCGCGCGCTTGGCCGCGGCGATGGGGCGTCGGTTTCGGGTCATGGCTTCCCGGACGTGCCGTCGTTCACTCGGTCCTTCAGAACCTGACTTGGTTTGAAGGATAGCACGCGCCGGGAGTCGATTGTGATAGGGGCGCCGGTTTGAGGATTGCGTCCGCGCCGCGCATGCTTGTGATTGACGACAAAGGTTCCGAAACCGGAGATCTTGACCCGATCGCCATCGCGCAAGCCATCCTTGATGATCGCGAAGACGGCTTCGACGATTTCACAGGCTTCCTTTTTCGAGGAGCCCACCCGTTCGTAGATTAAATCCACGAGGTCGGCTTTGGTCATCCCTTGCGGCGTATAGGTCCCCACCCGTTCGCTCGCTAAGAACACGCTTTACTGCCGCAACTCCGCCCCCAGCCGCGTCCGCGCCTGCTCGACCAATGCAGTATGGACGCGATTGACCTCCTCATCCGTCAGCGTGCGATCCGTTGCCCGGTACAAACATGCCAGCGCGATACTCTTGCGGCCTGGCGCAATCCCCTGTCCTGCGTACACGTCAAACACCTCGACGCTCTCCAGCAGCGGCGAGGTGGTCGAGTCGCGCACCGTCCGCGCCACCATCGCGGCCGGAAAACCGCGCTCGAGCACCAGCGCGAGATCGCGGCGAATCGCCGGGAACCGCGGGGGTGGCGGAAACGTTTTACGCGGCGAGAAACCATAAGAAATGAGTTTCTCTAAGTCAAGTTCAAACACCGCGCAGGGTGCGGCCAAATCCAGGCGCAGCGCCTCTGCGGGATGCAATTCACCTACGTAGCCAGCACTTTCGCCCTCGAGCAGTATCTCCGCCGAGCGGCCAGGATGCAGAAATGGCGTTCGGGCCGGATCGATCGCGCGGAACTCCGCGCGCGCGGCGAGTTCCATCGCGCCGAAGTAGGTCTCGATAATTCCTTTCATCGCGAAAAATCCCGCCGCGAGGCCCGGCTCTCCAATCGTCGCGGCCGCGTAGGCTCCATAGCTGACGCCGCCGATCACCTGCCGCTCGAGAGTATAGTCACCGTGACGCGCGAATGTCTTGGCGATTTCGAAGCCATGAAATGTGCTCGCCTGCCGATTCAAGTTGAAGCGCAGCGCCCCGAGCAGCCCCGGCAGTATGCTCAGGCGCAATTCGCCCAGCTCGGCCGAGAGCGGATTTTCGACCTTGACCGCACTGGCGCCGGCGGCGATACCGCCGAAACGCTGATTATCCGCCGGCGCGATAAACGCAATCGTCAGCGCCTCGGTAAGTCCCGCGCCGAGCATCACCTCGCGCGTGCCGGCGATAAACTCGCGCTCCGGGTTGGCGGCCGCGAGGGTCGCGATGCGCGGCGGCAGCGCCTCTGGAATATCTTCGAGTCCGCCCAAGCGCGCGACTTCTTCGGCCAGGTCGGCGGCCTCATTCAGGTCCGGCCGCCACGACGGCGCGGTGACCGCGAACCGGGCGCGCCCCTGTGATTTGACCTTGCATCCGATTGAGATGAGCCGCCGCTTCGCGGTAGCGGCCGGAATTTCGACGCCGAGCAGCGCGGTCATCGCGGGCAGATCGAGCGCGATCTCGCGGGGCGTCGCGGTCCGCGGCTCGAGGTCGATAAGCGGCGCGGCGATTTTTCCGCCCGCCAATTGTCGCACGAGTTCGCCCGCGCCAAGCGCGGCGGCGGCCTGCCCGGCGCGATCGATCGAGCGCGCGAAGCGATAGCTCGCCTCGCTTACGAGCCCGAGCCGGCGCGAGGTTTTCGCGATCGCGATCGGCGCGAAGAACGCGCTCTCGAGCACGATCGCATCGGTGGATTCGCTGACTTCGGAGTTGAGGCCGCCCATCACGCCCGCGATCGCGAGCGGCTTTTCCGCGTCGGCGATCAGCAGGTCGTCGGGCGCAAGCTCGCGCGTGACATTATCGAGCGTGACGAATTCGCGATCGGCGCCCGCGCGGCGCACGATTATTTTCCCGCCCGCGATCTTCGCGAAGTCGAACGCGTGCAGTGGCTGTCCGCGTTCGAGCATCACGTAGTTGGTCACGTCCACGAGGTTGCTGAGCGGGCGCATCCCGCACAATTCGAGCCGCCGCCGCATCCAGATCGGCGACGGACCGATTTTCACTTTGCGCATAGCCAGCGCGGCGTAGCGCAGGCACAGCTCCGGCGCCTGGATGTCGATTTCGAGCGATATCGTGCCCGCGCCCGGTATTTTCGGCGTCCGCACGCGCGCAATTTTGAGCGGGACGCCGAACAGCGCGGCGACCTCGCGCGCCAGCCCGAGAATCGACAGGCAATCGCCCCGGTTGGGCGTGATCTCGACGTCGAGCACCGTATCGTCCATCGCGAGATAGCTGGCAAGGTCGATTCCGAGCGGCGCATCGGACGGCAACTCGAGAATTCCCGCGTGCTCCGCCGACAGCCCGAGCTCGCGTTCCGAGCAGAGCATCCCATTGGATTCGACGCCGCGAATCTTCGCGGCCCGAAGCGGCGGCTCGGCGCCAAGCTGGGCGCCCACCGTCGCGAGCGCGGCGGTCATGCCGGCGCGCACGTTGGGCGCGCCGCACACCACGGAGAAGCGGCCGGCAGCGCCGGTGTCGACCTGGCACAGGCTTAGCCGATCGGCATTGGGATGCCGTCCCGCTTCGATTACTTTTGCGATCACGACGCCGTGAAAGGACGCGGCGAGCCGGTCGATATTCTCGACCACCAGTCCGGCCACGCTCAGGCGGTCGGCAAGCTGCTGCGCGGTCGCATCGACCGCGACGAACTCCTTGAGCCAGCTAAGCGGCAGCTTCATCGCGCACCTCCGCCGACCGACGGGAACTGGGAGAGGAAGCGGAGATCGTTGTCGAAGAACAGGCGCATATCGTCGATTCCGAGCGCCATCAGTCCGGTGCGCTCGACGCCCATCCCGAACGCGAAGCCCTGATATTCGGCGGGGTCGAGCTTAACCGCGCGCAGCACGTTCGGATGAATCATTCCGCAGCCCAGAACTTCCGTCCATCCGCTATGCTTGCACACCGGGCATCCGGCACCTGCGCACAAAAGGCAATGGATATCGAGTTCGGCGCTCGGTTCGGTGAACGGAAAGAAGCTCGAACGGAAGCGGACCTTCGTATTCGGCCCGAAGAACGCGCGCGCGAATTCGGCGAGCACGCCCTTGAGATGCGCCATCGTGATGCGCCCGGCGCGATCGACCATAAAGCCTTCGATCTGGGTGAACATCGGAGAGGCGCGCACGCTCAGGTCGTCGCGGCGATAGCATTTGCCGGGGCATACGACGGCCAGCGGGGGGCGGCGGCGCTCCATGACGCGAATCTGTCCGTTGCTGGTATGGGTCCGCAGCAGCATCGCGCCCGGCACGAAAAAGGTGTCCTGCATTTCGCGCGCGGGATGATTGGGCGGAAAGTTCAGCGCCGCGAAATTGTGGAAGTCGTCCTCGATGTCTTGAGTATTTTCGACCTCGAAGCCCATCGCGATCAGAATCGCGAGCATCCGCTCGAGGATTTGCGTCACCGGATGAATTCGCCCGCGCGGAATCTTCGCGCCCGGCAGCGTCACGTCGAGCGCGGCCTCGCCGAGCGAGCGTTCGAGCGCGAGCGCGCGATTGCGCACCACCAGTGTCTCGATCCGGGCTTCGATTTCGCGCTTGATCTGGTTGACGAGCTGGCCCAGCACCGGGCGCTCGGCCTGCGGGACCTCGCGCATCCCGCGCATGATCTCGGTCAGCTCGCCCGAGCGGCCGAGCACGCGGACGCGGACCGCTTCGATCGCGGCGGGGCCGGCGTCGTCGGCCAACTCCGCCATCGCGCGGCGCCTGATTTCTTCGAGTTGTTCCCTCATTTATCGTTTTCCTTCCGCTTCCCCCGGATATTATGCGGCGCGGCGCGGCGCCTCAAAACAAAAGACCATGTGGCAACCCACATGGTCTTTGGTGCGCGGCGTCAAAAACGGCGCGGCGTCAGGCGGCTAACAGGCCGAGCGCGTTCTTGGCGGTGCGCACCAGCTCGGTAAACAAGCCGTCGCGCTCTTTGGCCAGCAGGGCAAGCTGCTTGCGATCGACCTCGACGCCGGCCTTTTTGAGCCCGTTGATAAACTTGCTGTACGACAGACCGTGCTCACGCGCGAGCGCATTGATGCGCTGGACCCAGAGCGCGCGAAAATCGCGCTTCTTCTGCTTGCGATCGCGGTAGGCGTAGGTGAGGCCCTTCTCTAAGGTGTTACGGGCCTGACGATACAGTTTGCGCCCGCCGACGAATCCGGAGGCGAGCTTGAGCTGACGTTTATGTCGGCGGCGGGTTTTAGGTCCGCCCTTTGCGCGAGGCATCGGAGGTCAATCCTTATAGAATAATTCTGGGTTGCTTGGATTGTGCGTGGTTTCAGTCCGCGATGCTACCGTCCGCGCTAGGCGTTGGGCAGCAGCCGTTTGACGGCCTCGCCCTCGGTCTTGCCCAGGATGCCGGGCTTGCGCAAACCCCGCTTGCGATTGCGATTCTTGGCCCACGCGTGATGGCGCGAGTAGGCCTTCTTGTACTTCACCTTGCCGCTCGCCGTGACGCGGAAACGCTTGGCGGCGGCGCGATTGGTCTTCAACTTCGGCATCGGTCTGCTCGCTATCGTGCTCGAATATACTCGGTCGCCTATCGCGGGGTCAGCAGGATCGACATATTGCGCCCTTCCATCCGGGTTCCCCCGTCCGGCTGCGCTACATCGGTCACGTCCAGGACGATCCGGTCCAGCAGCGACCGGCCGATTTCCGGATGGGTGATCTCGCGCCCACGAAACGAAACCGAAAGCTTAACACGCTGGCCTTCACCAATAAAGCGCCGGATGTGATTGATCTTGAAGGCCACGTCGTGGACGCCGGTGCGCGAGCCCATCTTGACCTCCTTGATCGACGTCGCGGTCGCGTGGCGCTTCGAGTCGTGCTGCTTCTTCTTGAGCGAGTAGCGGTATTTGTCGAAGTCGGTGATGCGGCACACCGGCGGCTTCGCGGTCGAGGAGACCTCGACCAGATCGAGACCCCTGGTTTCGGCGATCCGAATCGCCTCGCGCAGGGGCAGCACGCCGATCTGCGCGCCATCGGAATCGATCACTCTTACTTCGAGAGCGCGGATTAGCTGGTTGACGCGAATCGCGGGCTCTCGCGAGGGGGGAGTTCTGAAATCTCGACGGATATGACACCTCCTCCGGCACGCCGGCCGGAATCTTGTTTAACCTCTGCGCGGCGTCAGCCGGGCAGCGGCTCCTTGCGCATGGTTGCGAGCAAATCTTCGATCGACAGCGCCTGGCTCTTCGAGCCGCGCAGCAGCCGCAGCGACACGGTGCGCTCGGCCGCCTCGCGCTCGCCGACGACGATCATATACGGCACCTTGGCGAGTTCGGCTTCGCGAACTTTGAAGCCGAGTTTCTCGTTGCGCAGATCAGGCTCCGCGCGAAAGCCCGCGCGGCGGATCAGGTCGGCGACCTCGCGCGCGTAATCCTCGACCTTTTCGCTGAGCGAGAGCACGCGCGCCTGCTCGGGCGCGAGCCACATCGGCAGCACGCCGCCGGTATGCTCGATCAGCACCGCGATAAAGCGTTCGAGCGAGCCCAGGATCGCGCGATGGATCATCACCGGGCGCTCTTCGGCGCCGGCGCTCGAAGTGTAATGGAGGTCGAAGCGCTCGGGCAGGTTGTAGTCGAGTTGAATAGTGGCGACCTGCCATTTGCGCTTGAGCGCGTCGGGCACGTAAATCTCGATCTTCGGCCCGTAGAATGCGCCCTCGCCGGGATTGATCTCGAACGCGATCTGATTGCGGCCCAGGGCGTTGGCGAGCTTTTCCTCGCTCATGCGCCACTGCTCGGCGGTGCCCATGTGCGGCTCGGGCATGGTGGCGAGCTTGAACTCGGGGCGCTCGAAACCGAGCGTCGCGTATACGTCGCGCACCATCTTGAGGTTGGCCGTAACTTCGTCTTCGATCTGCGCCTCGGTGCAGAAGATATGCGCGTCGTCCTGCGACATCACGCGCACCCGCGTCATCCCGTGCAGCGTTCCCGATCGTTCCGCGCGATGCAGCCGCGAGAACTCCGCGATGCGCAGCGGCAGGTCGCGATACGAGCGCTTCTCCGCGCGATAGATGAACGTATGCCCCGGACAGTTCATCGGTTTAAGCCCGTAGCCGTGGCGCCATCCTTCGGGACCGGTGTCGATCTCCGCGTCGGGCGTCTCGGGGTCCAGGGTCAAAAACATATTCTCGCGAAAGTTTTCCCAATGGCCCGAAGTCTGGAACAGCTCGTTCTTGAAAACCAGCGGCGTGACGACTTCCTGATATCCATAGCGCCGGTAAAGCCGCCGCATGTAGTCGATCAGCTCGTTGAAAATCACGAGTCCCTTGGGCAGATAGAACGGGCATCCGGGCGAGATCGGATCGAAAAAGAACAGCCCCATCTCGCGGCCGAGCTTGCGATGGTCCCGGTTGCGCGCGAGTTCGAGCAGCCGCAAGTGCTCCTCGAGCGCCTCTTTGCCGGCGAACGCGGTCCCGTAGATCCGCGACAGCATCGCGTTGTGCTCGTCGCCGCGCCAGTACGCTCCGGCGACGGACAGCAGCTTGAAGGCGCGCAGGTAACGCGTCGAGGGGACATGGGGCCCGCGGCACAGATCCATCCAGTCGCCTTGCTTGTAGATGGAGACGGCCGGGTCGGGAATCCCGTCGATAATCTCGACCTTGTACTTCTCACCCATGTCGGAAAAGGTCTTGATCGCCTCGGCGCGCGGCGCTTCCACCCGCTCGATCTTCAGATCGGCCTTGGCGAGTTCCTTCATCCGCGCTTCGATCTTCGGCAGATCGTCCACGGTGAACGGCGCGGGCGGCGCGAAGTCATAGAAGAAGCCGTCCTCGATCACCGGCCCGATCGTCACCTGCGTACCCGGAAAAAGCTGCTGCACCGCCATCGCCATCAGATGCGCCGTCGAATGGCGGATGACCTCGAGGCCCGCGGGCGAGTCGGCGAGCACCGGCTCGATTTCGATTACGGCGCCGTCGCCGCATACCGCCTCGAGCGGGCGCGAGAGATCGACGGCCTTGCCCGCCACCTTTGCCGCGACCAGGTCCTTGGCGGGAACGCCGGCGATAGCGTCGCGCACCCGCGCGTCACGCGCGACGGCGCGGCGCTCGCCTGCAACCGATACCGTAATCTCGGGACTCATCTATGAAAGAAGCTTAATCATCGGTGGGTGCGATGCGCAGGAAAACGTGCGGCGGATTGACGCGAGGCCATATCGAACTGAAAACACGGTGGTAGGCATGGGCGGGATTGAACCGCCGACCTCTTCCGTGTCAAGGAAGCGCTCTCCCACTGAGCTACATGCCTGTGTGTTCCAGGTGAGACGCGGATGTCGATGGATTCGTGCAAGCAGAGCCAAGGGGTAACAGAGATCGCCCCGCCGGGCAACCAAGCGCGGGCAGGCCCGGAAGCGAGACCGCGGATTCCGGCGATTTTTCCAATTTCCTGAATCAAATCTGTGTAATCTGTGTAATCTGTGGATTTCTTACGGGCGCGGCTTGCGCAGGACCATTCCGGGCTTGCCCGAGGCGCTGAGCGCCTCGCCGACCGGCAGATATCCCGCGCGGGTCCAGAACTGATACGCCAGCACGGTATCGCGATGCACGAAGGCGCGGATTTCGGTCCATTGCGCGGCGAACAGTTCATGCTCGATCGCGGCCACCACCTCGCTGCCGAGTCCGGCGCCCTGCCGGTCGCCCTGGATCATCATCAGGGCGATCCAATTAATCCGCTCCGACGGAATCGGCGCGATAAGCTCGACCGTGCCGACGATCCGGCCGGTCGCGCGCTCACGCACGGTGTACTCGTGCGCCTCGAGATCGGGAAAGCGCGGATTGGGGTCGTCGGCGAGATAATTTTCCAGGTCGGCGGCGGCCCAGATTACCCGCTCGCCCGACGCACGATGAAACTCGGGATTGGAATTGAACAGCGCGACCAACCCGTCGATCGTCGCGCGGTCATCGGCGTCAGCTTCCTCGATCAGCAGCCGTTCAGTCTCGATAGTCATGGCGCAAGCCATGCTTGATTGTACTCTTTTCCGCGTCCCATGGGTGGCTTTTACGTAACCACCTGACGGCGGGGCCGTTTGCATCTCCTTGTCCAAGGAGAGGCCGGCGCGCGCGAAGCGCGCGGCGGGAGGGGTAGGGGTTAGGTCGATCTTCAAGGCGCTGGCCGCGGAGCCGCGCCGATTCACAGCTCCGGGGCGCGCGGCGGTCTCCCTAACGAGCGTTAGGTTTTTTGCCAGGTTTGTTCAGGGCTGAACTGTTCAGCCTTATACGCCCTGGCGCTCTGCGTAAAATCGAGCGCATGGAGATGCCACCAAACTTTCCGCTCTATCTCTTTTGTCTGATGGCTGGCGTCTCGCCGGACTTCTCGCGGGCGCGGCACGGGTGCCTGCTGAGCGTCGCGCGGCGCGCGATACAGGGCGTGCAAGAATCCGATCGAACTCCCTATCCGGCCAAATTTCTCCAGCAATTTCCCGGTGAATTTGCGAGGCGGGCCGGAAAAATTCTTCAAGCGAACCCATCGCGGCTTGTGGTTTGCAGCGCCCGTGCGCGGCAGGCGACGTATCGCGGGACTTCTGTTAGGCTTGCGCGCCAAGTAACCTCGCCCCGTATCGAGCGTCGGCCCGCAATGATGGATCGCGAGCGTATCATCCAGGTCTTCTTCTTCGGCTTTCTGGCCCTGATGGCCTATGAGCTATATGTCCTGCTGGCGCCGTTCATCACGCCGCTGATGTGGGCGATCCTGCTCGCGTTCCTGGCTCATCCGCTGCTGATCGAACTCGACCATCTGGTGCGCCGCCGCTCGCTATCGGCGATAATCATCACACTTGCGGTCGCACTCGGCGTGATCCTGCCCGCGATTTGGCTGTCGGGCCGGCTGGCCGCCGAGGCGCAGAACCTTTACGTCCAGGCCGCCACGATGCTCAACGCCGACGGACTAGCGCGGGCGCGGGACTGGATGCTGCACTCCGATTTCATCCAGGCGATCAACCGGCGGCTGGCGCCGCGCGGGATCAAGATCGAGGACGAGATTCCCAAGCACGCCGCCGCCACCGCGCAGATCGTCAGCGCATACGTCGCCTACCATCTGACCACCGCCGCGCGCAACGTTGCGACGGTGGTGATCGACTTTGGCATTATCCTGCTGATCTTCTTCTACCTGTTGCGCGACGGCGAGAGCTATTACAACTCGCTGCGCGACCTGACTCCCCTGCACGAAGACGACAAGAAGGCGGTCTTCGAAACGCTGCGCTCGACGCTCGCCTCCGTCATGCGCGGGCTGATGCTCACGGCGCTGTTGCAGGGCGTGACGATCGGCGTGGGCCTGATGTTCAGCGGAGTTCCCTACTGGGCGTTTCTTGCGCTGGCGAGCGCCGCGGCCGGACTGCTGCCTATAGGGGGAACCGCGGTGATCTGGGTTCCGGCGACGCTCTATCTGTTCTATACGGCGGGATGGGGATGGGCGATCTTCCTGGTGGTGTGGTGCTCGATCGCGCTTGCGATTATCGACAACTTCATCAAGCCGATGGCGATGAAGCATGGCACGGGATTGCCGACGCTCGCGCTGTTTTTCGGAATCGCGGGCGGACTCGAGGCCTACGGGCCCATCGGCCTGTTCGTCGGCCCGGCAATCATGTCGGTGTTCGCGGCCTTGCTGCGCGTCTATCGCAAGACCTACGGCGAAAGCCGCAAGCAGGCGGCCTGAGCGTGCTTCAGAAGCGCCGCGCAACCGGCACTGGCGCCGGCTCCGCCACCATCGCGGATTGCGCCGGGCCGGCCACACGGCGCGACATCTCGCGCTTGATCCACATCCCGATAAACCACGCCGCTACGCCATAACTGGCGGCGACGACGAAAATGCAATCGAGAATCATCCGGCGCGACAGCCCCAGCCATCGCTCCAGAAACATCGAGCCCACTATCGCCGCGACCGCTGCCAGATCCGCGGCGAACACACCTACCGCCATCAATGTCATCACAATCATGAGGGTTTACTACCTTCCTCTATAATGAGTGACGACGGCGCCGCGAATTGCATTCAATTGTTACCTGAGCAAACGTTTAGTAACCTGATGCCGCGCACGCATAACGGCGCGGCGGTGCGCATTAGCGTGAAAATCGGCGCCGCGCGCAAGAGGATTATTCGATGAAATATGCAATCGTTACCGGAGGAGCACGCGGGCTCGGACTTGGGATCGTGACTGCGCTGCTCGATGAAAAAGTTGTCGAAGCGATCGCCGTGATCGACAAGGAACTGCTGCCCGCGCCCGCCGCGATCGCGAAGCGGGTCCACGGCTTTCGCGCCGACGTGACCGACGAAGGCTCGATCCACTCTGCCCTCGAGGCGATCGCGGCCGAGCTCGGTCCGCATCCCGACGTGCTGTGCAACAACGCCGGCGGTGGCGAGCGCGCGTGGTTCGAGGGCAGCCGCCAGACCAACAACTGGGACTCGGTCGAGACCTGGCGCCGCTATGTCGATCTGAATCTCAACTCAGTCTATCTGGTTTCTCGCGAGGTCGCGCCGCGGATGCGCGCGGGCGGCGCCATTTGCAACACCTCTTCGATCGCCGGGATGCAGGCGGTGCCGATGCTGGCGGCGTATGCCGCGGCCAAGGCCGGCGTGATCTCGTACACGCGCACGCTTGCCGCGCAGCTCGCACCGTCGGGAATCCGGGTCAACGCGGTTGCGCCCGGGCTCATCTACACACCGCTTTGGAAACAACTCGGCGCCGCGGTCGGTGGCGGAGACGATCGCGCGCGCGACGCGTTCGACGCGATCGTAAGGCAGAGCGTGCCACTCGGACGCGAGCAGACCGAAGAAGATATCGGCCGCGCCGCGGCGTGGCTGTGCTCGGAGCGGGCGATGAACGTGACCGGGCAGGTGATCGCCGTCGATGGCGGCATCACGCTCGGGGTCCGCGCGCTGGATCGGTAGGCGCCGCGCAAACCCGTATGGCGCGGGGTCCGATCGAGCCTGTAAACTCGGCCCCAGGATGGAATCCGCGGCAGACACACTCGACTCCGGAGCGCGGTTCATCGTGCGCCGGCTCCGCGCGGCGGGCTTTGTCGCCTTCTACGCCGGCGGATGCGTGCGCGACAAAATTCTTGGCCTGGCGCCCAAGGATTACGATATCGCCACCGACGCGCGCCCCGAGGTCGTGCAGCGGATGTTCGAGCGCACGGTCGCCGTCGGCGCGCGCTTCGGCTCGGTCGCGGTGATCCTAGAGGGTGCGCAGTTCGAGGTGACGACCTTTCGCGCCGACGCCGAATATTTCGACGGGCGGCGGCCTTCGGCGGTGCGCTTCGGCACGATCGAAGAGGACGCCAAGCGCCGCGATTTCACGATCGGCGGGATGTTCCTCGATCCGGAAAACGATCGGCTGATCGATCTGGTCGGCGGGATGCGCGATCTGCGCGCCGGAATCGTGCGCGCGATCGGAAATCCCGCCGAGCGCTTCGCCGAAGACCGCCTGCGTATCCTGCGCGCCGCGCGCTTCGCCGCGCGCTTCGACTTCGCGATCGATGCGGCCACCTGGAGCGCGATGCGCCAGGCCGCTCCCGCGATCACCGAGATCGCCGCGGAACGAATCGGCGCGGAACTGGTGCGCCTGATGACCGAGGGCGGCGCCGGCCGCGCGATGGATTTGCTGCGCCACAGCGGCCTGTGGGCCGCGCTCGCGCCCGAGCTGCTCGAGATGATCGGATGCGCTCAGCCCGAGAATTTTCATCCCGAGGGCGACGTCTGGGCGCACACGCGGCTGGCGGTCTCGATGCTGCCCGCGGGATGCAGCGAGACGGTCGCGTTCGGAATCCTGCTGCACGATATCGCCAAGCCGCGATGCCGCGGCGTCGCCGACGGCGGCAAGATTACATTCTACGGCCATACCGATCAGGGCGCCGTGATCGCCGCCGATCTGATGGCGCGCTTGCGGCGCTCGAACTTCGTGCAGGAGCGCGTCGCCTACCTGGTGCGCGACCATCTGCGCCTGTGCATGGCGCCGCGGATGCGCAAGGCCACCCTCAAGCGGATGCTTGCCGACGAAGGGTTTGGCGAACTGATGCAGGTGGCGATGCTCGACGCGCTCGCGTCGTCGTCATACATGGGCTACTGGAATTTCTGCCGGCGCACGCTCGAGTCGATGGCCTCGGCCGGGATTCGCCCGCCGCGCCTGCTCTCCGGCAGGGATTTAATCGCGCTCGGCTTCGCGCCGGGACCGCGCTTCAAGGAAATTTTGCAGCAAGCCGAAGACCTTCAGCTCGACGGCGCGCTCGCCACCCGCGACGACGCCCTGGCGTGGCTGCGCACGCATCATGCGCCGCAAGAGCCCACACGATAGGTGCTGAGCGCGCGCAACATCTCGATGCGATTTGGGCGCACGCTGGCGCTCGACCGGGTCGATTTCGAGGCCGCGCCCGGCCAGATTCACGCGTTGGTCGGTGAAAACGGCGCCGGCAAAACCACCCTGATGAATATCATCGCGGGCCGTCTGCGCCCGGACTTGGGCGGCGTCTGGCTCGATGGCGCCGCACTGCGCCGCGGCTCGGCGGCGCGCGCGCTGCGCGCCGGAATTGCGGCGGTGAATCAGAGCCCGATGCTGTTCGAGCGCTTCACCTGGGAAGAAAATCTCGCGCTCGGCGGCTTCGGCATCGCCGGATTCGATCTTGCCGCCGTCGCCGCTCGGTCGCGCGCTCTGGCCGACAAGCTTGGTTTCACGCTGCCCGCGGCGGGCGGCACGATCGAGCAGCGCTCGATCGCCGAGCGCGTCCGGCTCGAAGTGCTGCGTGCGCTCTCGTTCGATCCGCGCGTGCTGATTCTCGACGAGCCGACGGGAGTGCTGGCGCCCGCCGAACTTGCGCCGTTTTTGGAACTGCTCTCGCGGCTGCGCGCAGAGGGCAGGGTGATCGTGCTGATCACGCACAAGCTCGCCGAGGCGGTTGCCGTCGCCGACCGGATCACCGTGCTGCGCCAGGGGCGGGTGGTCGCGCACACCACCGCGGCCGAGACCTCCGAGTCCGCGCTCGCGCGCCTGATGATCGGCGAAATCGATATTCCACGATCGCCGTCAGCGCCCGCGGCGCACGCGGGCGAGACGGCGCTGTCGGTCGAGGATCTCGCGCTCGACCGCGACCGCGCTCGCGTGCTCGATTCCGTGCGGTTCGACGTGCGTGCGGGCGAGATCGCCGGGGTCGCGGGCGTCGATGGCAACGGGCAGGCCGAGCTGGTCGAAGTGATCGCGGGCGCGCGCCGCGCGCGCCGCGGCCGCGTATCGGCATCCTCGGCCACCGCGATTGCGGTGATCCCGGAGAATCGCGATCTGGACGGGCTGATCCTCGACATGCCGATTTGGGAAAACCTGTTGCTCGCGCCCGCGCTGCGCGACCGGTTCGCGCCACATGGATGGCTGCGGCGGCGCGCCGCGCTCGAGTTGTGCCGCACGCTGCTCGCGCGCTTCCGGATCCGCGCGGCCGGACCCGAGGCGCCGGCCGCGGCGCTGTCTGGCGGCAATCGCCAGCGGCTCGAAGTCGCGCGCGCGATCGCGGCCGAGCCGCGCGTGATCGTCGCGCACAACATCTGCCGCGGGCTGGACCTGGCCGGCGCCGCTGACGTGCATCGCGCGCTCGTCGAATTCGCCGCCACGGGCGGCGCGGTGCTGCTGATTTCGAGCGACCTCGATGAATTGTTCGCGCTGTGCGGGCGGATCTTCGTGATGAGCCGCGGGCGCGTGCGCGAGACCGAGCCCGCCGATCGCGAGCCCGCGCGGCTCGGAATGCTGATGGCGGGGAATTGGCAGTGAGCGCGATGCTCTCTGCGATCGGAAAATCGATCGCGGCGCTCGCGCTTGCCTGCGCGATTATCGCCGCCGTCGTGCTCGCACTCGGCGCGTCGCCCGTCGGCGTCTTCGCCGCGCTATGGGAGGGAGCGTTCGGAAGCTGGTACGCCGCCGCCGACACTATAGTCAAGGCGACGCCGCTCATCTTCACCGGGCTGGCCGTGTCGGTCGCGTTTTCGGGATCGCTGTGGAATATCGGCGCCGACGGACAACTGATCGCCGGCGCGATCGCCGCGGGTGCGATCGGACCGTACCTGGGCGGATGGCCGCGGCCCGCCGCGATCATCCTGACGCTGTGCGCGGGCGCGATCGGCGGCGCGATCTGGGGCGGAATCTGCGGATGGCTGCGCGCGCGGCGCGACACCAACGAAGTCATCAGCACGATCATGATGAACTTCGTCGCGGCGCAGGTGCTGAGCTGGGTCGTGCACGGACCGCTGATCGAAGCCTCGGGCGCGTATCCGCAGAGCATGGCGATTGCGCCGAGCGCGCGGATGTACATGCCGCTCGAGCCGACGCGCTTAAATCCCGCAATCGTGCTCGCGATCGTGCTGGCGGCGGGATGCTACCTGCTCCTGTTTCATAGCCGGGCCGGATTCGAGCTGCGCGCGATGGGCCGCAACCGGCGCGCGGCCGCATTTTATGCGATCCCGATCGCGCGCTTGACAATCGCGGCGCTCGCGCTTTCGGGAGCGCTGGCGGGAATCGGCGGCGCGGTGCAGGTCTCGGCGATAACGCATCGCCTGTACGAAAAATTCTCGCCCGGATGGGGCTTCGAGGCGATCGCGGTCGCGCTGGTGGCGCGGCTTAACCCCTTCGGCATAATCGCGGCGGCGATTTTTTTCGGCGCGCTCGACAACGGCTCGCAGGCGATGCAGCGCACCCAGGGCGTCTCACCCGTGCTGGTGCAGGTGATCCAGGGCTTGGTCATCATGATTCTGCTCGCCTTCGATACTCCCGCGTGGACGCGGATTCGCGGCGGTCTCTTCGCGCGCTCGCGCGACTCCGCGCCGCCGATCGAGCCGGGAGCGCAAGCCGATGCTTGACGCGTTTCTCAATTCGGCCATCGCGATGGCGACGCCTATTCTGCTCGCGGCGCTCGGCGAGCTGATCGTCGAGCAAAGCGGCGTGATCAATATAGGGATCGAGGGCGCGATGCTGTGCGGTGCGTTCTTCGCGCTGGTGGGCGCGTACTTCACCGGCTCGACCATCGCCGGAATCGCGGCGGGGATCGCGGCTGGCGTCGCGATCAACGCGATCCTCGCGTTTCTGGTGGTCAACCTGTCCGTCAGCCAGGTGGTCGCCGGAACCGCGCTTGATATCCTTGCGGCCGGAATCACCGGAGTCCTCTACCGCAGGCTGTTCGGAATCACCGGGATGGCGTTCATGGTCAAGCCGATGGCGCGCCTCGCGTTTGGTCCGCTGACGCGAATTCCGATTCTGGGCGCGGTGGTCTTTCATCACAACGCGTTCGTGTATCTGGCCTTCGCGACCGTGCCGGTTATCGGATTCGTGCTCTGGCGCACGCGCTACGGATTGACGCTGAGGGCCGCGGGTGAACGGCCAGAAGCGGCGGACGCGCTGGGGCTGGGAGTCTATCGGCTGCGCTGGCATGCGCTGCTTGCCTCGGGCGTGCTGACAGGATTGGCGGGTGCGTATCTGACGCTCGCCTACGCGAACACCTTTGTCGAGAACATCTCGGGCGGACGCGGCTTCGTTGCGCTGGCAGTGGTGATCCTGGGGCGATGGAATCCGTGGGGCATCGCCGCGGCGAGTGTCCTGTTCGGCGCCGCGATGGCGCTGCAATTCGGCTTGCAGGCCCTCGGCACGGCGGTCCCGTATCAGCTATTTCTCGCGCTGCCCTATGCGCTGACTCTCGTCGTGCTGGCGGGATTCGGCGGACAGGCGGCGTCACCGTCCGCGCTCGGCGAGCCGTACCGGCGGCCGTAACTGAATCGAACGGGCGGCCACGCAGGGCCGCCCCTACATCGCGATGCGGTTCCGTGTAGGGGCGGCCCCATGTGGCCGCCCGCTCTCCCTGCCCGCGATTGCATTCGTGCTGGCGGGATTCGGCGGACAGGCGGCGTCACCGTCCGCGCTCGGCGAGCCGTACCGGCGGCCGTAACCGAATCGAACGGGCGGCCACGCAGGGCCGCCCCTACATCGCGATGCGGTTCCGTGTAGG
>Ga0307372_10000328_pt1 | contig 85488 bp, 82 predicted proteins | sample OX1MG_FD_202533 | JGI IMG/M metagenome (GOLD analysis project Ga0307372, IMG submission 202533) | Soil microbial communities from Risofladan, Vaasa, Finland - OX-1 | ecosystem: Environmental > Terrestrial > Soil > Coastal area > Acid sulfate soil | place: Finland: Risofladan, Vaasa | collected... | reverse complement strand
AACTCCGGGATACACTCTGTCGGCATCGGGGCGCTCCTTCAGACTCCGAAAAATCGTTGCGGCACAACAATTTTCTCAGAGTCTGCGCCCCGATGCACTGCTCTTCGGTGAGATATCCGGGCTAGGCGTCAGCCAGCCTCTTCCGGCGGTTTGCGCCGGCCGAAGCACGCGAGCAGCAGCAGATCGTAGATCCCCTTGAGTCCGCCGGCGATCAGCACCGGCCAGCCGAACGGCGTCAGCGCCAGCAGCCAGCCGGCGAGGACCGGCGCCAGCGCCGCGGCAAGGCCGCGCGGCACCGCGGTAACGCTCGCCGCCGCCGCGCGCTCGGGCGGCGTCACCACCGCCATGACATAGGAGGTGCGTGTCGGCACGTCCATCTGCGACAGCGAACACCGCGCCAGCCAGAGCGCCACCGCGATCCACAGCTTGGGCGCGAAAGCCATCGCGATCAGGCAGAGATTCGACGGCAAATGCGTGAACACCATCGTATTGACGAGCCCGATGCGCGCGGCAATGCGGCCGGCGGCAATGTAGGACGCCGCAGACGCCAAGCCGCTCCAGAAGAAGATCGTGCCCGCCACCGCCAACGACAGTCCGAACCGCTGGAACAGCCAAAGCGCGAGCAGCGATTGCACGATCAGCCCGCCGCCGAAGGCGTCGAGACTGAAGAGCGCGGCAAGACCGAACACGATGTTGCGCGACGGGCCGAGCGGCGGCGCCGGCACCGCCGGCTTCGGATCGAGGCTCGCCGGCAAGCGCCGATAGAGGTGATAGCTCGCAAGGCCGAGCAGCGCATAAAGACCGAACATCCAGCGCAGCGAATCGACGAAGCCGAGCCCGAGAGAACTGTGCGCAAACTCGGGCAGGCCGGCCGCGAGTGAGCCGAGCGCGCCGACCAGGGAGCCGACCAGACTGTAGAGCACGAAGGCGCCGGTGCGCGCCTTGGCCGGCGCAGCTTCGGCAAGCAGCGCCTGTTCGAGCGGCAGGAACAGGCTCACGTCGCTCGGCGACGGATTGAGGGTGCCGAAAAAGGCGATGACGGCGAGCGGCCAGAAGCGCGTCGCGCCCGCAAAGCCGATACCGGTGCCGATCATCAGAAACGTCGCGATCACCAGCAGCCAGCGCCGGCCATAACGATGCGACGTGAAGCCGACGACGACAGTGGCGGCTGCCGAGCCGGCTAGCGTCGCGGCGGTGATGAGTCCGATATCGAACGCATCGAAGCCGAGCGCCTTGAGGTAGACCGGCAGCAACAGGCTGACAAAGCCGTCGCCGAAGGCGCGCAAGCCGCGCGCCCAGTAGAGCGGCACGGCAGCGGGCGACACGCCGGCGGGCAGGAGGCGCATCGCGGCCGGCGCTACGCTAGCCGTGCCAGCGCTTCGCCGCCGAGCGCGCCCAGGATGACGACGGCCCAGGGCGGCACGCGCAGCCGCAGCAGGACCAGCGCCGCCAGCGCAAACGCGAGGTCGATCCAGCCGAACACCGCGCTGACGAAAACCGGCCGGTAGAGCGCGGCCAGCAGCAGGCCGACGACCGCGGCATTGACGCCCTTGAGTGTCGATTGCATGGCGCGGCTGCGGCGCAATTCGCTCCAAAACGGCAGCGTACCCAGGATGAGCAGCGAGCCCGGCAGGAAGATCGCAACCAACGCGATTACGCCGCCGACGAGACCGCCCGGCGGCGGCTGCATCGCGACGCCGAGAAAGGCGGCGAAGGCGAAGAGCGGTCCGGGCAACGCCTGGGCCGCGCCGTAGCCGGCGAGGAACGTGTCCTGGCTCACCCAGCCCTTCGGCACCACCACCGCATCGAGCAGCGGCAGGACCAGGTGGCCGCCGCCGAACACCAGCGAGCCCGAGCGGTAGAAGCCGTCGAACACCTGGGCGGCGTTCGATTGCGTCGTCGCCGCGACAATCGGCGACAGCGCCAGCAAGACGGCAAATAGGATAAGCGCCGCGATCGCCATCCTGCGCGACACGGGCGGCGCAAAGTGCAGCGTCGACGCGCGCGCATCGGCCGACAGGAACAGCCGGCCGACGACGGCGCCGAGCGCGATCGCCGCGAACTGGCTCCACGTGGGCGGCAGCAGTAGCACGATGGCGGCGGCGGCGAGCGCCAGCGCGCCGCGCGGCACGTCGTTGGCGAGGCGTTGCGCCATCTGCCACACCGCCAGCGCCACCACGGCCACCGCCACCAACATCAGACCGTGCAGCCACGCCGCACCCGCGAGACTGCGCAAATGGGCGATGCCATAGCCGAGCCCGCCCATGATCAGCGCCGACGGCAGGGTGAAGCCGAGCCAGGCACAAAGCGCGCCGGGCAGGCCCGCCCGCAGCAAGCCGACGGCGAAGCCGAATTCGCTCGACGCCGGACCGGGCAGGAACTGCGCCAGCGCCAGCAGATCGGCGAAGGCGGCTTCGTCCAGCCATTTGCGCTTGGCGATGAATTCGGCGCGGAAATATCCGATATGTGCCACCGGTCCGCCGAAGCAGGTCAGGCCGAGCCGGAGGAAGACGCCGAGGATTTCGAATGGCGAGGAACGCGTCTCCGGCTGTATCGCGACGTCAGCCATGGATGCGCCGGCGCAATTCGAGACGGCACTGCACCGCCGTGGCGTGGAAGTCGCGCTTGATCCACCAGGCTTCGAGCGCGGCGAGGAGCTTGCCGACCTGCGGTCCGGGCGCGATCCCGGCGGCGACGAGGTCGCGACCCTTGAGCGGAAAGCGCGGCGCCTTCCAGCCTTGCGCCAGACGCAAGAGCGGCGCCACACGGCGCGGTACAATACCGCGTGTCGCCGCCGCGAGCAGCACGCGATCACGATAGAGCTCGGGCCCCCAACGGTAGAGCGCGCGCCGCTGCGCCGCGCGGTCGCGATCGAGATCAGCCGCCGGCTTCGCCAGCAGTGCGATCAGCCGGTCGCGCTGCGCACCCGACAGCTTCAGCCGCTCGGCCACCGCCATAGGATCGCGCGCGACCAGCGCGGCGAGGCGCCGGATCGGATCGGGCTGCGGCTCGAGCGAAATCAGGCGATGCAACCAAGCGAGGCCGCCGGTCTCCGGCAGTAGCACCTCGAGCACGCCGTCGGCCCGCATCAGGCGCAAGGCCGGCACCGGATCGGGCGCCGCCAGCAGCTTCAACGTCTCCGCGGCAACGCGCTCGGCCGAGAGCGTCGGCAGCAGATGCGCCGCCGCGCGGCACGCGGCGCGCGCGGCCCGATCGCCGCTGCCTTTGCCGTAATGCGCAACGAAGCGGTAGAAGCGCAGCAGCCGCAGCACGTCCTCGCGGATGCGCGTCGCCGGATCGCCGACGAAACGGACGCGGCCGGCCTTTAGATCGGCGAGGCCGCCGACATAGTCGTAAATCACGCCGCGCGCGTCGAGCGACAGCGCGTTCATCGTGAAGTCGCGGCGCTGCGCGTCGGCTGCCCAATCGGCATCGAAGGCGACCTTGGCGTGTCGGCCGTCGGTCTCGACATCGCGCCGCAGCGTGGTGATCTCGAAATTGCGCTTCGGCGTAGCCGCCGTCACGGTGCCGTGGGCGATGCCGGTCGGTACCGCCCGGATGCCGGCCGCGGTCAGCCGCGCCATCACCGTCTCGGGCTTGAGCGGCGTGGCGAGGTCGATATCGGTCACGGTTCGGCCGAGCACGGAATCGCGCACCGCGCCGCCGACGAAGCGCGGCGCTGCGTTCGACACCGCCAACGCATGCACCACGCGCCGTGTCGCGCTTTCACGCATCCAGCGCGGCGGATTGATCCGCATCGCTTCGGCCATCAGTGTCCGCTCGGCGAGACGATCTGGCCGGGCACAAGGCGGCCGTCCTCGACATGGGCCGGCACGTAGTGTCCCGACTGGGAGCCGCCCGATCCGACGCCGACGATCACCAGCGCCGCCGCCGCCGCAGCCAGGCCGCCGACTACGAGCCACGTCCAGGGCGCGCTCCGTTCGCCGACGCGGCCGACAGTATAAAGCCAGAGGAAATAGATCGCGGTCGGAGCGAGCAGCGGCAGCAGGATGGTGAACGTCACCCGCATCATGGCGCGCTCACCGGGCGAGCACCTCGGCGAGATTGACCAGAATGCCCGCGGTCGCGCCCCAGATGTAGCGGTTTTCGTAGGGCAGCACGAAAAAGGTCCGTACGCCGTTCTTGAGCTCGCGCGTTTCCTCGCGATGGTTGGCGCGGTCGATCACGAAGGCCAGCGGCACCTCGAAGATCTCCGTCACTTCGCTCGGATCGGGCGCAAGCGGCAGCGGCGGCGCAAGCAGGGCCACGACGGGCACGATCTCGAAGCCCGTGCCCGTGATGTAAGTGTCGAGTCGGCCGATCACCTCGATGTGGTTGGCCGGCAGACCGATTTCTTCGTGCGTTTCGCGCAGCGCGGCAGCCACGGCATCGGTATCCGACGGCTCGACACGGCCGCCGGGCAGCGAAATCTGGCCCGCATGTGCACTCAACTTTTCGTGCCGCTGGGTCAACAGCACGCTGAGGCCGGTCGGCCGGTCGACGATCGGCACGAGCACCGCCGCCAGGCGCAGGTCGGGTGGCAGCTTGACGTCGGGGCTCAGAAGGTGGTCGCCGCGCACACGCTCGCTATCGAACGAGCGCAGGCCCGGCCGGTACGTGCCGAAGCGCTCGCGCACCGCGGCCGCGTTCAATGCGCCGATCCGAGTCTGCCGAGCGGAAAGAATCTCGCGCTGCTCCATACGCCGAATATCGTTTCGCCCCCGCGTTGTTCTTCGCGGCCTAATTCCACGAGTTCGTAGAATACCGGCCGGGCTATTCGCGCTTCCAGCCTGTCGCGCACCAAAATATAGGGCAGCGGGGTGCGTGTAGCCATGTCCTCGGCGATACGCAGCGGATGCGCCGCATCGAGCGTCACAATCTCGTCAACATTGGTGCGAAAGATCAGCCGCTGCCGCGCGCCGGGATTCGCGACATCGAGCGATACAGCGACGAAAGGGACGTCCTCGACGGCGATGCGGCCGCGTTCGGCCGGCGTCGTCAGCCAATATTGCCCGTTCGCGTCGCGCTCGATCACCCGGCTGAAGAGGCGAACGAGCGCCATCCGGTGGATTGATGATCCACGATAGAACCAGTTACCATCGCGGGCGATGCGGATGTCGAAGTCGCCGCAATCGCGCGGTGGGGCGCCGGTGCGCGGCGGCTTCGCCGCCTCGGTCGCCAGTCGCGCGAGTCCGGAAGATGAGGCCTTTTTCATGACCGTCCACATCCGCAATGGGAGCGCGCGTTGAGCACTACTGAATCGGTCGTACCGAGCGCCGGTGCCGATCTCGCGCGCGAGATTGAGGCGCTGGGTGCGCGACTCGCCGCCGTGCGCCAGCGCATCGGCCGCGTCATCTTCGGGCAGGCCGAGGTGATCGATCAAGCCTTGATCACGCTGCTGGCCGGAGGCCACGCCCTCCTGATTGGCGTCCCGGGCCTGGCCAAGACCCGCCTAGTCGAGACGCTCGGCACGGTGCTCGATCTCGACGACAAGCGCGTGCAGTGCACGCCCGATCTGATGCCCGCCGACATCATCGGCTCCGAGGTGCTCGAGGAAAGCGAGACCGGCCGGCGCGGCTTCCGCTTCATCCCCGGGCCGGTGTTTTGCCAGCTGCTGATGGCGGACGAGATCAATCGCGCCAGCCCGCGCACCCAATCGGCGCTGCTGCAGGCGATGCAGGAAGGCCGCGTCTCGGTTGCCGGCCAGTACCATCCGTTGCCCAGGCCCTTCCACGTGCTGGCGACGCAGAATCCGCTCGAGCAGGAGGGCACCTATCCGCTGCCCGAGGCACAGCTCGACCGCTTCCTGCTGCAGATCGACGTCGGCTATCCCGATCTCGAGGCCGAGCGCCGGATGCTGATCGCGACCACCGGCATCGCCGAGGACAGCGCCGCTCCGGTGCTCAACGCCGCCGAACTGCTCGCGGCCCAGCGGCTGGTGCGCCGCGTGCCGGTGGGCGACAGCATCGTCGAGGCGATCCTGGCGCTCGTGCGCTCCGGCCGTCCGGACGTCGGCACAGCCGACGCGACGCGGCAGCACATTGCCTGGGGTCCGGGGCCACGCGCCAGCCAGGCGCTGATGCTGGCGGTGCGCGCACGCGCGCTGCTCGACGGCCGACTCGCGCCGTCGATCGACGACGTATTGGCGCTTGCCCATCCTGTGTTGCGCCACCGCATGGCGCTTACCTTTGCCGCGCGCGCCGACGGCGTGAACATGGCGCAGGTGATCGACCGCCTGCTCGATCCGTTGCGCTGATGGCAGAGCCGGCGCTGCGCCACCGCGCCGAAGCAGCTTCGCTCGCGCTGCCGCCGTTGCTGATTGCCGCAGAACGCGTTGCCGCTGCGGTCGTGCAAGGCACCCACGGCCGCCGCCGCACCGGCCAAGGCGAGACTTTCTGGCAGTTCCGCCGCTACGAGCCGAGCGATCCGGTTGGCCGCATCGACTGGCGCGAGACCGCCAAGTCGCAGCACGTCTACGTGCGCGAGACCGAGTGGGAAGCGGCGCAGAGCGTCTATCTCTGGCGCGACGGCTCCCCGTCGATGGATTACGCATCGGCTGGCAATCTGCCGACCAAGCGGGCCCGCGCCGACTTGCTGACGCTGGCGCTTGCCGCGCTGCTGGTGCGCGGCGGGGAGCGAATCACGTTGATGGGCTCCGGACTGGCGCCGGCCTATGGCCGCGCCGTGCTCGATCGGCTCGCGCTGCTGCTCGAGCGCGGCGCGACCGCGACCGACCTGCCGGCTTACGAGAAGCTGCCCCGCCACGGCCAAGTGGTTTGGCTCGGCGACCTGCTGGCACCGCTCGATGCGATCGCGGCGCTGATTCTGCGTTATGCCGATGCCGGCCTCAAGGGCCACTTGCTGCAGATTCTCGATCCGGCCGAGGAAAGCCTGCCGTTTGCCGGCCGCGTGCGCTTCGAGGGCCTGGAAGATGAGCCACCGCTGGTGATCAGCCGCGTCGAATCGATCCGCGCCGGTTATGCCGAGCGCCTGCGACGCCACCGCGACGGGCTGGCGGCGCTGACGCGTGGCGCCGGCTGGACCTTCGCCACACACCGCACCGACCACCCGCCGCAGCATGCTCTGCTCGGCCTCTATCGGATCCTGACGGAGCGCTAGGGCCATGTTGTCGCTTGGCCCTCTCGCCTTCGCCGCCCCGTGGTTACTGGCGGGGCTCGCGGCGTTGCCGGTGCTGTGGTGGCTGCTGCGGGTGACACCGCCGGCGCCGAAGCGGATTCGCTTTCCGGCGCTGCGTCTCATGTTGGGACTGGCACCGCTGGAGGAAACGCCGGCGAGAACGCCGCTCTGGCTGATCCTGCTGCGCATGGCGCTGGTCACGATCGTGATCCTGGCATTGGCGCAGCCGGTGCTGAATCCACGGGCGACGGTGCCAACGGCCGGACCGATGGTTTTCGCGGTCGACGACGGCTGGAGCGCGGCACGGAATTGGGATGCGATGCGCGCCACGCTCGATCGACTGCTCGATCGGGCAAGCCGCGAAGGCCGCGAGATTGTGTTGTTCGGCACCGCCGATCCGCCGGGCGGCCGCGCTCCCGGCGGCCTGTCGCTGCTGCGGCCGGCGGACGCGCGCGCTGCGGCCGCTGAATTGCAACCACAGCCGTGGCCCGACGATCGCGCGAAGGCGTTGGCGCGCTTCGAACGCCTTGGCCTCGCGCGCGCCGCCGCGATCGTCTGGCTCAGCGACGGACTCGACAACGGCGACGCCGCCGATTTCGCCGCCGGTCTCGCCCGCCGCGGCCCGCTGACCGTGATGGCGCCGAGCGGCAATGCGCTGCCCCGGCTGCTTGCCGCCGGCGATCCCGACGACAAGGATCTGACCGCAACCGTGCGCCGCGCCGATGCGCGCCTACCCGAGACGCTGACGCTGCGCGCGCTCGGCGATGACGGCCGGCTGCTGGCGCGGCGCATGGTGACGGTTCCGGCCGGCCAGGTCTCCGTCGTCGCCCGCCTGGCGATGCCGGCCGAACTGCGTAATCGGGTCGCTTCGATCGCTGTCGAGAACGAGGCCTCGGCTGGCGCGGTGTTGCTGCTCGACGAGCGATGGAAGCGCCGCCCGGTCGGCATCGTCGCGCGTCGGGAAGCGGCGCAGCCGTTGCTGAGCGGCGCCTACTATCTCGACAAGGCACTGGCGCCGTTCAGCGAAGTGCGCACGGGCAACGTCGGCGCCCTGATCAAGGGCGGCATCGCGGTTCTGGCGCTGCCCGACGGCGCGCCGATCAACGACAGCGATCGGCAAGACATCGTCAAATGGGTCGATAACGGCGGCACCCTGCTGCGCTTTGCCGGGCCTCACCTGGCGGCGCAGCCCGATGACGACCTCCTGCCGGTTCGGCTCCGACGCGGCGACCGCACGCTCGGCGGCGCGCTGTCATGGGAGCGACCGGCGAAGCTCGCGCCATTTGCAGCCGACAGCCCATTCGCCGGCCTCGCCATACCGGCCGATATCACCGTGTCGCGCCAAGTGCTGGCCGAGCCGACCATCGATCTTGCGCAGAAGACGTGGGCGCGGCTCGCCGACGGCACGCCCCTGGTCACGGCGACAAAGCGGGGCAAGGGCTGGCTCGTCCTCGTTCACACCACCGCCGATCCGGAATGGTCGAACCTGGCGATCTCCGGCCTCATGGTGGAGATGCTGCGCCGCATCGTCGCGGTCAGCCAGGGCATCTCCGGCGCGAGCGACAAGCCGCTGCCGCCGGTCGAGACGCTCGATGGCTTCGGCCGGCTGCAGGCCGCGCCCGCCGCGGCCGAGACCATCCCCGCCGGCGGCTTCGCCAAGACCGTCGCCGGACCGCGTCATCCGCCCGGCTTCTACGGCAGCACCGACGCGCGCGTGGCGCTCAATCTTGCGCCGGCCGTGACGCATTTCGTGCCGCTGCCGGCGCTCCCACCAGGCGTCAAACGCGAAGGCTTCGCCCGCGGTGCCGAGGTCGACGTCCGCCCGCCTCTGCTGGCGCTGGCCCTGTTGCTCATGCTGGCTGATTTCGCCATCGGTTTCGCGTTGCGTGGCCTCTTGCCGCGCCTCCGCTGGCGCAGGGGCACGGCGGCCGGCGCCGCGATACTGGGCGCACTGATCGGCGCGCCAGCCGCGCACGCCGCCGATAACGGCGCCTTCGCAATCGAAGCGGCAAGCCAGTTCCATCTTGCCTACGTGCGGACCGGCGTGCCGGACGTCGATGCCGAATCGAAAGCCGGGTTGGCGGGATTGTCGCTCGTGCTCAACGAACGCACCGCCGTCGACGCCGCCGCGCCGATGGGCGTCGATCCCGAGACCGACGAACTCGTTTTCTTCCCGCTGCTCTATTGGCCGGTGGTCGCCGGTGAGCCGGCGTTGTCGCCGCAGGCCGTCGCGCGCGTCCAGCATTATCTCGATACCGGCGGCATCATCCTGTTCGACACCCGCGACCAGGAACAGCCCACGGCCTTCAGCGCCGCGGCAGCGCAGGCGCAGCTGAAACGACTCGCCGCCGGCCTCGATATTCCGCCGCTGGAGCCGCTGCCGCCCAATCACGTGCTGACCAAGTCGTTCTACCTGATGGAGGACTTCCCGGGCCGCTGGAGCGGCGGCCAGCTCTGGGTCGAGCCGACGGCGGATGCGGTCAATGACGGCGTCTCGAGTGTCATCGTCGGCGGCAACGAGTGGGCCGGCGCCTGGGCGGTCGACGGCAACGGACAGCCACTCTATGCCGCGGTGCCCGGTGGCGAGCCGCAGCGCGAGATGGCGTATCGCTTCGGCGTCAACCTGGTGATGTACGCCCTCACCGGCAACTACAAGAGTGACCAAGTGCATGTGCCGGCGATTCTCGAACGGCTTGGGCAATGATCGGCTGGAGCCTCGCCACCTCGCCGCTGCTGCCGTGGTGGACGATCGCCGCGTTCGCCGCCGTGGCGCTGGTCCTGATCGCCTTCGGCGCCTGGCGCCGCGCGCGCGGCACGGCGCTCCGGCTGCTGGCGGCGCTGGCGCTCGCGGCGATTGCCATCAATCCCTCGCTGGTCAGGGAGAAACGCGCGCCGCAACACGATGTGGCCGTTGTCATCGTCGACGATTCGCAGAGCATGAGCATCGGTCAGCGCCGACCATACGCCGCCGCGGCGCTCAAGACCGTGAGCGACCAATTGGCGCGATTGCCCGATCTCGACGTGCGCGTCGTGCATGCCGGCGCGCCGGATCCCGCGGCGCCCCTCGCCAACGAGGGCACGCGGCTCTATTCGGCGCTCACGCGCGCAGTCGCCGATGTGCCGCGCCAACGCGTCGCCGGCGCAATCCTCATCACCGACGGACAGGTCCACGACATGCCGGCGCCGGCGCGGCTGGCGTTTCACGCGCCGATCCATGTGCTGCTCACCGGCCAGCCAAATGAGGCCGACCGCCGTCTGGTCGTCCGCAACGCACCGAAATTTGGCCTGGTCGGGAAGACGGTGCAGCTCGCCGTGCGCGTCGAGGATTTGCCGACCGGCAACATGCAAGGCGAAGCCCAGCTCACCATTCGGAAAGACGGCGGGCTGCCGTTGATCCGGACCGTGCCGGTCGGCCAAGATGTCGACATTCCCGTTGCGATCGACCACGGCGGTCCGAACGTCGTCGAGCTCTCCGTCGATGCCGGACCGCACGAGCTGACGCTCGAGAACAACCGTGCCGCGTTCGTCATCAATGGCGTGCGCGACCGACTCAAAGTGCTGCTCGTCAGCGGCGAGCCGAACCAGGACGAGCGCACCTGGCGCAACATTCTCAAGTCGGATCCGTCGGTCGACCTCATTCATTTCACCATCCTGCGCCCGCCTGAAAAGCAGGACGGCACGCCGATCCGCGAGCTGAGCCTGATCGCCTTTCCGATCCGCGAACTGTTCGACGTCAAGCTGCACAGCTTCGACCTGATTATCTTCGATCGCTACCGGCAACGCAGCGTGTTGCCGCAGGCATATCTCGAGAATATCGCGAATTACGTGCGTGACGGCGGCGCGCTGCTCGTGTCCGCTGGTCCGTCCTTCGCCACACCGCTCTCGCTCTATCGCACGCCGCTCGGCACCGTGCTGCCGGCTGAGCCGACCGGCGACGTGTTCGACAAAGCTTTCGTACCGCAGGTCACGGCGATTGGCCGGCGCGATCCGGTGACAGAGGATCTGCCGGGTCTGCCGGCCGCGCCGAACGCGGTGCCGCCCTGGGGCCGCTGGCTGCGCGATATCGGCGCTCAGGCGCAGCGCGGCGCGACGGTGATGACCGGCTATCAGGACCAGCCGCTGCTGGTGCTAGACCGCGTCGGCAAGGGCCGGGTGGCGCAGCTCATGTCCGACGAGATGTGGCTGTGGACGCGCGGCTACGAAGGCGGCGGGCCGCAGGCCGAGCTGCTGCGCCGCGTCGTCTATTGGCTGATGAAGGAGCCGGACCTCGAGGAAAACGACCTGCGCGCGACGATCGACGGCAACAAACTGACCATCACGCGGCAATCGCTCGAACCCGACAATTCGCCGGTGCAACTGACGCTGCCCGACGGCAAGATCGAGACGTTGACGCTGGCACCTGAGCGCGGCGGGCGCAGCGGCGCGACGTTGGGCGTAAACGAGAGCGGTCTCTATCGCGTCAGCGACGGCCAGCGCACCGCGCTAGCCGCGGCCGGCTCGCTCAATCCGGTCGAGATGTCGGACGTCCGCACCACCGATCAAAAGGTGAAGGCCGACGTCGCCGCGACCGGCGGCGGCATCTTCTGGGTCGGCCCCGGCCGCCTGCCAGACATCCGCCAGGTCGACGCCGACCAGTCGGCGGCGGGACACAGCTGGCTCGGCCTGCGCCGCAACGGCGATTACATCGTCACCGGCGTCGGCGAGACGCCGCTGCTGCCGGGCGCGCTTGCCTTGATCCTGGCGCTCGGGTTGCTGACCCTGGCATGGCGACAGGAGGGACACTGAGTCATGCTCGACGGCTGGCACGATTTCTACGCCATCCTGGCGATGGCGTCGGGAACGCTGATCGGCGCGATGTTCATCGTCGCGTCGATCGGCGGGCGCAACATGACGCGGACGCGCGCTGCCGCGGTCGCGTCCTTCGTGACACCGACGGTGATCCACCTGTCGGTCGTGTTGCTCGCCTGCGCGTTGCTGACCGCGCCGACACTCACACGCCAGTCCCTCGGCTTGATCGCCGGACTCGGCGGTCTCGTCGGCTTCGCCGTCGCCGTGCGCATCGGCTGGCAGGTGCTGCACAGCAAGGTCGACCACGTCGACCGGCTGTGGTACGGCGGCTTGCCGGTACTCGGCTACGTCGGCATCGTCGCGGCGGCCGCCATGTTTCTGGCACGCGTTCCCGGCGGCGGCGAGGCACTCGCCGCCGCGCTCAGTCTCCTGGTCGTCGCGAGCATTCGCAACGCCTGGGACCTGATCATTTTCCTGGTCGGGCAGGACCGCAACGCGCCGTAGGCGGCGTCCGCCGATCGCTGTGGGCTAAATCGCGCGAGATTTGCTAGGGTCCGCGCCCAGGAGGAACCCTATGTGGCGTCGGGCCTTGCCGCCCATCCACCCCGATGGCTGGCGGTTCATCGCGATCTTCGCTGCGGTCACGCTGATCCTGTTCTGGATCGCGCAGCCGCTCGGCTGGGTCGGCGTGATCGCGACGATCTGGTGCGTGACCTTCTTCCGCAACCCGTGGCGCGTCACGCCGCAACGCGAGGGTCTCGTCGTCGCTCCTGCCGACGGCGTCGTGGTGGCCGTGGACGAGGCCGCGCCGCCGCCGGAGCTGGGCATGGGCGACGCGCCGATGCGGCGGATCGGCATTTTCCTGTCGATCTTCGACGTACACGTCAACCGTGTTCCGGCTGCCGGGCGCGTGATCAAGACGGCCTACCGCAAGGGCAAGTTCGTCAACGCCGCGCTCGACAAGGCGAGCGAGGACAACGAACGCATGGCAATCCGGCTGGCGCTGACCGATGGTCCGGAGATCGCGGTGGTGCAGATTGCCGGGCTGATCGCCCGGCGCATCGTGTGTGAGCTGAACGAGGGCCAGACGGTGATCGCCGGTCAGCGCCTCGGCTTGATCCGCTTCGGTAGCCGCACCGATCTCTACCTGCCGCCGGCGTGGTCGCATTTCGCCATCGTCGGCCAGCGCATGGTCGGTGGGGAAACCGTTCTCGCCGACCGGCGCGCCAACGAGAGCGCGCGTTCGGGCATGGTGCACTGATGCCGCTGCGCCGTCCGCGGGTTCGGGTGCGTCCGATGGGAGCGTTTTCCCTCAACCGGATGATCCCCAACGTCCTGACGCTGCTTGCACTGTGCGCCGGCATGACCGCGATCCGCCTTGCCTTCCTCGATCGCTTCGAGCAGGCGACCGCCGCGATCATCATTGCCGGCATCCTCGACGGCATCGACGGGCGCATCGCGCGGCTGCTGAAGGGCACGTCGAGTTTCGGCGCCGAACTCGACTCGCTCTCGGACTTCGTCAGCTTCGGCGCGGCGCCGGCCATCCTGCTCGATATTTGGACGATGGATTCGCTGCACGGCATCGGTTGGGCCGTGGCGCTGCTGTTCTCCGTGTGCAGCGCGCTTCGCTTGGCGCGGTTCAACACCCAGATGGGCGCCGACCTGCCGCCCTACGCCTACAACTTCTTCACCGGCGTGCCGGCGCCGGCCGGTGCGGGATTGGTGATGATTCCGATGTTCCTCTACTTCGAGACCGAGATCGCGTTGTTCCGCTCGCCGATCCTGTGCGGCGCTGTGCTAGCGTCGGCCGCCGCGCTGATGGTGAGCCGCGTGCCCACTTTCGCGTTCAAGAGCTTCCGCATTCCGCGCGAGTGGGTCGTGCCGTCGCTGTTGCTGGTGGGCGCGCTTGCGGCGTTCATGACCACCGAGCCGTGGCTCACACTCCTGATCATCGGCGCCCTCTATATCGGCTCGATCCCGATCAGCATCCGCGCCTATGGCCGGCTGCGCCGTGCCGCCGAGGAGCTTCGCGCGCCGCGCCTCAGTCAACCCTGAGCCGATCAAGTGGCTGTGATCATCGCCCACCGAGTCGCCGTGCTAGAAGCGGGACGGTTCACTCTGCAGGGAGGCATGCCATGCGCGGAACAATCGCGATCGTGGTGGCGCTGCTTGGGCTCGGCGTCGCCGCTCCGACATCAACCGCCCACGCCCAGGCGCCGCGAACACCGCCAGTTCGAATCCGCGGCACCATCAACGCGTTCAGCGACCACACGCTGACGGTCAGGACGAGTGACGGAACGCTCGCTTCCGTCGCGCTCGCACCCAATTTTGCCGTCCGCACCGTGGTGCGGCGGCGCTTGGCGGACATCCACGACGGCGACTTCGTCGCCTCGACCTCGGTTCGCGGCAAAGACGGCAATCTCCACGCCATCGAAGTGCATATTTTCATGCCGTCGCAGCACGGTGTCATTCCCGAGGGTCAATTTCCATGGGATCTTCAACCCGACAGCCTGATGACGAACGCCATCGTCACCGGCATCGGCAGCGTCAAAGCCGGCCGCGTCCTGACCGTGACCTACAAGGGCCAAAGCACCGACATCGAGGTCGATCGTGGCACGCCGATCGTCGGCTATGCGCCGGGCGATCCGCGTATGCTGATCCATGGGCGCGCGGTTTTCATCCTCGCCGCCAAAAAGCCCGACGGCAGCCTGGTCACGACGAACGTCACGGTGGAAAGCAAGGGCGTCAAGCCGCCGATGTAGCCGGCCGCTAAGACCAATTGCGCGTTGACACGAAGGTTTGCCAAACGCTCTGATCCCGGCCGAGGGATTGGATGAGGTCGCGCGCACCCGTGATCGTCGGCGGCGGAGGACCCGCCGGACTCGCCACCGCTGTCGGGCTCGCGCTCCAGAATGTCGCGGTTGCCGTCTTCGAAGCGGAGCCCCGCCTACCGCGCGACCTGCGCGCCGGCAGCTTCCATCCGCCGACCCTCGAAATGCTCGACACCATCGGGGTCGGCCGGGAATTCCTAACTCTGGGTTACCGCGTGCCACGCTGGCAGATTCGCGGCCGCCGAGAAGGCGTGATCGTCGAGTGGGACCTGTCGCTGATCGCCGATCTGACGCCCTATCCGTTCCGCTTCCACTGCGAGCAGTTCAAGCTCACGCCGTTATTGCTGAAGCGGTTCGAGGCGCTCGGCGGCACGGTGCGCTGGCAGCATCGCTTCCTCGACGCGACCCAGGACGACGACGGCGTCAAGGCGCGCTTCGCGACGCCCGGCGGGATCGAGACCGTGCGCGGCAGCTACCTGGTCGGCGCCGACGGCGGACGCAGCGCCGTGCGCCACACCATGAACGTCGCGTTCGAGGGCTTCACCTGGCCCGAACGCTTCCTGGTCGCCGGCATCGACCGCGACCTGGCGCCCGAGGGCTTCACCTTGAATGCCTATATCTCGGACCCGGTCGATTGGTCAGCGATCTTCAAGATGCCGCATGATGGTCCGCCCGGATTGTGGCGCGTGCTGTTCCCGACGGACGCCGAGGTGCCGGAAGAACAGATCCTCGACGCCGGTTTCGTCGAGCGCTCGCTGCAGAATTTCTTGCCATGGGACCGACCTTACGGCGTCGGGCACAAATCGACCTACCGCGTGCACCAGAGAGTGGCGCGCGATTTCCGCCGCGGGCGCATGCTGCTGGTGGGCGACGCCGCGCACGTCAACAATCCGCTCGGCGCCTTCGGCCTGAACGGCGCGCTGCATGGTGCCTTTAACCTGGTCGAGAAGCTCGGTGCGGTCTGGCGCGGCGAGCGACCGGAACATTGGCTGGACCGTTACGTGCGGCAGCGGCGCGCGGCCAATCTCGAGTTCGTCCAGGCGCAGTCGATCCGCAACAAAGAGCTGCTGCAGGAGCGCGATCCCGCGGCGCGGGCCCAGCGGCTCGACGAACTGCGCCGCATCGCCGTCGACCGCGCCAAACAAAAGGAATATCTGGTAAGGAGCTCGATGATTTGGAGCGTGCAGCGCGCGGCGGAAGTCGAATGACCGCGGGCGGGACCGATGCGTCGCGGCACGGTCGCTTGGCGCGCTATGTCGTACTGCTGATCCTGGCCTGGATGGCCGTGCTGACAGTGCGGCTCTACCCGCAATTCGAGATCGCGGTGCGCGTCGGCGGACGGGTCATGACGGTTGACGAATATATCGCCGACCGATGCGGGACCCGGCTGGGCCCGGCGGCCGAAACTTGCCTTGCTGATGCCCGCCGCAAGGCGGGCGTTCAATTGCGGCGCGAGCAGGCAAAATCCGTGCTCATCGTCGTCGCGCCGGCCGTGCTATATTTGCTGTATCTGCCGCTTGCCCGTGCAATCGCGGCGCGCCAGCCGCGAGCGGCCAAGCGACTGAAGAAAGCATCATGAATCGACTGCGCATCGCACTCGCCACCCTGGCACTGACCGCGTTGACCGTCGTTCCGGCGCTTGCCCAGTACAAGGGCGCGAGCGAAACCGTCTGGGCCGAGGCCAATCGCTGCACGCACGACGCGGCACGTTTGTTCCCGGATTACACGCCGCAAGGCAATGCGGCGCGAGAGAATTATCGCCGCGCCTGTTTGCGCGCCCACAACCTGCCGGCACCCAACGGGCAGGCGAACGCATCGAACTGAGTCACGCGATCGACGCGACCTGATGCAGCGCGGCCGCCACACGGCGGATCTCGGCGTCGACGTCGATCGCCGCCCACGACGGGATCTCGAGCCGACGGTCTTCGAGCACGTGCACCTTGCCGCGGCGACGTTGCCGGAAATTCATCACCGCCGCGTCGCGCTCCGCGAGCAGGCGGGCGATCGTCGGCCGGAACAGCCCGAGCATCGCCGTGATCCAGCGGTCAAGCGGGGTCGATGCCTCGCCGCCGATGACGAAGCGATCAAGCGACGCCGCAACATCCGCGGCGGCATACCACGTCTCGCCCGTGACCCAGCGATTGGTGGTGAAGAGGCGCAGCGGCCGGCCGGCGCGGTCCATCGCCAGCGCCACGAGGTGCACCCACGGCTCGTCGAACGCGCCGGCGGGCGCCGGCGCCGAGGGCGCCGCCTGCGTCGGCGCCGCGGGATGACCGGCGATCGCGAGTTCGGGCATGACCAGCGGCCGAGAGCCGGCTTTGAGGCCGCGGGTGCGTAGGAAGGCATGGAAATGACCATGCTCCCCGGGATGCGCGACCGCGCGCGCATCGCGTGGATGTGCATGATAGAAATACTGCGCGTGACTCGCCGGATCGTAGACGTCAGCGGCCGGATAGTGCCGCCAGTGAAAGACCCGCCGTTCACCGCCAAGCGTGGCCGAAACAACGGTGCCGCCGTGATGGGCCAGAGCGTCGCGCCAGCGCACGACCTCTCGCGCGCAACCAGCCTGCAGCTCGAGCGCGACGCGATCGCGGCGCGCCGATGCCGATCCGGTCAAGGCTGCTTCGAGGCCGACCGTGGCAGCGCGCCGGCGATCCAGGACGGCACATCATGCAACGCGCGATGCGTTGCGGCATCGAATGCTTCGGCGACGGCGGGAACGGTGTTCTGGCCGGCCGGCACGGTCGCCATAAAGCGGCGGTGCGCAAGGATGTCGCCGTCCGGCATGCGCAGCAGCTGCAGGTCGATCGCGACCCGAATCTGCGGCGGCGTGCCGGCACGGTAGTCGGCCTCGAAATGGCGCAATGTGCCGAGCACGAGGTAGTCGGCGCGGAACGCGAGCGAGCGTTGAGCGACCCGAGCGAAACGTCCGGAACGCTGCAGCGTATCAAGCAGCAGACTCTGGACGAGTGTCGGAGCGCGGTCCGTCCATTCGGCCTTGGCGAAATATTCGACGCGCGTCGCGCTGGGGGCGAGCGCGATCCGCGTCGTGTCGAGCGCGCCTGATGACGCGATTTCGCCGACCAAGAGCTGCGCCGCGACCCTTGGCCCAGGTGCCGGCACATCCGTCGCCGGCGAGAGCCGGTAAAGATCGGGCGGCGCCGGCGGCGTCGGCAACAGCGCGCCGCCGCAGCCGGCGACCGCCAGAGCCAGGATCAGGATTGCCGCGCGCCGCATCGCCCTCATCGCGGAGTATAGCCTTGCACGCGGTTGCCGTAGATCACTTGCGACGGATCGCGCTGGAGCGAGTCGACCAGCCGCGTCAACTCGGCGACCAACACCCGCGAATCGGCCAACAGCTCTTGCAGCTCCGGCAGGCCCCGGCTGGTGAATTCGTTCACCGGCTTCCGGCTTTGGCGCACCATGTCGTCGAAATTGGCGGCGGCTTGATCGAGATGGCGGACGGACGCCGACAAGCCGCCGAGGGACGCGTCGATGTCGTGCGAATGCGCGGCGAGAACGGCGCTGACCTGACGCAAATTCGTCAGCGTTTCGGCGAGTGCCGCGCGGTTGCCGGCGCTGGTGATATCGTTCATCTGGTCGGCGAGCGTCGACAGCTTCTGGATGAGAACCGGCATGCCGTTGAAGAGCTCGGTCAGCTGCGACGAGCGCGACCGGATGACCGGATAAGGCTGACCGCTTGCGGCAACGAGCGGCGGCGCGGTGCCGCTCGTTCCCGAGATCTCGACATAGGCCGTGCCGGTCAGGCCCTTGATCTGCAATTCCGCGACCGCGTCGCTCCGGATGACGATGTCGTGGTTGATGTCGACTGTGACGCGGACCTCGGTGGGCCGCTGCGGCTCGAGTTGGATCGCGGAGACGCGGCCGACCAGCACGCCGTTGTAGCGCACGTCGGAGCCGGCATCGAGCCCCGACACCGAGCCTTGGAAATAGATGTCGTAATGCATCGCGCTGACCTTGAACGGCGCCTGGACAAACCACAGCAGCGCGACCGCAAGGCCGGCCAGCAGAGCCAGGACGAAGCCGCCGACAAGAACGTATTCGGCACGCGTTTCCATGGCGCTATCCGCTCGCGGCTTCGACGAGCTGCGCGGCACGCCCGCGGGGGCCGCGGAAATACGCCTGAATCCATGGATGCGGGTTGTGGACCAGCTCGGCCAGGGTGCCGATGACGAGATGACAGTCGACGATCACCGCGATGCGGTCGCAGATCGCGACCAGGCTGTCGAGATCGTGCGTCACCATGAAGACCGTCAGGCCGAGGCTTTCCTTGAGATCGCGCACCAAGCCGTCGAACTCGGAGGCCGCGATCGGATCGAGTCCGGCCGTGGGCTCGTCGAGGAACAGCAGCTTCGGATCGAGCGCGAGCGCCCGGGCCAGTCCGGCGCGCTTGCGCATACCGCCCGACAGCGCGCCGGGAAATTTCTCGGCGGTGTCGGGCGGGAGGCCGACAAGCGCGATCTTGAGCGCGGCAATATCGCGCATCAGCGCCGGCGAGAGATCGAGCTGCTCGCGCAACGGCACCATGATGTTTTCGGCGACCGTGAGCGAGCTGAACAGCGCACCGTCCTGGAACAGCACACCCCATCGCGCACCCAGGCGACGCCGATCGGTCTGCCCCGGCCGCCCGAGGTCCTCGCCGAAGACCTCGATCGTGCCCGCCGCCGGCGGCACCAGCCCGACGATCGTGCGCAGCAGCACCGACTTGCCCGAGCCCGACGCGCCGACCACGCCCAGCACTTCGCCGGCAGGGAGGTCGAATGTCGCGTCGCGCAGCAACACGCGCCCGCCGATCCGGGTCGCTAGGCCGCGCACGCGCACGAGCGGCGCCGCGGCGGCGTCAGATGTGGAGTTCGTTGAAGAAGATCGAGAAGAGCGCATCGAGCACGATGACCAGGAAAATGGCTTGGACCACGGATTGCGTCGTGTGCCGCCCCACGCTTTCGGCGCTGCGGGTCACCAGCAGACCCTCGTTGCAGCCGATGAGCGCGATACAGGCGGCGAAGAATGGCGCCTTTATGATACCGAGAAATACGCTCCACAGCGACACCGCACCGCGCAGCTGCTCGAGGAACGTCGTCAGCGGGATATCGAGCGACATCCGGCATATCACGGCACCGCCGGCCAAGCCGGTGAAATCGGCCCAAAAGGTCAGGAATGGCAGGGTCAGGATCAATCCGAGCACGCGCGGCACGACCAGGATCTCGATCGGATCGAGGCCGAGGGTGCGCATGGCATCGACCTCCTCGTTGACGATCATGGCGCCGATCTCGGCGGTGAAGGCGCTGCCCGAGCGCCCGGCGATAATGATGGCGGCGAGCAGCCCGCCCAATTCGCGCAGGAAACCCACGGCGAGAAGGTTGACGGTGAAGATCTCGGCGCCGTAGGGCCGCAGCTGCTGGGCGCCGATATAGGTCATGACGATACCGACCAGGAACGACAGCAATCCGACGATGCCGAGCGCCGAGACTCCGGCGCGATCCATCTGTGCGACCATGGGTGTGAAGCGCAACCGCCGCGGTCGCGCCACGGTGCGCAGCAACGTGGCCGCGACTTCGCCGAAGAAGCCGAGCAGGGCGCGGGCCAGACGCAGCAATTCGACCGTGCGGAAGCCGACATGCGCGAGCAGCACGAACGGACCGAAGCCGCGGCGCGGGACGCTTGCCGCGACGGATTGGCGTTTTTCGATCTGGCTCAACAGCGGCACCAACTCGGCTCCGGCGCGGTCCAGCGTCACCGCGGCGCCCTCGGCCTCGAGCGAACGCTTCAGCCGGAACAACAACCATGCGCCGGTCGTGTCCATCGCCTCGACGCCGTCCAAGTCGATGCGCACGCGCCGCGCCGCGCCGCGCCGGATTTCGGTCAGCCGCCGGTCGAGCGCCTGGGCATCGGCGACCACCCAGCGGCCGCGCGGCCGCAGCACGAGCGCATCGCCGTCACGTGTTTGCTCGATGGACTGGACCATCCCCGTTTCCCGCCCGGCCGGTGGACAGTTTAGCGCAATACGGCGCTTTCGCATCCCAATGCCTGCGGTCTAGATTGGGCCGCAAATTCCATCGAGGCCGAGGCAATGGACCTGAAGCAGCACATCCGAAGCGTGCCGGATTTTCCCAAGAAAGGAATTCTTTTCTACGATATTTCGACGCTATTGGCGCATGCCAAGGCATGGCAGGCGACCGTCGAGCGGCTGGAAAAAGCGCTGACGCCGCACCGGCCTCAACTCCTGGTCGGCATCGAATCACGCGGCTTTCTGGTCGCCGCGCCGCTGGCGCTGGCGCTCGGCATCGGTTTCGTTATGGTGCGGAAGCGCGGCAAGCTGCCGGGCAAGACGATTCCATATACCTATGCGCTCGAATACGGCACCGACACGATCGAGATTCAGGCCGATGCGATCACGCCCGGCGCGCGCGTCGTGGTGCTCGACGACCTGCTCGCGACCGGCGGCACGCTGGAGGCGGCGATCAACCTCTGCCGCAACGTCGGCGGCGACGTCGTCGCGGCCGGCTGCATCATCGAGCTCAATTTCCTCGGCGGACGGAAGCGCCTGGACGTGCCGTTCACCTCGATCGTCGCGTACGAATCCTGACGGCTGCGCGACCTTTCAGCCGCCCGGTTCGACTTCGGCGTCGTGAAATCGCTCGTAGTCGACGGTGAGGCGGCCATCCGCGTTGCGGCCGATGATGTCGGCGAGGCGCCAGCCCCAGCGGATGTCCAGCGCGCGGTAGCTCTTCCGAGCATAGATCGTCTGGGCAAAGCTTTCATCGAGACCGCTGATGCTGGCGACGATCTCCGCCTCCTGCGCCTGCAGGGTGTCGGCATCCGCGCCGAGGAGCGGGCTCGATTCGTCGATCGGATGCATCACGGTCCAGGTCAACACAAACGTCGGATTATGACGGCGCGTCACCGCCAGGTCGTAGAAGCGGCGCATCACCTGGCCCTCGACGGTCAGCTCGTTGCGCACGAACATGACGTTGACCGACGCCTCGAGAATACGGTTGCGGCGCTGGTTCGCGGCGCGGAACATCAGCGTCGGCACGCCGTCGTAGCGGCTGACCACGGCGACATCGCTGAACATGACGCGTGCCGTCGGCCGCGAGAAGCGCGCGAAGATGAGGCCGGTTGCGAGCGCGAACCCGGTCATGCCAAGCAACACTTCGACCGTCACCAGTATATTGGCGTAGAGCGTCGCCGGATGCATGTCGCCATAGCCGATGGTCGCCATGGTCTGGACGCTGAAGAAGAAAGCGTCGGCGAGCGAATGCGGCTTGGCATTGGCGACGCTGCCGTCCTGCAGGAAATAGAGCAGGCCGAAGACGGCATTGAATACGCCGTAGGTTAAGGCCAGCAGCGCAAAGAAGCCTGGCCACGGCAACGTCAGCAGCGAGTGGTAGACATCGAGCCGCGAGCCGCCGCGATCGCGCGCCGCGCGCATCGCCGCACCGCCGCGCAGCACCGGAAACTTCGCCATTGGCGCCTCGCGCGACGCGGAATGCGGATGCTTCGCGCGCTCGCTGCCGTCGCTCATTGCGCCGGCGGTGCCTGTTGCGCGTTATTGAACCGAATCTGGTCGGGCGTGAGCTGGAAACCGGCGATAACGCCGTAATTGGCGCCCTCAGCCGGGTGCTTCACCGGCAGATGGATAGTGATCTTGTCGTCCATCGCCTGAAACGACTCGGCGCCCGCGAAATTCACCGGCAGCACAAAGCGCGTCTCGTTCCATATGTTGCTTGCGCTGTCGACCACCGCGACGAAGTAGGTGAACTGCGTTTGTCGCAGCTGTGGCGAGCCGCGCACGACGGAGAACGCCACGTCGACATCGACATGAATGCCGCCGCTCTCCTCGCTGCAGTTGGTTCTGACGGCCAGGATTCTGGCCGCGGCGACGACATCGTTGCGGGTACGGCCGGGGCCGGGGCCGAATTGCGGCGCAACATCGAGCCCGGGTGTCGCCGCGCCGCTCGGACAGGTGGCGGTTTCGGCGCTGGTCTTGCCGAAGCATCCGGCGAGCAAAATCGGCAGCGCCAACGCCAAGACGAACGCCAATCGACGATTCACCTGCCCCGCCGAGTCCGGTCTCTTCATCTCCCTTTCCTTAAGGGTTCCGCCTGTACTAACGTGCCGAAAAACGGCGGGCGAAAAATCGGCTCGCACTCTATTCGACGATCAGGGGCCACACAAGCGCCCGTGCGTCGCGAGTCGTATTCCAAATGGCGGTCTACACCGACGTTCCCGACGAGGAGCTCAGGGCTTTCATCGCCGAGTACGCGATCGGCGAAGTGGCGTCGTGCAAAGGAATCGCCGAGGGTGTCGAGAACTCGAACTACCTGCTACGCACCGAGAACGGCACCTACATCCTGACGCTCTACGAAAAGCGCGTCGCGCCCGCCGATCTGCCGTTCTTCCTCGCGCTGATGGAGCATTTGGCGAAACAGGGCATTCCCTGCCCGACGCCGATTCACGGCCGCGACGGCGGCGCGCTGCGCAAGCTGTGCGGCCGGCCCGCGGCGATCGTCACCTTCCTCGACGGCATGTGGCCGCGGCGCATCCATCCCTATCACTGCGCCGGCTTGGGCGGCGCGCTCGCGCAGCTGCACCACGCCGGAAGCAGCTTCCAACAGAGCCGCGGCAACGATCTGTCGCTGACGGGATGGGAGCGGCTTTACGGCGCCTGCGCGGCGCGTGCCGACGAGATCAAGGCCGGCCTGGCCGAGGAGCTCCAGTCCGAGCTTGCCGAGCTGCGCCGGCTCTGGCCGCACGACCTGCCGCGCGGCATCATTCACGCCGACCTTTTCCCCGATAACGTGTTCTTCCGCGGCGAAGCGGTTTCGGGCCTGATCGATTTCTATTTCGCATGCACCGATTTTTTCGCCTACGACCTGGCGATCTGCCTCAACGCCTGGTGCTTCGAGACCGACGGCAGCTTCAATGTCACGAAGGCGAAGCTGCTGCTGGCGAAATACCGCGCGACGCGACCGCTGGCCACGGAAGAGATCGCGGCATTGCCCCTGCTCGCGCGCGGCAGTGCGGTCCGCTTCCTGCTGACGCGACTCTACGACTGGCTGCACCAAGCGCCGGGCGCTTTCGTGCGGCCCAAGGATCCGATCGAGTACCTGCAGAAGCTGCGCTTCCACCGCGGCGTCACGAGTCCGGCGGCCTACGGGTTCGATTCGTGAGCGGCGACGTGGTCGAGATCTTTACCGACGGGGCCTGCAGCGGCAATCCCGGCCCCGGCGGCTGGGGTGCGCTGCTGCGCTACGACGGCCGCGAAAGGGAGCTCTCGGGCTTCGAGAGCGCGACCACCAACAACCGGATGGAGCTGATGGCGGCGATCGCTGCGCTCGAACACCTCAAGCGCGGCGTGACCGCGGTCGTCCATACCGACAGCCGCTATGTCCACGACGGCATCACGCTCTGGCTGCCGCAATGGAAGGCGCGCGGCTGGAAGACCGCCGACAAGAAGCCGGTGAAGAACGCCGACCTATGGCGCCGGCTCGAGACCGCGCTCAAGCGTCATCGCGTCACGTGGAAATGGGTGCGCGGCCATGCCGGCCACCCCGAGAACGAGCGCGCCGACGCGCTGGCGCGTGCAGCGATCGATGACGCGCGCCGCGCAGGCGGCGAGTCGCTCTAGAGTGCCTTCAGGACGGCGTCGGCGCTCGATACCTCGAACGCGCCTGCTGCCTCGACGTTGAGCGCGCGGACCACGCCGTTGTCGACCACCATGGCGTAGCGCTGCGACCGCTTGCCCAGACCGCGATCGGTCAGATCGAGCTCGAGTCCGACCGCCTTGGTGAAGTCGCCGCTGCCATCGGCCAGCATCAGGACCTTGTCGCCGACCTTCTGGTCCTTGCCCCACGCGCCCATGACGAAGGCGTCGTTGACCGCGAGGCAGGCGACGGTGTCGACGCCCTTGCCCTTCAGCGCCGCGTATTTCTCGACGAAACCCGGCAGATGCTTGGCAGAGCAGGTCGGGGTAAAGGCGCCGGGCAGCGCGAACAGCACCACCTTCTTGCCCTTGAAGATGTCGTCCGTGGTGATGGGCTTCGGTCCGTCCGCGGTCATGGTCATCAGCTTGACCGACGGCATCTTGTCGCCAACCTTGATGGTCATTGCCTCTCCTGTCCTGAGCTTGGGCGGTTGCGGGGGCCGAAAGATAGACCGGGCCGGGCGAAAAATCATCCACCCCGGGCGGGGTTCGACGCGGCCGCCGGCGCCGGTGCGCCTGCCGCCTGCGCCAGGCCGCTCAGCACGATGCCGGGAGTCAAAATTTCGGGCAAAACGATGCCCTGGGGGGCGCGCGGGCCATAGACCACGTTGAACGGGATGCCGTAGCGACCGAACTCCCGCAGATAGCGCGCGATCGCGGGATCGGGCCGCGTCCAGTCGGCGCGCATGGCGACGACATCCGGCGCCGCGAGCTGCCGGCGCACCGAGGCGGGCGCCAGCGCGACGGCCGCATTGACCTTGCACGTCAGGCACCAATCGGCGGTGACGTCGACGAAGACGGTGCGGCCCTGCGCGACCAGCGGCGCGATCCGGCTCTCGTCAAAGGGGTACCAGAAACCGTGAACGGCGGTCGACGGCAGCGGCAGCGGCGGCGCCGCGAAACTCGGCGCAACGAGGGCCGCCGCGATCAGGGCCACGACCGCCGCACGGCGCGGCACCACCGGCCGCACCAGTGCCACCGCGAGCACCGCCAGCGCGAGCAGCGCACCGCCCGCAATGGCGACCGGCATGCTGCTCTCGGCGGCCAATACCCAGAGCAGCCAGAGCGCCGTTGCGCCGAGCGCCACGCCGAGGACGCGCTTGAGCTCGACCATCCAAAGGCCGGGCCGCGGCAGCCACCCGGCGATCGCCGGTGCGGCGGCGACCGCGAGATAGGGCAGCGCCAGTCCGATCCCCATCGCAGCGAAGACGGCGAAGGCCTCGACCGGCGGCGACAGCAGCGCGAAGCCCAGCGCCGTGCCGACCAGCGGCGCGGTGCACGGCGTTGCCAGCAAGGTCACCAGCACGCCCGAGAAGAAACTGCCGAGATGGGCCCGTCCCTCGCCCATTTCGGTCAGCACCGCGGGCAGCGGAATTTCGTAAAGGCCCCAGAGGTTGGCGGCAAACAGCACCAAGATCGCGGCCATCGCAACCAGGAAGATTGGTTGCTGGAATTGCAGTCCCCAGCCGACGGCGACGCCGGCGGCCTGGAAGCCGACCGCGATCGCCGCAAGCGTCAGGAAGGAGGCGATGATACCGGCCGCGCTCGCCAGGAACCCGACGCGGATAGCACCGCGGCCGCGCGCCGCGTGGCTGACCACGCCGACGAACTTGAGCGCCAGAACCGGCAGGACGCAGGGCATGAAGTTGAGGATGAACCCGCCAGCGAGCGCCAGCGCGAGCATCGGGAGCAGCCGCGCCCAATCCACGGCCGGCGGTAGCGCAAGCGTCGGCATGACCGTGCCGGCCATCGCGCGCGGACCATCCGTGAGCGTGACGGTAAGCGGCCGACCGACCAGCTTGACGAGGGCATCGGTACCGCCACCGGCGAGCGGCAGCCGCAGCACGCTCTCGCCCGAATGTGCGCCCGGCACGAGACGCGGCGCGCCGAATGCGACGCTGGTCGCACCCTCGACAAACGCATCGGGTGACACGAGCGGCGGCGACGCGGCGACGTGCAGCAACAATGCCGGTCGCGGGCCGCCGTCAATCGCCGCGCCTTCGAGCTTGAGCCCGACCTTGCTGCCGTCGCCGGGTACCTGCGCCGCGAACTGATCGATCAGCGCGGCATAGCCGATCGCGTCCGGTGGCGGCGCACCCGCCGGCAACGCGAGACGCAGCACCGTCCGATAGGGAATGCAGATGTCGCTGCAGGTGAGGTAGTCGAGATGCAGCGTGAGATCGAGCGGCTTGGTCGGATCGGCGACGCGCGCTGCGATCGGCAGCACCACGGCCTCGGTATAGCCAATGGTCTCGAGGCCGGAGACCGAGAAGCGCTGGGGCGCCGGCCACGCGACATCCGCATGGGCGAGATTGGCCGAACCGGTCCAGTCGAGCCGCGGCGGATAGCCGGCATCGCCAGGCGAGCGCCAATAGATGTGCCAATGCGGCGCCATGCGGAACTCGAGACCGAGCGTCTGGGTTTCCTGTCCGGCGAGCGCGGCGCGCGCGGCAATGAGCCGCACTTGGCCCTGGTCGGTCGTGAACCACGGCGACGACGCGGTCGCGGCGCGCGCCGGCGTGGCAAACGCGGCCGCGAGCAGCACCGCCGTCGCGAGGGCGCGCCACCGACGCCAGCGCGCCTTGCAAGCGCGTGGCGGCGGGCTTATTTGAGGAACCCGGAGGTCTTTGTGACGTCGCTCGCCGGTCATCTTCTCGTCGCCATGCCGCAGATGCAGGACCCGCGCTTCGCGCGCGCGGTCGTCTATCTCTGTGCCCACAACGAGGATGGCGCGATGGGGCTGGTCGTCAACCGACTTCTCGACGACGTCGCCTGGCCGGAGCTGATGAAACAGCTCGGCATCGAAACTCCCGCGACGACCGGCAACGACCGGCACATCCATTTCGGCGGCCCGGTCGAGGCCGGCCGCGGTTTCGTCCTGCACTCGGCCGATTACGTCGAGGACGGCACCCTGGTGGTGGGCGGCAACGTCGCGCTCACGGCAACGCTCGATATTCTGCGCGCGATCGGCCGCGGTGCCGGCCCGAAGCGCAGCCTGCTCGCGCTCGGCTATGCCGGCTGGGGTCCGGGCCAACTCGATTCCGAGATCCAGGCCAACGGCTGGCTGAGCGTCGCCGCCGACGAGGACATCGTGTTCGATACGCAACACGGCGATAAGTGGCAGCGGGCGCTCGGCAAGCTCGGCATCGACCTGTTGTCGCTGTCGGGCGAGTCCGGCCGGGCCTGAAATTCTCACGCGACCGTCTCCGAGGTGCGCGTCGTTTCCGCGCGTTGCGCCCATTCGCTGGCGAGCAGGCCGAACAGCAGATGGTCCTGCCAGCGGCCGTCGATCGAGAGATATTCCCTGGCGTAGCCTTCCTCGCGGAAGCCGCTTTTCACCAACAGCCGGCGGCTCGCCTGATTGTGCGGCAAGCACGCGGCCTCGACCCGATGCAGCCGCATCCGGTCGAATGCGAAGGCGAGCGCGAGCTTGAGCCCATCCGTCATGTAACCCTGGCGGGCGAAGCGTTCGCCGATCCAGTAGCCGAGGCTCGCGGTCTCGGCGACCCCGCGCCGGACGTTCGACAGGCTGATGCCACCGAGGAGGGCGCGATCGGAACGGCGCATCAGCAGGAAACTGTAGCCCTGGTCGCTACGCCAATCGACCGCGTAGCGCTGCAGCCGCCGGCGGAATCCGGCGCGCGTCACCGCATCGGTCGGCCATGTCGGCTCGAACGGTGTCAGAAAGCCGCGCGACCCGGCGCGCAGGATCGCCCAGTCGTCGAAATCCTCGCGTTCGGGCGTACGGAGCACCACGCGCGGACCGACCAGCCGGAAAGGCGGCGGCGCCGCGCCGAAGAACCGGGTGAGGCCCAGCAGCTCGGAGGCCATCGCCATCCTCACGCCGCCAGGCGCCGGGCGAGGCGATCATAGTCCTCGACGGCGCCGATCGGGCCGAGCGCGGCGAAGGTCGGCCGCGCCGCGACCAGCCGCGTGGCGACGCGCGCCACCGCGGCCTCATCCACCGCGTCGATGCGGCGTATCGTATCTGCCGCGTCAAACGGCCGGTCGAAGATCAACATGTGATTGCCGTGCTGCTCGGCCCGCGCGGCCGTCGCCTCGAGCGACATCAGCAGCCCGGCCTTGAGCTGGGCGCGGGCACGGTCGAGCTCGACCGGGTCGAAGCCGCGTTCGAGCTTGCGGATTTCGTCGCACAGCACCGGCAGCAGCTCGGCCGCCTCGCGCTCGCCGGTGCCGGCATAGACGCCGAACAGGCCGCCGTCGCTGTAGGCATGGGCAAACGAGTAGATCGAGTAAACCAGGCCGCGCTTCTCGCGAATCTCCTGGAAGAGGCGCGACGACATGCCGCCGCCGAGCGCCACCGAGACCACTGAAGCGGCGTAATAGTCCAGATCGGCGAAGGCGAAACCCGGAAAGCCAAGCAGCACGTGAACCTGCTCCAGGTCGCGATCCTCGCGGTATTCGCCGCCGACGTAGCGCGCGGGCTCGGTCGCTGAATGGCTGCGTGCCGGCAAGTCGGCGAAGGCGCGCTCGGCCAGCGCCACGACGGCGTCGTGATCGCAATTGCCCGACACCGCCAGAACCATGCCACTGGCGGCGTAATTCCGCGCCAGATAGCCCGCCACGGCATCGCGTCCGATGGCCCGGATGATCGCCGCGCGACCCAACACCGGCCGGCCCATCGGCTGCTCGGGAAACGCCTGCTCCTGAAGATAGTCGTAGATGATGTCCTCGGGCGTGTCCTGCGCCTGGCCGATTTCCTGCAGAATCACCGTGCGCTCGCGTTCGAGCTCGGCTGGATCGAAGGTCGAGTGCTGCAGAATGTCGGCCAAGATGTCGACGGCAAGCGGCACGTCCGGCTTCATCACCTTGGCGTAATAGGCCGTGTGCTCGCGCGAGGTGTAGGCGTTGAGGTGGCCGCCGACGGCCTCGATCTCCGACGCGATTTCGAGCGCCGAGCGCCGGGTCGTGCCCTTGAACGCCATGTGCTCCAGCAGATGCGCGACGCCGTTGATCTCCTTCGGCTCGTGCCGCGTGCCGACATCGACCCAGACGCCGAGCGAGACCGTCTCGACCGAATCCATCGCGTCGGTGACGACCCGCAGGCCGCTCGCAAGGCGACTGACGCGGATGGTCATGCCGCAACCCCCAACCGCGCATGCTTGCGGATGTAATGCTGCACAGCGCCGAGATCGTTGGGCAGATTCACGCGTCGTTCAGGCAGTGCCATGAGATTGGCAAGCCGCGACGGTATCGCGGGCTGGACGCCACATGCCGCCGTCACGGCTTCGGGGAACTTGGCCGGATGGGCTGTCGCCACCACCACCATCGGCGTCGCCCAATCGCGCTTGACGCGACGCGCGGCGGCCAAGGCCACCGCCGTGTGCGGATCGATCAGCAAGCCGGTCGTGCGATAAGTCTCGGCCATGCTGGCGCGCGTCTCGTCGTCGTCGACGCGCTCCGCCTGAAAGAGAGCGCGCGCCGCCTGCCATTGCCGGCGGGTCGTCGGCAGCGTGCCGGTGGCACGGAAATGCCTGAATGCGGCGTCGGTCTTGGGGCCGCTGTTGCCGACAAGCTCGAAGAAAAGCCGCTCGAAATTGCTCGACACCTGGATGTCCATGCTTGGGCTGATGGTCGGCTCGACCGCGCCGAGGCTCATGGTGCCGCGGGTGAAGAATCGCGTCAGGATATCGTTGCGGTTGGTCGCGACCGCAAGCCCGGCGATCGGCAAGCCCATGCGGCGGGCGACATGGGCGGCATAGACGTTGCCGAAATTGCCGGTCGGCACGGCGAAGGCCACGGCGCGCGCCGGCGCGCCGAGCGCCACCGCGGCAGCGACGTAATAGACGATCTGGGCCATGATCCGCGCCCAGTTGATCGAGTTGACCGCCGATAGGCCGAGCTCGTCGCGGAAGCGCGCGTCGGCGAACATCGCCTTCACCAGGTCCTGGCAGTCGTCGAACGTTCCGTCGACGGCGACGGCATGGACGTTGCCTGCCGGCACGGTCGTCATCTGGCGGCGCTGCACGTCGGAGATGCGGCCAGCGGGATAGAGCATGAAGATGTCGATGGCCTCGCGGTCGCGGCAGGCCTCGATCGCCGCCGAGCCCGTGTCACCCGAGGTCGCGCCGATGATGGTGACGCGCCGGCGGCGCTTGCGCAGTACGCGATCGAAGAGCGGACCGACGAGCTGCAGCGCATAGTCCTTGAAGGCGAGCGTCGGACCGTGGAACAGCTCGAGCAGCCACAGGCCGGTATCGAGCTCGCGCAACGGCGCGACGGCCGGGTGCGTGAACGGACGATAGGCTGTCTCGATCATGCGGCGCCATTCCGTCGCCGGCACGGCATCGCCCAGAAACGGTTGCGTCACCCGGGCGGCGATCTCGGCATAGGGCAGCCCCTGGAGCGCCGCGAACCACGATGGGGCGCGGCGCGGCAGTCGCTGCGGCACGTAGAGGCCGCCATCGGGCGCCATGCCGGCCAGCAGAATCTCGTCGAAGTCCCGAGCTGTCGCCGCGGCGCGGCCGTGGCGGGTGCTGATGTAGCGCATCGTGTCCGTGGATCGCGGCGGTCGAAGCCGAGCCTATGCCGCGAGATAGCGCGCGCGCAAGTGGGCCTCGAAGATCGCCGCATCGAGCGGCCCGCCCGTGGCACGAGCCAGGATTTCGCTCGCGGAAAAGCGCGAGCCGAGCCCGTGCACGTTGGCGCGCAGCCAACCGAGCAGCGGCGTGAAATCGCCGCGGGCGATGGCGCTCGGTATGGCCGGTACTGCGCGTTTTGCCGCGTCGAAAAGCTGCGCCGCGGTCATGGCGCCGAGCGTGTAGGTCGGGAAGTAGCCCCACGCGCCGTCGTACCAGTGGATGTCCTGCAGGCAGCCGTTGCGGTCGTCGGGCGAGGTCACCGCCAGCAGCCGCTCCATGCCCTCCGACCACGCGTCGGGCAGATCGGTCAGATCGAGCTCGTCAGCGATCAGCGCGCGCTCGAGCCGGTAGCGCAGGATGACATGCGCCGGATAGGTCACCTCGTCGGCGTCGACGCGAATCAACGAGCGCGCGACCCGCGTGCCGAGACGATAGAGATTCTCCGCCGTCCATTCCGGGCCGCTGGCGTCGAAAGACGCGCGCAGGATCGGCGCCGCGAATTCGAGAAACTCGCGCGAGCGGCAGACCTGCATCTCGATCAGCAGCGACTGGCTCTCGTGGATGCTCATGCCGCGCGCCTCGCCGACTGGCTGGCGCCGCCACGCCGCCGGCAAGCCGCGCTCATAAAGCGCGTGGCCGGTCTCGTGCAGCACGCCCATCAATGCGCGGGCAAAATCGCTTTCATCGTAGCGCGTGGTGATGCGCACGTCGTCGGGCGTACCGCCGCAGAACGGATGCAGGCTCTGATCGAGCCGGCCATGATCGAATTCGAAGCCGAGGCGCTCCATCAAGCGCCGTGCCGCCTGGCGCTGCGCCTCGACCGGAAACGGACCGGCCGGCCGTCGCGGCGGCGTGCGCGCCGCTTGGACGGCGAGTGCGTTTTCGATCAGCGCAGGAAGGCGGGCGGCCAGACGGTCGAATAGCTGGTCGATCTCGGCGACGCGACCGCCCGGTTCGAACTGATCGAGCAGCGCCTCGTAGGGCGACGTGCCGAGCTTTTCAGACTTGGCGGCGGCCACCTCGCGCGTCAGGTCGAGGACGCGCTGCAACAGCGGCCGGATCGACGCGTAGTCATTGGCGGGCCGCGCCTTGCGCCACGCCATCTCGCATTCGGAGCACGCCCGGGAATAGGCCGCGACCAGATCCGCCGGCACGGCAGTCGCGTGCAGCCACAGCCGGCGCATCTCGCCGAGGTTGGCGCGCTGCCAGTCGTCCAGGCCATCATGCGCGGCGCCGTCGATCAGGTCGGCAAGGCGCGGGTCGGCGAGCAGCTCGTGCGCGATGACCTTGAGCTCGGCGAGCTGCTCGGCGCGCGCCGTCGCCGCGCCCTCCGGCATCATCGCGGCGGTGTCCCAGTTCAGCATCGCCAGCGCCTCGTTGACGAGGCCGAGACGCTTGAAGCGGGCTTCGAGCGTGGCATAGGCGCCGGTCATGCGCGCTCCTTCAGCCGGCGCCCGACGAAGATGGCGTAGATCTGAACGAGGCCGGCCGCCAGAGCATACCAAGTGATGGCGTAGGAGAGATGGTGGTTCGGCAGATCGATCGCTGTCTGACCGCCCTTGGGCCAGCCACCGGGGTTGGGCGTTGCATCGGCATCGACGTAATAAGGCAAGGTCTCGGCATGCAACGCGGCCGCTGCGGCCATCGCGCCGAGATCGATAAAATACCACTCGTTGCGCGCGGGCAGGTTGTCGGGCGTGAACCAAGACGGCCGGCCGCGATCGAGGCGCAGCGGCCCGGTGACCTGCGTCGGCCCCGCGATCTCGCCCGCACGACGGCTGTCTGGCGTCTTGAGGTCGGTGGGCACGAAACCGCGCTCGACCAACAGCACTCGGCCATCATCGAGCACGAAGGGCGTGACGATGTCGTAACCGGCCGTGCCATCATCGGCGATCGCGGCCACCGGCATTTCGCGGTCATTGATAAAGTGGCCCGACGCCCGCACCGGATGGTACTCGAGCCGCTGCGCGGCGGCGAGATCGAGCGGCGGTGCGACCGGCGGGAGATGAAAGGCCGCCTGACGCGCCGCGATTAGGCCCTCTTTCCAATGCAGCCGCTGGACTTGCCAGGTGCCGAGGCCGATGAGAATCAAGAAGCCCAGCGCCGACCAGACGCTCGGCCAGAGCAGCGAGCGCCTCACGGCGCCGCCGGTCCACCGCCAAGCGCGCGATGCCGGTATTGCAGGGCGATGAGAATGGCCTTGAGCGGCCGCAACATCAGGATGGCGCCGCCGAGCGTCACCGGCGGCCACAGCACGGCATGGACCCAGAGCGGCGGCGCAAAGAACGCCTCAAGCAGCAGCGCGCCGGTGACGACCAGCGCGCCGAGCGCGAACATCACCAGCACCGCCGGACCGTCGCCGGCATCCTCGGCGCGGAGGTCGAGGCCGCAATGGGCGCAATGCGGCGTAACCGCGAGCAACCCCTTGAACAGCCGGCCCTGACCACAACGCGGGCACCGGCAGAACAGCGCGACCGTGAGCAGCGAGACCGGCGGCTGCTCCACGTCGGTCATGCGCTCAGTCCGCAACGTATGCGCCGCCCGATCCCCACCAGTAGACACAGATGAACAGGAACAGCCAAACCACGTCGACGAAGTGCCAATACCACGCCGCGGCCTCGAAGCCGAAATGATGATCCGGCTTGAAGTGGCCGGCGATGGCGCGGAACAGGCACACGGTCAGGAACGTCGTGCCGATGATGACGTGGGCGCCATGGAACCCAGTCGCCATGAAGAACGTCGAAGGATAGATGCCGTCTTTGAAGCCGAACAACGCGTGGCTGTATTCGTAGGCTTGCAGCGAGGTGAAGGTGAGCCCCAGCAGGACGGTCACGAGCAGGCCGCGCACCAGGTTCTTGCGGTCATTCTCGAGCAGCGCGTGGTGCGCCCAGGTGACCGTGGTGCCGGAGAGCAACAGCACCATGGTATTGAGGAACGGCACTTCCCAGGGATCGAATGGCCGGATGCCCTTGGGCGGCCAGATGCCGCCAACCGGATAGAGCGCGGAGGAGAAGAATGCCCAGAAGAAGGCGGAAAAGAACATCACCTCCGAGGCGATGAAGAGCGCCATGCCGAAGCGCAATCCGATCTGCACGACCGGCGTATGGAAGCCCTGGAACTCCGCCTCGATGATGACGTCGCGCCACCACACGAACATGACGCCGAGCACGCCGAGCACGCCCGCGGCCATGAACCAGGGCGGGCCGCCGTGCAGCCACCACACCGTGCCGCCGGTGAGCAGGCCGGCGACCGCCGCGCCGACCAGCGGCCACGGACTCGGATCGACGAGGTGGTAGGGATGCTTGTGAGCGGCGTGGCCCGTGGCGTGGCTGGTCTCTGTCATGGCTTGTCCTTCAGCGAAGCTGCGCCGGAGAGGCGGCGAATACGGCGGCAATCTGGCCGCAGCCGTCCTTGGCGCGGAGCATGGGTATAGCTCAACGCGACGGTGTCGAGGCGCAGGCGGCGGCTCACGACCATACCCCCAGCCGCACCAAGGCGATGAGATAGAACAGCGCCACGACGCCGAGCAGCACCAGCAACAGGGCCCGATTGCGGGACCGGATGCGACGCTGGCGCTCGTCCATGAGCGCGATCTCGCTCATACGCCGACGCCCGAGACCGCGAGGAGTCCGGGTGCGCGGTCGATCGCCATCAGAGCGAAAAGCGCGAACAGATAGAGGATCGAGAAGCCGAACATGCGTCGCGCGGCACTGTCACCGGCATCGCGGCGGACGGCGAGCGCGCACAGCGTGAACAACGCGGACAGCGCCAGCGCCGCGGCGCCGTAGAGCCAGCCCGTCGCATGCAGCAGCGCCGGCGCCAGCGCAACAGGCCACAGCATCAGCGTGTAGATCAGCATCTGCTTCTTGGTTTCGGCCTTGCCGGCAACGACCGGCAGCATCGGCACGCCGGCCTTGGCGTAATCGCCGGCGCGATAGAGCGACAGCGCCCAGAAATGCGGCGGCGTCCAGAAAAAAATCAACGCGAACAGCGCCAGCGCCGCGACGCTGACGTCGCCGGTCACCGCCGCCCAACCGATCATCGGCGGAAAGGCACCGGCGGCACCGCCGATGACGATGTTCTGGGGCGTGCGCCGCTTGAGGCCGACCGTATAGACGAAGACGTAGAAGCCGATCGCCAGCGCCAGCAACGCCGCCGCCGCGGTATTGATCGCGAGGCCCATGACGATGACCGAGCCGACGGCCAGCACCGCGCCGACGCCGAGTGCGTCGCCCGGCGCCATGCGGCCCGCCGGCAATGGCCGCCGGCGCGTGCGCTCCATCAGCGCGTCGATGTCGCGCTCGTACCACATGTTGATGGCGCCCGCCGCGCCCGCGCCGACGGCGATGCACAGCACCGCGACCGCCGCCAGCAGCGGATGGATGTGGCCGGGCGCCAGATAGAGCCCGACAAAGCCGGTGAACACCACCAGCGACATCACCCGCGGCTTCAACAACGCGAAGTAGTCGCCGACGGCCGGGACGAATTCGCGCGGCGTCGCGCGCGACAGCGCGACGGCAGCGGTGTCAAACGCCGGCGGACTCATCGCTCAGTGGCCCGACGTCGTGACGATGTGCGGGAGCTCATCGTAGCTGTGGAAAGGCGGCGGCGAGGACAGCGTCCACTCGAGTGTCGTCGCACCTTCGCCCCAGTAATTCGCGCCCACCTTCCGCCCGGCGAAGAGCGTATGGAAGACGATGAACACGAAGAACAGCGTCGAGCCGAAGGAGATGAACGAGCCGATCGAGGAGACCATGTTCCAGCCGGCGAACGCATCGGGATAGTCGCTGATGCGGCGCGGCATGCCGGCGAGCCCGAGGAAATGCATCGGGAAGAACGCCAAGTTCACGCCGATGAAGGTCGTCCAGAAATGGATCTTGCCGAAGGTCTCGTTGTATTGCCGGCCCGACATCTTGCCGATCCAGTAATAGAAGCCGGAGAACAGGCCAAACACCGCGCCGAGCGACAGCACGTAATGGAAATGCGCCACCACGTAATAGGTATTGTGCAGCACATGATCGACGCCGGCGTTCGCCAGCACGACGCCGGTGACGCCGCCGACGGTGAACAGGAACAGGAAGCCGATCGCAAACAGCATGGGCGTCTTGAACTCGATCGAGCCCTCCCACATGGTCGCGATCCACGAGAAGATCTTGATGCCCGTCGGCACTGCGATGACCATGGTCGCCGCCGTGAAATAGGCCTGGGTGTCGACGCTGATGCCGGTCGTGAACATGTGGTGCGCCCACACCACGAAGCCGATTACCCCGATCGACACCATCGCATAAGCCATGCCGAGATAGCCGAAGATCGGCTTCTTCGAGAAGGTGGAGATCACTTGGCTGATGATGCCGAAGGCCGGCAAGATCATGATGTAGACCTCGGGGTGGCCGAAGAACCAAAAGAGGTGCAGGAACAGCAGCGGGTCGCCGCCGCCGGCCGGGTTGAAGAACGTCGTGCCGAAGTTGCGATCGGTGAGCAGCATGGTGATGGCGCCCGCCAGAACCGGCAGCGCCAGCAGCAGCAAGAAGGCCGTGACAAGAATGGACCAGACAAACAGCGGCATCTTGTGCAGCGTCATGCCCGGCGCGCGCATGTTGAAGATCGTGGTGATGAAATTGATCGCGCCCATGATCGAGCTCGCGCCGGCGAGGTGCAGCGAGAAGATCGCCATGTCGACCGCGGGTCCCGGGCTGCCGATCTTAGCCGAAAGCGGCGGGTAGATCGTCCAGCCGACGCCGGCGCCTGCCGGATTGCCCACGAACATCGAGCCAACGAGCAGCGATATGGAAGGCACCAGCAGCCAGAAGCTGATGTTGTTCATGCGCGGGAACGCCATGTCCGGCGAGCCGATCATCAGCGGCACGAACCAGTTGCCGAACCCGCCGATGAGCGCCGGCATCACCAGGAAGAACACCATGATGAGGCCATGCGCGGTGATGATCACGTTGTACAGCTGGTGATTGTTGCCGAAGAGCACGTCGCCCGGCCGCATCAGGTTGTAGCGCATGATAACCGACAACGCGCCGCCAATGAGCCCGGCGGTGATCGCGAAGATCAGGTAGAGCGTGCCGATGTCCTTGTGGTTCGTCGAGAAGAGCCAACGGGCGACGAACCCGGGGCGATGGTCGGCGTGCTCGTCGTGCGTAATCGTTCCGTAAGTCATGTGTTCCTCGCGAGTGCTACCGCGTCGCCTCGGCGGCGAGCCGCAGCGCGCCGTCGTCGTTGCTCGAGTACTTCTTCTTGGCGTCGGCCGCCCACTTGGCGAAATCGTCGGCCGAAACCGCGTGAACTTCGATCGGCATGAACGGATGGTTGATGCCGCAGATCTGGTTGCATTGGCCGTAGTAGACGCCGGGCCGCTCGATCTTGAACCACGCCTCGTTGGTGCGGCCGGGGACAGCGTATTCCTGGACGCCAACTGAGGGCACGAACCAGCTGTGGATCACGTCGGTGCTGGTCACTAGCACGCGGACCACCGCGCCGACCGGCACCACCATCGGATTGTCTGCGCCGAGCAGGCGCGGATCGCCGTCTTTCTTGTCTTGCGCAGCGGACAGGATGTTGCTGTCGAAGCTGAAATCGCCCTGGTCGGGATAGTCGTAGCTCCAGTACCACTGATGACCGGTGATCTTGACCGTCATCTGCGCATGCGGGGTGTCGCCCAGGAAGTATAGCAGCTTGAACGACGGCACCGCGATCATCACCAGGATCAGCACCGGCACCATCGTCCACATGATCTCGAGCAGCGTGTTGTGCGTGGTACGCGAGGGCGTCGGATTGCGCTTCGCGTTGAAGCGGATCATCACATAGAGCAGCAACGCCAAGACGAAGAGCGTGATCAGCGTGATGATCACCAGGAGCTCGTTGTGCAGGGCGTCGATGTGATCGCGGACGGGCGTCGCCGCCGGCTGCATGCCGAGCTGCCAGTCGTACGGCTGTTCCGCCCACGCCGGCAGCGCGACGGCGAGCAACGCCGGAAGCCCCAGAAGCGCGCGCGCGGCGCGGCGCGCGAAATCCGTGACCCCACCTGCCGGAACCCGTGCCATGGACATCCCCTCGTCCTCACCTGAGCCGATGCGTCGCCGCGATGCCGCGACGACGGTGCCGGACGCTACACGAAAGCCTCATGCCGTGAAACCGGCCCGCATCCGGCCTGTCATAGCGAACGGCAGCGGCCGACGCCAACCGCAACATTGCGACTTTATGCCGCATAAACCGGCCCGCAGCGCCGGAATTGCGCGGCATCGACGCTGGCGGAAACGACCCTGGCACCCCATGTCTGTTTCTGGCAAGAAGCGGGACCGAGAAGGAGCCGAGACATGAGCGACCTCGCGCGCGCCGAGACCTTGTTTTTCGCCGGCACCGGCATGGATCGCACGCGCGTCGACCGGATCGTTCGCGACTCGCTCGCCGGCATGGATGACGGCGAACTGTTCCTCGAATGGAATCAGTCCGAGGCGTTGGCACTCGACGACGGCCGCATCAAGAGCGCGAGCTTCGACCAATCGCAGGGCTTTGGTTTGCGCGCGCTGTCCGGCGAGGCGGCCGGTTATGCGCATGCGTCGGAATTGTCCGAGGACGCGATCCGGCGCGCCGGTGAAACCGTGCGCGCGGTGAAGCACGGTCACGGCGGCGTGCTCGCGCCGCCGCCGCCCGGCACCAACCGCCAGCTCTACACCGACGCCAATCCGCTCCAGCTCGTGCCCTTTGAGGTGAAGACGAAGCTCCTGATGGAGATCGATGCCTATGCGCGCGCCAAGGATCCGCGCGTCAAGCAGGTGATGGCGTCGATCTCCGGCGAATGGCGGGCGATCGAGATCATCCGCGCCGACGGCGAGGCCCATGCCGACATCAGGCCGCTGGTTCGTCTCAACGTCAGTGTCGTCGTCGAGGAGAATGGACGCATGGAGGTCGGCAGCCACGGCGCCGGCGGCCGCGTCGAATACGCGCGCTATTTCGATGCGGCGCAGTGGCGGGCGCAAGTCGACGAGGCGCTGCGCCAGGCGCTGGTGAATCTCGCGTCGGTACCGGCGCCGGCGGGCGAAATGACTGTCGTGCTCGGTCCCGGTTGGCCGGGCGTGATGCTGCACGAAGCGGTGGGCCACGGCCTGGAGGGCGATTTCAACCGCAAGAAGACCTCGGCCTTCGCCGGTCTGATCGGCCAGCGGGTCGCGGCGCCCGGCGTCACCGTGGTCGATGACGGCACGCTCAAGGACCGTCGCGGCTCGCTCACCGTCGACGACGAGGGCACGCCGAGCTCCTGCACGACGCTCATCGAGGATGGAATTCTGCGCGGCTACATGCAAGACAGGCTCAATGCGCGGCTGATGAACATGCGGCCGACCGGCAACGGCCGGCGTCAGAGCTACGCGCACGCGCCGATGCCGCGCATGACCAACACCTATATGCTGGCCGGCGCGCACGACCCGGCCGAAATTATCGGCTCGGTGAAACGCGGTGTCTATGCGGTCAATTTCGGCGGCGGCCAGGTCGATATCACGTCGGGCAAGTTCGTGTTCTCGGCGTCCGAGGCCTATCTGATCGAGAACGGCAAGGTCGGTCCGTCGCTCAAAGGGGCGACACTGATCGGCAACGGTCCCGATACGCTGACCAAGATCACGATGATCGGCAACGATCTGAAGCTCGACGACGGCGTCGGAACCTGCGGCAAGGACGGTCAAGGCGTACCGGTCGGCGTCGGCCAGCCGACATTGCGGATGGACGGACTCACGGTGGGCGGCACCGCCGCATGAGATTGTCCCGGGGGGTCGGCGCCGCCGTCGTGGCGGCAGCCCTCGCCGCTGCCTTCGCCCATGCCGCCGCCGCCTGCGATCTGGCGAACCCGCCGAACACGCGCTGGCAGGCGATCGAACAGGATGGCCGCGCCTGGCTGGTCGACCCGTGCGGCGCGCGCAAGTTCTCGATCGGCGTCAACGTGCTCGACGACGGGCGTTCGGGCGCCAAGCTGCACCGGCCGCACTACGATTGGCGCGCGCATTACGCGTCGATTCATGACTGGATCGCCGCGACCGATGCGCGCCTGCGCGCGTGGGGCTTCAATGCCGCTGGCGCCTGGTCGCTGCCGCCGCAAGATCTGCGCCTGCCGACGGCGATCGATCTGGAGCTTGGCCGGCTCGCCCGCTTCCACTGGTTCGATCCGTTTCGGCCCGACATGGCGGCGGTCATGGACGCGGAGGCCGCGAAGCTGATCGCGCCCTATCGCCGCAGTGCCTATCGCGTCGGCTATTTCTCGGACAACGAGGTCGGCTGGTGGAGCGGCGCGCTCTTCACCTTCTATTCGCGGAAGCCGGCCGCCAACTACACCAAGCGGCGACTCGTCGCGCTGTTGCAGACGCGGTACGCCGACGACTGGCAGCGCTTCGGGCACGATTTCGTACCACCCGTCGGCGTGAACTCATGGGCGCAGCTGCTGACGACCCGCCGAACGACGCGGCTGCGGCCCGGCGGCGACGGCGCCAAGGTCATCGCGGAATGGACGGGTATCGTCGCCGCGCATTATTACGCGCTGGCGGCGGCGGCGATTCATAAGGCGGATCCCAATGCGCTCTATTTCGGCGACCGGTTGCCGATTTACTACGATCCGGCCGCCGTCCGCGCCGAGGCGCGCTATGTCGACGTCATCGCCACGAACTACAACGTCGACAGTCCCGAAGGCTGGATCGCGCCTTATTTCTTCGACGGGCTGCGGCGCTTATCGGGCAACAAGCCGGTGCTGATTTCGGAGTGGTTCTATGCCGCACACCAGAACCGCACCGGCAACCGCAACAATGGCCATCTGATGACGGTCGAGACCCAGGCCGAGCGTGCCGCCGGCGCCGCCAACGCCGCGCGCAACTTCGCCGCGATTCCCGAGCTCCTCGGCATCGACTGGTTCCAGTACTACGACTATCCGCTGGGCGGCCGGCAAGATAGCGAGGACTACAACTTCGGCCTCGTCGACATCAACGATCGGCCTTATCGCCGACTGGTAACGGCATTGAGCACGGTCAATCGCGAATTGCCGTCGCTCCATGCCGACGCCGCACCCTTGCTGCGCCAGCGCCGCGACGCGATCCGCGTGCCGCATGCGGTGATCGATTTCACCAAGCCGTCGCTCATCGATTGGCCGAAGCGGGCGTCGCTCCTGCCACCGCTAGAGACGGCGCCTGGCGACGTTCCGTTTGGTGAAGTTTACTTAGCCTGGGACGCACGCGGCGTCGAATTCGCGACCATCGGCCAGGACTATTACGACCTCGGCGTGCTCGCCTATAAGGGCGATTTCCCGCTGAGCGAAGCCTATCGCGTCGAAGTCGATCTCGATGCCGGCGCCGGATCGCGCCGCTTCACGCTCTATTTCATTCCGCCCAAAGGCAAGACGCGCGACTACCCGCCGATGAAGCCGCTGCTCTGCGTCGGATCGGCGGATGAGCACCGCGGTTCGGCCTGTCCGCCCGTCGCCGACGGCGCGGTGCACTATTTCGGCGCCGACCAGCCGCGCATCGTGGCCGACGCGCTGATTCCATGGTCGGCCCTCGGCGTGTCGGGTCCGCCCGATTCGCGCCGCATCACGCTCGACGTTTCGGCGCGAAGCTGGTTCCGCGCGCGCTGGATGTCGCTATCGGGCCAGACACCCGAGGCCGCTTCGGCCGATCGGCACCTTTGGACGACGGCGACGCTGACTCAGTAAGCCTGTTCGTCATAGAGCGGCTCGATCCGGCCGCCCCAACGCGTGTTGAATTCGTCGACCAGAAGCTCGGCCGGTGTGCGACCGCGCTCGGCGATCTCGAACAGCGGCTCGAGATAGATGCGCTCGTCATCCTTGGTGGTGTCGAGCTCGGCCCGGCGCCTGAGCCCGTCGCGTGCGATCACCAGCATGTCCATCGCCCAGTCCTTGAGCGTGCGGCCGCGGAAAGTCATCGCCAGGCCCTGGCGCGGCACCGCCGTATGCAGCGCCTCGCGCTCGGCCGGCGTCCAGTCCTTGACCAGCGCCGCCGCCGCGTCGAGCGCCGTCTGCTCGTAGAGCAGGCCGGTCCACAATGCCGGCAACGCACAGAGCCGACGCCACGGGCCGCCGTCGGCGCCGCGCATCTCGAGGAATTTCTTCAGCCGCACCTCGGGAAACGCCGTGGTCAGATGGTCGGACCAGTCGCCCAAAGTCGGCAGTACACCGGGCAAGCCGGGCAGCTTACCCTTGAGGAAATCGCGGAAGCTTTGACCCGCGACATCGATGTACTGGTCGTGGCGATAGACGAAGTACATCGGCATGTCGAGCATGTAGTCGACATAGCGCTCGAAGCCCATGCCGGGCTCGAACACGAAGGGCAACATGCCGCTGCGATCGGGATCGGTGTCGGTCCAGACGTGGCTGCGATAGCTGACGAAGCCGTTGGGCTTGCCTTCGGTGAAGGGCGAATTGGCGAACAGCGCCACCGCCAGCGGCTGCAGCGTCAGACCGACGCGGAACTTGGTCACCATGTCGGCTTCGTCGGCGAAATCGAGATTTACCTGCACCGTGCAGGTGCGCAGCATCATGTCGAGGCCGAGCGTGCCTCGCTGCGGCATGTAGCGGCGCATGATGGCGTAGCGCCGCTTCGGCATCCACGGCACATCCTCGCGCCGCCATTTGGGATCGAATCCCATGCCGAGCATGCCGAGATCGAGTTCGTCGGCAACCTCGCGCACCTGGCGCAGGTGGTGATGGAGCTCGCCACAGGTCTCGTGCAATGTCGCCAGGGGCGCACCCGACAGCTCGAACTGGCCGCCCGGCTCGAGCGAGATCGCAGCCTGGCCGTGGGACAGTCCGATCAGATTGTCGCCGTCCATCACCGGCGCCCAGCCGAAGCGCTGCAGACGCTCGAGCAGCGCGCGAATGCCGTCGGCGCCGTCGTACGGCGGGCGCGACAGGTCGCGGCGGCGAAAGACGAACTTCTCGTGCTCGGTGCCGATGCGCCACTGCGCGCGCGGCTTGCCGCCCGAGGCGAGGTATTCGACCAGCTGGCGCTGGTCGGTGACGGGCGCGCCGCCGGATTGCGAGGGAGCCGACATCAGAACCCGAACGTGTTTGCGAAAAGGTGGACGGTCAACGCGACCGGGCCGCAGACCAGTCCCCGATCACCGCCTGGACCACCGCCAGCGCCGCGAGCGCGGCGGTGTCGGCGCGCAACACGCGCGGGCCCAGACCGACGGCGCAAACAAAGGGCAGCCGGCGGAGCAGGTCAAGCTCCGAATCAGCAAACCCGCCCTCCGGTCCGATCAATACGGCGCAGGGCGCCCCGGCGACGTCCTTGAGCGCCGCGGCGATCGCCGGCGACTGGCCGGTCTCGTCGCAGACGACGAGCCGGCGGTCGGCGTTCCAGTCTGCGAGCAGCTCCGCGAGCTTCACCGGCGCGTGGAGCATCGGCACGGTCAGCCGCTGACTCTGCTCCGCCGCTTCGATCGTATTGGCATGTAGCCGATCGACATTGAGGCGGCTCACTACGGTGCGCGCGGTGACGACGGGGTGAAGCTCGGAAACGCCGAGCTCGGTCGCTTTCTCGACCAAGTAATCGAGCCGCGCGCGCTTGACCGGCGCGAAGCACAGCCAGAGATTACTGCCGCGACGTTGCGCGCGCAGGCGCTCGGACACCTCGAGCGTGCAGACGCGGCGGCCGGTCTCAGCGATGCGGGCTTCGAACTCGCCGTCGCGGCCGTTGAAGACCGCGAGCGTGTCGCCCTGCTTCATCCGCATCACCGACATCAGGTAATGCGCCTGGCCGGCGGTGGCCTGCAGGCCGATGCCGGGCGCGAGGTCGGACTCGACGAAGATCCGTGTCATCATGCGGTAGGCCATAGACCCGATACTGCCACACTTTTATGACAGCCGGTCCGCGGGCAAGATGCGGCATGACCGACATCCGGAGCGGCGACTGGGTCGACCGTTGCACCCCGGCGGCGTGGCGGCCCTATTTGCGGCTGGCGCGGCTCGACCGGCCGATCGGCACCTGGCTGCTGCTGTTGCCCGGTTGGTGGGGCGTGGCGCTGGCAGCGCGCGGCTGGCCCGATTGGCGGCTGATGGCGCTGTTCGGCATCGGCGCGGTAGCGATGCGCGGCGCGGGCTGCACGCTCAACGACATCGCCGACCGCGACTTCGACGCCCGCGTCGCGCGCACGCGCATCCGACCGATCGCCAGTGGCGCGATTTCGATAAAGCAGGCGATCGCCTTCATGGCACTCGAGCTCGCCGTCGGCGCGGCGGTGCTGTTGTCCTTCAACCGCACCGCGATCCTGCTCGGCCTCTTGGTGCTCGTGCTGATCGCGACCTATCCTTTCATGAAGCGCATCACCTATTGGCCGCAGTTCTTCCTCGGACTGAACTTCAACTGGGGCGCGCTTTTGGGATGGGCGGCGGTGCGCGGCGACCTCCAATGGCCGGCGGCGCTGCTCTATGCCGGCGGCATCTGCTGGACGCTCGGCTACGACACGATCTACGCGCACCAGGACAAGGACGACGACGCGCTCATCGGCATCAAATCCTCGGCACTGGCGCTCGGCTCGCGCACGCGGCCGTTCCTGTTCGTCTTCTACGTCGGCGCGGCGGCGCTATGGGCGGCGTCAGGCGTATTGGCGGCGAACGCCTGGCCCTTCTGGCTTGGTCTCGCGCTCGCTACGGCGCAGCTGCTCTGGCAGGCGTCCGCCGTCGACACCGAAGACAGCGCCGATTGCCTCGCCAAGTTCCGCTCCAATCGCATCGTCGGCTGGGCTCTTCTGCTGGGCATCGTCGCCGCGCATGTCGTCTGAACGGGATTTCATCCGCGCCAACACCGCGGTCGCGACGCCGCCGCTGGTGCCGGAGCTCCGCCTTCACCTGGCGACCGAGATCACGCCGTTGTGGCAGGCGACCGAGGCGGTGCTGCAGCAGACGCAGTTGCCGCCGCCTTACTGGGCCTTCGCGTGGGCCGGCGGCCAGGCATTGGCGCGCCATCTGCTCGATCATCCCGAGCTCGTCGCCGGGCGTCATGTGCTCGATTTCGGCGCCGGCAGTGGTGTCGTCGCTATTGCCGCCGCTAGGTCTGGCGCGCGGGTCGTCGCGGCCGAGCCCGACCGCTTCGCCGTCGCCGCCTTGGCGCTCAATGCGGCGCTCAACGACGTCGAGATTGCCGTCGCGACCACAGATGTGCTTACGCAAGATGGATGCTGGGACGCGGTGCTGGCGGGCGACATGTGCTACGAGCGGCCGCTGGCCGAACGGCTCGTGCCCTGGTTGGCGGCGCGAGCCCGCGCCGGCGCGCTGGTCTTGCTCGGTGATCCCGGCCGCGCCTATCTGCCTACGGATGGGCTCCGGGCACTGGCGCGCTATTGGGTGCCGACACCGCTCGATCTCGAGGACCGCGAGGCGCGCGAGGCCACCGTGTGGCAGCTCACCGGCTGAACCATTGCCGCTGGCAACCGGCACGCGCCGCCCCATATGATGCCGCATGCAAAAGTCCCTCGACCCGCTCGCGCTGCTCGGCGATCTCGTGAGCCGCGCCCGCCAGCAAGGTGCCGATCAGGCCGACGCCGTGCTGATCGAAAGCACCGCGTTGTCGCACGCGCAGCGGCTCGGCAAGCTCGAGAAGCTTGAGCGCGCCGAAAGCTTCGACTTGGGACTGCGCGTGATCGTCGGCAAACGCCAGGCCATCGTCTCGTCCAATGACCGTGATGCCGACCATGGCGGCGAGCTGGTCGGCCGCGCCCTGGCGATGGCGCGCAGCGTGCCGGACGATCCCTATTGTGGCCTCGCCGATCCAGGCGAGCTGGCGAAGCAGATCCCCGACCTCGATCTTGCCGACCCGACGGAGCCCGCGACGGCACTGCTGGCCGAGCGTGCGGCCGCCGCCGAGGACGCGGCGCTCGCGATCAAGGGCGTGACCAACTCGGAAGGCGCGCAGGCCGGATGGTCGCGCAGCCGCGTGGCGCTGGCCGCGTCGAACGGCTTTGCCGGCAGCTATGCGACCACGGGACACGCGGTCGCAGTTGCGGTGCTGGCCGGTAACGGCACGGCGATGGAGCGCGACGACGATTGGGACTCGGCAGTGTTCGGCGCGGATTTGAAGGATCCGGCAGTGATCGGCCGCACGGCCGGCGAACGTGCCGTGCGCCGCCTCGGCGCGCGCAAGATGCCGACGGCCAAGGTTCCGGTCATCTTCGATCCGCGCGTGTCGTCGTCGCTGCTGCGCCATCTCAGCGGTGCGATCAGCGGCCCGTCGATCACGCGCGGCACCTCGTTCCTCAAGGACCGATTGGGCCAGGCGATTTTTCCGCGCGGCATCACGATCGTCGACGATCCGCACATGAAACGCGGGCATCGTTCGGCGCCGTTCGACGGCGAAGGTGTCGCGACGACGAAGGGCGATGTTGTCACCGACGGTGTCCTGCAGACTTGGCTGCTCGACCTGGCCTCGGCGCGGCAGCTCAAGCTCAAGACCACCGGCCACGCGCGGCGCGGCACCTCCGGTCCGCCCGGTCCAGGGCCCGCCAACTTCTATCTCGCACCCGGCGCGCTGACGGCGCAGGAGCTGATCGGCGACGTCGCCAGCGGCTTTTATGTCACCGAGCTCATGGGAATGGGTGTCAACGGCGTGACCGGCGACTACAGCCGCGGTGCGGCCGGATTCTGGATCGAGAACGGCGCTCTTTCCTTCCCGGTCAGCGAGGTGACCGTCGCCGGCAATCTCAAGGACATGTTCCTGCACCTGACGCCGGCGAGCGATCTAGAATTCCGCACCGGCATCGATGCGCCGACGCTGCGGATCGACGGCTTGACCGTGGCCGGCGCCTAATTCGGCCGCTTGCCAGCGTCGCGGCGCTTCCGTTAACAGTGCAACCGGCGCGGCGCGGCGTGCTATGATGATAGCGCCCTAAACCACGGGTTTTACAAAGGATTCCGGTCGCTTGAGCCCTGATGCTACGCCGCGCGCCACCGCGAGAGAGCCGCCGGCCACCCTGCCGTTGCTGCGCCGACTGGTCCGGGAATTTCTGCGGCCCTATATCGGGCGATTGGCGGCCGCGATGCTCTGCATGGGCGCGATGGCCGGCGCGACTGCCGCCAATGCCTGGCTGATGCAGCCGATGCTCGACCGGGTCTTCGTCGCGCACGATGCACGGCTGCTTTTGGTGATTCCAGCGGTAGTCATCGTGCTTGCCGTCACCAAGGGCTTCGCCAATTACGGCCAGACGGTGCTGATGACGCACGTCGGCCAGCACATCGTTGCCGATGTGCAGTCGGCGCTTTTTGCGCGGATCATGCGCGCCGATCTCGCCTTCTTCCACGCCAACCCGACCGGCACGCTGATCTCGCGCTTCACCACCGACGCGGGGATGTTGCGCAACGCGGCGACCGAACTGCTTGCCCGTATCGGACGCGAGGCGGTAACCGCGGTGTTTCTGATTGCGCTCATGTTCTATCAGGACTGGGTGCTGGCGCTGATAGCTGCCGTCGTCTTTCCGGTGGCCTTTCGTCCGATCATCAGCATCGGGCGTCGCATGCGCCGTGTCTCGACCAGCGCCCAGACCGAAATCGGGCTGTTCATGACGCTCCTGAACCAGTCGTTCCAGGGTGCGCGGCACGTCAAGGCGTACGGTATGGAGGCCTATGAGACTTCGCGCGCACGATTTTACGCCGAAAAATTGTTCCGTATCTTCCAGCGCGCTGCACGCACCCGTGCAATCGCGTCGCCGCTCATGGAGACGTTGGGCGGCGTCGCCGTAGCCCTGGTGATCCTTTACGGCGGCCATCAGGTGCTGACCGGCGTACGCACTCCGGGCACGTTCTTCTCCTTCATCACTGCGCTGCTGCTCGCCTATCAGCCGCTCAAGGGCCTGGCCGGACTCAACACCAGCTTGCAAGAGGGCATGGCGGCGGCGCAGCGCATCTTCGACATCCTGGACATCGAGCCGTCGATCAAGGACGCGCAGGGCGCCACCGCGCTCGACATCAAGGGCGGCGAGATTCGCTTCACCGACGTGCACTTCGCCTATGCCAACGGGACGGAAGCGCTGAACGGGGTCTCGCTCGCGGTGCCGGCCGGCAAGCGCGTCGCCCTGGTCGGCTCGTCGGGCGCCGGCAAATCCACGATCCTCAATCTTATTCCGCGCTTCTACGACGTGACCGCCGGCAGCATCGCCATCGACGGCCAGGCGGTGCGCGACGTCACGCTGGCGAGCCTGCGCGGTGCGATTGCGCTCGTCAGTCAGGAGATCATGCTGTTCGACGACACCATCAAGGCGAACATCGCGTATGGCCGTATGGGCGCGGCGGATGCGGAGATCGTCGCCGCCGCCAAGGCCGCTGCGGCCGACGATTTCATCCGCAATCTGCCGCAAGGCTATGAAACCACGGTCGGCGAGCACGGCGTCAAGCTCTCGGGCGGGCAACGCCAGCGCGTCGCCATCGCCCGCGCAATGCTCAAGAACGCGCCGATCCTGCTCCTCGACGAGGCGACCTCGTCGCTCGACACCGAGTCCGAGCGCCACGTTCAGACCGCGCTGAATGTGCTGATGCAAGGCCGCACCACCGTGGTGATCGCGCATCGGTTGTCGACGGTGACCGGCGCCGATCTGATTTACGTGATCGACAACGGCCGCGTCGCCGAGCAGGGCACACACGCCGAGCTTCTGCGCCAGCAGGGCGTCTATGCCCGACTTTACGCGCTGCAATTCGCCGATCAGGCGGAGGACGAGCCCTCGCTGCGCGCCGTCCGGGCGTCCTAGCGAATGGAATGGGCGAAGCGGGTCCTGCGCCGGGACGGCGTGCGGCGTTTCCTCTGCTGGCTGGTCTCGCTCTATATCCGCTTGGTGCGGCTCACCGGCGCGTGGACAATCGAAGGCGCCTCGGTTCCCGCAAACTTCCATGCCGCGCAGCGACCGTTCATCCTGGCGTTCTGGCACGGCCGGCTGCTGATGATGCCGTGCGTCTGGCCGCGGCGCGTGCCGATCCACATGCTCATCTCTGGCCATCGCGATGGCCGTATCATTGCCGACGCGGTGCACCATTTCGGCATCGACTCGATCGCCGGCTCGACCACGACCGGCGGCCCGGCGGCATTGCGCGCCATGGTCCGCCATCTGAAGGACGGCGACTGCGTCGGCATCACGCCAGACGGTCCCGACGGTCCGGCGATGCGCGCCTCGTCCGGCATCGTCGGCGTGGCGCGACTGGCCGGTGCCTGCGTCGTGCCGCTCGCTTATGCGACGCGGCGGCGGCGCATCCTCGACACGTGGGACCGCTTCCACCTGCCGTTGCCGTTCTCGCGCGGCGTTTTCATTTGGGGCGAGCCGATCGAGGTGCCGGCGAAACTCGACAACGCCGGCATCGAACGGTATCGCGCCCTGATTGAGCAGCGGCTCAACGCCATTACCGCCGAAGCCGATCGCCGCGTCGGCCGCGAGCGCGTTTCGCCGGGCACGCAATCGCGCCAGGCGCTGCGCCGCATGCAGCGTCAGAACGGACACGGATGAGTCGCCTGCTTTCGCTCTATCGCGGCGGCACCACCGCGCTCGGCCCGCTGGTCGCACTCTATCTCGCGCGGCGCATGGCGCGCGGCAAGGAGGACCCCGAGCGCTTTGCCGAGCGACAGGGCGTCGCGTCGCGGCCGCGTCCGGCCGGACCGTTGGTCTGGGTCCACGCCGCCAGCATCGGCGAGGCGGTATCGATGCTGTCGCTGATCGACCGGCTGCTGGTCGAGCGGCCGCACCTGTCGGTGCTCGTGACCACTGGCACGGTGACCTCGGCGCGGCTGCTCGCCACGCGTCTGCCGAGCGATCGCGCCTGGCACCAATACGTGCCGGTCGACCGCTGCACCTATGTCCGGCGCTTTCTCGAGCACTGGCGGCCGGATCTCGCCCTGTGGGTCGAATCGGAACTGTGGCCGAACCTCGTTGCGGAGACCAACCGCTTCGGCGTCCCGCTGCTGTTGCTCAACGGCCGCATGTCGGCGAAGTCGTTCCGTGGCTGGCAGCGTGTGCCCGGTTTGATCGCGCCGCTGTTGGCGAGCTTCGATCTGTGCCTCGCCCAAGACGAGGCCCAGGCGATGCGGCTGAAGCGGCTCGGCGCCGCCGGCGCGACCTCGGTCGGCAATCTCAAGGCGGCGGCGGCGCCGCTCCCGGTCGATCAAAGCGAACTCACGCGTCTGGCTGCGGCGCTCGCCGGCCGCACCATCTGGCTCGCGGCCTCGACGCATCCGGGCGAAGAGGAAGCCGCCGCCCTCGTCCATCGGCGGCTGCGGCCGAGGCATCCCAATCTGCTGACCATCGTCGCGCCACGCCATCCCGCGCGCGGCGCCGAGATTGCGCAGCAACTCGAGGCCCAGGGCTTGCGCGTCGCCCGGCGATCGCGCGACGAGCGGATCGAGCGCGTCGTCGACATCTATCTTGCCGACACGCTCGGCGAGCTTGGCCTGTTCTATCGGCTCGCCGGCATCGCCTTCATCGGCGGCTCGATCGCGCGCAAGGGCGGCCACAATCCGATCGAGGCGGCACTGCTCGACTGCGCCATCTTGCACGGTCCCGACATGAGCAACACCGCCGGTGCGACGGAGGCGCTCGCCATCGCCGGCGGCTCGATCGAGGTGCGCGACGCCGAGGCGCTTGCCACGGCTGTCGGGCGGCTGATCGATGATCCGGTCGAGCGCGCGGCGCGCGCTGCCGCAGCGGCAGGCATCGCCGCCGACAATCGCGCCGTGCTCGACGCCGTGATGACGCGCATCGCGCCCTGGCTCGATCGTCTCTCGCCCCATGCCGCCAAGCGCGCCTGAGTTCTGGGCGCGGCGCGGCGCGCTATCGCTGCTGCTGGCGCCGCTCGGTTGCGCCTACGACGCGGTGGGCGCCATGCGCCGTGCAGTCGCGCGGCCCTATCGCGCGAAGGTGCCGGTGATCTGCGTCGGCAATCTGGTGGCGGGTGGCGCGGGTAAGACGCCGATCGTCGTCGATTTGGCACGGCGCCTGGCCGCGCGCGGCGTCGCGGTCCATGTCTTGAGCCGTGGCTATGGCGGGACGCTTCCCGGTCCCGTGCGGGTCGATCCTGGGCGGCACGACGCCGCCGCAGTCGGCGACGAACCTCTGATGCTCGCGCGCACCGCGCCGACCTGGGTCGCGCGCGACCGCGCCGCCGGCGCGCGGGCCGCCGAGGCCGCGGGCGCGCAGGCGATCCTGATGGACGACGGGCTGCAAAATCCGACGCTCGGCAAGGATCTGTCGCTGGTGGCGCTCGACGGCGGCTATGGCTTCGGCAACGGGCGGGTGATGCCGGCTGGGCCCTTGCGCGAGAGCGTCGCGCGCGGCCTGGCGCGGTCCGACGCGGTCGTGATGCTCGGCGCCGACCAGACCGACGCAGCCGCGTGGCTCGGCGCCGTGCCGGTGCTGCATGCCGAGCCGCGGCCCTCGACGGCGAATCTTGCCGGCCGCGTCCTGGTGGCCTTCACCGGCATCGGCCGACCGCAAAAATTCTTCGATCATTTCCCCCAGGCGGGAGCGCGGCTCGCTGCGGCGCGCGGCTTTCCCGACCATCATCGCTACACGGATCGCGAGCTCGCGGCGCTCGTCGCCTTGGCAGAAAAGTCGGGCGCCGGCCTCGTCACCACCGAAAAGGATTGGGTTCGCCTCGCACCGGCGTGGCGCGCGCGCGTCGAATACCTGCCGCTGACGATCGAATGGCGCGACCAGCGGGCGCTCGATGCGTTGCTCGATCGCGCGCTCAAGCGGACGAGCCATGGTTGAACGCGTCGGCGTCAGGCGCGTGCAGGATTGGACCGAAGGCCTGTTCGCGCGTCTCGCCTTCGCCTTCTTCCGGCTATTGCCGCTCGACGCGGCGTCTGCCCTGGGCGGTGCGCTCACGCGCGGCATCGGCCCTCTGCTCGGCATCAGCAAGCGGGCGCGGCTCAATCTGCGCCGTGCCCTGCCCGATCTCACCGATGCCGATGTTCGCCGCATCGTCCGCGGCATGTGGGACAACCTCGGCCGCGTCGTCGCGGAGTATCCGCACCTTGGTGAGTTCAAATTGTACGAGGCCGGCGGCCGCGTAACGGTCGAGGGGTTTCGCGAGATCGTCGACGCGCGCGGACCCAAGACGCGCTTCATCTTCTTCTCGGCGCATTTCGGCAATTGGGAAATCGCGACGCTGGCGGCGACGCAGGCCGGGCTCAACGTCATCGAGATCTATCGCGCCGCCAACAATCCCTTCATCGACGAGCTGATCAATGAGGCGCGCGGTGTCGTCGGCAGCGAGCTCGTGCCCAAGGGCAGCATCGCCGCGCGGCGCGCCATCGGCGCCCTCGCCGAGGGCAGGCACATCTGCATGCTGGTCGACCAGAAAATAAACGACGGCATCCCGGTGCCGTTCTTCGGCCGCGACGCGATGACCGCGCCGGCGTTGGCACGGCTCGCGCTGCGCTACGACTGCGTGGTGCTGCCCTGCCGGGTCGAGCGGGTCCGCGGCGCGACGTTTCATTTCGTCGCCGATCCGCCAATCAAGCTGCCGCAGACTGGCGACACGCAGGCCGACGTCAAACAGCTGATGACCGCGGTCAATGCGGCGGTGGAAGGATGGGTACGGCGGCGGCCGGAACAGTGGTTCTGGCTGCACCGGCGGTGGCCGGATTAGCGGCGTTCGGCTGCGGCATCGGTCCGACGGCAAGCGCCGGGTCGAGGCGCACGCCTTGCCACACCAGCCCCCAATGCAGGTTCGGACCGGTGGCGCGGCCGGTCTCGCCGAGCTCGCCGATGATCTGGCCGCGCGTCACGCGGTCGCCGACGCGCACGGCGAGGTTCCGCAGGTGCACGTAGAGGGTCGACAGACCGTAACCATGATCGATGATGACCGTGCCGCCCGTGAAGAACATGCCCTGCTCGGCAAGGCTGACGACGCCGGCGTCGGCCGCCTTGATCGGCGTGCCGGCCGGCGCGGTGATGTCGACGCCCAGATGCGGCTGGCGCGGCTGGCCGTTGAGGAAGGTCTCATTGCCGAAGACGCCGGTGATCGTTCCGGTCACCGGCCATTCGAGCGGCGTCTCGAAGGCAACGCTGTCGCTCTGCTGCGCGAAGGCTTGGTCGATCTCCGCGGTCTCGCGCTTGATGCGCGCCAGCGTCTCGGGCGGCGGCGTCACCTCCGCGGGCGGCAGGTTCTCGATCCGGCGCACGCCGTAATGCCGTTGGGCAACTTCGAGCACGCGATGGAGACGCGAGCCATCGCGGAACACGACGTCGAGGCTGGCATGGGGCGGCGCATCGCGGCCGAAGCCGAAGATGAAGTGTCCGTCGGGCGCGACGCGCAGCGGCTTGCTGTCGAGCGTGACTCGCGCACCCGGGCCGGCAAAGCCGCGAAGCAGCGCGCCTTGGGTGAGCGTGCCGTCGAGCCGAAGGTCGCCGGCGTACGCCGTCGTCGCGATCACACAGAGTGCCGCGGCGACAGCGATGCGCGTCACAACAGCTTGCCCTGTTCGCGTTTGGGCGGCGGTGTCTTAGCGGGTTTCTCGACGTCGCGGCCGACGGCGCGCGCCGCCACTCTGCCGTCGTGGAATTCGAGCGCCAGATCGGCGCCGGGCGCGACCGTCCGCGCCGAAGTCATCACGGCGCCCTTGGCGTCGCGCACCAGCACATAGCCGCGTTCGAGCACCTTGTCCTGGGCCTGACGCCAGCTGGCAAGGCGGCCAGCGCACCCGGCGAGTGCGATCTCACGCTGCTGCACGAGACGGGCGATCGCCGGCGTCAGCCGATCGCCGATATCGGCAACCGCGTCGCGCAAGCGACCGACTTCGCGCTCCAGCACGTCGCGCCGCAGCATCCGGCCAAGCGCCTGTAAACCCTGCTTGCGCAAACGAAAGAGTGCGGCGATGCCGAGGCGCAGGCGCTCGGTTCGGTCGTCAAGCCGTTGCAGCACATTCTCGATCAGGCTGCGCGGATCAGGCAGACCGCGCGCCAGCCCCTCGACGCGCAAGAACTTGTCGTCCATGAAGCGCGCCAACGCCTGCGCCAGGCGGTGCGAGTAGGCCGCGAGGTCGGCGGCGAGGTCGAGCCGTACCGGCACCGCCATCTCGGCTGCGGCCGTCGGCGTCGGCGCGCGGCGGTCGGCGGCGAAATCGATCAGCGTCGTGTCGGTCTCGTGCCCCACCGCCGAGATCAACGGAATGGTGCAGGCGGCGACGGCGCGCACGACGATCTCTTCGTTGAACGCCATCAGGTCTTCGAGGCTGCCGCCACCACGCGCGACGATCAGCAGGTCGGGCCGCGGCACCGCACCCTCGCCATCGAGCGCATCAAAACCGGCGATCGCGGCAGCGATCTCCTCGGCCGCGCCCTCGCCCTGGACTCGCACCGGCCAGACCAGGACGCGGCGCGGAAAGCGGTCGGCGAGGCGATGCAGGATGTCGCGGATCACCGCGCCGGTCGGCGAGGTGACGACGCCGATGACCTCGGGCAAAAATGGCAGCGGCCGTTTGCGCGCTTCGTCGAACAGACCGGCCGCGGCGAGCTTCTGCTTGCGCTCCTCGAGCAGCTTCAGCAGCGCGCCGATGCCGGCGAGCTCAATCGATTCGATGATCAGCTGGTACTTCGACCGGCCGGGATAGGTGGTCATGCGTCCGGTGCAAACGACGTCCATGCCATCCTCGGGCTTCAGCGCGAGCCGGCCGAAGGCCGTCCGCCAGATCACGCCATCGAGGCACGACTCGGTATCCTTCAGCGTCAGGTAACAGTGGCCCGAAGCGACCCGCTTGAAGCCCGAGATCTCGCCGCGCACGCGGACATGGCCGAAATCGCTTTCAAGCGCCCTCTTAACCGCTTGAGATAGCTCGGAAACCGTGTATTCGGGCAGGTTGGCACGCAGTCCGCCGGGGCCTGCAACCATGGTCGGCGAGTGGCTTTCGGTCATCGCGCGCTATGATACAAGAGCGCCCCCACCGGGGAAACGGGCCGGAATAGGCCTTTCGTGAGGAGAGCCGCTTGCGGGTGCTGGTGATCGGATCGGGCGGACGCGAGCACGCCTTGTGCTGGGCGATCTCGTCGTCGCCGCTGTGCGACACCCTGTTCTGCGCGCCGGGCAATCCGGGCATCGCCGACGAAGCGGCTTGCGTCGCGGTGGCGCCGACCGACATCGACGGCATCGTCAAGCTGTGCAAGCAGGAGAAGATCGACTTCGTGGTGATCGGTTCCGAAGGGCCGCTGGTCGCCGGCCTGGTCGACACGCTCGAGGCGAACGGCATCGCCGCCTTCGGTCCGACCGCCGCCGCCGCCGCGCTCGAAGGCTCCAAGGCCTTCGCCAAGGATCTCTGCGCCAAATATAACATTCCGACGGCGGCGTATCGTCGCTTCACCGATCCGGCAGCGGCCAAGGATTACATCAAGAAGCACAAGGCGCCGATCGTGGTGAAAGCCGACGGGCTTGCGGCCGGCAAGGGCGTCACGGTGGCGACGACCACGCGCCAGGCGCTGGCCGCAGTCGATGCCGCGATGGTGGCGAAGAAATTCGGCGCCGCCGGCGCCGAGATCGTCGTCGAGGATTTCCTCGAGGGCGAGGAGGTCAGCTATTTCGCGCTGGTCGATGGCAAGCGCGCGCTCGGCCTCGCTTCGGCACAGGACCACAAGCGCGTCGGTGACGGCGACACCGGGCCCAACACCGGCGGCATGGGTGCCTACTCGCCGGCGCCGGCACTGACGGCCGACCTCGAAGTGCAAGTGATGGAGAAGATCGTGCTGCCGACGGTCCACGCCATGCGCGACGAAGGCCGGCCGTACAAAGGCGTGCTCTACGCCGGCCTGATCCTGACCAAGAACGGGCCACAGTTGATCGAATACAACTGCCGCTTCGGCGATCCCGAATGCCAGGTGCTGCTGCCGCGGCTCAAGAGCGATTTGCTGCCGGCGCTGATCGCGGCGCACGACGGCGAGCTCGAGGACTTCGATCTGCGCTGGCGCGACGAGGTGGCGCTCTGCGTCGTGCTCGCGGCCAAGGGCTATCCCGGCACGCCGGTGAAGGGCAGCGAGATCCGCGGTCTCGACGTCGCCGCCGGCGCCGACACGTCAGTCAGGATCTTCCACGCCGGCACCAAGCGCGTCGGCGAGAAGCTGATTGCCGATGGCGGCCGCGTGCTGAATGTCGTGGCGCGCGGCCGCTCGGTGCGCGAAGCGCAGAAGCGCGCCTACGCGGTCGTCGACAAGATCGATTGGCCGCAGGGTTTCTGCCGCCGCGACATCGGCTGGCGCGCCATCGGCCGCCGCCGCGCCTCAGCGCCGGTCAGCGAAAAAGCGCCGCAATAGCGCGCCCGCACGCGTTGCGTCGATCCCGCCATAGACCTCCGGTCGGTGATGGCAGGTCGGTTGCTGGAAGAAGCGCGGACCGTGCTCGACCGCACCGCCTTTGGGATCGTCGGCGCCGAAATAGAGCCGCCGGACGCGCGCCAGCGCGATGGCGCCGGCGCACATCGCGCAGGGCTCGAGCGTGACGTAGAGATCGCAATCGTCGAGGATCGGCCGACCGCGCTGGCGCGCGCCTTCGCGCAGCGCCAGCAGCTCGGCATGCGCCGTCGGATCGGCGAGCTCCTCGACGCGGTTCGCCGTCTGCGCCAAAACCGCGCCGGTCGCATCGACCAGCACCGCGCCGACCGGCACCTCGCCCGCTTGCTCGGCGCGCTCGGCCGCGGCCAGCGCCAGCGCCATCGGCTTCACCGGTCGGTCGTTCATGCGGCTTCCTTGCCGCTCGCGCGGCGCGGTCATAGATTGGCGCCAGCATGGCACAACCGATCATCGGCCTCACCCTCGATCACGAGCCGCCAGGCGGCTATTCCAAGACCCATCCGTGGTACGCGCTGCGCGAGAATTATTGCGAGGCGGTGGCCGAAGCAGGCGGGCTCTCGGTGCTGCTGCCGCACGAGCCGGAGCGCGCCGACAATTATCTGGCGCTGCTCGACGGCTTGATCGTCACCGGTGGCGCGTTCGATGTCGATCCGGCGCTGTTCGGCGCGAAAACCAAACACGCCAGCGTCTCGCTCAAGGAACGGCGCACCGCCTTCGAGCTTGCGATCTGCCAGGGCGCACTCGCCAACAACCTGCCGGTGCTCGGCATCTGCGGCGGCGAGCAGCTGCTGAACGTCACGCTCGGCGGCACGCTGGTCCAGCACATTCCCGACGAGATCAAGAACGCGCTGGCGCATGAGCAGCCCAATCCGCGCACCGAGCCCGGCCACACGGTGGCGATCACGCCCGGCACGTTGCTGCGCCGGATCACCGGTCTCGGCGAGATGCAGGTCAACAGCGCGCATCACCAGGCGGTGAAGGACACGGCGCCGGGTCTTGTGGTGGACGCGGTCGCGCCCGACGGCGTCATCGAGGGCATCGAGGACCCGAAGCGGCGCTTCGTCCTGGGCGTGCAGTGGCATCCGGAATATCGCCTGAGCGCGGGCGACACGCGCATCTTCGCCGCCTTCATCCAGGCCGCGCGCGGCTGAGCCGGTGCTGCGCATCATCGCCGGCAAGCACCGCGGCCGGAAGCTCGCGCCGCTCGAGGGCCGCGGCGTGCGACCGACCTCGGCGCGCGCGCGCGAGGCGATCTTCAACATCCTCGCGCATGCGCCGTTCACCGCGCGGCCGGCTTACGAGGACGCCGTCGTGCTCGACGCCTTCGCCGGCAGCGGCGCGCTCGGCCTCGAGGCGCTGTCGCGCGGCGCGCGGTTCGTGACATTCATGGAGCGCGATCGCGCGGCGCGTGCGGTGCTGACGGCGAACATCGCGGCGCTCGGCGCCGAGCGGCAGACGGCGGTGCTGACCGGCGATGTGCTCAGGCCGCCGCGCGCCAACGCGCCGGCATCGCTGGCGTTTCTCGATCCGCCCTATGCCGAAGACTGGACCGTGCCCGCGCTGGCGGCGCTGGCTGCCGGCGGTTGGTTCCTGCCGGACGCGCTCGTGGTTGCCGAGCTGCCGACGCGACGCGATATCGCGCCGCCGCCCGGATTTGCCTGCCTCGACGAACGCCGCTACGGTGCGGCCAAGATCTTCTTCCTGCGCTATTCGGCGGCGACGGCTTCGGGCTGAGCCGCGGTCTCGGTCGTGCGCCGTTCGTAAAGCCGCAGCGCTTCGGCGCGGTGCTGGATCAGCGCCAACACTACGTCGATCGTCGGCGTCGGCACCTCGACCAGCCGGCCGAGCTCCTGCACCGCGGTGACCAGCGCGTCGATTTCGAGCGGCCGGCCGCGCTCGAGGTCTTGGAGCATCGACGTCTTGTGCGCACCGACCTTGCGCGCGCCGTCGAGACGCCGCTCGAGATCGACGCGGAAGCGGACGCCGAGGCGCTCGGCGATCGCCTGCGCCTCGCGCATCATGGCGCGGGCGACATCGCGCGTACCGGCCTCGCCGCACAGCACGTCGAGCGTCGTGCCGGTGAGCGCGCTCAAGGGATTGAGGCACAGATTGCCCCACAGCTTGAGCCAGATCTCGTCGCGGATGCGGTCGAGCACCGGCGCCTTGAGGCCGGATGCGGCGAAGGCCGCAGACAAGCGCTCGCAGCGCGCGCTGATCTCGCCCGAGGGCTCACCGATCGGAAAGCGGTCGCCGTAGACGTGCTCGACCACGCCCGGTGCCACCAATTCGGTCGCCGGATAGACGACGCAACCGATGGCGCGTTCCGGCCCGAGCACGTTCCACTGTCGGTGACCCGGATCGACGCTGGCGATGCTGCGGTTCTCCCACGCATCTCCGTGACGGTGGAAATACCAGTAAGGGATGCCGTTGACCGCGGTGACGATCGCCGTCTGCGGGCCGAGGAGCGGCGCGAAATATTCCAGCGCAGCGTCGACCTGGTTGGCCTTGAGCGTCACGATCACATAGTCCTGCGGCCCGAGCTCCGCCGGATCGTCGGTCGCCGGCAGGCGCACGACGGTCTCCTGGCCGCCGGCGCGCAGCGTCAAGCCATCGGCGCGGATCGCCGCCAGGTTGGCGCCGCGCGCCACCAGTGAGACATCCGCGCCCGACTGGGCCAGCTTTGCTCCCAGATAGCCGCCGATCGCGCCGGCGCCGAACACGCAGATTTTCATTGGCCTCTCCATCGTTGCCGGCCCTATTCGGCCGCCACCGCCTCGTCGGGGTGGAGCGTGTCGTGGAACTGCGCCGTCTCGGTCGAGCCGGCCATGGCCGTGGTCGCCGACGCGCCGCCCGACAGCGTCGTCGCCACCGCGTCGAAATAGCCGGTGCCGACCTCACGCTGGTGCTTGACCGCGGTGTAGCCGTGCGCCTCGGACGCGAACTCGGCCTGCTGCAGCTCGGCATAGGCCGCCATGCCGCGCGCCTTGTAATCGCGCGCCAGCTCGAACATGCCGTGGTTGAGCTGATGGAAGCCGGCCAGGGTCACGAACTGGAACTTGTAGCCCATCGCACCGATCCGGGACTGGAACTCGGCCACGTCGGCGGGCGCGAGCTTCTTCTTCCAGTTGAACGACGGCGAGCAATTATAGGCGAGCAGCTTGTCGGGAAAGTGATGATGGATCGCGCCGGCGAAGCGCCTGGCGTCGTCGAGATTGGGCTCCGACGTCTCCCACCAGACGAGGTCGGCGTATTCGGCGAAGGCGAGGCCGCGCGCGATCGCGTAATCCTTGCCGGTGCCCGGCTTGACGCGGAAGAGGCCTTCCGGCGTGCGTTCGCCGGTGAGGAACTTCTGATCGCGCGGATCGATGTCCGAAGTCAGCAATTGGGCCGAGTCTGCATCGGTGCGCGCGAACAGAACCGTCGGCACGCCTTCAACGTCGGCCGCAAGCCGCGCCGCATTCAGGGTACGGACGAATTGGCTCATCGGCACCAGCACCTTGCCGCCGAGATGGCCGCATTTCTTCTCGGCCGCGAGCTGGTCTTCGAAGTGCACGCCGGCGGCGCCGGCTTCGATCATCGCCTTCATCAGCTCGAAGGCGTTAAAGGGCCCGCCGAAACCGGCCTCGGCGTCGGCGACAATCGGCGCGAAGAAATCGATTCTGCCGCGTTCCTCAAGGTGCTGGATCTGGTCGGCGCGCTGGAAGGCGCGGTTGATCCGCCGCACCACATCCGGCACCGAGCTCGCCGGATAAAGGCTCTGGTCGGGATACATCTGGCCGGCATTATTGGCGTCGGCCGCAACCTGCCAGCCCGACAGATAGATCGCCTTGAGCCCGGCCTTGACCTGCTGCAACGCCTGGTTGCCGGTGAGTGCGCCGAGCGACGCGACGTAGGGCTCGGAATGGAGCAGTTGCCACAGCCGGTCGGTGCCGCGCTCGGCGAGCGTGTGGCTGACGCGCAGCGAGCCGGTCAGCCGGCGCATCTGATCGGCGGAATAGTCGCGCTTCACGTCGCGCCAGCGGTCGGCGACGGGGTGGATGACGGTCTCGGCAGGGCGGTCATGCATCGCAAGTCTCCGGGCAAAACCAAACGTGAGTTGATAGAATTTACATTGCGCTTGCGAAGTTTCTACCTCAGGCGATAATGAAATTAGTAAAACCTGTGTATTTCCATGCAAATAATTGTGCGATTTGTGAATTTGTAAATCGGCGGAGGGCGTCATGGCGGCCCGCAAGACCTTGCTCGGCCAGAAGATTCGGCGCCTGCGTCAGGACCGTGGCCTGACCCAGCAGCAGATGGCCGGCGAGCTCGGCATCAGCGCCAGCTATCTCAACCTCATCGAGCACGACGAGCGGCCGGTGACCGTGTCGCTGCTGCTCAAGCTCGGCGACAAGTTCGGCGTCGATCTCAATGCGCTGACCGACGACGCCGAGCGTCAACTCGCCGCCGCCCTGAGCGAAGTGTTCGCCGATGCCGGATTGCGCGAGGGCGGGGTCGACAGCGACGAGATCGCGCGCCTCGTTGGCGCCGCGCCGCGCGCCGCACGGGCGATTGCGGATCTCTATCGCGCGCTGCGCGCCGCGCGCGACGATGCCCAGGCGCTCAACATCGATCTCTCGGAGGGCCGCACGCGCCGGGTCGTGCTGCCGACCGAGGAGGCGCGTGATTTCTTCGAGGCGTGCCGCAATCATTTCCCCGCGCTCGAGACTGCGGCCGAGACGTTGCGGCAGGCGGCCGGCGGCGAACTCGGCCGCGCGCTCGGCGACCGCCTGGCGCGGCGGCACGGCGTGACGGTCGAGATCGCTCCGGCCGAAAGCATGGCGGGCGCGCTGCGCCGCTTCGAGCCGCGCGGCCGGCGGTTGAGCCTCTCCGAAGCCCTGCCTCTAGCCAGCCGCAATTTCCATCTCGCCTACCAGCTCGGCCTGCTCGAAGCGCGCGATGCGATCGGCGAAATCATCCGGGCTGCCAAGCTGTCGGCGCCTGAAAGCGAGATGCTGTGCCGCATCGGCCTCGCGAATTACTTCGCCGGCGCGGTGCTGATGCCCTATGCCGCAACCCTGCAAGCGGCGCAGGCCGAACGTTACGACATCGAAAGGCTGATGAACCGCTTCGGCGTTTCGTTCGAGCAGGTGGCGCATCGCCTGTCGACCCTCAACCGGCCGGGCGCCGCCGGCATTCCCCTCTTCTTTGCGCGCGCCGATATCGCCGGCAATGTCAGCAAGCGCTTTTCCGCCGCAGGCTTCCACTTCTCGCGCTATGGCGGTGCCTGTCCGCGTTTCATCGTGCACGAGGCCTTCGCCACGCCCGGTTTGATCCGCCGCCAGATCGCGCGGCTGCCCGACGGTGCGACGTTCTTCTGCGTCGCGCGCACGGTGGAAAAGCCGGGCGGCGGTTTCCACGCGCCGTCCGGCCACATGGCTGTCGTGCTGGGCTGCGATATCGGGCGCGCCGCGGAGATCGTCTATGCCGATGGGCTCGATCTGGCGCGGCCCGAAGCCGCGACCGAGATCGGCGTCGGCTGCCGACTGTGCGAGCGCGCCGATTGCCGCCAGCGCGCCTTCCCGCCGTTGCAGCACCGGCTGGTGGTCGACGAGGCGGTCAAAGGACCGTCGGCCTACACCTTCCGGCCGCAGCGCTAGCGTGCCGCGGCACCGGCCTTGCGCCGCGCTTCGGCCGCTTCCTTGGCATAGGCCGCCCAGCCTTTGGCGCGCAGCGCGCAGGCGTCACAGTCGCCGCAGCCGTGACCCCAGTCGTGAAGCGTGCCGCGCACGCCGCGATAGCAGCTGTGGGTCTCGCTGCGTACGAGCTCGATCAGCGCCTGACCGCCGAGGCTTTCGGCCAGCCGCCAGGTCGCCGCCTTGTCGATCCACATCAGTGGCGTCTCGAGCACGAGCCGCGTGTCCATGCCGAGATTGATCGCCGCCTGCAGCGCCTTGATCGCGTCGTCGCGGCAATCCGGATAGCCCGAGAAGTCGGTCTCGCACATGCCGCCCACGATGTGCTTGAGGCCGCGCTGATACGCGACGATGGCGGCGAACGTGAAGAAGACGAGGTTGCGGCCGGGCACGAAGGTCGACGGCAGCCCGTCGGGCCGCTTGCCCAGCGGCAGATCGGATGTCAGCGCGCTCTCGCTCACCTGGCCCAAGACGTCGAGCACGATCACCCGGTCGAGACCGAGCCGCATGGCCCACGCAGGATCGAGTGCGGCCAGCTTGCGCCGGATCGGCTCGCGCAGCTCCATCTCGATGCCGTGGCGCTGGCCGTATTCGAAGCCGATGGTCTCGACGTGGCGGAAGCGGTCGAGCGCCCAGGCGAGGCACGTGGTCGAATCCTGGCCGGCAGAGAGCAGGACCAGCGCGGTGTCGGGCTCGAGCGCGGGCATCGATCAGCGGCGGCCGAACAATTTTTCGATTTCGGCGAGACTCAGCGCGACATAGGTCGGGCGGCCGTGATTGCACTGGCCGGAATGCGGCGTCGCTTCCATCTGGCGCAGGAGCGCGTTCATTTCGGCCTGGTTGAGCCGCCTTCCGGCGCGCACGCTGCCGTGACAGGCGATCGTGCCACACACCTCTTCGAGCCGCTCCTTGAGCGACAGCGCGCCGCCGAGCTCCGCGAGCTCGTCCGCAAGATCGCGCACCAGGCCTTTCACGTCGGTCTCGCCCAAGAGCGCGGGCACCTCGCGCACGACGATAGCGCCGGGTCCGAAGGCCTCGATCACGAGGCCGAGCTCGGCGAGCTCAGCGGCGCGCGCAGCGAGCCGCGCCGCATCGGCGGGATCGAGCTCGACCACTTCGGGAATGAGCAGAATCTGACGCTTGACGCCGGCAGCGGCGATTTCGGCCTTCATGCGCTCGTAGACGAGGCGTTCATGCGCGGCGTGTTGATCGACGATGACGAGACCGTCGGCGGTCTGCGCGACGATATAGGTCTCGTGCAGCTGGGCGCAGGCCGCACCCAGCGGATGGGCCGCCGCGTCGGGCGCCGGCGCTTCGACAGCGCGCGCCGCCGGTGCGGTTTGGGCCAACGGCGCTTGATACGGCGCGGCCGCCTCGGCCAGACCAGGGTCGAACGCGAGCGCCGGCGCCGCGCCGCCGCGCGCACTCCAATGCACCGGCTGGAACGCAGCGAGCGCTTCCGCCGCCACCGTGGTCGAGGCGCGATGGCCGGCGGCGGCGAGCGCGCTCCGCAACGCACCGACGATCAGGCCGCGGACCAGCGCGGCATCGCGAAAGCGCACCTCGGCCTTGGCTGGATGGACATTAACGTCGATATCCGCTTCCGGCCCGGTCAGGAACAGCACGACCATCGGGTGGCGGTCGCGCGCCAGGAAATCCTGGTAGGCGCCGCGCACGGCGCCGGCCAAGAGCTTGTCGCGCACCGGCCGACCGTTGACGAAGAGATACTGGTCGCGCGCGGTGGCGCGATTGAGCGTCGGCAGGCCGGCGAGGCCGGTCAGGCGGAAGTCTTCGCGCGCCGCGTCGATGGCGAGCGCGTTGTCGGCGAAATCGCGGCCGAGCACGGCGCCGAGCCGGGCGCGGCGGATCTCGTCCGGCAATTTGCCGGCGAGGTCCGGTTCGGCCGCCGTCATGCGCAGCAGCGGCTTTTCCTCGTCGCCGACGACGGTGAAAGCGATCGACGGATAGGCCATGGCGAGGCGCTCGACGGCGTCCACCGCAGCGTCGCGCTCGGCGCGCACGGATTTGAGGAATTTGAGCCGCGCCGGCGTCGCGTAGAAGAGATCGCGGACTTCGACGCGTGTGCCCTGGCTCAGCGCCGCGGGCTCGACGGCCGACTTGCTGCCGCCTTCGACCGTGACCTTGAAGGCATCGGCTGCGCCGCGCTTGCGGCTGACGATCGACAGGCGGCTGACCGCACCGATCGAGGGCAACGCCTCGCCGCGGAAACCGAGCGTGCGGATGCGCAGCAGATCGTCGTCGGGCAGCTTCGAGGTGCAATGGCGCTCGATGGCGAGCGCAAGCTCTCCGGCGTCCATGCCTTCGCCGTCATCGCTCACCAGGATCAGGCTGGCGCCGCCATCGCGCAGGGTCACCTCGATGCGGCGGGCGCCGGCGTCGATCGCATTCTCGACCAGCTCCTTCACCGCCGCCGCCGGCCGCTCGATGACCTCGCCGGCAGCGATGCGATTGACGACGATTGCGGGCAGCTGGCGAATGGCCATGCCCTATTGTGCCTTGGCGCGGCCTTTCTCGCCAAGGTACTGGCGCGCGAGCACCTTGCCCTCCTCGACCGCCGGCTGGTCGAAGGCGTTCACGCCCCACAAATCGGCGGCGATGATGGTCTCGAGCATATAATGCATGAGTAGCGCGCCGATCGATTTCGCATCGAGTCGCGCGAGCGCGAAGACGCGAGTCGGGCGACCATTGCGGATCAGGGTCTGCGCCGTCGCGCGTTGCTCGGCATCGAGCAGGTCGCCCATCCGCTTGCCGGCCAGGTAGGCAAGACTTGGATCGGGCAGCTTCGCCGGCATGCGCGGACCCTTGCCCGCCTGCTCCAGCATCACCAGCGAGAACATCTTGTCGGCGGGACCGTCGAGATAGAGCTGCAGCTGGCTGTGCTGGTCGACCGTGCCCATGGCGCGGATCGGCGTCGTGCCCTTGCCGTCCTTGCCGAGGCTCTCGGCCCAAAGCTGCCGGAACCAGAGGCCGAAATGCGCCAGCCGGTCGACGTAAGGCATGATCACAGTGCCGGCGATGCCGCGCCGCTCGTTGAGACCGACCGCGATCGCTGCGCCGACGGCGGGGGCGGCATCGCACGGATCCTTGGCGGCGAGCGTCGCCTCGAGCACGTCGCGCGCACCGCGCCGCAACGCCGCCACGTCGATCCCGGCGATCATTGCCGGCAGCAATCCGACATTCGACAGAACCGAATAGCGCCCGCCGATGTTGGGATCGTGATCGAGAATGCGCATCTTGCGCGTCATGGCGAGCGCGCGCAGCGGATTGGACTTGGGCTCGGTGACGACGATGGTGCGCGCCGCGCCGCGCTTGCCGAGCCAATCCATGCAGGCGAAGAACTGCACCAGCGTCTCGGCGGTGCCGCCCGACTTGGAGATGGCGACGAGGCCGGTGCGCGCGGGATCGAGCGCGTCGAACAGCAGCGTAAAGCTGTGCGGATCGACGTTGTCCATGAAATGGATGCGGGTGCGACCGGGCGCCGCGAGCGCGACCAGCGTCTGGCCGCCGAGGCTCGAGCCACCGGTGCCCAGGACGATCACGTCCTTGAGCTTGCCAAATTCGGCGGCGAGCGGCTTGAGTTGGGCGATGTCATCGCGGCGCGCAGGCAGGCGCAGCAGCGGCAGGCTGCCGTCCTGTTGCATATTCGCCAGGGCCGCAAGCGCCGGCGCGGCGCGGCGCAAGACATCGTCGAGCTCGACGCCGGTGAGTCCGGCCTTGCAATTCTCGGCCAGACAGCCGGCGATATCCTGGCGATAGGTCATCGGTGTCACCCTCCCGGAACGCTGGTCCGGTAATAACGCCCAGAGGATCGATTTAGCTCAGCGCAGGCGCGATAGAATTCCGACGGGACGCGGCGTGGCGACCTAGAACAGCCAGCCGAAGAAGCCCTTGCTGTCCTTCTTCGCGCGCTCGATCGTCGGCTTCGGCCCGGCGGTCGTCGCCGTCGTCGTCGCCGGCTGATTCGCCGCGACCGTCGGACCGCCAGTGGCGCCGAACTCGCGCAGGCGCGTGGCCTCCGCGGTCGGATCGAGCACCTGATTCGGATTCGGCGATTCCGAGCGCCAGAACAGCAGCCGCTCGGTCAACGTGTTGCTGTTCGTCGCGGTCTGCTCGTCGCTGTTGAGGAGCTGGCGGATATCCTTCGGCGCGCGCGCGGCGCCGGCATCCGTCAGCAGCGCGTTTTCGCCGGCGCTCCGCGACTTGTCCGGCGGCAGAGTGTCGAGCTTGTTGTCGCCGGCGCGGAATATAGTTTGCTGCGCCTGGGCGGTCGGCGAAAGCTGTTGCGTCGGTGCAGCGCCGGGCTTCGGCGGGCGCAAGGTGTAGTCGGGCGGAATGGCGAGCGGCGCGCTCGTGGTGACGTCGAACTCGTCGGGCACGACCTTTTCCATGCCAAGGCCGCGCTTGACGTCGGTCCAGGTGCTGCAGCCCGAAACCGCCAGCGCCGCGAGCGCCAGCGATACAAAAAGCGGAATTGCGGATAAGCGAAACCGGCCCAAAACCATAACCATGCCCCCAACCAAGAAGCGGAAAAGCTTACCTAATTTCGCCGGCCTTCGCCAAGCAATCCGTCGATGGCGATGAAGAAAACCCCCACGCAGATGGCGGCATCGGCGACATTGAAAGCGAACCAATGCAGGCCGCCGAGGTGGAAATCGAGGAAATCCACCACCGCGCCGCGGACCAGGCGATCGACGATATTACCGACGGCGCCGCCGATCACCAGACCGATGGCGAGCTGCAGGCCGCGTTCGCGCGCACGCGACAGCCACCACAGCAGCGCCGCGACGATCACCGCGGCCAGCGCAGCGAAGAGCAGCGTTCCGCCGCCGCCGTTGAACAGTCCGAAGCTCACGCCGCGGTTCCACGCCATGACGAGGTTGAACACCGGCCACACCGGAAGAACGTCGGACGGACGCGCGGCGAAAAACGCGACCACCCAGGCCTTGACCGCCTGGTCGATCGCCACGACGGCGAGGGCGACAATGAGCCCGCGTCGCATCAAGCGGCTTCGCCGCGCGTACCGACTGCGTCGGCGCAGCGCCGGCACAAATCCGGATGCGCCGGCTCGTCGCCGACTTCGGGCAGCACGCGCCAGCACCGCGCGCATTTCTCGCCGGGTGCCCGCTCGACGACGACGGCGACCGCGGGCACATCAGGCAGGGTGAAGGCAGCCGCCGGCGGCGCGCCGGGGACGAAAGCCGCGGCCGAGGTGATGCACAGCTCAGCCGGATCGACGCCGGCGAACGCCGTCTGTGACTCTGTGCCGGCATAGATGCGAACCGCGGCCTGCAGGCTCGAGCCGAGGAATTTCTCGGCGCGCTTCAATTCGATCGCGCCGGTGACGACGCGCCGGACATCGCGGATGCGCGTCCATTTGAGACCGAGCGCGTCATCGCGCCAGGCTACCGGAATTTCGGGATAGCGCTGGAGATGGACGCTGCGGTCGTCGCCATCGCCGTGACGGCTGAGCCACGCCTCCTCCGCGGTGAAGCAGAACACTGGCGCCAGCCAGCGCACCAGCGCGTCGAACACGCGATCGAGAACGGTTCGGGCGGCACGGCGACGGACATCTCCGGGCGCATCGCAATAGAGCGAATCCTTGCGCACGTCGAAGTAGAACGCCGACAGATCGACCGCGCAAAAATTGTGCAGCTCGGTGAACATGGTGTGAAAGTCGTAGGCTTCGACGCAGCGACGCACGACAGCGTCGATCTCGTGCAGCCGATGCAGCACCCAGCGCTCGAGCTCGGGCATTTGGGCCTCGGCGATGCGTTCGCGGTCGGCAAAGCCGTTGAGAGCGCCGAGCAGGTAGCGCAACGTGTTCCGCAGCCGCCGATAGATCTCGCTCTGCTGCTTGAGGATCTCGGGGCCGATGCGCAGGTCCTCGGCATAGTCGGCGGCGACCACCCAAAGCCGCAGGATGTCGGCGCCGCTCTTCGCGACCACGTCCTGCGGCGAGGTGACGTTGCCGAGTGATTTCGACATCTTGCGACCCTGCTCGTCGAGTACGAAGCCGTGCGTCAGCACCGCCTCGTAGGGCGCGCGGCCGCGCGTGCCGCAGGACTCAAGGAGCGACGAGTGGAACCAACCGCGATGCTGGTCGGAGCCTTCGAGATAGAGCGAGGCCGGCCAGGCGAGGTCGGCGTCCTTGCGCGGCTCGAGCACGAAAGCGTGGGTCGAGCCGGAATCGAACCAGACGTCGACAATGTCCTTGACCTGCTCGTAGTCGGCGGGATTGCGGCCCGGCCCGAGGAAATCGGCCGGATCGCGCGTGAACCACGCGTCCGAGCCGTCCTTGTCGAAAGCGGCGGCGACGCGGTCGACGACCGCCTGGTCGCGCAGCGCCTCGCCGGTCTTTTTGTCGACGAAGACGGCGATGGGCACGCCCCAGGCGCGCTGCCGCGAGATGCACCAGTCGGGCCGCGTCTCGATCATGGCGCGGATGCGGTTGCGGCCTTGCGCCGGAATCCAGCGCGTCGCGTCGATCGCGGCGAGCGCCGTCGCGCGCAGCGTCCGCCCGTCGGCACCCTTGCGGTCCATGCCGATGAACCATTGCGGCGTGGTGCGAAAGATGAGCGGTGCCTTGGAGCGCCAGGAGTGCGGATAGGAATGAACCAATTTGCTTTCGGCAAGAAGCGCGCCCGCCTGCTTGAGCGCGGCAATCACCGCCTGGTTGGCGTCGCCTTCCTTGCCGTTGGGCCGGAAGACGCGTTTGCCCGCGAACAGCGGCACCGACGCCACGTAGCTGCCGTCGGCGGCGACCGTCTCCGGTACGGCGACGCCGTGCTTCTGGCCAAGCACGAAGTCGTCGGCGCCGTGGCCGGGCGCAACGTGGACGAACCCGGTGCCGTCGGTGTCGGTGACGAAATCGCCCGGCAGCAGCGGCACCGGAAAATCGTAGCCGCCATTCGCGCCGGAAAATCCGGCGAGCGGATGGCGACAGACCGTGCCGGCGAGCTCGGCGCCTTTGAGCGCCATGAGCATGTCGGCCCTGAAGTCGAGCGTCTTCTCGAGCTCGGGCCAGCGCGTCTCGGCGACGACGATGTGCTCGCCGGGCTTGAGCGGACTCGCGGCGCCCACCTCGCGCACGCGCAGCACCAGATAGGCGATGTCGGCGCCGTAGGCGATGGCGCGGTTGCCGGGCAGCGTCCACGGCGTGGTGGTCCAAATGACGATAGAAGCCGACCGTGAAAATGGACCTGGTCCACTACGACTAACGGGAAACTTCACCCAGACCTGGGTCGAGGCGTGGTCGTGGTATTCGATTTCGGCCTCGGCGAGCGCGGTCTGCTCGACCACCGACCACATCACCGGTTTGGCGCCGCGAAACAGCAAACCGTTCATCAGGAACTTGCCGATCTCGCGGACGATCTGTGCCTCGGCGGCGTTCTCCATCGTCGTGTAGGGACGCGCCCAATCGCCGATGACGCCGAGCCGCTCGAACTCGGCGCGCTGCACGCCGATCCAATGGCGCGCGAAGTCGCGACATTCCTTCCGGAATTCGACGATGGGCACGTCGTCCTTCGACTTCTTCTTCGCGCGGTACTCCTCCTCGATCTTCCACTCGATCGGCAGGCCGTGGCAGTCCCAGCCGGGCACATAGACTGCATCCTTGCCGGTCATCTGCTGCGCCCGATTGACGATGTCCTTGAGGATCTTGTTGAGCGCGTGGCCGATGTGCAGGTTGCCGTTGGCGTAAGGCGGCCCGTCGTGGAGGATGAATTTCGGCCGGCCTTTCGATGCCGTGCGCTGGCGCACCCACAAGCCGACGCGCGCCCAGCGTTCGAGCATTGCCGGCTCGCGCTTGGGCAGGTCGCCGCGCATGGCGAACTGGGTCTCGGGCAGGAAGACGGTGGCGCGGTAATCCCTGCCCGGATCGGCGCCGGAAGCCGCCGGTGAATCGTCAGCCATGGCGTTGGTCATAGGCGGCCGACACGGCCGCGGTCAACGGAAAGGGCATCACGCCTCGGGTTTTTCGCCGGCGAGGATGCGGCGCGTCTGGGCGACGTCGGCGGCGATCTGTGCCTTGAGCGCGTCGAGACCGGCCAGGGCGGCATCCGGGCGGAGGTACTCGACCAGCGCCACCCGCAGATGCCGGCCGTAGAGATCACCGGCAAAGTCGATGAGGTTGACCTCGAGGCCGAGCTCGTGCTCGCCGAGTGTCGGCCGCCGGCCGAAGTAAGCGGCGGCCGGATGCCACGCCGTGCGTTTGCCGTCCTCGATGCCGGCGAAGGCGGCGTAGATGCCGGGCGCCGGCCGCAGGTAATCGGCCATCGGCAGATTGGCGGTGGGATATCCCAAGCCCTTGCCGATGCCCGAGGCATGCTCGACGCGGCCATCGATCTCCCACCAGCGGCCGAGCAGCTTGGCCGCATCGCGCGGCCGCGCGCCCGCCAGATGCTCGCGGATGCGGGTCGAGGAAAAAGCCTCGCCGGCCGGCGACGCCGCGCGCTCGACGATGGTGACGGCGAAACCGCGCGCACGTGCCTCATTGACGAGGAACTCGGCCGTGCCGCGGCGCTGGTTGCCGAAAACGAAGTCGTAGCCGACGACGACGTGGCGCGCGCCGAGGCCGCGCACGAGGATATCGTCGATGAACTGCTCGGCGGTGCGCGTGGCGAACGCGCGATCGAAATGCAGCGCGAACAGCAGATCGACACCGAGCGCCTCGATGTGCCGCGCCTTGCTGCGGAACGGCGTGAGCCGGAACGGCGGCGCCGCCGGATTGAAAACGGCATAGGGATGCGGCTCGAACGTCAGCACGGCATGCGGCGCACCTGCGGCACGGGCGACGCGACCAGCCGCCGCGATCACGACCTGGTGGCCGGGGTGGAGGCCGTCGAAATTGCCGATGGCAACCGCGGCGCCGCGATCCGCGCCCTCGGCGCGCTCGTGTCGAAAGATGCGCACGGCAGCGAAACTATCCCGGGAACCGGCTCGCCGGATAGAGCGGCATTACGCTTCGAGTCGGGTGCTGCGCCGCCGGCGCGCTAGGCGGTCGCGTTCTTGCGCGACGGCACCATGACCACGGCTTCGCCGTCGATCACCACCAGATCGCCGACCCGGCACACGGTCTTCAACCGCACGCGCTTCTTGGCGATGTCGATGTCCGTGACGGTGACCTGCGCCTCGATCGTGTCGTCGATGTGCACCGGTGCGCGGAAAGCCAGCGACTGGCTCAGATAGATCGTGCCCGGACCCGGCAGGATGGCGATGACGGTGGACAGAAAGCTCGCCGACAACATGCCGTGGGCGATACGGCCTTTGAAGCGCGTGGTCTTGGCGAATTCTTCGTCGAGATGGAGCGGATTGTGATCGCCGGTCAGGTCGGCGAACGCGCGGATATTGGCATCGGTGACGGTGTGGAAATAGGACGCCGTCATGCCGACGGTGAGGTCTTCGAGAGCGTAGGCCTGACGCGCCGCAACGCGCTGACGAACATCATCCATCTACAACTCCGCTGGCCCGCCCCACACCTTTTGTGCACTGCACATTAAAGGGCGAACCGGTAGCCGGCAAGGGGCGTGCGCGATTCACCGGAGATAACGGGCGTTTCCAGGGCCGGGATGCCGGTGACGCGGCTTTGTCACCGTGACTTTTTCGCAACAGCACAATCCGATTGCAGCGGCCTTCCCGACCCGCGGCTCCGGCGGTAGTCTCCGCTTTGGCTCGACGCCGCGCCGTTTCCGAGGATTCTCCGATTGGACTCAGACACCGCCGCCTTGCGCGACATGTGGTATTTCGCCTTGCCGGGCCATGCGCTCCGGCGCGGTCGGATGCTTGCGCGCAGCTTCCTGGGCGAGCCGGTCCTGCTCGGCCGCGCCGCCGATGGCGCGCCGTTCGCCTTGCGCAACGTCTGCCCCCATCGCGGCATTCCGCTGAGCTACGGCGCGTTCGATGGCCGCGAAGTCGAATGCTGCTATCACGGCTGGCGTTTCGACACCGCCGGCCGCTGCACCGCGATCCCGTCGCTCGTCGAGGGACAGAAGCTCACGCTCGACAAGATCGGCGTCGCGGCCTATCCGGCACGCGAGATCCAGGGCAACGTCTGGCTCTTCTTCGGCGACGATCCGGATACCGCGCCGCCGCCGCCCGCGATTCCCGAAATCGGCGACGCCGTGCCCAAGCTGTTCGAGCGCATGCGCGTGCCCGCTGCGATCGATCATGCCGTTGTCGGCTTGATGGATCCGGCACATGGCGCCTTCGTCCATCGCGCGTGGTGGTGGCGCTCGCGCGACTCGATTCACGAGAAGGCCAAGGCCTTCGCCGCGAGTCCCTACGGCTTCACCATGCTGCGCCATGCGCCGTCGTCGAACGCCAATGCCTACCGCCTGCTCGGCGGCGCGCCGGAGACCGAGATCAGCTTTCGCCTGCCGTCGACACGGATCGAGCATATTCGCGTCGGCAAGCGCTACGTCGCCAGCCTGACGGCGGTGACGCCGCTGAGCGACACCGAGACCGAGGTCAATCACGCGATCTACTGGGACGTGCCATGGCTGTCGGCGCTGAAGCCGGCGCTGCGCCCCTATGTGCGGGCATTCCTCAATCAGGATCGCCGCGTGATCGTGATGCAGAGCGAGGGACTCAAGCACAATCCGTCACTCATGCTGATCAACGACGCCGACACGCAGGCCAAGTGGTACTACCGGCTGAAGCAGGAATACCGTCGCGCCCGCAGCACCGGTCGCGGTTTCGTCAATCCAGTCAAGGGCCGCGTGCTGCGCTGGCGCAGCTGACACGCCGCTCGCCGGCCCGGCGGCCCGGCGATAGAATACCGCAGCACAACCGGGAGATCGGCAATGACGGACGGCGCGACGCAGGACGCGTCAGAGGTGCTGACGGCGCTGCGGTTCGGCGGCGACGGATTGATTCCCGCCGTGGCGCAACAGCACGACAGCGGCGAAGTGCTGATGCTGGCCTGGATGAATCGCGATGCGGTCGCCGAGACACTCAAGACCGGACGCGTCTGCTACTGGTCGCGCTCGCGCAAGCAGCTCTGGCGCAAAGGCGAGAGCTCGGGGCACGTCCAGCGCCTCATCGAGCTGCGCGTCGATTGTGACGGCGACGCGCTGCTGGTCTTGGTCGACCAGAGCGGCGTCGCGTGCCACACCGGCACGCGCAGCTGCTTCTTTCGCGCGGCCCGCGACGGCGCGCTGGTCGAGATCCAGAAACCGAGCGGTGCCGCGACACCGGGCGAGACGCGCTGACGCACCGGCCGTCGCGCGCCGACGGCGATGTGTCTGACGTTCGCGGCGCCGCGCATCCATGCGCGTGGGACACCACGGACCTGGGTAACTATCGAGAACGCCGACGGGAACCACTGGCCCGGCACGGCATTACTGCCACAGCCGCCGGTCTTCATGCTCAACCGACATAGTAAAGCCATCATTCGTGACATCATCTGGTCCGATCCGCCGCGCCGCCGCGAACAGGGTCTGTGCGCCGGCACGGGGGTGACAAAGCCCGCGTTCAACGGGGGAATTTCTGGCTGGCAACACTTGGTGTTGGCGAAGAGATCATATCGCGCCGATCGCGACACCGCGTCGCGCGATTTGCGAGCAGGATTGAAACCGCAATGGGGATCAAACCATGAAAGGTCTTAACCCGTTCGGGAGGTATCTCGTCCTCCTGGCCGTTGGATTGTTGATCGCGGGCTGCGACAGTTGGTCGTACAGCCCGCCGCTTCGCGGCAACTTCTACTCCTACCACATGACGCTGCCCGAGGCGCAGCAAACGGCGCCAAGCGCGAGCGCGAGCCCGTTCAACCAGGCCCTCGCCCACGATTACGCCGACTTCGCCGGCGCGCTCATCAACCGCGAAGGCGACCGCGAGGATTCGGATTACTTCGCGCGCAAGAGCCTCGCCGCTGGCCGCGGCGACGTCGTGCCGCCCGAGAATGTCGGCAATTGGGCGATCGTCACGCCGTGGGACGCGAAGGAAGGCTATCCGCAGATCCTGAATGCGGCGCGTGCGCGGCTCGTCAAGGTGCTCGACGCCGGCGCCCGCGAGCGCCAGCCACAGCTCGCCGCCCGCGTGCAGGTCGACTTCGACTGCTGGATTGAGCACATGGAGAAGTCGTGGTGGACGGCGATGACCGGTCCCTGCCACAACGAGTTCTTCGCCGGGCTGGCCCAGCTCGAGGGCAAGCCGATGGCGGCGCATGAATTCCGCGTCTACTTCGAGTTCAACAAATACAATCTGACGCCCGAGGCGCTGCGGACGCTGCAGCAGGTCGCGGCCCAGATGAAGGCCGAACCGACGATACGGCTCATGCTCGTCGGGCACACCGACGCAGCCGGCACCGACGCCTACAACATGGGGCTGTCGCACCGCCGGGCAGACGCCGTGCGAACCCGGTTGCAGCACGAAGGCATCGTGCGAACCCGCGTCGACGAGCGTTGGGTCGGCAAACGGCAACCGCTCGTGCCGACGCCGAACGGCGTACGCGAGCCGCGCAACCGCGTCGTCGTGGTCACCATTCACTGAGGCGTCGCCGACGCTTCGAGGCGATGGTGTGAATTAAGCCGGCAGGGAGGCGGGCCACGACTCGCCTCCCTGTTCTTTTGTGCGCAGGGTAGCGGCAGCGGCGCGGAGGACGAGTTGCATCACGGTCTCGGACCGCCGCGGGTCGAACGGCGCGACGCCGACGCTGATGCCGAACGGGAGGTCGGCACAGCCGGCGAGATGCGGCAGCCGTGCGGCAGCGGCTTGCAGCGCCGCGGCGCGTGCCCGGGCACCGGCGGCGTCGATGCGTTCGATCCACAGCACGAACTCACCGGCGCCGAAGCGCGCGATCAGGTCGCCGGGCCGCGTGTACTCGCGCAGCAAAGCGGCCAGGGCGGCGAGCGCCGCATCGCCGGCGTCGGGTCCGCGCAGCGCATTGACGAGCTTGAGATTGGCGACGTCGACGTAGAGCAACGCTGCCGCCGGCCGGTCGCGATCGAGGCGGCTCACGCGGCGCGCGAATTCCTCGAAGAAGGCGCTACGGTTGGCGAGGCCGGTGAGATGATCGGTGCGCGAAAGCTGGTCGATCCGCTCGCGCGCGTCGAGCTGCGCCAGCACGATACCGAGATGATCGGCGACATCGCCGAGCAGCGCGCAGTCGAAGGCCCCGAAAGCCGCGCTTTCGGAGCGTCGCCAGAGCAGGACCGCACCCTTGCATTCGCTGCGATACACCACAGCTCGCGCCACGAACTGCGCTTCGCCGTGCGCCAGCGCCGCACCGCCATCGTGCTCCAGCGCAGCGCGTAGCACCGGCAACGCCGCTGCGGGTGGCTTGACGCCCCAGCTCGCCGCCGTGCGCGACGGCGCATCGGTGCCGTGGCGCAAAATCGCTCCGCCAGTCGCACCGATTGCGAGGCCGAGCGCCGTCAAGATCGCAGCCAGCGCCCCCTCGGGATGCGGCTCGTCGCGCACCGCGCGGGCAACGTGGCGCAGCAGCCCCTCGCGTTGGCGGGCTTCGTTCAGCGCCACCTCCAGCACGCGCGCCTCGGTCATATCGCGTGCGATGCCCCGTGCACCGATCCAGATAGCGGCCGCGTCCAGGACCGGCCGCGCCCAGACCGTGAGCGCGATGGTTCCGCCGGCCGAATCGCGAAGGGCCACGGCTGCGGCGACCGCCGGTTCCTGCACGGCGAATCGTTCGACATCGCCGGAGTCGACGAGAAAATCGGCAAGCTTGCGGCCAATAAGCGCCTGCGCCGGCCAGCCATGGATCAGTCGCGGCGCGACGAAGACGAAGCGGCCGGCGGCGTCGATCTCCCACGCGAAATCACCCGCGATCTCGACGAAGTCACGAAATCGCCGCTCGGCTGCGAAGCGCTCGTCCATGAATTCAACCCCCGACGCGGCGAAGCTACGCCCGCGGGATTTATCAAACCCTTAAGCGTTAACGATGTTCGGCGTTGGAAATTCGGCGCAGCGATCAGTGGGCGAGCAGAACCGGAACCGCCGCGTTGAGGATGATATGCCGCGTTGCGCCGCCAAAAATCATCTGGCGGAGTCGGCTCTGCGTGTAGGCGCCCTTGATCAGCATGTCGGCCTGCATCGCCCGCGCTTCGTCGAGAAACACCTCGCCGGCAGGTTTGTTGCCGACGGCGATGTGTCGCGAGACTGCGTCGACGCCGTGTGCCCGGAAGTTGCGCACCAGCTCCTCGGCGCTGGGTCCCGGAACGAACGCGCTCGCGACGCTGACGACCTCGACGCGTGCCGCGCGCTTCAGGAACGGCATGGCCAAGCCGACCGTGCGCGCCGTCTCGGTGCTGCCGTTCCACGCCACCAGAACGCGCTCGCCCAGCGTGGCAAGTTTCGCCTTCGGCGCCATCAGCACCGGCCGTCCGCTTTCGAATAGCGCGTCCTCGAGCGTGGCCTCGGCGAAGGAGGCCGCCTTGTCCGGCTGCTCGACCACGATCAAGTCGTAGGCCCGACCGAGCGTGCCGACGATGGCGTTCTGGCGGCCCGCCTCCTCGCGCCATTCAGCGGTCACGCCGGCGCCACTGCCGAGTTCGATTCCGTGCTTGCGCATCACCGAATTGAACAAGGCGTGCGCCTGCTCGCGCCGTTCGGCGCCTTCGCGCTCCAGCGTGCGGTCGACTTCGGACGAGATCGAGAATCCCATTTCGCCGCCAAAGACGACGGCGTACTCGCTCGCCAGGGCGTTGAGCCCCGTGATCTTGCTGTCGAAGCGGCGCGCGGCGAGCACCGCGGATTCGAGCACCGCCTCGGCGGTACCGTCCCCCACCACCGCGAGGATCGTCTTCATCCGCCCTCCACCCCCATCACGGCGATATTATACCGGCGCCCAGCCGCCCGCCCAAGCCCGCCGCGCGGCGCGCAGAGGGAGGCGATTGACAGGTCCGCGCGATGCGGTTTTCGATGGCGACGCCAATCCGGCGGTCCACCCACCCTGGCGGGGACGTTCATGGCCGATCCCAGCGGGCTCTCCCGCGGGCTGACCCAATACGGCGATCGCGACTACGCGCTCTATCTGCGCCGCTCCTACGCGCGCTCGATGGGCTATTCGCCGGAGATGCTGACGCGGCCGATCGTCGGCATCGCGGATACCGGCAGCGGATTCAACTCCTGCCACCGCCTGGTGCCGGAACTGATCGAGGCGGTGAAGCGCGGCGTCATCGCGGCGGGTGCGCTGCCCCTGGCCTTTCCAACCATCTCGCTTGGCGAGGTCTATCTCAATCCGACCAGCCTTTATCTCCGCAACCTGATGGCGATGGATACCGAGGAGATGATCCGCGCCCAGCCGATGGACGCGGTCGTGCTGATCGGCGGCTGCGACAAGACCGTTCCGGCGCAGCTCATGGGCGCGATCTCGGCGGGCGTGCCAGCCATCCAGCTCGTCACCGGACCGATGATGACCGGGCGTTACGGCGGCGAGCGGCTCGGCGCCTGCACCGATTGCCGCCGGTTCTGGGCGCGCTTCCGCGCCGGCGAGATCGACCGCCAAGCGATCACCGCAGTCGAAAACACGCTCGCCGTCACGGCCGGCACCTGCGCGGTGATGGGCACGGCCAGCACCATGGCGGCGATCTCGGAAACCCTCGGCATGATGCTGCCGGGCACGGCGGCGATTCCAGCCGTACACGCCGACCGCCTGCGCGCTGCCGAGGCGACCGGCGCGGCGGCGGCCAGTCTCGCGCGCGGCAAGCTCACGCCGGCGCAGATCGTGACCGAACGATCGATCGAGAACGCGCTGCGCGTCCTGCTGGCGATCGGCGGCTCGACCAACGCGGTGCTGCATCTGGCGGCGATCGCCGGTCGGCTCGGCCTCGACTTTCCGCTCGAGCGCCTGAACCGCTTTTCCGACGCGACGCCGGTGCTGACCGACCTGAAGCCGACCGGCGAGCACTATATGGAAGATTTCTTCGCCGCCGGCGGCGTCGGCGCTGTGCTGCGCGAGCTGAAACCGCTGCTGCATCTCGATTGCCGCGCCGTGACCGGCGAGACCCTGGCCAAGCGCCTGGCCGAGGACGCCGGCTTCGTCGACCGCCGCGTCATCCGCGACGCCAAGGCGCCGCTCCAGCCGCACGGCGGCCTCGTCGCACTGTTCGGCAGCCTCGCGCCGAAGGGCGCAATTCTGAAGCGCGCCGCTGCCGATCCCAAGCTCTTCGAGCGCGAGGGCCGCGCCGTGGTGTTCTCGTCGCTCGAGGACGTGGCCAAGCGCATCGACGATCCTACGCTCGACGTCACGCCCGACGATTTTCTGGTGTTGCAGAACGCCGGGCCGGCGAGCGCGGCCGGCATGCCCGAGGCGGGTTCATTGCCGATCCCGGGCAAGCTGGCGCGCACCGGCGTCAAGGACATGGTGCGCATCTCGGACGCGCGGATGAGCGGCACCGCCTATGGCACGGTGGTGCTGCACGTCGCGCCGGACGCCGCGAGCGGCGGTCCGCTGGCGCGGGTGCGCAGCGGCGATCGCATTCGCCTCAGCGTCAAGGAGCGTAAGCTCGACGTGCTGGTGGATCCGGCGGAGCTGGCGCGCCGCCCGGTACCGCCGTCGATCCGACCGGCGCGTGGCTATGCCCGGCTCTATCACCAGCACGTGTTGCAGGCCGATCAGGGCTGCGATTTCGATTTCCTGCGCGGCACCCGCGCCTAACCAACGGGAGAGGAACGCGATGAAGATCCACAATCCGGCCACATCGGCGGCGCCGAACGGCCCCTACAGCCTGGGCGTCGAGGTTCCGGCGGGCCAGCGCGTGCTATTCGTTGCCGGCCAGGTGCCGGTGGCGAAGGACGGCAGCACGCCGCAGGGCATCAAGGCGCAGGCGGAGCAGGTCTGGCGCAACATCATCGCCGTGCTCGAATCGGCGGGGATGGGCGTCGAGAATCTGGTCAAGGTCAACCACTACCTGACCAAGGCCGAGAACATCCCCGGCTACGGCGAGGTGCGGAGCAAGATGCTGGGCGCCGCGCGGCCGGCTTCGACCATGGTCGTGGTGCAATCGCTGGTGAAGCCGGAATGGCTGGTCGAGGTCGAGGCTTACGCGGCGAAGTAGCCGACAGCGCCCTTCGAACATATGAAGAACAATTTCTCTTGCATATTCCGTGTTCGCATAAGATCATTGAGCGATGGCCGAGGCTTCGATTTCCGCATTGATTGACCGCCTTGTGGCGATAAACGACGGCAATGCCGAACGCGCCGCCGAACGAATTGGGGCGTCGGTGGCGAGCCTGTCGAGATGGCGCTCGGGAAAGGTGCGCCCACGCAAGCAGATTGAAGATCGGCTCCGGACAGTAGTGGAAGGACCGCGGAATCCTGTCGTCATGGCAGAACGTTCGAGTGTGAATTCACGGTTCGAACGGCTCGAAGAAGCGATCTCCCGCACGATCAATGCACTTCGAGAGGAATTCCACCGCACGGCATCCGTATCTACGCGTCAGGAAGTGTTGGACTTAGTCGCCGCCCTTTTATTTGCACACGTCACCTCGATCGACAACGGCGGTACGGGAATCGGGGAGCATCTGCGTACAAACAATCAAAGTGTGACCGAGGCGATTAATAATTTTATGGCCCGCGCACTTTCAGAGTACCTCCCGCTGCACAATGGGGATTCGAAAGGAAATGGGCGATTCGGAGTAGACCGCTTTTTCTTGCCATTGGCGGATGCAGATGAGCGGTTCGCATCTCGATTGCTCCATATTTTTGATCGAGACGCCCGCTCATTCAGTGAACTACACGAAGTTGGGCGTGATGATCTTATCAATGAAGTGTTCTCGCGTTTTATGTCCACTTCGTTTGTTGATGAGAAGGAGATGGGTCAATATCTGACTCCTCCCGAAGTCACCCGATTTATGGCCGAAGTTGGGTTTCACGCGCTTACAAGCGATGCACGCAAACGACTTCTGAATGCAAACGTACATGCGGGAATTATTTTAGATCCTTCGTGCGGAGTAGGCTCCTTTCTGGCAGCAATAATACGCTATTGCCACGGCATAGTGCGTCAGCAAAACGACGCTGGTGCCACAGTTCGTTGGCTTTCAAAATTCGTTCAACGCCAGGTCATGGGTATCGATAAATCGGAACGCATGATCCGACTGGCGATCCTTAATTTGGGTCTTTTCGGGTCTAAGGCAGCGAATCTGCATTTGGCTAACGCATTGGCACGCATCGTATCAGAGGGAGAGCTCTGTAGCGAGATTGAAAAGAAGGTTGAGCTAATTCTAACCAATCCACCCTTCGGTGCGACTTACAGCGGCAACGAGCTCGTTGGATTCGAAATGGGCCGCGACCGCACAAAGGCAGAGTCTGAGGTGCTTTTCCTTGAACGGTATATCGATTGGCTCGCGCCCAATGGGGTTGTCGCAACTGTGGTACCGGATAGCATCCTCGTAAATCGAAATGCGTTCGCCGAACTTCGCGCATGGTTGAGTAAATCGTGCAATGTCGAGGCTGTATTTTCGCTTCCGACTGTGACCTTTGGCGTGGCAGGCACAAACACAAAAACATCAATATTAGTTCTCCGAAAAAAGGGGCCCGAATCAATCGATGGAGCGACCTATTTCGGTTTGGCGCGCGAAGTGGGGTTTGATGTGGTAACCAGGAACGGTCAGCGCCGTCGAATTCGCAGCGAGCGATCTGATCTACCGGCCCTTCTTGCAGAGTACAAACGGGAGCGACCGTCTGTGCTCGGTCGGTGGCAAATGATGTCGCACGGAGTTGAGCGGTGGGACGCGGCATTTCATGTTGGATTGCCGGAACACATTGCCGCCCTAGTACAGAGTACCGAGACGCGTTTTCTAAGGGTTTCCGACGTCGCGGTTCTTGTCGATGATCGGATCGATCCGCGGCGACAACCGGATCGTGAATTTAACTATATCGAGATTTCGGATATTGATACTCAAACAGGCCTCGTCAGCTATAAGCGAATTCTGGCAGCAGATGCGCCTAGCCGAGCGCGAAAGCTTATTCAAGTTGGCGATGTGTTGGTTTCGACGGTTCGACCAGAGCGTGGTGCGGTAGGCGTAGTACCGCCGCACCTAAATCGTGCCATATGTTCAACAGGATTTGCCGTACTTCGCTGTTCGGCAATTCATCCGTTCGCGCTTGCGTGGTTGCTAAAGACCGAACTGGTGCGACAGCAAATGATGCGAAACAATATCGGAATCGCCTACCCCTCGATCTCTGACACTTCGTGTCTTGGTCTTGTGTTGCCCTTAACAAGGGGGCGCGTCGGAGCACTAACGATTACCGCCCAGATGCTTGCGGAAAGGCAAGAGCAATTCGAATCCACACAGCGCGCATTTTTTGCGGATATCAATGAACTAGATCGTGCTGCGGTTGTGACGGGTGCTACATCACGCGAGATTCCACACGTCATCGATGGTGCCGAACCACGTTCCGTCTCCGACAGTACATAACGGATTCTGACTCACGTGTTCAGGATATTTCTTTGCTCGTGGCAAGCCACAAGATTGTACATTTTTCGGCACCGACCGCGCGAATGCGAACTCGCGAATATTCCCGGTACGCAGAAAAAGACTAACTGCGAAAAAATCCTGGGTCGCAAATTTGCAACTGCTGGTTGGATAGTAATTTAGCTTTTGCTGTGGTGTCCATTTCTTCGGATTGCCACGTGGCCTAGTCGTCCTGCTATGGATGAGGCGAGCGAATTTTGTATTGGTTCCCCAAAGCGATTTAACCTCGAGGCGCTTCTTCACGCCTCCGCGCTCGATCAGAAAATCAAAATTCATATAAGCACCGAGATGCGTCGCCATGTCTTCAGGCATCCGGACGACACGAACGCCGCGAGATTTTAGATGCTCGACGAGATAGTATTCCGTCAGTCCGCTAAGTGCCTTGGCAGCGACCCCGTATTGATCGATCTCAAGAAAGTCGTTTTCCGTAAGTTTTGCTAACGCAGCCTGCAACTGGTTTTCGCCTTTTCGGCCGGCACCACCAAAGCCAAGATAGATTTCCCCGTCAGCAACGCCGCTTTCGTAATCGACGTTTATAATGCGGCCCTTGGCGATTTCTCGCCAACCAGGTTCGCCGCCTCCATAGCTCGCCGGTACAAACTTACCCGTACGACCTCGCACCAGTACTCCCCGGTTCTCGTCGTTCACGCTCAGGGTGAAGCTGGCACGGGCGTGGCGTTGCCCAGCAGCAACGAAGATTTTCTTATCAAGGGTTCGGATCGGAACGAGTAACGGGCATAGCACGGCGATAAGTGCTTGTGGTTCCGCCTCGTACCGGCGGGTCAGCATCTTCATCGCTTCGTCTGGCGATAATTTCTTAGTCATTCTCGTTTCGAAATTCGCTTTTCTAATTCCGTGATGAAATCGCGCAGCGATATTCCAAGGCGATCACAAATCATCTTTAGCTCGATGATATCCACGCGCCGCTCACCGCGCTCAATCTTGCTAATTCCAGGCTGCTCAAACGGTAACTGTTCCCCCAACTGCGCCTGCGTGAGGCCGGCTTGGTGGCGAACTTCGATCAACAGCTCCAAGAAGCGGGCGTAATCGCGCGTGTGAATACTCTTGCGCATCATCTTAGGTGCATAATGAATGCGAATTTGGAATAACCCAAATTCGCATATTGAACTCACCGACTGTGATTGCTACCGCTTGCCGCGCGCGTCGACCGGCCAGAGCTCGACCAGCATGTCGCCGTCGACGACGTGAAAGACGTCGTGCAGGTTCACCGTCGGGTCGCAATGCGGCGTGACGCATTCGATCACAGTGCCGAGCGCCGGCCGCGCCGCGCCGGACGGCACGAACAGCTTGCCGTGTTCGTCGCCGAAGAACTCGTATCGGCTGCCGGGCGGCGCGCGGCCCGCCGGCTCGGGCGTCGGGCCATCCGTGGCGAAGCTCTTGAGCCCGGCGTCGGTGACGATGTAGGCGGGCTGGTTGACGCTGACGACCGCCGTCGCCACGAAGAGCGACGTCTCGAAGGGCGGCCCGTTGCGGCCATCGGCGAGTGCGCGCAAGTATTCGACATCCATGAAGACATAAGAGCCGACCTGGAGCTCGGTGAAGACGCGCGCTTCGGGATCGAGATCGAACGTGCCGGTGCCGCCGCCGGTCACCACCGATGCGGCTAGGCCATCGCGCGCGAGCTCCTGCAACAGGTGGTGCAGCCGGTCGGCGAGGCGCAAACTGCGCTCGCGTCGCTCGGCGCGCGACGGCACATGCTGCAAATGGCCGGCATAAGCCTGGACGCCGGCGAAGCTGAGGCCCGGAGCCGCGCGTACCGCCCGTGCGAGCGTCGGCGCCGCATCGAACGTGCAGCCCGTGCGGCCCTGGCCGGCGTCGACGTCGACGAGCACCGCCAGCGGCGCCGGCCCGTCGCGCAGCGCGGCGCTCAGCGCCGCGACGTTCGCCGCATGATCGACGACGACACTGAGGCCGCGATGCGGCGTGCGGGCGAGCGCCGCCAGCCGAGCGATCTTGGCCGCAGTAACCGGCGGCGAGGTGATGTGCACGCCGGGGATGCCGGCGCGTACCATGACCTCGGCCTCGCCGAGCGTCACGCAGGAGACGCCGAGCGCACCGGCCGCAATCTGGCGGCGGGCGATGGCGACGGATTTGTGCGTCTTGACGTGCGGTCGCAACGCCACGCCGGTTGCGCGCGCATGCGCCGCCATTGCGGCAATGTTGCGATCGAGCGCCGGGCGGTCGATCACCAGCGCCGGCGTATCGAGCGCGGCGCGACCGCCAGGACGGCCGAGCAGGCCGGCATTCGGGCTCGTCGACGGTAATTCCGGCACGCCGGCCTCCGATTCAGACTTTTTTAAGCATATCCGTTCGCGTCGGCGAAGGGATTAACCGAGCGCTAAGCGACCCGCGATTACGCTCCCAGGTTGCGGACCTTTGTCTCTCGCACCGGGGATTGCCGTGTGGCGCTTTTTAAAGCGGGCTGACGCCAGCCGCGCCTCCGTCGGTATGACGGGCGTGGCGCACGAACGGCTGCTCGCACCCCGCATCTTCGTCGTGACCCTGCTGCTCGTGGCGCTGTTGCACGCGGCCAACGGCGTGTTCGTCTACCACTTCTATACGACGACCGCGGCGCGCGAGGCCGAAGCCCGCGACGCGACCGCGACCATGCTGGCCGAGGAGGCCGGCCACACCCTCACCGCGATCGATCTGACCATGGAAACGATCGCCGCGAAGCTGGCAAACCGGCTGACCGCCGGCCCGCTTACCGCCGCCGATCAGACCCTGATCGAAGACGAAGACATGCGCCTGCCGCACGTGCCGCACGCTCCTGGTGCTCGACCGCAACGGCACCTCGCCCTCGATTCGACGCGCTATCCGGCGGTGCCGCTCAGCATGGCGGACCAGCCGTATTTCAGCCGGCTGACGACGAACAACGCCGCGCCGCCGTTCATCGGCCATCTCGTTTTCTCGCCCGATGCCGCGCCGGATTTCAGCATGAGCCGCCCGATTCTGAATTCGCTGGGCGACCGGATCGGTGCCGTCGTCGCCGTTGTCGAGCCCGCGCATTTCACTGCCCTGCGCGGAACGCTGGCCAGCGTCGCGGAGGCATTCCTCGTGCGACTGGACGATGGCTCGATCCTCGCCGGCAACACGCACGGCGCTGGCATCGACGCCTCGACCACGGTCCGCGTATTGCTGGCGCGGCTGGGCCCGGGCCCCGTGACGGTCCGCGGCATCACCGGATTCCCGCTGCAGATGGTCGTCGCCGGGCTGCCGCCCGGCTCGTCGCCCGCCTTCCGCAACTTCGTCGTCTTCGACGTCATGATCATGGCGGTCGTGACGTTGGTCGCGCTGGGGCTCGCCTGGCGGCTCGGCGCCGAGGAACGCGCGCGCAGCACGGCCGAAAACCACCTGCGCGACGCGATCGAGAGCACGCCCGGCGGTTTCGCGCTCTACGACCCGGATGATCGTCTGGTGCTGTGCAACCGCACCTACGTCGAATACTACACGCCGGCGGTGCAGCCGCTGGTCGTGCCCGGCGCGCGGTTCGAAACGATCATATCGTTGGTCGCCGAAAGCGGCGGCTGGGCGGATGGCATCGATGAAAAGTCGCGCGCGGCTCTGGTTGCGCGACGCGTCACCGCGCATCGCGAGGCCAACGCCGAGCTGCTGCAACGGCTGCGCGACGGCCGCTGGCTGCTGACCCGCGAGCGCCGTATCGCGGACGGCGGCATCGCCTGCTTCTATACCGACATCACCCGCATCAAGGAGCAGGAAGAGGTTCTGCGGCGCAGCGAACAGCTCGAGCGGCAGGCGCGCGAGACCGCCGAGCGCGCCGACCGGGCCAAGAGCTCCTTCCCTGGCGACGATGAGCCACGAATTGCGCACGCCGTTGAATGCGGTGATTGGGTTTTCGCAGATCATTGAGCAGGGGATGTTTGGTCCGCAGCCGGCGCGGTACCGGGAGTATGCGACGCTGATCCGGCGGAGCGGCGAGCATCTGCTGACGA